>Ga0126378_10001125_pt1 | contig 20017 bp, 12 predicted proteins | sample PanSoiMetPlot_23_FD_92587 | JGI IMG/M metagenome (GOLD analysis project Ga0126378, IMG submission 92587) | Tropical forest soil microbial communities from Panama - MetaG Plot_23 | ecosystem: Environmental > Terrestrial > Soil > Tropical forest > Bulk soil | place: Panama | collected 2016-02-17
ACCAGTCTGCTCACCGCTCGTGGAATTCCGGTTGCCGGGGAGTACGAAATCAAGAATGCTCAGGCAATGAAAATCATGGATTCGTTTGGTGCCGGCGGCTCGTTCACGGAATACTATGCCGTCGACTACAACGATGACGTCGTATTAATGGGCCACGACGGTCCCGGTCACATGGCAATTGCTGAGGGAAAGATTAAAGTACGGCCGCTTGAGGTTTACCACGGCAAAGTCGGCCGCGGACTCTCCGTCGAAATGTCAGTCAAGCATGGCCCGGTTACTCTGCTTGCCGTAGTGCAGACTGTCGATGGAAAAATCAAACTTCTCCTGGCCGAAGGAGAATCCGTTGCTGGCCCGATTTTGGAGATTGGCAACACGAATAGCCGATACCGTTTCCCTACTGGCGCCCGCGGCTTCATGAAAGCGTGGAACGCACACGGCCCCTCACATCATTGTGCGGTTGGCCTCGGCCACATCTCCAGTAAGCTCGAGAAACTCGGGGACCTTTTGGGACTTGAGTGTATTCGTGTGTGTTGACTTGAGCTAGGATCGTCGGTTTCGAGATCGAGAGATTAGTACGACAACCTCAATGCTTCGCCAGGCGAGTGTCGTTCGTTTGCGACGTCGTGACTTTCTTTTTTCGTTTGCTGCCGCAGCGCTGGAGTCGCGTCTCCTCGCGAGTTCACTGCCCGGTTCAGGTCGCCGCCCGCTCCACGTCGGAAAACCGATCCCGGTTGAAGACAGCCACGGAGACACCTGGATGCCGGTATGGGCAGACAATGGATACCTCTATTCGCCGTCAGACGACAGCTATGGGTTCGGCAAAGCGACGGATTCCAATATTGCGTTCAACCGTTTATGGAGTGGACTTCTTCAGCTCCACGGCCGGACGGTGAATGCGATGACCGATTATGGGCACAGCACGGTGCAAGGTACTGATGGGTGCACCTGGAAATCCAGTGGTTGCACCTACATCGATGGGGTTCTTTACTTGGTCGTCGCCCGGCACAAATATGGCGAGACGAGTGGTGACTCAAAGATGCGACAGACGGCCTCGAGGGCCAGCATCATTCGCAGTATGGATTTCGGTCGCACCTGGCAGCGCACGGCCGAAGAGAATATGAATTCACCGATGTTTCCCGGGAGCCATTTCGCGACGCCATATTTCGTGCAATATGCAAGTACAACAAGACCGTCCCACCAAGGGCCGTACGTTCACGCCCTCTCCAACAACGGTTACTGGGACAACGGCGACTACATGATTGTGGGCCGCGTGCGTCGCGACCGCATTCAGCGTCTGCAAGCCTCGGATTGGGAATTTTTGGCCGATGAGAATGCTAACCGGTCTCAAGCCTGGGCACGAAACCCTGCTGAGGCCAGGCCCATCCTTCATAATCCAGGAAAGCTGGGGATGACCGGAGCCATCTTTGTGCCTCGCCTAGGCAGCTATCTCATGATTGGCTGGTACTACCCAGCCGGAGGCGCCAAACTCAGGGGTGCCGCGGGCCAGACAGCATGGGATTTCTATACAGCTCCGGAACCTTGGGGACCGTGGAGTCAAATCGGCTCACAGACGTTCACTCCTGAGGGTTATTATTCTCCGCAAATTTGTCCTAAGCTTATTAGCTCGAGGCGTGCCGTCATCTGGACCGCCGGAAACTGGAACGAGCCAAAGTACTACAAGCTGACTGTTCTCGCGCTTACTTTCGATTGAAGGCGGAATTCGCGAGTTTCATTTCAATGTGGACCATCGGCGGCACCGGTAAGGATGTCTTTTTCATATGCAATCTCGTAGCTGTGGACTCCTTTGACACTATCCTGGACTGAGAAGCGCACCCGATGGTCCTCCTGTGTGAAAACGACTTCTTTTTTGTTTCCATCGAAGTCGACGGCCGAAACTGTCTTGGCGACAAAACCGTCTGGCAGAAGAACAGAGACGTCGCAGTCAGCGATGCTGGTCAACTTGGCCGACTGAGGGCCGTAGCTAACGAGAACGTGACCAAAATTTAGAGTTTGGGCAGCCCATGATCCCTTTAAGGGTCCCTCTGTGTACTTGCGCCCCGCTTCCCGCAACACCGGGTCGATCATGATTTCTTGAGTATTGTCAGCCGGGGCGTGCTGGTAAACGTCCAGAATCGCCTTAACCTGCCGATAAGAATTGGGAGAAATAGAAACTGGATATCCACCAGAGGCGTTGGCGTCACTGATCGCAGTGCCCAGAGTCCCGCGATACTCCAAAGCATAGATGTTGGGAATTCCCCAAGCGGATTTGGCCAGAGCTAGAGGAACAAAATACCTCTCCATGGCCCACCAGTCGTCGCCGTCAATGAGACGAACTCCATTCGCGGCGGCGGTCCCTGCCCGCCACCAGTACGTGTCCTCCGCGTTGCTGACGTCGTCATTCAGACGAATGACATCCTGCCAGGCGTGAAATAGCGGATTCATGACTGAACTGTCGATCAACGCATCCGGCTTGGCGTCCTTCGCGGACATGTAGATCAGTTCGATCGCCTTGGCGCTCATCCGCTCACCGAGCCCCCACGAAGGATCGTGAAACCTGCTGAACGCCGGATCTGGCAGGCGATCGATAAAATCGATCTTCAAGCCATCTGCGTTCAGCGCCCCCGGATCGGATGAGAGCAGGTAGTGAATGCGAGAGTGGAGATAGTTCCTTACATCTGGATTGGTATAGTCAAAGATGTCCGTTGATTTTCCATCACGAGTTTTCACCAGCCACTCCGGATGGCTCAATGCGACGTTCGATTGTGGCTTTTCTACACTGAAAAGTGTTCCCCGAGCCTCATACATCGGGATCCACAGAAGGACGTGCAAGCCTTTAGCGTGGAGTTTGTCGATGTAGGCTCTCAAGTCGGAGAAATGTTTTGGATTGGGCTCGAAATCGCCGTACCCGCGCATCCAGCCCAAGTCAAAAATTACGGTACCGATTGGCCATCGTTCTCGATCTGCAATTGCCAGCCAATGGTCGAGATCTTTTTCAGTTCCGTAGTGAGGAGCGTGAGTTTCATCGAGCCGTCCCTCTCTTATACGAGCGGCATAGGCTTGATCACCCCAGCTGCAATAGATAGGTCTCGACCACCAAGCTGGAGGCGAGGAATGTGGTTTGGTCGTCGTTCTTAACGGAAGTGAGGTTCTGTAAATCGTAAGGATTTCGTCGGGATTACGACCAAAATAAAATCCGAGAGTAGGGCCACTAATACTCTTTTGCTGGGCGGATACCTGCGATGCAGTTTGATACTTTACCGCCACTGACGAGTGCCCGATAACGATGCCGAGCCCGTTATAGGTGTCGGGAATTCCGATCGTTCCGACTCCCCACCAGGCACTGCCACTCCTTACCGCTACCAAGTAAGGGCCAAACAACGGCGATCCCGCCTGCTGTCCGCGAATGTATCCTGGATCGTCACCTCCCCGTCCTGGCGGCAAAGACAATCGTGATAGCCCCGCATCGGGTAAGGAAACGTCGTAAAGATCGGGTGTCCAGGTATGCAACTGCTCGAAACTCCCCTGGCCGTATTCGACCTGCCCATCCTTTCCATTTCCGGCCAGATAAAGAAGGTCTGTAATGTCTCGTGGATACTCTTTGATAATTGACAAACGATAGGAAAAAAAAGAAGGGCTGAACTTCAGTACGATTTCATGTTGCTCGCGACCTGAGAGATCGTACGAGATCCGGAACAGCAAATCATCATTGTTCCGTTCTTTGGTGGAGCTGATAAAACGAGGTGTGCTGGCGTGCAACGAAGTTTGCCCGACGGGTGCTGCAAATCCCTCTAACGGAAACGTACCGATTTGTTCTCCCCGGGCGCCGTCTCTCTGCGACCACACTGTCAGGTTCGGGTTCGGAGCGAAATTCATCTTGACGAAGTACGCGTCGGCAGAAATTTCGGCACTGGTTTCAGAATCTGCCACGAGATGGACCTCGGCAGTTGCTGTAGACGGGCAAAGGACCAACAGTAGCCAAGACAAAGTGCCGATCGAGTAGCGTCTCAACATTAACCGCGGCTCCAAAAAGCTCTAAGGTTTAATCGTGACCGGCGCGGGGATTCCGGAAATGGCCACATTCCCAGAACATTGTTGCTAACCCCCACGCTTGAAACTCCATCGATGTAAAGGGGTTCGCCCCCATAAGCCGACAAGACATCCATCGTCAGCGGAATCTGAAAGCCGTACCCACTTCCACTTCCGCGCAAGTTTGAGCCACAACGCTCCCGAAGCTGCCGCGAAATGACCTTTTGCCGCGGGCGAACCGACATAGCGTTCAACAGAAATCGACTGGTCGACGCCGTGACCACAGGCCCACCCTGAGATCGTGCTTTGCCCGTTCCTACCGAAATTGCGTGGATTGACCCCATCACTGGGTGAGTGGTTGGCCGACGCAATTCAACTCCTGACTTCGGAAACCTGTCCTTGTCCATCTCTCTTGCCGCAACCGCAACATTAACCATGCGTGGCATGGCCTTGCCCGAAATAGAACAATTGACAAGAGTACATGCATTTGCAATAGTGTCAAAGCGGTTAGATGGCACAAACGGGGGTCAACCGAGTGATGGATGATTCTCACGTTCATTCGCACACCCTGCCCGACGGCAGAGGCGGAGAGCTTGTGCGCGTGATGCGCAGCGAAGTGAATTGGGAGTGGATGAGCTTCGTTGTGCGTCGCCTGCGGAATGGCGAAGTATATCGTTCGCGCACCGACGGTGAGGAAGCAGCGTTCGTGCTTCTTGGCGGTCGCTGCGTGGCGGATTGGGGAGACGGAGCGCAAACGATTGGGAGGCGTAAAGACGTTTTCGACGGTCTCCCCTACACCCTCTATTTACCGGCAGGGCACGATGTCACTTTCACGGGCGAAACAACGTGCGATATTGCAGAGTGCCGGGTGCCTTCCCAGGCAAAGTTGCCGGCGCGGCTCGTGACTCCTGATGACGTCAGCAGCAGCATGCGCGGTGGCGGAAATGTGTCTCGCCAGATCGTCGACATCATCACTCCCGCCTTCCCCGCCGACAAGATCATGGTCATTGAGGTTTATACTCCCGGTGGGAATTGGTCCAGCTATCCTCCACATAAGCACGATGTCCACAATCCGCCGGCAGAGGTGGACCTTGATGAGATTTATTACTATCGGATGCGGCAGCCCGAAGGATTTGCCTTCCAACACCTTTATTCGGAGGCCGGCGCCGAAGGGGAGACGTTAAAAGTCCGCGACGGAGATACGGTACTGGTGCGGCGGGGTTACCATCCCGTAGTCGCCGGACCAGGCTATGACATTTACTATCTGAATTTTCTCGCTGGTTCAGCCCGCGCTTTAGCGGTCACTGAGGATGCGAACCATCTTTGGATTCGTTCCACCTGGAAAGAGGTCGACCCCCGACTACCTCTAGTCCGGTAACGTACGACAAAATCCAGCAGCTATCTAATCGCTTAGCTTAAAGTGTATTTTGGTGGATTTAGTGATAGTGTTCCGAAGGAGGGAGGCCGTATGAGAATCCGCCTGACCGTCGCGCAAGCGATCGTTAGATTTCTCAAAAACCAGTACTCCCGACGCGATGGCGCGGAACACCGGCTATTCGAGGGCTGTCTGGGAATTTTCGGACACGGCAATGTCGCTGGCATCGGTCAGGCGCTCGAACAAGATGCTGGGCTCCCTTACTATCTGTTCCGGAATGAGCAGGCGATGGTTCATACGGCCACGGCCTTCGCCAAGATGAGCAACCGGCTGCGCTGCCTTGTCTGCACCACTTCGATCGGGCCCGGTGCCACGAATATGGTTACCGGAGCAGCGGTTGCGACCGTCAATCGGCTTCCGGTATTACTCTTGCCGGGTGACATCTTCGCCCGCCGAAATGTGGCACCTGTCTTGCAGCAATTGGAATCGGAGTCCACGCAGGACATCTCGGTCAACGATTGTTTTAAGCCTATCTCTCGCTATTGGGATCGTATCGAAAGACCCGAGCAGATACTGACGTCGCTTCCCGCCGCCCTCCGCGTGCTGACCTCTCCGGCAGAAACCGGTGCGGTCGTGCTGGCGCTTCCCCAGGACGTGCAAGCGGAAGCTTTCGATTATCCAGCCGAATTTTTTGAAAAAACGGTTTGGAACATTCCCCGAGCACGTTGCGACAGTGACATATTCAACGAAGCAGTCCGGTGGATGCGTTCCGCACGAAAGCCGCTGTTGATTGCGGGCGGCGGCGTGATCTATTCAGAGGCAAGCAAAACTCTGGCCGCGTTTGCGTCCCAAACCGGTATCGCGGTGGTCGAAACGCAGGCGGGAAAAGGAGCCTTGCCATTTAACCATCCCCAAGCGTTGGGTGCCCTGGGTGTGACGGGGACGCCCGGCGCGAATGTTTTCGCCCGCGAGGCCGATCTCATTATCGGTGTGGGCACGAGATACAGCGACTTCACCACCGCTTCGAAGACAGCGTTCCAGAATCCTGACGCACGGTTCATTAACATCAACGTGAGTGCGTTCGACGCCGGCAAACAGTGGGCCTTGCCCCTCATTGGCGATGCGCGCGTCACGCTCGAAGAATTGACACGAGCCCTGGAAGGTTATCAGGTCGACTTGTCGTACAAGGAGCGCGTTACCTCATTCCGCGAGGAGTGGGATAAAGAAGTTGACCGCATATACCAGCTCGACCATGGCCAGCCCATCAGTCAGGGAGAAGTGATCGGAGTGGTCAATGAGATCTCTGGTCCGCGCGATGTCGTCGTCTGTGCCGCGGGTAGTCTTCCGGGCGATCTACATAAACTCTGGCGCACACGTGATCCGAAAAGCTACCACCTGGAGTACGGTTATTCTTGCATGGGATACGAAATCAGCGGCGGTTTAGGGGTGAAGATGGCGGCGCCTGACCGCGAGGTATATGTAATGGTGGGAGATGGCTCCTACCTTATGATGGCCCAGGAAATAGCCACCTCGTTGCAGGAGGGGTACAAGCTGAACATCATTCTGCTCGACAATCACGGATTCTCGAGCATTGGCGGACTGAGCCGCGGCTGCGGCAATCGCGGAATGGGAACCGAGTACCGTTATCGTAACAACGGGAGCGGGAAACCTGAGGGTGATCTGTTCAACGTTGATTTCGTCGCAAATGCCCGCAGCCTTGGCGCAGATGCGGTTCGGGCACACAGCCGTCAGGATTTGCGGCAGGCGCTGGGGGAAGCAAGGAAGAACAAGAAGACATCGGTGGTGGTGATTGAGACTGCGTACGCAGAACGGGTACCTGGCTATGAATCGTGGTGGGATGTGCCCATCGCTGAAGTCTCAGAAATGAAACCTGTCCAGGAGGCGCGTGCGAAGTACACCGAGGCTCGAAAGAAGCAGCGCGCGTTGTAATGGATGCGGCAAGGTCCGCTGGGTAAGCCTTGTCCTACTTCGCCGGCGCATTTTCGCGCGACGGGGAAATTCTGGACTTAGCTGTTTTATCTCATTCTTTGCTGGAGAATCGCGATGACCGACTTGAAGTCACGTTTTCATTTCGCCTGTGCGCCCGATAGCTGGGGCGTGCTGGACTATCCCGGCCCATCTTGGGAACAATCGTACGAAAAAATGCTCGACGAGATGGTCGAAGCGGGATACACCGGTACCGAACTCGGCCCTTATGGATTCTTTCCTACTGACCCGGCAGTGCTGAAACCTCAGCTGCAAAAACGCAACCTGCAACTCCTGGGCTCATTTGTGCCCGTGGTATTGAGCGATCCCGCATCCGCCAGCCTTGCGGTTGACCACATCCGCAAGGTCGGTGACCTTCTCGCGACTTTAAAAGCGCCCTTCCTGGTGCTTGCGGATGCGCAGTCCGACCAGCGTAACCGTATGTCGGGGCGGGTACCCAAGGACGGCAGCGCCGGGCTGACGCCTGCTCAGTGGAAAAATGTCGCGCATGTCGTGGAACAGGCCGCCAAAGTCTGCGGGGAGTTCGGCTTGGATTTGGTATTTCATCCGCATGTGGCCACCTACGTGGAGACGCCAGAGGAGTGCGAGCGCTTCTTTGACGTGACCTCGCATACTGGAATAGGTCTTTGCCTTGATACCGGGCATTGTGAGTACGGAGGCGGAGACACAGTGACCGAGGCTGCCAAGTTTGCTTCCGTCTTGCGCTTCCTTCACATCAAGGACATAGACAGAAAAATCCTAGAAGAAGCACGGCGGAAAAAACTCACGTTCGAAGAAGCGATCGAAGAAAAAGCTTTCACCATCATTGGACAGGGGGGCATCGACTTCCCCGGACTTTTCCGACTGCTCGAAAAGAACAACTACTCCGGATGGATGGTAATCGAACAGGATGTCAAATTCGGAGCTACCGTAATTCCCCCTGCGGAGAGTGTGGCCGCCAGCCTGCGCTATCTTCGTGGAGTGTGCTCCGATTTAGCGGCGGTGGCGTCGCACTGATCGAGTGCAGCCCTTCTTGGAGAGCGAACCTCGGCAAAACACCGCGCAGACGACTTCGTGCGCCGACTGAACCTGCGGAACGCGATTTTCATCAATATATCTAACATGGTGGGCACCGTCATCACCGTCCCCGCGATCATCGTGGGGCATTGGTCTTGGCTTCGTGGCTTATCTTGGCGCTTGCCAGGGAGAAGCAGGAGTGCTCATTTAGGGGTAAGGCGCCTAATCGGTTATAAGATTCCCCGTCCACAGCCGGGCACGTCGCGCCGAGAAAATTCAGTTTGTGTTTATTCTGCCTTAGAGAGAGCCCTCTGAGAGCAAAGTACTTCGTTTCAGAATTGCGACATTACTGATACAATTCCGTGCGTTGGCAGGGCTGGGATTGCGATTTTCTCAAAGCGGTAAGATCGGGGGAATTCGGGTGAAAACGTTAGGGGTCGGAGTATTGGGTGTGGGAGAAATGGGACGGCGGCATGCCGAAAATATCCGGCGCGTTGTTCCCGAGGCTCGTTTGCTGGCGGTTGCGGATGTTGCGGTTGAGCGGGCCCGGCAGACGGCGAAGGATCTCGAAATCGATCACGCCTTCGGCAGTTTGAATGAAATGCTGGAGCGCAAAGATATCAATGCTGTGGTAATTGCGACGCCCGACAAATTTCATGCTAAAGCCATTGAGGCGGTTGCGGGGGCGGGAAAAGATATTCTCTGCGAAAAGCCCTTAGCCACCAATCGTGCGGATGCGGAAAGGGCGCTGAGCGCAGTGGCCCACGCGGGGGTCCGCCTGCAAATCGGCTTCATGCGGCGATACGATGCAGCCTACGACGCGGCGATGAAAAGGATTGAGGCAGGTGAAATCGGTGAACCGGTTATGTTCAAGTCGCTTGGCCGCGACAAGGATGAGCCACCCATCGAGGCTTACCGCGCGAATATCAACGGCATGCTCTTCTACAGCAACAGCATTCACGATTTCGACCTGGCGCGCTGGTTAATGCGGGATGAAGTCGTCGAAGTCCAGGCGTATACGACGGTCGCGATTCGTCCCGAGCTTGCGCAGTTCGGAGACATCGTGGCCGGCACGGTCAATCTAAAGTATGCGCATGGCGCCATCGGAAACGTCGAATCAAACGTGCAGGCGATCTATGGCTATGACGTGCGGACTGAAATTGTAGGCTCAAAGGCTGCAATTTTCGTAGGCACTCTCGAGAAGACTCCGGCCACGTTTCTCACCCCTTCTGGCGGCAGTCGGACTCTGTGCGACCATTTCTTTTCACGCTTTGGCGATGCCTATGTAGCCGAGGTATCGGATTTCGTGCGCAGGATGTTGGATGACCGTCCGCCTCGTATTACCGGTGAGGATGGACTGAAAGCACTCGAAATCGCCATCGCCGCAGAAGCATCGCACCGACAAGCGGGCGCACCGCAAAGGTGCACGGCAGAGCAGGCGGAGTTGCTCAGCGCCCAAGGCGGTCGTGCTTGAGCAAGTAAGGCAGGACCGCCCTCATCTTCGTGGAATCGGAGGAGAGGAACAATGGATCACGCGACCGCTGTTGCGTACAAGAGCCCGCTGCACGAGATGACCCAGCGCACCCCTACGTGTCTCTGGAATGATTCCGCTTCCATACAGGAACTGACCTACTCGATAGAGCATGGTGCGACGGGGGCAACCTGCAATCCGGTTATCGTCCTGAATGTTCTAAAGAAGGAGGTGAGCCAGTGGAAGGAACGGATTTATTCACTTATTAAGGAGCGTGCGACGGCGACAGAGGACGAGAGTGCGTGGCAGTTGGTGCGCGAGATATCCATCAAAGGCGCGGCGCTGCTGCGGCCTTTGTTCGACCAACATGGCGGAAAAAACGGTAGGCTCTCGATACAGACCGATCCTCGCCTATTCCGAGATACTCGTGCCATCGTGGAACAGGCGATCGAGTTCAGCCAGTTAAGCCCGAACATGATCGTGAAGATTCCCGTAACGCGCGCCGGAATTCCAGCGATTGAAGAAGCTACATACCGCGGCATCAGCATTAACGCGACAGTTTGTTTTTCTCTACCGCAGTGCATCACAGTAGCGGAGGCGGTTGAGCGAGGTTTGAAACGGCGCGAGCGCGAGGGTAAGGACATCGCCAGTATGGGCCCGGTATGCACGATTATGGTCGGGCGACTGGATGACTGGTTGAAGGTAGTCATGGAAAGAGAGAACATCGCCATTGATCCCGGATATCTGGAATGGGCTGGTGTAGCGGTGTTCAAGAAGACTTACCAGTTATTTCTTCAACGGGGATATAGATTGCGCCTACTTTCGGCCGCCTTCCGCAACCACATGCACTGGAGCGAACTGATCGGCGGCGATGTGGTTATTTCGCCTCCCTATGCGTGGCAGGTGCTCTTTAACGCCAGCGACATCGAGGTGCGGAACCGAATTGCAGATCCAGTAAACCCAAAAATTGTCGCTGAATTGACCCGCAAATTCGCCGACTTCCGGCGCGCTTATAGCGAAGATGGGCTGACCATCGATGAATTCGACTCCTTCGGGCCGACTCGGCGCACCTTGCGGCAGTTTATCGCTGCGTGCCATGATCTTGACTCCTTGGTGCGAGATTTTCTAATCGCGAACCCGGACACGAATTGACCCGCAACAAAGTGTCGGCAGCGACTTTTTGCGTGATACTTATAAGGGAACAACTGATTAACGATGACACTTCGAAACCAAAAGGGACGTAAACGGGGTAAGGCTCCGAGCATTTATGACGTTGCTCGCGAATCAGGTGTGTCGGTCTTTACCGTTTCTTCCGTCGTCAATCACAAAAGTTATGTAAGCAAGAAGCTGCGCACCCGGGTTGAAGCGGCAATCGCCAAGCTGAACTATGTTCCCAATCTGGTGGCGCGCAGTCTGGCAAACCGGCGTACCCACACGATTGGAATGATCGTTCCCGACATTGCAAATCCGTTCTTTCCAATGGTCGTTCGTGGCGCCGAAGATGCTGCCCAGAAACACGGATACAATCTGCTCCTCTGTAACAGCGACGACAGTCTTGACAAGGAAGAAAAAGCGATCGAGTTGTTGCTGTCCAAAAGGGTCGATGGCATCCTGTTGACCAAGGCTGCGGAGGATTTTCGCCCGGCCCTGCGACAGATGATCAAGGATGTAGGCATCCCGTTTGTTCTGGTCATGCGGACTTATCCGAAACTAACCCAGGACGCGGTCATCACCGACGATTACGAGGGCGCCTACAATGCGGTTCGCCACCTTGCCCGTACGGGCAGAAGACGCATTGGCCTGATCAGCGGTCCATTAAAAGTAAGCAATGCCAAGGCACGTTGGCAGGGGTTTCGCGACGCTCTCAAAGCGGAAGGTCTGCCGTTTGATGAAAAGCTTGTGGTTGAGGGCGACTATCGAGTGGACTCCGGATTCCGTGCCGGACACACCCTCTTGTCGCAGAGACCGGACGGCATTTACGGCGCAAATTACCTGATGACCGTGGGCCTCTTGAAAGCAGCCGAAGAACTGGGCCTAACCTGTCCCGAAGATTTCGGTTTGGTAAGCTTCGACGATTATCCCTGGCTTGGGGTTTTTCGGCCAAAGCTGACGACCGTCGAATTGCCGAAGCATCAACTCGGAGCCGAAGCGGCCGAATTGTTGATGGAGAGAATTTCGGGGGGGCGCGCCAAGCGGGTCGTTAAAAAGCTTAAACCGGAGCTGCGCATCAGGGAATCCTGTGGGTTTACCTTACATGTCTCCAGGTCGCATTCCGAGCGTGGGCTGGCCTTACAACCATTGCCGAGCACCTGAGCCTCCACGCGATACCATTTGCGCCCGTTCCCAGAGACGACTCGGGCAGGGAGAGGCTGTCGTTTTGGGTTGGTTCTGCCGCAGCATCCTTCATACCGGGCACGCACTTCCGCTGGATGGCGGCTTCCTGGGCCGCTGATACCTCAACCTCAGGGGAGACAAATGGTCATTGCAGAATACGATTTGGCGCGATTCAAGATGATGTTTCGGAGGTGGAGGCACTCGCTTCGACTCGCCCGTTTTCCCACTCTGGTGCTGTCGCTCTGTCTGATCGCCTTAGCAGGAGAAGGCGGCACCGGTCTCAAGAACTCGGGGTTTGAGTCCGCCAATCCTGCGGAGTATTGGCACATTGATAGTTCCGAAGCGAAGCAGGTTTTCACAGTTACAGCCGACCACGCCAATACGAAAGAAGGCGGCCAGTCTCTGCAAATCACAGCCGACCAGCCTGTGCAGCTCACGCTTCGCCAGGACCTTTTTCTTCCCATAGGAACCTTGTGGCGGCTCACCGGATGGGTAAAGTCAAGCGCGTCCGCACCAGCGTCGGGCGAAAAGGATTCGTGGGGACCTCCATCTCTGGCACAGCGGATTGGGATTGAGGCACAGGTTGGCGATCAGGGTTACAGCGCGTCTGCTCCGAATTCAGGGGACTGGCAGAAGGAAAGCTTTGTTTTTCGGGTCCCCTCGCCTGGACGCATGACCGTCGCGCTGAACGCATTCAACAATCAAAGCGGAAAAGTTTGGTTCGACGACGTTCGCCTGGAACCCGTCCCGGAAGCGATCGCGGAGGAGGCGGTGACGATCACAGACGAGCGGCTTAGCAAACGGCCCATTGACCTCAAGCAAGGTGGGCAGTTTATGGAGCCGCTTTGCGACGTGCTGCCGTCGATGACCGCGCAGCAGGTGCAGTCGACCAGCTTTGAGGAAGAAACGCCGTGGAATTATTCGTACAAGGCCGCAGTCGACAAGCCGTATCGTCCGTGGTATCCGGCAGGCAGCGTGCATGTGGCCACGTACTCCTACGACACACAGGATCCCTTTAACGGCAAGCGCTCGCAGAAGATCGAATTGCCCGTGGCCAACACCTGGGCGGGCATTTCTCAAGACGGTTTCTATGTAGAGAGCGGGCACAGCTATCGCCTGCACCTGCATCTGCGCAGCGAGGGCACTGTTCCCGTGCGCGCCTCACTGCACGGCGATGGCGAAATGATCAGCGGGCCGATATCACTGGGGCAAGGCAGTCCCAAGTGGCGTGCGGCCGAGGCAGTCCTGACTGCGAACCACACCGTACGGAATGCCACTCTCACCATCGAGTTCGAGGGACCCGACACCATCTGGCTGGACCGCATCTACTTGATCGACACCAATGCGGTGCTCGGGTTGTGGCGCCCGGACGTGGTGAAGGCCTTGAAAGCCATGAATCCGGGTATTGTGCGCCTGGGGGGAAGCGCGATCGAAACGTTCGACTGGGAGGACACGCTCGGAAATTGGGACACACGTGTTCCCTACCCGGATGACCCCTGGGGAGGCTCGCAAGAAAATTTCGTCGGCGTGGAAGAATTCGTTCAACTGGTCAAGTACATCGGAGCGCAACCACTGATCTGCGTGCGATGGACCGGCAAAAGTCCGCAGGACGCGGCCAATGAGGTGGAATACTTTAATGGTGGCCTCGATACCAAATGGGGCGCGTTGCGGGCCAAGAACGGACATCCAGAACCTTATCACGTTAAGTACTGGGAAGTTGGCAATGAGGTGGGCGGTCGGGAATACGATGCCTCGCTTACTTCTTTCGGCGAAGCCATGCGGCGCGTGGATCGGTCGATCAAGATCTCCTCGTCGTACCCGAGCCCCAACACGGTCCGCATGGCGGGCACGGTGCTCGATTTCTTATCGCCCCACCAGTACTCCGTGGGCGATTTGAATGGTACTGAGAACGAGCTGAAACAATTACGCGACGAGATCGAACATGACGGAAACGGCAAAGACATTCGGCTCTCGGTTACAGAATGGAATGCAACGGCCGGAGACTGGGGCTTAAAGCGGGGCATGCTGCATACACTGGGGAACGCTTTGGTGTGTTCTCGTTATCAGAACATGTTGCACCGTTATGCGGACCTGGTGGAGATCGCCAATCTTTCGAACCTCTCGCACAGCTTTGCCGGCGGACAATTGCAGCCGGGGCTTGGATATTTTTACGAAATCCCCGACTATTTCGCGCAAGTCCTTTACCAACGCGCGGCGCGATCATACGCTTTGAAATTGCAGCGCAGCAGTAAGCTTCCTTTCTATCTTATGGAACCGGACCTGAATGCCAACCTGAGTTCGGATGGCAAGGCACTCAGAATCTATGGCGTGAATTCCACCCAGGAGACTCGCAAAGTTAAATTCCAGCTGGCTTCCACGATGGGCACGTTGGAAGCAGGAGAGCTGTTTGTGCTTGGCGACAGCAACCGAACGCCCGATACCGAAGCCATGAACCTGCCTGACCAGCCGAAACGAGTGTTCGTAGGTACAAAAAACCTGGACATTCATGGAGCAGTCTTCGAACACGACTTTCCGCCGTTTACGGTTACGCTGCTGGAGCTCCGATTGCAGCCGAAAAAGTGACCTGGAGAGTGGAAATTGCGGTGGAACCTCGGCACCTCAACTTAGGCCGAGAAGATATACATACGACATCCACTAGGCTGAGTCCGAGCCAATCGTGCTAGGCCAATCACGAGACCCACCAACGGCAGCAGCGGGTCGGCGAGCGTTGTTTTGCGCCGCCACGGATGTAATACCCACCAACCGGGTCGGCGTTCGCTCCCCTGAATGCGATCAACGCTCCAAGAGCATGAGGGGTAAGTCGCTAGAACGAGAACTCGTGGCATGGGTTCCTGAGGGAAACGCCACTCTATCGGTTGGCATTCCCATGCTACCCCGCCCGCGAATCGCCTTCCGATTAGCCGATCAACGGCAATGCCGGCTAATCGATCTCTAATTCATTTTTCGGCGGCAATTTCGGGAACGCAGCATGAGGCTCGAGTTGATACCAGAAAGCGACCGATGCGATATCATCTCGCAGCGGAAGATAGGTCCCATCTTCTCGCCATCCCAGGTCTTGAATGGTAACCCGCAGATCGCTCTCGAATCGGATGGGATCCACAATGTGCCAGCGGTATAAGCCGAATCGCTGTTGTGATTGATACAATCCATCGGGCTTGAGCACCTGAACCAGTCCGGAATAGGGGCTGCTGAATTCTACGTACTGGTGTGTTACCTGATTTTCAAAATCGTAAGAACCGTTGAAATAGTCTTCCGTGCCAGTGCCATTGATAGTGGGAAATTCTCGATCGCCATCCATGTAGAACTTGATTTCGCCCTCTCCCCACCATCCATTGTTATGCACTCCCCAGGCCAAATAGGTGCCAACGTACTGCCCCTTACCTTTAATCCCGTCCACGATCGAGTACACCTGCTTGTACGGCAGAGGATTCACTCTGCGAAATTGTGCATGGAAGTAAGCTGCATCCTTCGGAATCTCGTTAAGCGTGTAGTCGATTTGATAGTAGACGCTCATGGCTTTTTCATCGAGATTCTCCATCGTAATCGTAGCTTTGTGGCGAAACGGCATCGGCCAGTACGAGTTAAAAGCGCTGCCCGGATTGACGCAGATCGGCAGCGAGAACAGAGGCGCATACTTGCTCCATCCCATGGCAAAGAAGTCGCCGACAGGAACCTCTACCGAGGGTTCCTTCTCGTCATCCCAGTACATGCGGAGGATGGAAAAACGCCAATTCCCTGTCGGGGTCATCCATATGTGCTCGATGAGACCGGAGCCGTTTATTTCCGCAAGTTTGAAGGTCGTACCTGGGTTGATAACAACGAAAGGGTTTACCTTCCAGCCTTGTCCCAAGTCGCGCGCAGCCTGAGAAGCTGCTCCCTTCTCCGCCATGCCCCCCTTGCCCTTTTCCCCCGTGAAATTCTCAGGACTTATGGACAGGGATTTTGCACTCGAGGTGCGATAAATGTTGCTCAGGCTATTGCCGAGACCATTGTAGGTAGAGTCCTGCGCAAGAACTGTGGAGGCTACGCCCAGCAAGAGTGCCAGCAGTCCCAAACGATTAGGTTTCATCAGTGAGTTCTTCCTTACGGGTCACGGTTTAATCTTGGCCCCGAGTCCCTGAAATTTGAGTTCACAACAACAAGAGCTTCCGCTGAAATGCGAGGCACGGAAAAAGTAATTGTTTTCGACAGGGTCTTCGAATCGATTAGATCAGATTTACTCCTTCGCGTATGCCTCAGGATTTTACGACTGAAACCCTGTATTGAGAAACGGTTTTTCTCAATTGGCGGCGCTTGTGTGCATGGCTCCGGAAGGTGGCGGGGGAGCAACAGATTTCCGAATGCGCAATTCGGCTTTCAATGTACAGGTTGTCGGAATCTCATCCTGGCGATGGCTTGAAACCATTTTCAGTAGCGTTTTGGCCGCTTGCTGACCGACTTCGTAACCCGGCTGCGCGATTACGGTCAATTCCGGACGTAACAAGGTGCTAACGCTAAAGCCGTAGCTATCCGGCACAGGTTCGTCAAAGCCTATGACGCTGAGTTCCTCGGGGCAACGCACGCCTCGTTCTTGCAAGGCGCGCAGCAAACCCAGGGTCATGGGGCCATTGGAGCTGAGAATGGCAGTCGGGGGTTGCGGCAATTGGAGCAGATCCAGGCCATTCTGATATCCACTTTCGGGATAGAAATCGCCACGTTTAAAGTATTCTCCGCGGAGAGGCAGATGCGCATCTTCCAAGGCTTTTCGAAACCCGTCGGCGCGATTCGCGGCGGTAGACAGATCTAAACGTCCCGCGATGAACGCCAGCGCGCCATGTCCCATTTCAATCAGATACCGCGTGGCGCGATAGGTGGCGTCGAAATTGTCAATCACGACGGCGGCTCCCTTGTAATTCGGTGGTACGCGGTCGAATAGCACCATGGGCGTATCCGCGCGAAATCGGCCGCTGGCGACGGAATAAAGGTCAGTAGCAGCCAACAAGATCCCGTCGACTCTGCGGGAAAATAGAGCCCTAAGATGACGCTGTTCCTGCTCTGCATCATCATGGGAACTGCACAGAAGTACAGAGTATCCCGCGTTTCGTGCGGCATCTTCGACGCCCCGCACGACATCGACGAAAAAGCCGCTGGCGAAGTCCGGGATCACCACTCCAATGGTCATCGTGGTCCGTACGCGTAGGCTGCGCGCGACGTGGTCGGGTTGATAGTTGAGCGCCTTCATCGCCTCCTGAACCCGCGTCACCACCGCCGCGCGAACAACCTGTTTTCCGTTTGCGACGGCCGAAACGGTGGCCACGGAAACACCGGCTAGACGGGCCACATCGCGCATGGTATAGGAGCGGCTCTTTCGGATCGTCATGAAGCACTCAATATAACTCACAACCGCTCCGAGCAGAACCCTATTGTGCGAGGGCGAAACGTTGCAAGTCTACCTCCCGAACGCTTTGGAACCCCGCTCCCCTCGTGAAATGCCAGCATAATCAACGGTCTTGAATCGTTTCGATCTTGCGAGTAGAGTGTTTGGCACCGACAAGGAGCTCACACTCCGCGTCTACATCTGTCCATTCCACATTAGAGCAAGTCGATGCCCAAACGGGTGTTCATGTTCTCGGTTGGAGACGGGCGAGGGTCCTTTCTAGCCGTATTGCGGTTGCATACGGGGACATTTTTGACGAGGTGATCGCGCTCTCCCAGCAGCTTGATTCTGTGTGGGCATCATCGATTTGCAAAGCTTGACGATAACTTTATCGGCGGAGGCCAAATGCTTCGAACCACAATACCTGTACTGGTGATCTTGGTGAGTTCACTGACCCTGAATGCTGAGGTCAATGTGGAAAAGACAAGCTACAAGGGATGGCAGAACTGCTATCGGGTCAGCAACGGGCAGATCGAACTCGTGGTCACGGGTGATGTAGGGCCGCGGATCATTCGATTCGGCTTTGTCGGTGGACAGAACCTATTCAAAGAATTCACCGAGCAAATGGGGAAGAGTGGCGAGGCAGCGTTCCAACCTCGGGGCGGCGACCGTGTCTGGAAATCCCCTGAGGACCCGGTCGCAAGCTGGGCTCCTGATAATGTCCCGGTTGCAATCACTCCGACCGCGACCGGTCTGATTGCGCGCGCCCCGGTCGAGCCACTCACGTCTTTGCAGAAAGAGGTGGAGATAAGTATGTCGGGCTCGGCGAATGAAGTCACGGTGACACGGCGAATCACCAATCGCTCTCTGTTCCCTCTCGAGTTTGCGGCGTGGGCACTGACCATGATGGCGCCGAGCGGGCTCGAGATTGTGAGTTTCCCTCCGCGCGGTCATCATCCCGCAAACTTGGAACCCACTAACCCTATTACGATGTGGGCCTACACAAACCTAACCGACCCCAGATGGAAATTCACGCGGAAATACATGACGCTAAGGCAAGATCCGAACAATTCGGACCCACAAAAACTGGGGACCTTCAGCCCAAACACGTGGGCCGCGTACCTGCTTCATGGCGAGGTTTTCATCAAGAGAGCGTCGGCAGATCCGAGTAAGACTTATCCCGACTTCGGCTGTTCCCTTGAGACCTTCACAAACAATGACTTTGTTGAAATTGAGACCTTAAGTCCGATCACGAAGGTCGCTCCCGGCCAGACGGTCGAGAACATGGAACATTGGAGTCTGCACCGCAATATCACTTTGCCGGCCATCACAGATGATGCGATCGATGCAATAATTCTTCCCCTGGTTGAATCCGGGAGCGGCCATTGACAAGCTCGGTGGCGGTTTTTTTCGTCGGCCCGCACCTAATGTCGCTCCGGCCGGTTGATCTCGCGATCATCGTCTTGTATTTCGTCCTCGTGCTGGGACTGGGCCTCTATCTCCGCAAGTTTGCCAACAGCGGCGATGAGTTTTTTATGGCCGGACGTGAGATGACCGCGTGGATTGCAGGGTTGAGCTTCATCTCCGCCAATCTCGGCTCCCTGGAAATGATGGGCTACGCAGCGGCCACCTATCAGTACGGAATCCTGGTCGGTCACGCGTACTGGCTGGCTGCCATTCCGGCCATTATTTTCCTTTCTTTGGTGATGCTGCCGTTCTACTACGTCTGCAAGACGCACTCGGTTCCAGGCTACCTGAAGCTACGCTACGGCGAGGGAGCACGATCCGTATCGGCAATCTCGTTTGCAGTGATGACCATCCTGATGAGCGGCATCAACATGTACTCCATGGCGGTCATCATGAAAGTAATCCTGGGATGGAACATCCATTTCAGCATCTGGGTTTCGTCACTTACGGTCGGCATTTATGTCATGGCCGGCGGACTGCTCTCGGCCATATTTAATGAAGTGCTGCAGTTTATGCTGATTTGGGCGGGCTGCCTGGTCATCCCGGTTGCCGGCCTGAGTGAGACCGGCGGCTGGTCCGGCCTGGTGCAGCGCATCGCCTACAATTTCCCGGGCCAGGATTTCACCCACATGTGGCGGACCATGGGTTCATTTACGAGCAATCCCATGGGCGTGCACTGGACGGGAATGGTGTTTGGCTGGGGCCTGGCGATTTCCTTCGGCTATTGGACCACTGATTTCCTGGTTATCCAGCGTGTCCTGTCGGCACGAGATTTGCGATCCGCTCAGAATGGCACGCTGATTGGCGGATTTTTCAAAATGATGGTGCCGCTAATCGTGATTCTTCCTGGGCTTTTGGCATTGGCTGTACTGCCTTTCAAGCTCATGCCCGAATCCATGGTGAACACGCCCGGCGTCCACACCTACAACGAAGCTTTGCCACTCATGCTGGCGCGTTATTGCGG
>Ga0126378_10001127_pt1 | contig 20010 bp, 11 predicted proteins | sample PanSoiMetPlot_23_FD_92587 | JGI IMG/M metagenome (GOLD analysis project Ga0126378, IMG submission 92587) | Tropical forest soil microbial communities from Panama - MetaG Plot_23 | ecosystem: Environmental > Terrestrial > Soil > Tropical forest > Bulk soil | place: Panama | collected 2016-02-17
GGCGTCCCAACAGCCTCCGGTGGTGGGACTGGTTGTGCAGCCATGCTGTAGACCCCCGGGGGGAAGGGCGACGTTCCAGAAGGCATCGTTCCCGAGAAAGAAGGTCGCTGCTGTTGATCCTCCTGTTCCATTCCAACAACCAGTAATGGAAGCAGCCGAACAGGCACCGCCACTAGTAAATGGGAAACAATTACCATCGGCGTCAGCACAAGCACCAGTATGGGCTGTATCCGGATAGCCAAACCACAGTGTGCCAACCCCTGGTATGCTATTATTGACGAATCCATCCCAATTCGCGGCCTCGTTTTTATCCAACGAACCATTGTCAGTGTTAAAATTGGCAAGAGCAGTTACGTTAGTACCAGCGAGGGCAATAGTAGTTCCGTTGATGATCACAGTTGTAGCGCAGGGATTAGCACTATTACAAGCGGTGCCAGAGGGGGGAGCAGTTCCGGTATTGACGGTTCCTCCCCGCTCACTTGTGTCAAAATTAGTGGTGCCCTGTTTTGGAGGAGGAGTCGGGAGGGGGGGAGATGCATTTTGTGTCAGTATAAGAGTTTGGCCAGCAGCAAGGGTAACCCCGCTCGCACCCAAATTCCATATCTGATTGTTGCAACTTACATTGGTGCTGCACCAAGTCACATTGCCAACTTGTACGCTGATACTCGAAACGGTGAGTGCATGACTGGTCGAAGGAGCAGCAGCGAAAATCGAAATCGCGATTCCGAATGTCACAGCCGCCAACCAAAACAAAATCTTTTTCATGGCTCTTCTCCCCCTCCTTTATATTATCCCATCGTGAACCGTTGCTCGTTATCGTAAGGCAATTTCAATGCCCAACTATAAGTTACTGAATTCATTAGCCTTTCCTGTTTAAGGGGTTCGTATTATTGTAAGCTGATTTTACACTTTTTAAGAGGAGGAGCATACGACGTTAACTTGGTGTTTTTGTTAAGATATCATCGATCCCGGTTTGTATGTTCTCTTAACATTTTTATGACGTTTTCGTCTCATTACACTCTGCCCGATACCAAAAAAGGGGCCAGGAGAAATCCTGGCCCCTTTTGGTTAGCACTACTTTGCGCGGCTCATAGAGTTCCGAAATTGCCGCGCGCGGCAGCGGATCAATAGTCAATGTTGAGCTTCATGGCGAAATTTTCAGCACCGCTTCCTTCGGTTGAAACCATCAAGACTCGAAGGCGTGTCGCGAAGGCAATGCGCGAAACAACCCGAAACTATTGGGACGAAGGAGATTTGATTTCTGCTAAAGTTTTCTTAGCTTCTTCAACGCCCGGAAACTGCTGCCCTGAACTGACCGCTTTGTTTAAAGAGTCGCGCGCCAGCGATTCATCTCCCATTTTGTATGCCGCCATACCCAAATGATACAGGACCGCTGGATTGCTGTTTTTCATTTTCTCGCTACTTTCTCTGAGTAAACCCAACGCCGTACCATACGCGCCTTTTTTATAGTAGATCCAACCCAAGGTATCTCCAACTGATGGATCATTGGGATTTGCTTCCCTTGCCTTCTGGGCCAAGCCGAGAGCTATATCTAGGCTGCCACCGTGTTCCGCATAGTTCCATGCCAGGTTATTCGCTGCCGGATAGAAATCTTTATTTAGGTCCAGGATCTTTTGATAGTATTCGTTGGCCTTTTTCGGCTGGTTCTTCATATCGTAAAGAATCCCCATCATCATGTGTGCTTGAATCGCTTTGGGATTCTTCTTGACAACCTTTTCATATAGGTCGAGGGCGGCGTCGAATTTCTGTTGGGCTGCGTAGGCATTTCCGATTAGGAAATAGGCAGACACTAGATTGGGATCGATTTCCAAAGCCTGTTCCAGGTTTTGAATTCCCTTAGCGTAATCTTTACTCGCAATATTGACTTGTCCCAAAAGTTGATAAACTCCTGCTTGATTTTTGCCCTTGGTGAGCTGCTGCTCGACTCGGCTACGCGCCAGATCCAATTTGCCTTGCGCTAAATAGATCTGCGCGATGGTTGTAAGCGGCTCAATAAGATTTGGATCCAGTTTTAAAGCTGCCTCGAATTCTTTGATTGCTTCAGGAAATTTTTTCTGCAGAGCATAAACGGCACCAATATTAACCAATGGTGCAGGATTTTGAGGATTCAGTTCGTGCGTCTTTTTGAACAACGCCAAAGCTTTATCCATTTCTCCTTTTTGCAACAGCGCAGTGCCGCTAATAAGTAGCGCGACCTGGTTCTTTGGCTGGACACTGAGGATTTTATCGGTCTCTTCTAATACCAGGTCCGAGTCTCCCGTCGCCATGTGAAGCTGAGCCAAACTTAGCCGTGGAAGCACCCAATTAGGATTCAATTCCGTAGCCTTGGCGAAGTTTTTCTTGGCGTCTGCTATCTGATTCGCCCTCACTTGCGCTTGCCCTAAGAAAAAGAACCCTCCGGCGAACTGCGGGGAACCGCGAGTTACGGCCGATAGATCTTCGATCGCCTTTTGTGTCTCATTCTTAGCTAGCGAGAGCCGCCCACGAAGGAAAAGACCCTGAGTATCACCAGGTTGCGCTTTCAAAATTTCGTCTGTGAACTGATTTGCGCGTACCAGGTCGTTCCTTGTCAAATAAAGGTCAGCCAACAGTTTTTTGGCGACTATGGAATCCGGTTTTTTCTTCAGGAATTCAGTATAGAGCTTTTCAACTTCTTCAGCCCGGCTCGTGGCAGTGTAAAAACTACCGAGCATGTAAAGCAGCTCTTCGTTTTCGGGAGCATTTTTCATCGCGATGAGAAGCTCCTCCTCAGCCTTTTCTCTCTCCCCTCTTGCCATGTATAACTGAGCGAGGACCACCCGCGCACGATTAAGCTTTGGATCGATCTCCAGAGCCTTTCTAAAGGAATTCTCCGCAGCCTTGAAATCTTTTTGGATGAGCTGAATCTGCCCCATATCGATATAGATTTGGGCTTTTCCCGGCTCTTTGTCCAGGACCGCCTGAAGCTCTTGTAACGCTTTGTCCGGATCGTTATCCGCCACGGCGATCTGAGCCGCCAAATAACGCGCCTCCTGGGAATCCTTTTTTTGCTCTTCGATTTTATTCAACTGTTCTTTCGCCCGCGGCAGATCCCGGCTCAAGACATAAAGATTCCCGAGCTGGTATCTCGCGGGAACGAGCTTGGAATCGAGGTCAGTAGCCCGAACGAATTCGGAATACGCTGCGCGGTAATCTCCTTTCCGCAGCAGAGCGACCCCCAGTTCATGATGGGCATCTGCGTTTCTGGGGTCCGACTTGAGGGCGTTCTTAAATTCGATAATAGCCTCATTGACTTTGGACTGGCTCATGTATTCTCGTGCCCTTTTCACATATCGGTCCCGTTTGACCTCGGGGCTTACACCAATCTGGAAGTAGTAAAAGCTCAAAAACCCCAGCATCACCACCAAGCCTACACCAAGAATGAGACGTTTCATGCACTTCCTCCTTCTGGAGCTCAATACGCCAGCGCGATTACCAGCGCTGGTTCGACATGAAAAATTCTACGGTTTGCCGAAGTCCTTCGAATACGGTGACTTTCGGCTGATAGCCGAGGACATCCCGTGCGAGACTTATATCCGCCAGAGAATGTCTCACATCGCCCCTGCGCGGAGGTTCGTGATCGACTACCGCCTGAACCTGCAAGATCTCCTCCAGAAATCGGATAAGGCGATTGAGGGTCAAGCTCTCGCCGCAGCCAATATTAATAACCGCTCCAGCTGTGCGCGGAGCTTTGATCGCGAGTATATTAGCTTCCACGACGTTATCGATATAGGTAAAGTCACGGGACTGCTCGCCGTCGCCGTAAACCACGAGCGACTGCCCGCTTTGCAAGCGCGTGGCGAACTTGGGGATAACTGCAGAATACTCGGACCACGGATCTTGACTCGGACCGAAAACGTTAAAGTATCTAAGGCTCACGGTTTCGAGACCGTAAAGATCATTATAAAGTTTGCAGTAGCGTTCTCCGACAAATTTCTGAAGCGCGTAGGGCGATAGAGGATTCGGCGCCATATCTTCCTTCTTCGGCAAAACCTGGGTGTCTCCATAAGCGGATGACGACGCGGCATAAACGAATCTCCGCACTCCATGTTGGCGACAACTTTCAAGTAGATTGAGCGTGCCAATAACGTTGGCTCGGTTGGTTTCCACAGGATCGTGGATAGAACGGTAAACGGAAGGAACGGCGGCTTGATGTAGAACATACTCCACGCCCTGCACGGCTCGATCGCAAACCCGACGGTCGGTGATGTCGTCCTCGATGAACTCAATGCAGCGCTCAACGTCTCGAAGGCGCTCTTTTTTCCCGGTGGAAAGATTATCTACGACCCGGACCGTAGCACCTTCTCTCAGAAGCCGATGCGCGATGTGGGAGCCAATGAATCCTGCCCCGCCAGTAACTAAAAAAGTCTTAGTCATTTCGCAATTTCAAGGCGACCTAACAGTTCACTATCGAGGCAGAACCTGTGCTATCTCGGGATAAAGACCGATTGCAAACGAGACGAGTCTACGCTTCGCTTTCTCTACGGGTTCAAACTCGCCGATCGGCGTCGCCAAGCGAATCACAGCGCCGTCCGTGCGACCATGTAACGCTAGCCCTTTGATCAATTCGATTCTGTTACGAAAATCGCTGGCAAAGGATTGACCCCGCACTTCATACCAAAACAAAACGAATCTTTTGGCGTCGGATTTCTTAGTCACCAAACCAACGGCATCAAAGAACCCTCTGCCCGCCAACGGGATAGTTATTTCCTCCATGGAAGCGTATTCCCAACCCTTTGGGAAAACCAATTTAGGCGATTGTAAACGATTTTCATCGAATTGACGACCGCTGTATCCCACGAAAAGCTCAATTTGTTCTTCGTTTGGCGATTCGTAGAGCCGCGAAAGAGTTTTTTCTGCGCGTGGATCTGCATAAGAGTCTGGCTGAATAACCGGGCTGATCCGGTAAGAACCGACTGCGGAGGATATTTGCGCGAGGTCAATCTGGAATTTCTGTCCCCTAGGAAGAGCTGGAGAATCTAGAAGGTATAAAACCAGGCCGACAACAAGAACTACGCTTAATACGGGCAATGCTAGCCAGCGAGTCTGCGCTTGTCCCCGGGCGATCTTATAGGCTGGCGAGATCACTTTTGTTCCCGTTTCCTGATGCGTGGTCGAAAGCGGTGCTTGCGGATATTTCCGGCGGACGATTTCGCCCAACGACAAAAACATCAATAAGGATAATAAAAAGGTAAAGGTACCGGTAAAATGATGGAAGAACGCTTGAAGCATTATTGGACCATAGTAGTACACAGAGACCGTAACCAAAAAAATTCTGAATAGGTTCGCCATAATGGGAAAAAACACCGCGCTGATCAAAACAACAAATTTCATGCTGATTCGAGTCGGTAGATAGTAAACGTAAATTGTCCCCAGGGCCAGCATTGCAAACAGGGACGCTATGCCGCTACATACGTCGGCTACTTCGAGGGTAATACTTGGCAAGTGGAGAAAATAGGCGTCTCGGTAAACTGGCACACCGGCCGCTTGGGCTAGAACATTCGCAATGTACGCATCCGACATTTTCAGGTAATAAGAAACTTCCTTTACGATAACGTAAGGAGGAGGCACCATGAAAAAAAGATAGGCTAGAGGAAACGCTAGACGTTTAACGCAATGCCAACCCCAAAAAACATGTATAAACGACCCAATCGCTAGAACTAAGGAAATTCGCAAAATGAAAGGCTCACCCAGTGCCTTTCCGACAAGGCCGATTAAAAGGGCTCCTAAGAACGACATTGCCCCCCACGGACTGGGACCGATCAAAGGGTCTCTAAATGTCTCTCGCTCCCCCCAAAGCAGATACAAGAAAATAAATGGAATGAGAAAACCGTAAGAAAAATTCTCGTGCTCATACCATTCTTTCACTAGTGGCGGCACCATGGGACCATAAACTGCGACGCATAACGTCATCATCATCGCCGCTTGAAGGAGCGGGGCCACCCGGCGCGTCATCAGAGCTTGGTTGTGACTAGCAACGTTCACGCTTCTCTTCCTTTGACGGCGCCTACAATGGGCGCCGTCGGATTCTTGGGAAAGTAAGCCTCCAAAAGTTTTTCACGGATTCGGGCCCAGCTAAAATTTTCAGATAACTTCCTTGCGGACGTGATCATGCCCTGGGCGAGATCGGGATTCGCCAACAGGCAAAGAATCTTTTCGGCCATCTCATGGTAGTTACCCGCCTCCACGAGCAGCGCCGTTTCCTCACCCACTAGGTCTGGGATACCACCGACTTTGGTTGAAACCACCGGCAGACCACTTGCAAACGCCTCGATCAGGCTCGTCGGTAAATTGTCAACGTTCGTCGGGTTTAGCAAAATATCTGACTCGTCAAGGTATTTTGGAATTTCATCGTTTCGAACTGCCCCGTGAAAAAAAACACTCTCAAGTTCGTTATTCTCGACCCAAGCTTTCAATTTTAGTTCCTCGCTGCCGCTTCCAACAATGTCTATACTGGAATTTTTGTACACTCGTTTAACTATCGCAAAGGCTTGTAACGCCATTTCGACATTATACATCGGCTCCAAATTCCGCGTTACCAATAGCCTAGGGCGCAGTTGTTGTCGGTGGCGAAACTTGAATCGATCTAGATCTATCGGGTTAGCCACGATGGCGCAGGCAAAACCTTGCTCGTGAAAGCACCTTTCAAGATAGCGTGACGGAACAGTAATCAAACTGGCCAAGCGCAGCACTGGCCGAGTGAGCCAACCGTATTTGGAAAAAAAAAGTGACGCCTCCCCTCCCCTATAATTGACAATGACGCGCCGGCGAAAAATACGCGATAGCAATACGGCCGGAGCTACTCGAGCAAAGAAGTAAAAATAGGACGCTGCCAAAATATGAACCACCGAGACTTGCGGAATAAACCTAATCAACCGATAAAGGTAAACCAGCGTTTGAAGAAATGTCCGAAGCAACCTGACCTTTACCATGCCGAGAAACAGAAGCGGATTGGTCGGAATAATCACGACGGAAACACCCTCCCGCGAAAGATTATCCCGCAATGCGCCACCTTGAAGGGCCATGCCGCCGTAGGGCGGCGGTACCGGTGCAACGATAGCGACCGCTCGGTGACGACCGCCACCTTCCCTGTCCACACTAGCCATGACTCTCCGTGGATCTCGTAGTTTCGTTCAAGTAAGTCTTTTGCCACAAGCGATACATCAAAATCGTCCAAAGAGCGGTGGAATGGTCCCTAGCCCGGGATTGGTGTTGACTCCACAAAAAACTAACGGTTGAAGCCTGAAGGATACCCAGAGGATCTTGGCCAAGTAGCAGGTCGGCGGCCATTGGTTTTAGCTGGTCACGAAACCAACTCGCAAGCGGTACCGCAAAGCCCTGCTTGCGCCTCGCCAGGAGGTCCTTGGGCAACAAAGGGGCGAGCATTTTTTTGAAGATATATTTACCCTGACCGTCCTTAAGCTTGAACTTCGATGGAATCCGCGCTGCAAGCTCCATGAACTTATGATCTAAAATCGGGCAACGGACTTCCAGAGAATTTGCCATACTGGCACGATCGACCTTTACCAAGATATCGTCCACCAAATAGGTCTTCATATCGAGATACTGTAAACGGGATAGATGGTCGGCCTTTTTGGCACGATTATAAAAATCTTCGAAGAAGGTGAGAGGGCTATAACCATTCACGGATCTAAGAAGATCTCCCGAGAGGAGAAGCGGGATCGTTTCAGGTTTAATCCCCGAGACAGAATAAAAATATCCTTCGATCGGAGTCCGGGCAAAGGCACGAAACGTCGCTTGAGCACGAAACACTCGCGGCGCCCAGTCTAGCTTAGGATACCACCGTCCCAAGGTTTCAAAGAGCGGCCGGCGAATCTCTTCTGGTACGTAAGTCCGGCACCGGTTCTCTACCACGTCGTGGTGATATCTTCTGTAGCCAGCGAAGTTTTCATCTCCTCCATCGCCAGAAAGAGCCACCGTCACGTGGCGACGCGCCGCTTGAGAAACATAATAGGTAGGAACAGCCGATGAATCCGCAAAGGGTTCGTCATAAAACCACGCCAGTCGATTAATAATCGACAACGCGTCCGGAAGTACCCTTTCTTCGTAGTGGTGTGTATCGAGCTGTTTGGCGAAGGCCGCCGCATGAAACGATTCATCAAACTCCTTTTCGTCAAACCCCACCGAACAGGTGTTCACCCGCCGCCCGTTCATACTACTCATGAGCGCTACCACGGAGGAAGAATCTACACCGCCGCTTAGGAATGCGCCAAGCGGAACGTCACTGCGGAGACGGAGCCGGATAGCTTCCTGGTAAACATCTAATAGTTCTTCGCACCAGCGCTCTTCGCTTTTTACATCCGTCTCATCGAATGAAATATCCCAGTAAGCTTTTTCCCGGGTTCCTTGCGAGTCAATGACTACATAATGGGCTGGCCGAACTTTTCGCACATGCCGAAAAATGCTCTTTGGCGCTGGAACGTAAAGCAAGGAAAAATAGTCGACGAGTGCCTCGTGATCGAGTTCTTTGGGCAAACCGGGAATTTGCAGCAGGGATTTCATTTCGGAAGCGAAAACTACCGAATCTTGAAGCATGGCATAGAATAGAGGCTTTTTCCCAAGGCGATCCCGGGTCAAAACCAATCGCTTCTTTCCCGCATCCCAAAGCGCGATTGCAAACATGCCACGCAAGTGAGAAACAAAATCGTCGCCTTTTTCTTCGTAAAGGTGAACGATCACTTCCGTATCCGATGAAGTCACAAATTTGTGACCCTTATGGATTAGCTGTTCGCGGAGTTCGAGATAATTATAGATTTCTCCGTTGAAGGTCACCCAAACAGTGCCGTCCTCGTTCGACAGAGGCTGCTTTCCTCCTTCGAGGTCGATGATACTCAACCGTCGATGAGCCAAGCCGATCGAGCGATCGAAATAGAAGCCCTCGCCGTCCGGCCCGCGGTGAGCCAGAACATCGGCCATTTGTTTAAGTCTCGCTTTTTCCAATTCGGAAATACCCGAATTGGCCAAGATACCTGCGATGCCGCACATAAATCTATTCAGTTAAATGTTTGTTCTAAACGCGCACGTCAATCTAGAGAAATGTTCCCCGTTCAAATGCTACGGCTGTTTCCGCGCAAGAACCAAAAAAGCATAACCAAAAAGCCGTGACAGCAGATAGGACCCATCTTCTCTTTCTCCCGAAAACCAAGACTGAAACGAGGCAGGCGTGGCAAGCCAGTGGATTCGTGCCTCACACAATCCAAATCGTTTCATCTCTTCGGTCAAGTTATACGGGCTGTAGTAACTCATCCTTTTTTCCAATCCCTTCACCGCTTCGCGCCAGCTGCGGAGTCTGTGCAGCCAGAACAGACTATTCAGACCATCTAGCAATAGATAACCGTTGGGCTTTAAAACTCTCTGCATTTCCACTATCGCCTCACTGATCGATTGCAAGGACTGCAAAACGCCTACACACAACACAGCGTCAAAAGACCGATCTCGAAACGGTAGATGGTAAGCCTCCCCTTGGAGATATCGACCCCGCGTGTCCTTGCTTTTTGCGATCTTGATAACGTTCCATGAGTAATCAAGGCCGAGGCACTTGTGCCCCGTGGCACCTAATACTCTTGTATACGTGCCCGGCCCGGCTCCCAAATCCAGCAGAGTGCTCCCTGGTTCGAGATTAGTTTGCTGTATCGTACGCAAGACAAGTGCCAAACGTCGCGATAAACCTTGCTCAGACCAACCTGCAATTTGGTGCTCCGATTCAAGTTGGTTTGCCCAGCGATCATATCGGGCGCGCCAAGCTGTTTCGAGTTTACCGCCCTCCATCTTAGGTGGATTCACCAGCTAACGTGTCGTACATTTCTGTGTAGCGCGCAGCCATCAGGGAGAGATCAAAGTAGTCTATCGCCCGCCGGCGGCTGTTAATCCCATGTTTGTGGCGCAATACAGCGTCAGACAAATATTTCTGCAGAGCTATACTCAATTCTCTGACGCCACCGACAGGCACCAAGATGCCGTTTTCCCCGTCGCTGACGATTTCCGGATTACCTCCGGTATCGGTGGCAATGATCGGTAGACTGCTCGCCATTGCTTCTAAAATCGTATTGGACATCCCCTCAAACACAGAAGTTTGGATAAAAATGTCGAAGCAACGAAGCAGTTCAGGAATGTCGCTACGTTCACCTAACCAAATCAGCGATGCGTCTAAGCCTAACTCCTCACCAAGCCGAAATAGGCTCGATCTCACCGGCCCATCCCCCACTATCACCAACTTTGCGCCAGAAAAACTGTCGCTGATCCGGCGGAATCCCTTCATCAAAGTTGGAAAGTCTTTCACAGGATCAAGCCGGCCAACCGTCCCAACCAAGACTGAACCTGGAGGAAGACCCAACCGGGAACGGAGCGTTTTCCGCGCCTCTGAAGGAACTGCTTCCAACGCGGAATTATAATCCGCAGGTCGAAATTTTTCGGTATCGACTCCGTTTGGGATATAGATGATCCTTTCATTTTTCACTCGGCACATCTCATTCAACCACAAGCGAAAAAAATCACACACAATCACATAACGATCGACGAGATGCCCCACTAGGCGACGGATCTGATTTCGCTTCCAGTTGTTGCCTTCAACGTCGGAATGCTCGCGACCATGCTCTCCGTGTACGAGATGGGAAACTCCCGCGCAGCGTGCCGCAAAAACGGCGTCAATCGTCGGCCAACCTCGAGTGTGGACAATATTCGGCGATAGGCGATGGAACAGCTTCGCCAACCGCAACAGCGGAAACCGAAATTGCCCCGCTGGCATCTTGAATTCTATGATCTCAACGTTCGGTGTTTTTATTCTCTCAGCAAACTTTCCTGCGGAAGTAAGACAACATACAGTTTGTTCGAAGCGCTTCAGATCAAGGCAATTAAGCAGATTGACTAAACCATTTTCCAAGCCTCCAACTTCAAGAGAATGAACCACGTGAAGTATTTTTGTTGGCGTTCTCATTAGAGAAATGCGGCATCGTTAAGAAGCAATGAAGCCTGAGACAATGCAATGACGGACGCAGTGCTAGTGCTACGGTTTTATTCCTAATGTGATGCGACCGCCCGGTGGTTCAATCGCTCCGACAACAGGATCAACACCTCGCGCGCGTCCAAAATAGTCGTCCACAATACCCCGTCCTTTATTGAAACTTTTGCTACTTTCAATGAGAGGCGATCCCTTTACGGGGGTAAAATCCGTGTTTTCGGGATCAACGAAACAACCAGCATTGCTACAGTCTTGATTGCCCTCAATTCGTAAATTCTTGCGGTCACCGACAAACAGTGGTGTTCCTTCACGGCCTTCGATTGCGTTACGCGATATCTCAGCTTCGGACGGCCCTTCAGCAGGAAGCAAGATACCGCCGCGCCCATTATTGTATATCGTATTGTGCGTCACAATGATTTTGCGCAGCAACCCGCGCCGTCCATAGTCCTCGAGAGCTATGCCTACGTCGTTGTTGCCAACAACCACGTTATTTCTTACTACAGCCGGTCCTCCACCGACGACGATTCCTGATGAGTGTCGCGCTTTTTCTACGAAGTTGCGTTCAACGATATTGACCTTTTCGAGATCGCTAGCACCATATACCATAATACCCGGGCCCTTAGTATTGATGATCACGTTGTCGCGAACTATGCCGGTGGAATTAAGCTTCACCTGAATTCCGTATCCAATTTCAGATTCGCGCGCGCTAACTCCACTGATGAAATTCTTTTCAAGAAGCAACTCCGAAATCGTACACGACAATCCGTCATGGCAACCGAAATACATAGCTGTAGAAGCTGAATCGATAATCCGGTTTCGCCGAACAATGAGATTTCTGACGCTGGCATGATTTGCCACCACCGCAACACCGCCTATTTGATCGAAGACGCAGTCTTCAATGGTAAGATAGTCGCCAGAAAAAATCCTAATAACATCCACATCCATGTTGGTCGGACCGAACTCAAGTCCTTGTATGACCACGTAATCGCCGTAGATTTCCAGAACATTACCATTTTTTCCCTGGTACTCGATGCGCGGTCTGTGCATTAGGCTCAAACCTCGGATCACTAGAGGGAAGCCTGGCTTTCCACCGCGCCGTACTTTGCATGCTCCTTTATATAATCCGGGTTTTAGGACAACCTCGGTTCCAGATGAGGGGTCGTTGATTTCTCGGCAATAGTCTTCAGCCGGGTTGATCTCCTTAGTCTTTCCAACCTGCGCCGTTCCGCACAAAGCTAACGACAAGATAAAAACACAGCAAAATGTACGCGACACGTTCATTAGATTGTTAAACGATGTGATTGCTCAACTATGCGATGGTAGAGACGTCCAATTTGTTCGCGTGCATACATTCCCGTACGCTCGATGAAGTCGTTTTCCTTCACCACTCATGGCCGACACATTTTGTCACCAAATTTTGGCTGACAAGTCAAGGAATTAGATTGCTCGCATTACAGCCGTCACTGAAAATTCTCATGGCATGCTATTTGTATATCGCTCGCAAAAAGCTTTTCCCGATAAAGGCAGACCCCGTCGTGAGGCGGGGCACGCAAAGCCACGGATCAGAAAACTTCTGACAGCCGGGTTGCCGAAAGAAAAAAACAGCCAGACACGAGCTCTTCGGGAAGCATGAATACCCAGAAGTCGGAGGGTTACCATGTCCCGAACGAGTGCATACAATATCCAGCCTCGACTTAGGCTTAAATTTTCGGTTTCACTCATACAGGCGCTCGCAGCCTGGTCGATACTTGCTCTTTCCCAGCCGTGTAATGGACAAACGATCGTCCCCTACACTCAAGACCCAGCCGGATATGCTATAGGCTTTGCCCGCGGCCACTGGGCCAACTCTGTTAGCAAGATGGTGGTATTTTTTGGAAGCACGCGTCCAGCTTCTGATGACAATTCAATACGAGCCTTTAATCCGGTGACTAACAGTTGGGAATATCTTTGGTCCAACGGTCCGTTTAATGGGGGGCTGCAAACCCGAGATAACTACGCCTCCCTTTACGTGCCTCGGCTAGATGAGCTTTGGGTATGGGGTGGCAGTCATTTGGAGACTCTTCCGGGCGCTCTGAGAAGTGGGCGATTCAGCATTGCTCAAAAAAAATGGATTGCGACCAGCACCACTGATAATGGTGCATTCTCAGATGTAGTCCAAAATTTCGGCGGCTTTCTTAGTGATCCTGCTATGGCGTGGTCTGAACAAGCCGATATGGGACTAATGTTTGGCGGCTCCGGCGAAGGCAATGCTTCGAATAGGTACTGGATTATCGAGCCAAATTCCGATGGGCCTCAGCCGTACAAAATGTCAGAGATCATCGGGGGCGTTCGTCCTCCCCCACGAGCAGAAGCCATGAATCTGATGGTCGCCGTTGGCCCTGATTTTTATATGCTCGGCGGATATGCGGGGAGTATCGACGGACAATGGACTTTCGTGACTGATCTCTGGAAATTCAGCGGTAACACGCGCGCATGGACACAGGTACCTGCACCGCCCAAGGTGGGCTTTACGCCGACTTTGACCTATGACTCAGATCGTAATGTACTCCTCGCCTGGGTTGATAACAAAATCTATATTTTTGACCTTATTACCCAACAGTGGAGCGACCAAACTCCAGCCGGCTTATCATGCATTTTTAATCAGGTCGGCGTTTACGCCCCCACGGCCAAGCTTCATCTCTTTGAGGGAGGCAACAAATGCCCAGATGGTGACTCCGTGGGGCCGACTGTTTATGCCGTAAGTCTCAACGCGCAAATAGCTTTACAAGGTGCGCCGCCGCAATTATCTTCTACGTCAGTATCGCCGCAACCTCCGATTAGTGGACCTGCGGGGTACACCTTCTGCGCAAACGAGAACCAAACTTGTAGTTTCAGTGGTCAGAAGAGCGTCGGGTACGGCGCAAACAACAATTTTGCTTTCCTCAACCTTACGGGGGGAACGGCCTGCACGAACACGGTGTTTGGCGATCCGATCTTCGGCACAGTGAAAGCTTGTTACACTAGCGACATCCCCCAAACTCTCTCGCCAACTTCGACTTCTGGATCGGCACCACCTCCCACTATCGCTCCCACTGTTGCGCCAACGGCACCCCTAGTTTCTACATCTTCATCGCCGGCTACAGACTCGATCGACATTCCCCTTCGCACGTGGGTTTCGCGGCCCCTTCCACTTCGTGCTCTTGACGCGCAGAGCGAGGTGATTGGAGCGCGGGGTTTCGGCCCAACGCCCTTTGGAACCGGCGCTAAGCATCAGCGCGTAGTCTATAACCCGGATAATCAGCGGGTATACTTTTATAGTGGGGACTTCAACGGCCCGGTAGGCCAGTCTTCTTTCCGCACGGATATGTTCTCCTACGATATCACGAGATCGGTTTCATCAGATACTAGCGACTTACAAAACTGGATTCTTGAATGGCCGTATTGCGGTCTTCCGGGGCAGGTTTCTCCGGCGCACACGGATGAGGCCCCATTTACATGGGACAGCAAGCGACATGTCTTCTGGATTACAGGTGGCTATGAAACAAGCACGGAAGATGTCGTTTCTATGTGCGCCAATGGCGCGATCACTTATGGCAATAGCGCTTCCACTTCCAACAACCCCGTTGGAAATGCTTCCCACGGTCCGGATATACTGCAATTCGATCCTGCACAGAATAAATACATTCGACCTGACGCCAAGTATACACTGCCCGGCAGCGCTCTTGCCCAAGACGGCACGCCATTACTTGGAGGAGCACAAACGCCAAGACACTCAGTTTACAATCCCGTTACCGATGAAATCATCATGATGGGGCAGCACGGCGCGTGGGGCAACTACGTGATCCGCATGAATGCTGAGACGGGAGTTTGGACGCGCGACGGCGGCGGCATTGGCGGCACAGTTGCTTCGGACGCTATCGACGGGACTTATATCAATGACACTATTGCGACCCACGAGCAGTTAGCGCTCGATATTGAGCATCAATGGATTTATTGGATCGATACCTACCACAAACAAGACCCCGACCCGAACCACCGCTTCCGCCTGATGCGCTATGATATCACCCTTCACAATATGGTGAACCTCGGTTGGATTACGTTGCCATCTTCAGGTTCGCCCAGTTTTTGCAATCTTAATAATGGCCCTGACAGTGGCTGTCCCACATTTCCGTATTACCAGTCGCCAAATGATAGCACCATGCTCGTCTATGATCCCATCAATAAGGTTGTGCTCTGGCCCGCTTCTTCTAATGAGGGCCGTCCGATTTTGATAATCTATCATCCGGATCCCGGGGGAGGAAAGAACGGCACCTGGGAAATTGATCCGATGAATCGCGACAAGCCCAATGAAGTCATCTTCGGCTCGAACGGCACTTTCATACCGGAGCTGAATGCCATGGTTATGTACGGGGGATTCGCGAATGGTTCAGGCAATCCGGATTTGCCCGTCTCCATGAACTACTTCTGGCTTTACCGCTACGGCAACGGCAATGGGCAGCCGTATGTTCCGCCAACGCCGGTCGTAACACCACCAGCAACACCAACTCCAGTTACTTCGCCACCAACTCAGACCCCGCCAGTTGGACCGGCGGGATATATCTTCTGTGCAACTGAGAACCAAACCTGTAGCTTTACGGGTCAGAAAAGTGTTGCGTACGGCGCAAACAACAATTTTAGTTTCTTGAACCTTTCGGGAGGAACAGAGTGCACGAATTTGGTGTTTGGCGATCCGATCATCGGCACAGTCAAAGCTTGCTATATCAAGGACATACCCGCCCAGGTTCCCGCGCCGCCGGTCGCAACCGATACAACACCTCCCAGCGTTCTTATTCTATCTCCGTTGGCGGGCGCCTCAGCATCAAAGATCATCACAGTAAAGATAACCGCGACAGACAACGTTGGAATTGTAAAAGTAGAACTATATAAAGATGGAGTTCTGGTCGGAACGACGACGAGCAGCCCATATAACTTCGATTGGGATACCACCAAAGACTCCAACGGCGCTCATACGCTTATCGCCATGGCCTATGATGGTTCTGCCAACAGAGCGTCTGCGGTCATCAGCGTAAATGTCAATAATACAAGAACGTCATCACCCAATGAAGTCTCGGTTGTCCTTCAGGACGGCCTGAACGGCTACAGCGGAACGCAAGACACTTCTCTTTATTACTATTATCCCTCGTTCAACTTCGGTTCCGCAGACGAATTGGTATCCGGAGAAGGAGAAGGAAGTTATAACATGTTGGTCCGCTACGTGATCTTTCAGTCAGAAGGAGGAGCGATCCCGAATGGGGCCACCGTCAAATCTGCGACCCTCTCACTTTATAAGTATTCCCCTTATGATGAGACCTTTCAGGCCTACCGGGTTTTGAAGGACTGGCGTGAAATGGACGCCTCCTGGAACAATGCGAATGCAACCGCCCGATGGGTCGTTGACGGTGCGTTTGGGAGCAATACAGATAACGTTGCTACACCGGATGGTCAAGCCGTTGTCGGATGGGACCCCAGTTGGCTGGAAATTGATGTCACTTCCGGACTTCAAGCAATGAGCAATGGCGTTGGCAATTACGGCTGGCACATCGTCGGACTCGGCACTAACACTAACGCGCTCCGATTCCATAGTCGGGAATACCAGACTGACCCAACCCTTAGACCAAAATTGACGATCGTCTATACAGAAGCGGCACGTTAACCACAAAACGTGGGACAAAATCTCTTCTTCAATTACCAATCTAAGGAAGTGAGGGGATGCTCTATACGCTTGGAGTATAAGCCTGAGAAGCAGGTGAATCTTTCCGCCGCGTCATTTGTTCCATATAAGCCTCGGCGACGTGAGACGTGACATAGCGGAATTTTCCTGAACGCGGCCGAGGAATTTCCGCTGTTTTGTCCACCACGACCTCGACCTCTTCGCCGAGAAGTTTTCGTACCCTCAGGACGATTGATGATTCATCCTCCTTTGAAAAGGAATTCTCCGCAACCATCCGGATAACGACTCGATCAAGACTCTCCTGGATAACTTGAAATTCTTTGACTGCAGCCATCTCACGCAAAATATAAATGACCGCTAAAGCATGGAGAATGCGACCGTCCATCGCCACGAGGAAATCCGTTTGTCGACCTTCGATCTTTTTTAACAACGGCAAGCTACGACCGCAGGAGCATGGTTCAGATCCCAGTTCTCCTACGTCTCCGGTCCGATACCTGATGATCGGCATGGCGCGCGAAAACAAATTCGTCACAACAATTTCCCCCAGCCCGCCTTTATCGGAGCCCTCGATCTCGATCACCATTCCTTCAGCGGGAACATGCAAGCCGCCGTTAGGGCATTCGTTGGCCATCAAACCTGCATCACGGGCACCGTATTCGACGGCGACTTTCGCGCCAAAAACTTCTTCAATGGTTTCGCGTTGAAAATCAAACAGTGGCTCAGCGGTAGCAAAAACAACCCTCAAACTCGGCGGAGGCCGCCGATTAGTGTCTTGAAAATATCGCGCCAGCAGATAGAGAGCGCTAGCATAACCGTACATTTTCACTGGTCGATAGCGCAGAATGATTTCGACGTAACGCGCGAGGTTGGCCTCTCCCATATTGAAAGCGGACAGCAATTTCGAGTTTAGAAGTCGGTCCCGCATGTAACGAAGATAATCTTGCTTTGTGTTCTCGATGGGCGAGCCCCATAACACGATTTCTCTAACTCCCATATCTGCGTCAAACCACCGGTGTGACCGTAAACGCGCTGCATCGATAAAAGAATTACGAACTGGGTCGACCAGAACCGTGACCGGTGAACCGGTGGAGCCCCCTGTGCTTATTTTCTGCACCCCTCGAATCGTGACGTTTGCCCGAATACTTTCAAATTGAGCGCGCAAATGCTCCCTCGTCAAGAAAGGAATACGACGAAAATCATTAAAGTCCTTTATTTGGTTGGGTGCGGTGTCGTGTTGGTCGAAGAGATGACGGTAATAAGGTGCGTGTTGATAGGCGAATTCAAGCTGGCGCTTCAAGCAATCGAATTGTAGCTCTAGAATGCGGTTGGCAGAGAGCCATTGCGATTTTTGCAATTCTCTCAGAACCGTATGAGTATTTTTTCCTTTAATTCGTTCCTGCAGAGGGAAAAGGACCCGCCTCGCGAAAATCGAATGCATGCTCAAGTGGAGATACCTTTTTAACCTGTGAAGAGTTAACGAAATAACTGTTTATAGATAGTCAAATACTTTGAAACTATTTCGGACCACCGGCGCTCACTTTCCACGTGCCTTCGGCCGAGTTTCCCCAACTTGTCTCGCAGTTCGCGATCCATGGCTGCGCGAACCCCTTCTTGAGTAAGGGCAGCTACGTCATCGGCGCGAAACAATAAACCCGTAACTCCGTGTTGAATGAGCTCTCGGTGCCCGCCGACATCGCTGGCCACGACCGTTTTACCCATTGCCATCGCTTCCAATGGCTTCAGCGGTGTTACCAAATCCGTCAGTCTCATTCTTTGACGCGGGTAGACTAAAACATCAATCACCGAGTAATAGTCCGGAATCTGGGCGTGAGGTACACTGCCGATCATGGTAACCATACCATTGCATTGCTTGCTTGCTTCCTTAAGCACCGATTCTTCGGGGCCTCCACCGACAACAAGCAATCTGGCGCCCGGTACCTGAGCAAGAATTTTTGGGAATGCTTCCATGAGCAATCGAAGGCCTTCATAGTGATACAATGAGCCGATAAAACCAAAAACAGGTCCACCGTTGAGTTCCAACTGTTCCGCCAATTGTCGATTGCGCTCCCGCGGTTGAAATCCCTCAATATCGACACCATTCGGAATTACCGAAATCTTGTCTTTACTTATTCCCCTTCGGGAAAGTTCCTCGCGCATTCCTTCTGCAATTACGATGACGGCATTGGCTTTGCGAAACACGAATGTTTCGACGGCCCGACTTATTTTATAACGCGCCGACTCTTCTCTGAATGTACCATGATCTACCGCGGCATCCTCCCAGAATGCCCGGGCTTCATAAACAAAAGGAATATTTAGACTTCGTGCGATCCTCCAAGCGGGTAGCCCGTTCAGAGATGGAGAGTGGCTGTGGATCAAGTCAACCTTTTCTTCACTAACGACCTCTGTGATCCTTTGCTTCAGTTGACGCATCAACCGCAATTCTTTGACGAAGAGCAAATGGGCGGTCGAAACATCCGGCAAGGCCGCCGTCCGATAGTGCCGCACCCCGTCAATTTCCTCCAGATCATTGGAGTGGGATCCGTGCTTGGGCGATGTAAGCACCACGGGGTCCATACCGAGCTGTTTCTGAAACCGAGTGATGGCAGCACTGCGAAAACTATAGCCACTAAATATCGGGGCAGAATGATCGAGTATGTGCAAAACTTTCATGCTAATATGCCGGATGAAAAAAAGTCAGTCTTTCTGGCATACGACAATAATCTGTTCCGAAAGCACGGGCACAGTCCAAAATCTTTCGACCTCTCGCAGGCCCGCTTGTTTTAATTCTGCGCGTATTGCTTCTAACGTCGTGGGATTCCGGACTGGCTTGTCATGGCCCAACCATTCCTTAATCTTCCTTCTGAAACGCATCCAACCGTTAGAAAGCGACAATGAAATCACCACACGGTTTTGACTGACTCGGCAAAACTCTCGAAGCATTTGCACCCGCTCCTGAGGTGGAAAATGCGGCAAGAAACGGATCGAAAACACAGTATCTACGGAACCATCAACCAAAGGTATTTGAACAAAATCCATCCGCGAGAAGTTAGTTTTACCGTTCCATCTTGCGGTTCGCCGTCTAGCTACTTGAATCATTTCGCCAGAAATATCTACGCCAAGTATTTTAAATCCCTTTCCCAGATAGAGTGGCAGCAAGCGCCCCGTCCCACACGGGGCATCTAAAACCAGCGATCCCGGAGGCAATCTCCTAACGATGCGTTGCAAAACTCTCCTTTCGGCCCACTGAAATAATCGGCCTGAGATACTGTTGAACCGTTTTTGATCGTACTGCTCGGCGGTTTCA
>Ga0126378_10001129_pt1 | contig 20001 bp, 28 predicted proteins | sample PanSoiMetPlot_23_FD_92587 | JGI IMG/M metagenome (GOLD analysis project Ga0126378, IMG submission 92587) | Tropical forest soil microbial communities from Panama - MetaG Plot_23 | ecosystem: Environmental > Terrestrial > Soil > Tropical forest > Bulk soil | place: Panama | collected 2016-02-17
CTCAGTTGGTACGCTGCACCTAACCTGGCGTATGGCATCGGCCTCCTGATCGCTTTGGATGTTTCGGCAGATGCCAACCAGACATCCGGGACCGCGACCTTCACCCTGAACCCCTACGCGGTCACGGTTACGCAAAACTACGGATATACGGGTTAAGGAGGACAGATGCCAAGCTCGGCCAACTTGCAGATCTATCAGGGCGACGATTTCGCAGCGACGGTTACGGTCACCAACCCGGATGGGACCGCCGCCGACATCTCGACCTACACCGCGCAGTCGCAGATGCGGCGGCAAGTGGCCGATCTGGATGCGACCGTCGCAGCAGAGATCACAACCTCTGTTACCTCGCCTTACGTCTACCTCTCGCTCACGCATGTGCAGACGTCGCAGTTGAGCGGGATGTACGTGTGGGATCTCCAACTCACGAGCTCCACCGGCACGGTCATCACGATCCTGGCGGGCAAAGCGCCGGTCACCCAGGAAGTCACGCGGGAACCGGGAGCGATGCGACGGCGCCCCCGCTATGAGCCGGAGGAGGTGGCAGTATGAGCACTACCGATCCCTGCCCTCCCTTGAAGGCAACGCTCACAAGCTCCAAGCCACTGAAGGCAAGCCTTGGAGCGGGGACCGCTCTGAAGGGAGCCTTGGGCGGGACTAAAGCTCTGAAGGCAGCGCTGCGTTCGAACGCGCTGAACGCCACGCTGGGCGCGGCCACTGCGCTCGATGCCACGATGGGCGCGGGTACGCCGATTCCGGGGCCACCGGGACCGGAAGGACCACCGGGACCGCAAGGGCCGGCGGGGCCAACCGGACCCGAGGGACCGAACGGGCCGCAGGGGCCAGCGGGGCCGACGGGACCAGCGGGGCCGAGTGGGCCGATAGGACCGGCCGGCGCGACCGGCCCGCAGGGCAACCCCGGAGCAGCCGGGGCGCCGGGCGCTCCAGGACCGCAAGGACCGACCGGGTCGACAGGTGCGCCTGGACCGCAGGGGAATCCTGGCGTCGAAGGACCGCCGGGCGCGACCGGAGCCGACGGATCGCAAGGCCCGGCAGGCCCCGCAGGGCCGCAGGGCGTGACAGGCCCACCAGGGGTGGCAGGCCCCACGGGCACGCAGGGGCCTCCAGGAGCCACGGGGCCGGCGGGACCGCAGGGGACGACCGGACCCGCAGGGCCGACAGGACCGACGGGCGCTCTCGGGCCGCAGGGACCGGCGGGAGCTACCGGGGCCACGGGACCGCAAGGAGCGCCCGGACAGTCGGTCGTGATCAAAGGCAGCGTCGCCACCGCGGCGAATCTGCCGACCAGCGGCATGCAGCCAGGCGACGGCTGGATCACGACGGACACGGGACATCTGCACGTGTGGTCGGGCACGGCCTGGAACGACGTGGGCAACGTCACCGGGCCGGCCGGAGCAACCGGACCGATGGGGCCTCCTGGACCGCAGGGAGTGCAGGGGCCGCAAGGCGCGACCGGAGCCACCGGACCCCAAGGCTTGCAGGGGCCGATCGGCGGCACCGGTCCTCCAGGACCAACCGGCCCGCAGGGCGCGATTGGCCCGATGGGACCGGCAGGGGAGCAAGGCCCGATGGGACCAGTCGGCCCGATGGGGCCGCAGGGCTATACGGGCGTCACAGGACCGCCAGGACCGCCGGGAGCCGCCGGACCAGCGGGTGCGCAAGGCGATCCTGGAGCAACCGGCCCAGCCGGCGCGACTGGGGCGGCAGGCCCCGCAGGCCCCGCGGGAATCCAGGGACCGCCGGGCGCGGACGGCCACTCGCCCTATACGAGCAACGGCACGTGGTGGGAGTGGAATGCATCGCAGGGCGCATATGTGGATACCGGCGTGTCGTCGACGGGACCAGCAGGCCCAGCAGGCCCGCAAGGCGTACAGGGAGCCGCTGGCGCAACCGGAGCAACCGGGCCGCAAGGACCGCAAGGAACCACGGGCGCAACGGGTCCGCAAGGCCCTGCGGGGCAGTCAGTCACGATCGTAGGCAGCGTGCCGACGGCAGCGAATCTGCCCGCGACGGCGAACCCTGGCGACGGCTACATCACGGAAGATACCGGGCATTTATGGGTCTGGTCCGGTTCCACGTGGAACGATGTCGGTAATGTCACAGGACCAGCGGGGCCAGCGGGACCGCAGGGCGCAACCGGCGCGGCCGGAGCCACTGGGCCAGCAGGGCCGACCGGGCCGCAGGGGCCGCAGGGCATCCAGGGAGCCACGGGTGCCACCGGCCTGCAAGGTGATCCGGGGCCGACCGGCCAGACCGGAGCGCAGGGACCGGCAGGCCCGGCGGGAGCAACCGGAGCCACGGGCGCGACCGGAGCACAGGGCGCGACCGGCGCCGCGGGACCAGCAGGGCCGCAGGGTGATGCCGGACCGACAGGAGCCACCGGGCCGCAAGGGCCGACAGGCAGCACAGGCGCGACCGGCGCGACCGGTCCAACAGGCTTAACCGGGCCGCAAGGTGCGCAGGGGCAGCAGGGCGTGGCGGGACCGGCCGGCCCCACTGGACCGGCCGGCCCGCAAGGCCCGCAAGGCCCTACGGTGCCCGCGACCACCAGCACGCTCGGCGGCGTGATCATCGGGGCCAACGTTACGGTGCAGCTTGACGGCACGATCAGCGTGCCGATCGCAAGCGTCTTCGGCCGAACCGGGGCGATCGCGGCGGCGGCGGGTGATTACAATGCGGCGCAAATTACGCATGCGGTCGATGTAACTCAGTCTTACGCCGATCCGGCATGGATCACTCAGCTAAGTTGGACTAAGATCATCAACGCGCCGACCTTCCTGGTTTCGCCGCTTACGACGAAGGGCGATATTCATATATTCAGCACCATCGACACGCGCCTGCCAATCGGGCTGAACAATCAGGTCTTGACTGCCGATTCCACGCAGTCGGCCGGCATGAAGTGGGCCGCGCCGCCGAGCGCTCCGGTGAGCAGCGTGTTTAACAGGACGGGCGCGGTCGCGGCCATCGCCAGCGATTACAGTTCTTTCTATGTCGGCCTTGCGACCCAGGTAATCGCAGGCAGCGGGTTATCCGGTGGCGGGCCTCTCAGCGGCAACGTGACGCTTTCCGCAATAGCTCTTGGTGCTAGCGGCTCGTCGCACACGGCGGGCATCGCGCCCGACCCTGGAAGCGTCGCAGGCAGCACGCGGTTCCTGCGCGAGGACGCAAGCTGGGCTGCGCCGCCGGTATCTTCGGTTTTTGGCCGCACTGGTACGATCACTGCCGGAAGCGGCGACTACAGCGCTTTCTATGTCGCACTCGCCACGCAAGTGATCGCGGGCAGCGGCTTATCAGGCGGGGGCGCATTGAGTGCAAACGTCACTCTCTCGGCCGTCCCGATGGGAGCCAGCGGGACCGGCCACGCCGCCGGCATCGCGCCCGACCCCGGTTCTGCTGCGGGCAGCGCTCGTTTCCTAAACGAGAACGCCACCTGGATCGCGCCGCCGTATCCGGTGACGTCGGTCTTTGGCCGATCGGGTGCGGTGGTCGCCGCGGCCAACGATTACAGCGCCTCTCAGGTGACGAACGCGGTCAGTACGATCAGCACTTACTCCGATCCGGCGTGGCTTACCGGGTTAAGTTGGGCGAAGATCTTGAGCCCGCCGGCCTTCCTCGTTTCGCCCCTGACCACGAAGGGCGACATCCTGGGCTACAGTACGACCAACGCTCGCATCCCGATAGGCACCGACGGGCAAGTGCTCACGGCGAGCAGCGCACAGGCCCTCGGGGTGGTTTGGGCTACGCCAGCGGCGGCTCCGGTGAGCAGCGTATTCGCGCGGACGGGCGCGATCGTCGCGGTAAGCACCGATTATGCCAGCTTCTATGTGCCGGTCGCGAGGAATGTAAATACAGGCGCGGGTCTAAGCGGCGGCGGCGCGTTATCAGCGGACCTAACATTAGTTGGCGTTGTGATGAAGGCCAGCGGCACAGGCCACGCCAGCGGCGACTGTCCTGATCCTGGCGCGACAGTGGGCAGCACCCGCTACCTGCGCGAGGACGCGACCTGGGTGGTGCCTCCGTATCCTGCGGTCATGGTCGCGTCGGGCACGTCCCATGCCGCCGGTCTAGCTCCCGATCCGGGGAGCGCGGCTGGCACCACCCACTTCTTGCGGGAAGATGCCACCTGGGCACTCTTACCGGCGGCTCCGGTAACCAGCGTGTTTAGTAGGACGGGCGCGATCGTCGCCGTGAGCACCGACTATAGCTCGTTCTATGTGGCGGTCGCGACGCAAGTAATCGCGGGCAGCGGTTTATCTGGCGGCGGTGCTCTCAGTGGCAATGTCACGCTCTCAGCGGTCGCGCTCGGTGCGAGCGGGAGCGGCCACGCAGCGGGGATCGCCCCGGACCCCGGAAGCGTTGCAGGGACCACCAGATTTTTACGCGAGGATGCTACCTGGGTTACTCCACCGGCCGCGCCAGTGACGTCGGTATTTACGCGGACGGGCGCAGTGGTCGCAACCGCCAACGATTACACAGCGGCCCAGGTGACCAACGCGGTGAGCACAATCAGCACCTATGCTGACCCGGCATGGATCACACAATTAAGCTGGAGTAAGTTAATCGGCATCCCGGCCACCGTAGTAAGTCCACTCACCACGAAAGGCGACATCCATGTGTTTGGCACCGCAGACACGCGCCTGCCCGTGGGAGCCAATAATTATGTCCTGACCGCCGACAGCACGCAGGCGCTGGGTATTAAGTGGGCGGCGGCGGCTGCGGGAGGCACGCCCGCTGGCGCGACCGGCCAGATCCAGTGGAACAACGCGGGCGCATTCGGGGCCAGCGCCAACCTGTTCTGGAATGCTGCAAACTCATGGCTGGGCCTTGGAGTGACAGTCAGCGGCCCTCCCACAGCACCCGCCGCAACTCTGGCGGCAGGCGGAACCCTGACGGCGGGAACGCCCTATTTCTACGTGATCACGGCTCACGACTATGGATCGGGCGAATCACTCCCATCTGTGCAAGTAACCGCCACGCCGACTACCGGGAACCAGACGATCAATCTGACCTGGAGCGCCGTGGCGGGATCACAGATCAATTACAGGGTTTATCGCAGCACCACCAGCGGCAGTTACGCAACGCCAGCTTTGGCCGGCAATCCGTCAACGAATTCTTTCAGCGACACTGGCGTCACGCTCACGGCGGGGGCGCCACCGTCGGTTGCGACGGGCTACACGGTGAGAATCCTCCCTGGCGGCACTGCTGGCGGCATCGTCTTTCCGGACGGCGGTTTCCAGCAAGCCGGTTGGCCGAATAACACGCAAGGGAACGGCATCTGTTATCTGGGATCAGTGTCCATCGGGATGACCCAAAACGCCGCCAACATGGACGTCAACGGCTCGTTCCGTTCCGGCGGGCCGGGGCCTGCGACGGCGCCCGGCGGCGTGAACCACCTGTGTACATGGAATTGCGAGTACGGCGTGATCGGGACCGACAACACCAAGCCGTGCGTCTACGAGTGGGTTCAGGAAGACTATAACGGGCAGTATCTCTATCCCTGGTTCATGGACGCGGGTACGATTGTCCTGCAAAGCAGGAGCAGCGGTAACGTGGGGATCGGCAATACGGCGGCTCCTCCGTTTAGCGGCAGCGGTTGGATCTTTTTGATCGTAGGACCGAACAATGCTGCAACCTGGGGACAGATCGGCGCATGTTCCAATACGACGAATACCGCTACCACGGTAGGCAGCTTCAACTTTGTCAACTACGCAAGCACCAGCGCCGACCAGCGGATTGCTGAGATAACCGGTAATACCGACGGCGCGGTGAATTCCGGTGCGATCACCTTCCGCACTTACAGCGCAGGGGCTAATTACGAGCGCATGCGCATCACTTCGGCGGGCAGTGTCTGTATAGGGGCGACAAGTAATTTTTCAGCGGGTAATCTTGTCTTGGTCCACGCAGCCGCAAATCAGAACCTCGCGATATCCGGGCAGATCAGCGTTACTGGTGCCGTATGTATCTCGGCAGCCAACGACGCCTGGAACGCGAACACGCCGCTGGAGATCCGAGGAAGTCCGACCTGCTTCATACTCGGCAACGTGGGCATCGGAACGGCGAACCCGGGGCAACTATTGACGTTGTATAAGGCTGCTAGCGGCGCTGTCGGACCGATCCTGGAGTTGGGGAACAATGGGGCCGCCTACGGGAATGCCGCCATGATTCAGTTCAACGATGGCGGGACACTTCGTAGCCAGATAAAGTTTGAGGTCACGACGCAGTCGGGTGCCGGCGGTGAGATTGAATTCTTCACCGGGCAACCTACACCCGCCGAGCGTATGCGCATCACCAACAACGGAGTGATCATCGGCCAGACGACCATCAGTACCGGTGTGTCGTTGAGCACCGCGCAGAATCTGGCTCCGGTAAAGATCGCCACTTGGGATAACGGCACCGGCGCAGCTTACGGCATCGGTGTCGCCAGCGGCCAGTTAACCTTCGGTGCGGCCATCAATCCATCCAGCGGGACTCCACAGATGGTTTTAACCAACGGAGGAGCTTTGGGTATCGGGACCGCCAGCCCGGCCTGGCCGCTCGATGTGAAGGGTGATATCCGGACCTGGAATGACTCAGGCGTCCCCAATGCAGGGGCTGTGTTTTTCGGCAATGCCGGTAGTGCCTATATCTATTACAACGGAAGCGCCTGGACCTTCGTCCCCGCTCTGCCCTCCGACATCCAGTTAAAGCAGAACGTGCATAACCTGCCCGGAGGACTAGAGGTGATCAACCGGCTCAGGCCAATCGAGGCTGAGTGGAACGGCTTGGGCGGTAATCAGAAGGGAAAGAGGATCGTATCCCTAGTGGCGCAGGAGTTGAAGGAGGTCTTGCCGGACACCATCGTTCCCTATAAAGCGCAACTGAAGGGGCCGGACGACGAGTTGACCGATCTACTGAGCTTCGAGTCCCTGGAGATCCTCATGCACCTGATCCTCGGCCTGCAGCAGGTGGACCGGCGGCTCGCCAAGCTGGAGAAGAACGGAAAGGAGCCTTTATGATGCCTTATACGAGTGCGCCGATAGTTCCCACGCCGCCAGCGGGAACCTTGACCAACGAGCAGTCTTCCCTGCTCATGACGGACCTGACCTTCCGGGGGCGCATCAAGGTCTGCTGCCTGGTTCTCGCCAAATACATCCTAGAGGAGCCCGTCACCCAACCCGCACACAACACTCGCACGAAATGGGCGCAAAGGGCGTACCAGATGCCGGACACGGTGGCGATGGAAGCGCACCCGCCGACGGTGATGGAGCCGCTGGTACAGACGAACGGCAGCGAGATCAGCGATAAAGACCTGCAAACCTCCGTGGAGAACGCTCTCAACAAGCTGATGTGAGAAACGTATGCAATCGCTATTCCTGACTTACTACCAGCGGCTGATCCTCTGGAATATGGTCGGCACGCACACCGCGCCGAACCTGAAAGAGACGGCGGTCTTTCTGGACATCATCAAGAAGATCCGCCTGACCGACCAGGAAGCCAAGGAGTCGCAGTATGTGAACGACGGCCAGCGCTTCCTCTGGAGACTGCCGAGCGAAGGCTACGGCGACCGGATCTTTGAATTGGAGAGCGCGGAGGCCGAAGCGCTAGCCAAGGCGATCGAGGCGGCGACGCCGATCCGGGTGATCGACGCCGAGTGGCTGGCGGCGGTGGTCGGCCAGCTTCGCGCCGAACAGCCGCCCGAGGTGCTGCCGCCCGTGCCCGTGGACGCGAGGCCGAACCCGGCGTCGAAGCGGGCGAGAGCGCTCTAGCGGCTGCGCTTGCGCAGGCACTTCTCGAACTCGGCACCGAACTCCGCGAAGCTCACGCCGAGCGCTGAGAGCAGCTTGTAGATGGTTTCGAGCGACGGCATGTGCAGGCCGCGTTCCAGGCCGCTCACGTAGGCGCGGTCGATTCCGGCTTGCAGTGCCAGCCGTTCCTGGGCGATTCCGGTACGGGCGCGGAGGTGGCGCAGCGTCATGGCAAAAGCCCGTTCGAGGGCTTCGCGGTCGATATGCTGCATGTGCTTTCCAAAATGGCAGACCGACGGGCAGCAGAGCCACGGTCCAGAGCCACACTGGCCATATCCCTCAGCACGGTGTTTTCCCTATTCATTTTCCGCTACTGTGACTCTTTTATTACAGTATTCTAATGATAATATTGACATTCCTCTGGCAATTCCCAACTGGTTCGGCCAATAATACTTAGCAACCGCGCTTGCCCGATCGGGGACGGGCCGCTTCCAAGGAAACTGAAAGGGTGAGTGCATGCATACAGGTCGAGCTCGAAGTGTCTCCAAGACGCGTCAGCCATCCCGCGAGGTGATGAACGCCAATATCTTAATTTCTACAGCCGTGCACGACCAGATGAGGGCTATTGCAAAGGGCCGCAGCCGCCCAGGCAAACCTGTGCATGTCTGCACCGTCTATGAGGAGTTCGTTAAGGCTGGTTTGGAACTCGATCGTCAGAAGGCAGCGCAGCCGGCGACGGAACCAGCAGGGGGCATCGTGCTGGTGGCGAATCTTCCCCTTTTCCAGTACAGCCCATTTGCGTCTGATGACATGCTCCGCGAAGCTATGGATAAATCAAGGCGCATGGTTTGGATGAGCGGCCCCGATGGCGGGTGGCTGCACGTGAATCCAGTTCTGGTGAGAAGCACCGGGCGCCCGGTCTCTCAATGGCTGGGCTCTGGCTGGAAGGAAGCGATTAAGGTCGATACTCGGGAGGCATGCCTGCAACATGCTGCGACTTATATCCAAAACCGCCAGCCCTTCCGCAACTTTTACGAGATGCAGTTCGCGGATGGATTTTTCAACACGGTCCTCGACTATGCCCAGCCGCGCCTCGCGCCCGACGGATGTTTTGGTGGATACATCGGAACCATCGTGGAAGCGCCCATGCTCAGTCCCGGTTCGCAGGTGGAACTGCTCTGGCATAACGGTACCGGCTGGCTTTCCAAGTATCTAACTTTGCGCTAGCGCATCCCCATCGCCGCCACACAATCCCTGTCATTTCAAAGACTTACGCCCCATCCCCGTCATCACGCAACAATATTTTTGCAGTATTTTTAAAATACCGTAGCAATATTGTAAAAATACCGCAGAAATATTTTAAGTGATTTAGTTTCTACGACTTGACACGGTAATTGTGCTGGGTTAATATTTTCCCCGTAGTCGCGACTGCAGCCACGCGGCGCCAACGGACCAATTCAAATAACCATTCCCGATGCACGGGAGGACTGTATCTATGCGCACTAGAAAAGTCAAATATGAATATCCCAGAATACCGGGGACAATCAATGCCAACATTCTAGTTCCCCAACCCTTGCATGAAGCCATGAAGGCCATTCAGCGGGCACGCCGGTTGGCTGAGGGCGCGGACGTAACGCTTTCCCGCCTCTACAAGGAAGCCGTCGAGCTCTACATCAACGCGGAGCCGCAGCGGCGGTTGTTGCGCCGATCCAAGGAGAACGCGGCGTGACGAATCCCTACCGCTCGATCTGGGATCTTTGTGCCCTCCCGGTTCCGCGTCCGAAGCCGCACGTCCCCGGCTATTGCGATTTCTGCCATGCGGTGAACGGCGCCTGGTGGATCGACCACTACTGGGCCTGCGCGGAATGCGTTCGCCAGTATCTCGAGCGCTTGAGGGTGAACGGATGATCAACCCGGCACTCAGGCGCGACCGCATCACGTCCACCGATGTGGCGCCGATCTTCGGCGTGGATCCGTACCGCGACGGCTTCGACGTATGGACCGGCAAGCACGGCCATGCGCCGCCCATCATCCCGACCAAGCGCATGCTGCTCGGCAAAGATCTTGAGCAGGGCATCGTGAAGGCTTATAGCCGGGTCACCGGGCGCGAGACGCAGTGGTGCGACGAAACGCGCGTGCATCCTACCGAGACCTGGATGGCGGGGACTCCGGACGCATTTGCCGGCGAGGGGCGCGGCGTGGACGCGAAGTTGATTTTTTGGGATCAGCGCCGCAACTGGGGCGCGGACGCCCGCGACATCCCCGAGCACATCACGCTACAGGCATGGTGGCTGATGGCGGTCTGCGAATGCGACGTATGGGATGTGGCAGCGCTCGTCGGCGAGGACGAACCGCGGGTTTACGAGATCGAGCGCGACCGGGAAGCCGAGCGCGTGGTGGTTGCGAAGTGCCACGAGTGGCACCGCCGCTACGTGATTGGCGATGAGATCCCGCCGATCACCGGCAGCGACGCCGCGGCGGTCTGGCTCCAGCAGGCATTCCCGCTGCACAAGCGGCCGGACATGCGGCCGGCGACCGAGGAGGAAATCAAGTTCCTGGAGGAGTACGCATATGTGCGCCTCGAGTTCAAGGATCGCAAGCGGCGCCGCGAGGAAATGGAGAACGTCATCAAATTAGCGATCGGCGACCAGGAAGGCCTGGAATGGCCGGGCGGCAAGTTCACGTGGCGGAAGGCCAAGGACGCGCAGATCACCAATTGGGAAGCGGTGGCGCGGGGCCTGCTGCACAAGTACGTGCCCGAGGCCGAGCACCAGGCACTGATCGATCTGCACACCAACCCACGGGCGGGGACGCGCCGGATATGGTTCGACAGCGACCTGCTGCATGACATGAGCGATGCCGCTTGAGCCGCACAATCCCCCCGCTGGCTTCATTGATCGCGGCCGCGCGGTCGCTGGTTACGACTGTGGACGTGTTGACGGCGATCGCGAGGTCGCTCGTGGAGAATGAGACCATGCCAGAACAACCACCGACACCGGAACCGCCGCAGGCGGAAACGGATAAGACCACGGCGGTCGAGCAAGCCGCCGCGCAACTCGCCAAGCAGCCGCGCTCGATCAAAGACCTGATCCAGGGGCCGGAGTTCCGCGCCGCGCTGAAAGCTGTGCTGCCCCGCGCTATGCGGGCGGATCGCTTCGTGAGGGTCGCGCTGAACGCGATGATGAAGACGCCGCAACTTGCCGAATGCTCCAAGGAGAGTTTCTTCAAATGCATGCTCGATCTCAGTTGTTTCGGCCTGGAACCGGATGGCCGGCGGGCGCATTTGATCCCGTTTAAAAACCGCAAGAACAACACCTACGAGTGCACTTTAATCATTGACTACAAGGGTCTGGCCGAGCTCGTGCGCCGGTCGGGCGACGTGTCTTACATCCACGCCGATGTCGTCTACGACAAGGACCAATGGAGTTATGAATACGGCTCCAACCACCATCTGAAGCATGTACCGAATGCGGGGGACCGCGGCGACCGGCGGGTGGCTTATTACTCCTATGTGAAGTTCCGCGACGGCAGCGACGATTTCGTGGTGATGAATCCGCTCGAGGTCGAGAAGATCCGCCAGCGCAGCAAATCGCCCGATGAAGGGCCGTGGCGCACCGATTACGACGAGATGGGCAAGAAGACGGCGTTCCGGCGCCACAGCAAGTGGCTACCGCTCTCGCCCGAGGTGCGCGACGCGATCGAGAAGGACGATGAGGCCGTGGATACCACGACGACCTGGAATGACGTACTGAGCGTGGAGCAGCCGACCGAAGGGCGGAAACTGCTGCGCGATCGGGTGCTGGCCGGCGAGATCGGGCCGAAGGAGGAAACGTAAAATGCCGGAAGGCGTGAAGGACTTAAAGCTGGAAGATGTCTGGCTTGAGGCCGCGCTCGGAGCGATGCCTCAGTTTATCAGGATCTATAGCAATCAACTCATCGCCGCCGATATGACCGCGTCCTTCGCGCATCGGCTAGCGAATCACTGGGGGGTGCGGTTTAGGGAAGGCCAAACGCTGCCCGCGATCGATATCGGCGACCTGGACCACGGCGACCTGGATCAAGAGGAGAGGCCAAAACCTCGCGCCCGGAAGAAGCGGGCCGCGTGAAGAGCGGCTCCGTTGCGTTGCAGGTCAGAGAGCTAAGAAAGGGAGCCGCTCGGTGGTGCGATGTGCCTTCGCTCTCAACTCTACCATGCAAATCATCGGAGCTTTGGGAGAACCATATGGTGTACAGAATCGAGCTTTTCTGGTACGAGCATCTCACCGCTGCTGTGATCGGTGTCTTTCGCACAGTAGAATCGCAGCGGCGCGGGACAGCCGTGGACAAGCCGTTCGCCGCCGACCGACGGAAGCGCGTCGGGCTGGAGCAGAACGACATCAATGCAGTCGGCGCGGAAATGGCCGTGGCCAGGTTCCTCAATAAATATCCGCGCCTGGGCGTCAACACATCCAAAGATCCGGATGTCGGCCATGCTATCGAGGTCCGTTGGACGGAAGATCATCATCATCTGCTCTTGCGCCCCAAGGACCGCGAGGACCGGGTCTACGTACTGGTGCGGGGTGCCATGCCGAGCTATGAGCTTGTCGGCTGGATATTCGGCGAGGACGCCAAGCAGCCGCAATATTGGAAGAACCCGAACAACGAAGGCTGGTGTTACCTCGTGCCCGAACAGGCCTTGCAGCCGCTTAGTATAGCGACCGGCCTCGCAGCCGAAGCGGAGAGACAACTATGAGCCGATGGGTTATGCACGAAGGTCAGATTTGGCCGAGAACTCTGTTTGAACCGTCGCCGCTAGATGTGCCGAAAGGCGCGTGCGTGGTCTGCGGCGGCTCGGGCAAGGTTGTCGAAGAGTATGACGAGGAGAGACTGCCTGCCGTTTTTGAGTGCTGGCGATGCAAGGGAACGGGGCGGAAAGAGGAGCGAGATGCTGGACACTAAGCAGTGCCGCAAGTCTTACACGATTCTAAGAGAAAGACGGTGAATGAAATGATCACGATATACCGGGGTCGTAGGTCAGGAAGGGGCAGTTATATCATCCAGCGAAGAGATGAATCGCAAAAACGCTGGTTAAAGCTGTCGCCTAGCAAAAGTTTGAAACTGTGGAATCATAGCCCAACCGGGTTCGCATGGGGTTATGCAGGAAGCGGACCCGCTCAGACGGCGCTGGCGCTGCTGCTGGATTATACCGGGAATCGGGATCTGGCCTTGGCGCACTATCAGGATTTCAAATTCGCCGTGATTGCCGGCTTACCTGAAGAATGGGAAATGACAGGCGACCAGATTCTGGAAGCCGTAGCTGCCATTAAACAAAAACTTATGGCTGACGTTCCATGGTAGTGGAGGTGAGAGATGCTGGACACTAAGCAGTGCTGCAAGTCTTATACGATTCAGGGAACCAACGACTGCGAGCTAGAGCTTGCCGAGACCGCCGATCGGCAGCAGATCGAGATCACAATCCGGGGTTTCGGCGAGCCAGCTACCGTGCGTCTCGACGCGGTGCATTTCGAAGCGCTCTGCAATATGAACTCGGCCTACAACGGCCTGGAGGTGCGCAAGTCTGCCGCCCTAGAGCCTGAATTAGAACCCGTTGCGGATGCCAATAATAAATAGTAAAATGAGAGAATGCAATCACATCATCGCAGTAAACCACCTGCCAAGCTGCCGTGGGGCTTTGGCAGCATGGCTTTTCACGGCAAGGTCTGGTGGCTCATCTACCGGACTCCGGACGGCAAGATCCATTACGAAAACAGCGGCACCGCCGATGCCGGCGAGGCGCAGCGGATTATGGCGGGGCGGGCTTTGCCACGAGCGCGGGCAATGGTGGAGGCGCTAGAGGCGATCGCCGATGGAAAACCGGATCAAGCAGCGACGGAAGCTGAAGGTGGAGGTAAAGCTCGGGACGGTGCGCAACACGGCGCAAGCCGCGGATCTGTTCGCCACGATGCTGCGGTCGGTGGAGATGGCAAAACAACGCCGCGCGGAGGAAAACGCTAATGGCCGCACCAGCACCGCGAAAACTCCGCGTTGATAATTTCGAACGCGTCTCCACCGATCGCCAAGAAACCGAGCGTCAGCGATTCGATCTTCAAGACAACCAGGAACAGTTCAATCTGGAAGTCGTCGATACGGTGCGGATGAAAATTTCCGGCACCAAGGTCAACACCAAGGGCGATTGGAAGCGCATGCTGGACCGCATGCAGCAACCCGATCGCGACGGCATCAATCTCAGTGCCCTTGACCGGCTCTTCCGCCCCGAAGACTTCGCCATCATCGGCGAGGCCCTTCAGGTCTTCCGCGACCACAAGAAGGTCATCGTTTCCACCAAGGAGGGATTGATCGAGCCGTGGACGCCGCGCGGCTGGGAAACCTGCATGCAGGCCGTGTTGCAGGCTGGCAAGGAGCTCGCCGAACTGAAACGCCGCACTGCCGGCGGTCGGAGAAACGCGCACGCCGCGAACAAGCCGATGAATACCGAGGTGCCCTACGGCATTCTCTACCGCGACAAGTATTCGAAGGATGCCAAAGGCAAGTGCCAGTATTTCTACGAAGACCCCACGCCGTCCTCAGTCGGCACGCCTCGGCGCGAAGTTATGGAGATGGTTTTCGGTTGGCGCTACGTGGAGCGGCAGCGGATCTACAAGATCACGCGGCGCCTGAATGAGCTCGGCATCCTCACCGCCGGCAAGAAGCGGAAAGACGGTTCCTGGCGATATGAACCGGGATTGTGGTCACGCGATGCGGTGATCGATATTCTGCAAAATCGCCATTACGTCGGGGAGCACTGGGAGGCCGGCAAGAAAATCGACGTGGTCTGTCCGCAGTTCATCGACCGTGAGGTTTTTGAGGGTGTGCAGCAGATGTGGCTGATCGAGAAGGACAACGGCGACAAGTTGGGTCGGGAATCGAACGCAGCGCTGCTCGGGCAGTTCCTGGTGTGCGCCCGTTGCAAGCACAACATGTATTTCCACCGCCGGCCTCATGGTCGCCATAGCTACCGCTGCGTGCATTACAACAAGAAGCATCTGACAAAGCTCTGCCACCTCAAGCAGATCGCTTGCTGCGTGATCGAGCCTGTGGTCTTCCTCGCAATCTGGCGCCACCTGACCCAGCCTGACCTTCTCCTCGCCAATGCGCGGGCATACTATGATTCTTTGCCCTCCCGGCCAGAAATGGCCACGCTGGAAAAAGAACTGACTGAGGTAACGGCACGGATCAAGCGGACGGCGAACATGGTACGTCTCGGCACCTACGTTAACAGCGACGGATTATTCGATGAAGACGAGGGCAATGCCGAAATCCGCAACGATCAGAAGCGCATCGCCGAGATCAAGGCCGAGCTCCGCACCGCGGGCGTGGTTGATCTGCCGGCAAAGCACGTCATCGAGAGCGCCTGCCGGCGGATCGCCGAAGTGACTGAAGACGAGATGCCCTTGACGTTCGCCGAGCGTCGGCCGGTGCTCGACAAGCTATTGAATCTCAAGATCCATTACGACGGCGAGTACGTTGAGATCACAGGCAGCGTCCCGGTTCCCGGCGCCCTCGCCCAAAAGGGGCGGAAGTGTGGGGAGCGTATTAACGGCGACTACACTTCCGCCCTTTATATCCCATTCAAAATAAAGGAGCGGGTCGCATGACAGTTGAATCCTTTGCACGTTCCTGGCGGCTCAAAACCCGTCTGGACGAATGCGGCGACAAGATCATTCCCGGCAAACGCGGTCACCTGTACTTTGACAGGGATGCGTTATGCCTGATGGTTCTGGACGGTGCCGTTTCCGTTCCCCGTCGCTGGAAAGCCTTAGGCGGAAAGCTGTGGCTGGGCGATGTCTTTATCGAGCCTGACACTGGGAAGCGTGCTCAAGACGTTAAGATTACGGGAATTCCTCTAGAGAACGCCCAAGCGGCGATCCGCATGGCGCGGGTGAAGCCGCGGCGCGTTTTATCACCCGCGCAGAGCGCGGTCCTCGATAAAATGCGCACGGCGCTTCCGCAGAAGCAACGACAGCGCCTAGAATCGATCGGCGAGGGCCGGTCCGATAGTTAGGGTGGGCGCGTCATGAGCCGCCCTTTTAAGCTGCGGCAGTGGCCTGCGCCGGTGCAGCCCGTTCAGCATACCATCGACCCCGCGACCGGGATCTGGCCGATCGGGGAGTGGGGTTTGGAGTGCGGCCGCGGTTTCGTTTCCGCCGAGCGCTTCGGCCGGCCGGGCGACCAGGTAATCAAGCGGACCAGCCGCCGCCGCAAGCGGCCACCGAGGCGGCGATGAGCCGGCCCTTCCGCCTAACCGCACCTAAGCCGTCGGAGAACGACGTAGAGGCCGGCTGCATGACTATCTTGCAGCTACACCACTACTGGGTCGTGAAATTGCATGCCGGCGTCTTTCAGACCCTGGATTACGGGCGGCACATTCATGGCGTCAAGCGGGGCACGCCCGATTACGCCTGCCTGCATGAATTCCATCGCAATTTCCTGCTGGAAGTGAAGCGGCCCGGCGGCAAGCTCAATCCCGACCAAGAGTTTCAGATTGATTTCATCCAGCAGAGCTATCGCCTGCCGGTGGCCATAGTGGAGTCTGCGGAAGATCTGTGCAATTTCCTGGCGGAACACGAGCGATCGCCGTGAGTGAGAGGGCGCGAGTCATAACGTCGCGCCCCTAGCAATCACATCGTAAGACCAAGGGAGAACCTCGATGGGCGTAACCAAGGAGATCTCACGTGGGCGCTTTCTTGATTGTATCCAAAGGGTTGCTGGCAGACAAGACCGTTTCGACTACAGCCAAATTACTGTTCGCCCAACTCTGCGACCACCGCAACCGCGGCACTGGGCAATGCAATCCGAGGCGGCGGAAGCTGGCCGAGGAATTGGGCGTGAGTATCCCGACAGTTTCGCGGGCCTTGACCGAACTACGTAAGGTCGGATTAATCCAGAGCACGAAGGGCCGGTACACCAATTCTTATGAAATCCAGTCGTATCAAATTCGATCGGCTGGAGGGGGTCCAGTCGGATCAAATTCGATCGGCCAGTCGGATCAAATTCGATCGGCTGGGGGTCCGACACCTCTATATGAACCTTACCAAGGTGAACCCACGCGCGTTCGCGCCGAAGCGCTCCCGCGCCGGGGGCCTCCCCGAGAGCAATCGCCCAACACGGCGCCGGCCTTTCCTGGTCTACCCCGAAAGGACGCGGGCCGGGAACCGTTCTGGGACCCGTTGAGGGGCAAATTCCTGACCAAGACTCAATACGACCAATTGACGTTGGCGATGGCGCTTGAAAACCACAGACGAAAGTATGGAGCGTAAGCAATGATTACGGAAGGTGCTTTATTGAAGGCCGTCGGCAAATTGATGTCGATGCCCTATTACCCGGTGTCCGAAACTCTGGTGAAGATATCGCTGATCGACGAGCTGCCGGAGATCGCCGGGAACGATGAACAACTGGCATGGCTCATCCGGCGAGTCACCAGCCTTTACGCCTACTGGCCTGGACTAAGCGAGATCCGAGCCGTGTACTGCTCCAAATTCAAGCCGCGTGATGGCATCGAAGTTCACAGCGGCGTTTTTCTCGATGGCGTTCCGTCAGAGAGCAAAGCCCGGAACCGAGAGATCGACGCAGGGCTGAACAAGCCGAGAAGGCAGGTGACAGAGGGGCTTGTCACCAGGGACCTCGAGTTCCAGAAGCAGATCGAGAGTGCGGGTGCCCACAAGCTCCTTAGGCCCGTTGGCAAGCAGATGCCGCCGGGACGATCGAGGCGACCATGAGAGAAGATCCCGATTCTGATATCAGCTATCTGATCAGCCGCACCGGCACACGCCATATCGTCGGATCATGGAAAAAAACCCTCAATGCTCTTCATTCGCCGGGCCGGATCACGACCTTGTGCGAGTTCGGAATCCGCCCGCATGAAGTCTTGGAGGTGGCCGAGCGCGATTGCGAGTTTTGCTTGCGGGAGCTTGAAATCTACCGGAGGCGGCAGTCATGAGCAACGCCAAACTCAGGACACTCGGTTTGACCTGGGGCGAGTACGCGGTGATCCGGCGTGCGCGGCAGGTGATGACGGAGTCCGAACTGCGGGTTTCGCAAGGCCTCGCAGACCTGGGCGATCGCGGCGACCTGGAATCGCGGCGGATGTTACTGCGCAGATGCTACTGGATTGCCGTGAAAGCGAACCAGAAGGAGAATCGAGATAATGCCGGACCATCAAGCACTTGAAGTGTTCTATGGCACCGTGCCGCTGATCCTGGTGCTGGTCGCGATCTGGTTTCGGGAACAGATCTTGCTAAAAGATATTCTGGCCCGGTTGGGCCGGATCGAGGAGAAATCCGATGCCTAAGCGAGGGCGGTATGGCGCGGGGGGGCACGGGCATGGGGGCGACAGCCTGGGAAGCGCCAATTTGGACAGGCGGTTCGCGGCACCGGGATTCGTGATCGCCAAAGGTCTCCGGGTGCAAGTGCGCCAACGATCGCAAGATGTCGAGGCTGGCACGTGGGGCACAGTTGAGCGATTTGGCCTGGGCACCGTCAAAGCACTGCTAGACGATGGGCGGCACCGAAATTTTGAGTTCTACAATCTCTCATTCCAAAAGGGGGAGCCGTTGTGAGCGGCCAACTGGTGTACGTCAATCCGTTTGAGCGGCTGGGCGAGCTCCTGAGCGACCTGCGCCGGAGCCTGGTGGCGGAGCTACCGGCGAACGCCTATACCGGGCAGCTACTCGGCACGCTGGCAGGGCTCATCACCCAGGCGGAGCATTTGCGGGTGATGGTGGCCACGCTCGAGCGGCACGATCCGGTGGCGTTTGAAGTCTTTCAGCGGGTGGTGACGAGATAGCGCAGAATAGTCGGTAAGCGGACGGTTCAATCTCACAGAAAGGAGCGGACGTCTTTGCCAGTTTCAATTCACCAGCCTCTAGGACCGTCCGCGAAGCTCATGCATGCCGAAATTCTAGATTTGAGGAAGCGGTTTGAGGTGCAGCCGGAAGTGCGGCAGGACGGCACCAGCGGCCCGCCGGAGCGGGTCACGATCACGATCCGGCCGTGCTGGGCGAAGCCACCTGTGGAACTGAGGCTCGCCTTGTTCTACGAGTCTGACGTGGCCTACTACCACGTCGTCGGCTAGCAACCGGGTGTGCCAGCCCCGGTTGCGGTGGCGTTTACTTGGGGCTTCCTGGGGGACTGGGCACCCAGTTGGCCGGCGGGACGATAATCCAACCGTAGCCCGGAATGTAGCGAGTTACCCAGCCTTCGCCGCCGATGGGAAACTCGGGAAGGCCACCGGGAGGTGTGGGCGGGATGACGATCGGATGGGCGGGCGTGCCCGGCGGTTGCGGCGGCAGGTAGATCGGGGGAGCCACGACGCCCGGCGGCAGGCCTTCGACCGGGGGCGGAATCACGATCGGGTGCGTCGGGTGGCCGGGGATGTAGATCGGAGGAGCCACGACGCCCGGCGGCGTTCCCGATGGCGGCAAGTAGATGGGAGGCGTCGGGAACGGTGGTACTCCGGCCACAGGCGGATAGTAGATCGGAGGAGCCACGACGCCCGGCGGTTGTCCCGGTGTCGGGGGCAGCGGTTGAACGGGGTAAGGCGGAAGCCAACCAGGACCGCCGCCAACAGACGGGGGATAGTAGATCGGCGGCGATACCACGCCCGGTGGCGGCGGCTGAATCGGGTGAACCGGAAAAGCTGGGGGATAGTAAATCGGGGGCGAGACGACCCCCGGCGGGGTGGGCGCGATCGGATGCGCCGGAAAGCCGGGCGACGGCGGCACGATTGGGTGCGCCGGCTCTCCCGGTTCTAGCCAGTGAATATACGCAAGCGGCAAATTGCACGCTCCTTTCCGAAGGCACGCGCACGTGCGGCTAATGTACCACGCACCTGTTGCATTCCCGCAACACTTCCTGGTGGAGCTATGCCAGCATGGAAGCGGAGGCAATTACATGGACGAAGACCTGAAAGACTCCCTCAGGGGCTTGCAGGATCACCTCACAAGCCTAGTCGTACAACTCGAGGAGACGGTCATGCGGGAGATGAAACTGCTGCGCGAGGAGATCGCCGCCGCGATCGAGAAAGGGCGCAAGAAGTGAGTCGCCGACGGCCCCCGGCATTTCCATTGGACAAGGCAGCATCGCGCTTCCGCTGACCGCTGGGCCGTGGGTTAGCAGGATACCACATACCACGCCGCCGCGGCTCGCCCGTTTTCCATGCGCGTAAGTCCAGCCGATTCATGGATTTGCAAGCGCACTAGCGAATCGGTGCGGGCGGCCTGCC
>Ga0126378_10001133_pt1 | contig 19972 bp, 15 predicted proteins | sample PanSoiMetPlot_23_FD_92587 | JGI IMG/M metagenome (GOLD analysis project Ga0126378, IMG submission 92587) | Tropical forest soil microbial communities from Panama - MetaG Plot_23 | ecosystem: Environmental > Terrestrial > Soil > Tropical forest > Bulk soil | place: Panama | collected 2016-02-17
TCGGCAGACCCCGGTCACGTTGGTCTCGATGAACGGGTCCGCCTTGTCGATCGAACGGTCGACGTGGCTCTCGGCCGCGAGGTTGAACACGATGCGCGGCCGATGCCTGGAGAGCAGCGAATGCACCAGTGCGCGGTCGCCAATGTCGCCGCGCACGAAGACGTGACGCTCGTGCCCGTCGAGGGCCGCGAGGTTGTCGGGGTTTCCCGCGTAGGTCAACAGATCGAGATTGACGACGCGATTGCCGGACGCGACCAGGCGCTCGACCAGGTGCGAGCCGATGAACCCGGCGCCGCCGGTGATCAGGAGCGTGTCTTCCATCGACGATTCTGTCGCGTACCCGTGCGCGTGTCGGTGTCCGCGCTACGCTCGTTCCCAGACGATGACCGACCCGGGGAGATTGGGACGGTGAGCCAGGAAATCGAACTTGATCGGCTGTCGAATCGCGACTTTTCCGTCGCGCTCAAGAGACTCCATGACGCTCAGGAGGTTGGTATTGTAGTGCATCGCTTTTGCCGAGCGCCGCATCGAGCGCCGAAGCGCCCATTCCGACGTAAAGGGCACATTCCATGACCTTCGCTGCCATCCGACCGGTTCGATATGCACGACCCTGTGCAAGCCGGGAATCGCGAGAAGCGCGTCGAATACCCGCCGGTCGATCTGCGGTATCTGTTCTACGCTGTAGCACGAGAATGCGAATGTCTTCGCGTTCGTATCGAAATTGGTGAAGACCGGCGCGTAGTAGTCAAACGGCACCGACTGATAGCGGATGCGCGGCTCAAGAGATGCGAGGAATTGGCCGCAGTCGCGGCCGGCTTCCGTATATTCGCCTCCGATGTAGTTGGCCTTCACCGGCCCGCCGTTGAACCATATGCGAAACAGATTCTTGCTGTATCCGCTGCCGAGTTCGACGATGTTGGCGGTATCCGGATCGATCGCCCGGAGAAGCTCGTTCTGCAGTTGCAACTCGAACAGCAGCGGTTCATAAAAATAATCTGAGATCCCCCGCACCCGCTCGCCGCACAGCCGATAGCCGAAACGATCAAGCATGCGTGCGTTCTCGTTCGGAATCGTCGGCCGCTGCAGCAGGTTCAGCACGCGCTGAAGATTGGATCCGTTCTGCGAGGCAAGCGCCTTCGCGGTATCGAAGACCGACCGCCAACCGACTTCATACTCCTGGTAGGCCTCGTGCCTCATTTCGCCTGCGTTCCCTTAGCGGAATCTCTCGAACACGTCTGGCGTCGCCTGCAGCGCGTTTGAAAGGACAGGACCGATGTCGGCTGGGAGACGGTATCGCGGGCTGTCAAAATTGAATTGCGGGCAGCAGAACATCGCCTGCGCGATCAGCCGGTATCCCGACATCGGCATCTTCCCTTTGTGGAACCCGCGCGTATCGACGGCGAGGACCGTGCCGCGCGGGCCGCAGATTTCAATCACGTTGTCGGCCCCGAATGCCTCGGCAATCTCGTCATCTGAGACACGGACATAGCCACGCTTCAGGATTTCCGCCGCGGCCCGATGATCGGCGGCGTGCGACCCACGAACAAAGACATGTGGTCCATTGTCACGATCGACGTCGGTGAGATAGATGAAGAACTTAAGCCAGATCGGAGCACCATCGAAATCGAAGTGGAACATCTGCGCCGCGTCGTCGCCAGCCTCGCTGCCGAACGACGGTGACCACCACAGATTGACACTGGCAAGGATCGGATGTGCCGCCAGATAGCTCTCGGCGACCGCGAGCAGCGCCTGATCGCCCATCAGCCGCTGCAGCGCCGGACTCGTGATAATATCTTCCGCCGGCAGCCGATAGGTTTTCGAGATCGGAGCGGCGGGATCGAAGACCACACGCTCGTCCGGCTGACCGCCTCGTCCCTCAACGATGGCCGGCGTCGTGCGCGCAAATCGCTCGATCTCGTCGCAGTACTCGCGCGGGGCAAGCCGGTCGAATACGTAGTAGCCGTCTTTCGCAATCTGGGCCGCTATCGCGCCTTGCTGGGCGACCGAAAGAGATCCGACGATACCGCTCACTAATGTCGGCGCCCGCGGCGGGCGCATGCGCCGCACGATCTTCGCAAACCAGTCGCTGGAGCGTCCATTCGTACGGCAGTGGAGACTGAGAAGCGACCGCCACGCGCCTTCCGTCGCCTCGCCGCTCCGACGGTATGCGTGGAGCCCATACACGACCCTGCCTATGTCAACGCCATGGCGCAGCAGCGTCAGGGGCGTGCTCATTTGGTCACCTCATCTCTCGCTCGATCACGAGAAGCGTCCACGCCAACCACTTCCGTCGCCTTGAACTCATAGTCGAACGAAATCAGACCGATACGAAAGTACCGGTCATAGTTGTTCGACCCGATGACGAGAAAGGGCATCGCCACATTGTCATCGACAGTGTCGTAGACGGTCCGATAGTCAAGGCTCATCAGGTCTGCGCGGATCGCAAGCTCGACCGGACGCATCGGAAATCTCGGAAACGAAAGTTCCACGCGCCCCTTCCTCCCGGCCGTCAGGGGCATCTCGCTGACGACCTCATAGAGTGCGGTAATGATCTCGTCGGTTGACGCCATGCGAACTTGAAAGTGAAAGCCGAGATCCCGAATCGGCTCCCTGACTTCATAGTCAAATTGGAAACGAACGACCTCGCCGTGCTGATGGCGCCATGTCCCGGTACCGTCCCTGTCCATCGACTTTAAGGAAACAAACTTGGCTGCGCCGGAGCTACGGTTCGCGCGATTTTTTTCGGCGACGTTCCTTAGCTTCATTTCCTTAGGCAGCGCTCGCAGATAATGCTCGATGCCATCCTCGACCGATCCGTCAAAAATCAGTCTCCCTTGTTCAAGCACGATCGTCCGGCGGCAAAAGGTCCGGATTGCCTGAAGATTGTGACTGACGAAAAGTACGGTGCGGCCGTGGCCTCGCGATGCATCGTTCAGCCGCGCCAACGATTTACGTTGGAAAGCGACGTCGCCGACCGCGAGAACCTCGTCAACGATGAGAATCTCTGGCTCCAGAAAGGATGCTACCGCGAATGCCAAGCGCACATACATTCCGGAGGAATAGCGCTTGACCGGTGTATCAACGAACTTTTCGATTTCGGCGAAGGCCACGATCTCGTCGAACTTCCGGGCGACCTCGGCGCGCGGCATGCCCAGGATGGCGCCGCTCAGGAAGATGTTGTCGCGGCCGGTGAGCTCGGGATGAAAGCCGGTTCCGACCTCGAGCAGCGTCCCGACGCGCCCGCGCAGCTGCGCCCGCCCTTCGGTCGGCTGCGTGATCCGGGACAACAGCTTGAGCAACGTGCTTTTACCAGCGCCGTTGCGCCCGATGATCCCGATGGCCTCGCCCTGCGTGACCGAAAACGACACGTCACGCAGCGCCCACAGCGCCTTCTCCCCGCCGAGCGGACGATTTGGAAGCAACGAGCGCAGCGCAAGCCGAAACCGATCGCGCGAGGTGTTTTCCCCCAGCACATATCGTTTGCCAAGGCCGGTCGCTTCAATCGCAAGATCAGACATCGCTCTCGTCAGATCCTGTCGATCGCGAAGCTTTCGAGCCGCGCAAACAGCATCAGCCCCGATATGGTGGCCAGCGCGACGAACACGCACGCCCAGACGATGCCAATGAGATCCGGCGGCGGGGCTCCGGCGACGACCGACCAGCGAAAGCCGGTGATCACAGCGACCAGCGGATTGGCGCCGTAGAGCGCCTGCCAGCGAGCCGGCACCACCGACTGCGAGTACATGACCGGAGTCAAATACAGCAGGAGCTGAAGGATCGACGGCGTGACGAGCCGGATGTCGCGAAATACCGCGTCGAGCACCGTCATCCACAATCCGATCGCGAACGCCATCAAAAGCGCCAGCAGCACGAAGAACGGCGAGGCGAGGATGACCCAGCCGGGGAACAGGCCGAAGGCGGCCACGACCACGATCAGGAGCGCATAGACCGGCATCAGGTCCATCACGGTTGCGATCACCGCCGCCGCGGGGATGAGCATTCTCGGGAAATAGACCTTTTGTACGATGTTGCCGCTCGACGCGAGCGAGATGGCTGCATCGGAGAGCGCGCGTTGGAACGCGCTCCAGATCGTCGTGCCGCTGAACGCAAACACCGCATACGGCAGCCCGCTCGACGGGACCGAGAGGAAGATTCCCAGCACGACCGTCAGCACGCCCGTCAACAGCAGCGGCTGGAGCACAATCCAAAGGCTGCCCAGTATGGTCTGCCGGTATCTGATCTTGATGTTGCGCCACGCGAGGGTCGTCGCGAGCGCGCGATGTCGCCACGCGTCGGCGAAATCCGGCATGAGCCGGGGCTTGCTCGAGATCAGAGTTGTCGGGAGGCCGGCGCTCATCGTTGCTCGGCTACCTCGACGCGCGCATCGGCCGGCCCCAGGCGATCGAACATCACCGCGAGACGGCGGACGAGCGTTGAATGGCGCTGCAGCGACTTTCCGCGCAGATTGATCGACACGATCCCGCCCGGCTTCGCGGAAAGCGATTGTATTTGCGACCCGTTCGATGCGTCGCCGGTCATGAAGAACGCGATGAACCGCAAGATTTCGCTGGTGACGGCTGCGCGCTCCGCTTCGCACGCGGCAGCATCCGCCGGAAGTCGCGCCATGTTGAGCGCCGACAGGTCCTTTCCGTCGATCAAGACATCGCGAATGGCCTGATTCTCATCCGGCATCTTCCATCGCGGAATGCCATCGTAGTCCTGCGCCGGAACGACATCGCCCACATCGATGCACCACGACCAATAGAGATAGTTGCTCCATCGGAAGGCCTCAGTGATCGGTCCGATCGCGGCCGTTCGATCACATGCCGCTCTGACTTCCTCGAAGTAACCGTGCACTGTCGGTGAAAAGGCCGCGAAACTCCCGATTGGAAACGGACAGGCGCTGCGGAATGCGGATACGACCGGAACGCCGAACCTCGCGAGCTCGAGGCCGATCGACGACGTGCCGACGAGAGCCGCATCGGCAATTTCCGCAAGGTTGTAGCTTGATACCAGGCTTTCGGGCCAAACAACGCGAACATTCCCCGGCAACTTCGCCAACAGGTCTTTGAGCTGCTGCGCCTGCGTGGCCTCCCCGCGGAATCGCCTGCTCGCCGCGAGCCGGGGATGTATGCGAATGACAAGTTGATCCTCCGCCTGCCCTGCCACCCAGGCGACGAGAGCCTGAAGCCACTCGTGTTGATCGTGAAACGGCCGCAGCTCCCGCTCGAACGGTGCATCGAGAACCTGCATGAACTCGCGCGCGCAGATCATCTCGTCCATGCTGCCCGGATAGGCGACCAGCGTTCTGCGGTGACGCGAGAGGCCGAGCTCGTCGAACAGCCTGCCGCTGTCTCGCGCGAGATTAGGAGAATAGGTCGAGAGCCCGCCATGCCCGGCGAGCCGGTACAGCGCGTTGTCGGCCACCTTTCTCACAATAGCGGGGGGCAGCGGCCTGTCTCTGAATTGAATCCACCGATCGGTCAGTGCGTCGAGGTATTTCCAGAAGGTGGCGGGACGGACACCGATGAGACGACGATCGACGTCGCGGTTTGAACCGTGATCGAGGATGGAAATTGCGATGTCATTGCGTGCACCGAGAATCTGCAGCCCAATCCAGAATGCATATTCGCCGAAGCAGACGATCCTCTGGATATTGTAGCTGCTTGTCGCATTCTTGATCGCGAAGTAGATGGCAAGCGACGAGAACAGGACCGCCCTCAGCAGTTGACGATCCGAGTCGTCGAGCTCCGCGATTTCCAATCGGCGACGGTCGCGCAGCACCTCGCCGAGCGCCAATCGTCCGAAGCCGATTCCATCGTGGCTCACCGAGCACAGGCTGTCTTGATTGTCGTCCAAGATCCTCGCGATGAAACCACGATCCTGTTGAGTCACGAGCGACTCGAGCGAAACCTCGGGCAGCCGATAGCGGTTCGCTGTCCGCAAGGCCTCGTCGCGGCACCGCACGCATGCGGCGCAGTTGCGGCTTCCGGACGCTGAAGGCTGTTCGCGCCTGGCGAACTTGAACAGACACATCGGCAACAGTCCGCCGCACGACAGCAGAAGCGACTGGTGACCATGTTCGATCAGCGTGCGCGCCAGAACCGCATGGCTGGCGTAAAACGACAGAAGTCCCGCCTCAGGCGTGACGAAAAGCGTGACAGGTTGCCGCGAAAGTTCCGCGATACGCGAGCGCCGGGATCGCATCGTGCGTGCGACAAGCAGAAAGGGTCGCTGGATACCCGATACGATCCGCTGCAGCCACGTGCCCGGCATCCGCACGACGCGCCAAATCGCACGCAGCGCCAGATATGCCATCGGCGCGCGCTCGCGCATGCTTAGGACGCGCTTGCGCCCGTCGCGCCATCGATCGCTCAGCATTGACCGGATATTCCGAGCCTCTGTCGTCGCCATGCGCTAACCGGCGAACCGGCCCGTGGCTGTCGGAGTGACATCGACATCATCGAATGGCTACGTGCGAACTTGATCACCCGCGCGGGCTGGCCCTGAACCACGGCATTCGGCGGGACATCGTCCGCAACGACCGAGCCTGCCACGACGACCGCCCCGGCACCGACTTGGGCCCTCGCGCGACAACGACATGGGCGCCGAGCCATACGTCATCGAAGATGCATAGATTGTTGCACGCGCCTCACGTCCGGAATTTGATCACCCGGGCCGGCTGTCCCTGCCCAATCGCGCCCGGCGGCAAATCCCCGGAAACCACCGAACCAGCAGAGACAATCGCCCCCGGTCCGATGCGCGCGCCGCGCAAGACCGCTACATGCGTACCCAGCCAGACGTCGTCGAAGATCCGGATTGGCGCATGCGTAAAGGGCTGTTGTCGCATCGGTAGTCCAGCCGCAATGCCGTGCTCTGATGCGTTGAGCGCGCAGTATCCGCCGATCAACGAGCCGCGGCCGATCAACACGTCCTCTCCGGCGTTCACAACCGTGCCAATGCCAACACCGCTGCCCGCACCGATCTCAATCCGCGCATTGTTCGCGGCGACAAGTCGGACTCCGGTGTCCAGTTTGACCTCATCATGAATGACGATCGCTCCATTCTCGCGCACCTTGAGGTGCACGGCAGGCATCAAGGTTACATTGTCACCCATCGAGATGTTTCGCGGATTGCCCGGGCATTCCAATATCAACGGTCCTAGAACGCGCACACCTCGGCCGTATCTGATGCCCTTCAGGCGAAACAGCAATCTATACAGCAGAGTCCAGAAATTCACCGCCGATCGTACCTTGATCGGAGCCTCGGTTGACATCGGGATCGCTTGCCCGTACTCGAACGCCTGGAGCTGCTGCGGCTCGCCATCGGCCAGCGCGCGCACAATCGCCTCGATGCTGTCGAAGCTCCCCGCGAATGCCGCTTCCGAGATCGGGTGCCCCAAGGCGGTCTCGAGCATCACCAGCAACTCGGCCAGTCCAAACGAGTCGATCAGGCCGGACCGGCTGAAGGAGGTCGCGTCGTCCAACCGAACCGCGTGGCCACGCCTCTGCGCATCCGCGACCCGGCGCACGCATTCGCGCACAATCCGCAGGAGCTCACCCGGCGCGGAGACGGATGTCATGGCGGTTTCCGCCGCCGTCCCGTCAGCCTGGGCGAGTTGCTCATAGCGTTCAAAATTAGCCTGACGGGCGGGCTTGCCGGAGGACGACTTGAGCAGCCAGCGCGGCGCGAGCAAGCGGATGTCGCTTGGCGCGCAGTCCGTCAATGCTACCACGGTTTTGCGGATCGTCTGTTCGATCGTCGCGCGCTTGCCCGGATCGGATTCCTCGGTCTCGGCGAGGATGACGAGCGCTTCCGTGCCGATCCGCGGATCGGAGCGGCCGCACGCAACGACGCGTCCGGCCATGATGCCGTCGACCCGCGCGACCGCGGCTTCGATGTCCTGCGGATAGATATTGCGGCCGCCAATAATGATCAGATCCTTTTTGCGTCCTGTAACGAACAATTCGCCATCGACAAAATAACCGAGATCGCCGGTGTGGAACGCGCCATCGCGCAGGCTCTCGGCAGTTGCGTCGCCGTTGTTGTCATATTCCTTCATCAACGCCGGCGAGCGAACGACGATTTCGCCAATCCGGCGTTCGCCAAGCTGGGTTCCTTCAGAGTCGATGATCCCGATCGTCGTATCCGGCAATGCCTGACCGGAGCTGACCGTCGCCACAGCGCCTGGCGCAGACGCTGGCACGGGACGGCAAGCCCCCTCGCGACGCAACGCCTCGCCATCGATCCAATCAAGCTTGACCGGTTGACCGAAACCGCCGCTTGTCACCGCAAACGTATTTTCCGCCATCGCGTAACTTGCCGCGAAACTCCTTCGATCGAAACCGAAGGGCGCAAATCGCTCGGCGAACCCCTCCAGGCTTGCGGCCATCAGCGGCTCCGAGCAATTGACCAGGCCGCGCAGCGAGGAGAGATCGACCGCATCAAGCTCATGATCCGGAACAGTGCGCGCCAGGAAACTGAATGCGAAGTTCGGCAGCCATGCCAAGGTCGCGCGGTGTCGTGAGACGGCGCGCAGCCACATCGCAGGCCGCTTCACCCACTCGAACGGGCACATAGCGACAACCGGGACCATCATGATCAGCGGCAAGAAGAAGCACGTGATCAGCCCCATGTCGTGATAGAGCGGAAGCCATGACGCGATGCGGTCCTGAGGACCCAGACGGATGGCGCGCGCATAGGCATCGATGTGCCCCAGCAGTGCCGCGTGGGTGACTGCGACGCCCTTCTTGATCCCCGTCGTGCCCGACGAGAATTGCAGGAATGCCACATCCGTTGCGACGCAGTCGACGATCGGCGGCCGTTGCGGCGGCGCGACTACATCCTGCGGCGCGACGATCCGCGTCCCGCCGCCCGGCGGCAGGTGCTGCGCGAAGCTCGCGCCGAGCTCGGCGAAGCAGACGATCATTCGCGCGCGCGTCCGCTCGAGCAGGGTCCCGACCGTGCGGGAATACTCGTGCTCGGAAAACTTCGGTGACGGATATGAGAACATCGCCGGCACCATGCCGCCGAGAAGCGCGCCAATATATGCCGCATACAGGTCAACCGAGTGGCGGAGAACGACGATCACGCGGTCTCCCGGCTCAAGGCCGGCCTGCAAGAAATAGCTTTGCCACGCGCGCGCGCGCTCTATCAGCTCGCGGTAGGTCAGCGGCTCGTCCGGTCGATCGTTGTAGACGAGCCGCAAGAACTCGTTATCAGCCTCGCGCCTCTCCAAATTCATCACGATCCGACCAGCGGTGTTGTTCGACTGCTCCCTCCTTTCGCACGCCCCAATGGGAGCAAGCGGCTGGGCAGGTGGGGTGTCCATTTGCATCGGAACGTACGAAGCAGCGTGTACCTATTGGCGTGTGACGAGGTACCTGTGCTCGCCTTCACCCCAGACGATCTCCGCGCCTGCCATATTTGCGGACAACGCAAAGTTCGGATCGAACGTGTTCTCGGAACGAATAGCACTGAAGCGAAGCCCGAGGCTTCGCATCAGTTGCTCAAGTTCGGTGCGCGCGATATGACATTCGATTGGAACGAACCAGACGTCCATGAAGATAAATCTGTTGCGTGGAAGTCCGATCATCGTCAAAACCATTTGAGCGTAGTCTTTCGGGATTCTCTGAAATATCTCCCGCATGACCTCACGCGCGGTCCAGAAGAAGCCTCCTCGTGCATAGAGATAGAGGTATCCTGCACGTCTCAGCACACGCGCATATTCGGCTACCCCCCGCGCCCAATCACGAGTGTGATGCAGGACTCCGTTGGAGAAAATAAAGTCAAATGATCGATCCGAAAATGGAAGGTGAAGGACGTCGCCCTCCATGAATCGCACGGAAAGACGCGCGCCTTCAGCGTATTCCCTCGCTCGATCGAACGCCTTGCTTTGATAGTCGATTGCTACCACCTCGCCGGCACCCGCTGCGGCCAACGCCAGAGCGTATCGACCAGAGCCGCAGCCCATATCGAGAACACGTTTTCCCTTTACGTGTTCCGCGAGGATGTCCGGAGGCAATCTGCGTTCCAGAAGCCGTACGGCCTCGTTGACCAGGACCTCGCGATCGAATCGCTTCCACAGAGACGAATAGAAATCCGAGGTATCTATCTCCAAACCCAAGTCCGCATGCCTGACATCCTCTTGAGCAAGACGATATCCCTTGACCACATCCAGCATGGATTCGCCGAGCGCGATCAGTTGGCTCAGGTGCTCCAGCGCGAAAGGCACGGGATCATTGTGAACGAAACCCAAATAAGGCTCTGCAGGGTACAAAAATCGAAATAGCTCGTGATTCAGGATCACGACCTGATAACTCTGCCCCTGATCAATCAGCCGGAAGCAAAGCTGCTTGAATCGTTCGAGCTCGGCGTAATACCTGCGTTCGGCCTCCGCCAGGTTTCGAAGCGGTTGAGCTGACGGTTGCATTTCGCTAGCCGTAGATCATGCGAGCGCATCGGCTCGCAGGGTAATGCCTGCGCGTCGCTGCTCGATCTCGAGAAACATCTTGGCGCAAATCACGTTAAACAGGAACTTGCTGCGGCTGTTCGGCAGCGCGTGTCGATCGATGAGCTCGGAAATCGCCTCGCGGCGGACGAGATCGTAGATCGGGCTGTCTTCCAGGACCTCCTCACGGCACGCCGGATCGTCAAGCGGGAGCAGATCCTCGATCGGCGCGTTGAAGCCGACCTTGCGGTGGTTGTCAATCACCACATCCGGCACGATTCCGCGCATCGCCTCGCGCAGGACCGCCTTGGCGTAGCCGTTGCGCACCAGATGACGGGTCGGGATGGCATTCGCGAGTTCGAACAGGCCACGGTCGAGAAACGGCGAGCGGTTCTCGATCGAATAAGACATCGCGTTGAGATCGTCCTCGTGCAGCATCACGGGCACGGACTCGTGAAACAGCTCGTTGAGCATACGATTGCGCAGCACGCCGGCAGTATACCTTCGCTCGCAAAAATCCCCGCTCCATGGCTTGGTCAGGCACGCCGAGAATGCGTCGGCGTTGAGGTAGATATGCTCGCGCCGATCGGGGCCTTTACGGAAGAAATGCGGATCCTTGAGAAATGGGTTGCGTACCAACGGCGCGACGTGCGTCTGCCAGTTCGCAAGTGACGTCGCGTGCAGCTCGGCGTCGTCGGCGACGTCGGCCAGATAGGCATTGTGGTGGTCGAAATAGCCGGTGAAGAGCTCGTCCGCCGCGCTCCCGCTCACTGAGATCTTGTAGCCGTGCTCAGCGATCAGACCCATAAGCTGCCAGTGGACGTAATAGGAGATCGTCGAGACCGGACCATCGTGTTGGTCAACGAGCCGACGCAGCTTGTCGAGAAAGCCATCGCGCGAGAGCGGAATCGCCGTGTGCCGCAGGCCGAGTTCCTCGACCACCGCGTTTACTGCGGCCTGTTCCTCGTAGCGCGCGTCGGCATTTATCACCGTGAAGCCGTGCACGTCATAGGCGAACACCCGCTTGGCGATCGAGATCAGAGCATTGGAATCGACCCCGCCACTCATGCAGAATGCGATCGGCACGTCCGACCGCAAGCGTAGGCGCACACTCTCGATAAGGCGCTCACGCACCTCCGATACCGCGCGCTCGAAGCTCATCGTCTCGTCTTGCACGAACGCGGGTGCCCAGTATCGCGTCTCGCGCGCCTGCTGCAGCGGCGCGATCGTCATCATCATGGACGGCGCAAGCTCTCGCACACCCGCGTGGAACGTTTCATCAGATTTGTAGAGCGCCTTGTAGCCGTTGACGAGATAACGCAGCAGATGATTGGTATTGACCGCCGGCCGCCGGCCCGCGAGCGCGGCCAGGAACTTGACCTCCGATCCGAAATACCAGCCGCCGTCGCCCGCCATGAGGTAGAGCGGCTTCTCCCCGAACCGGTCGCGTGACAGCTGCAGCACGCCGTCGCGCTCGTCATAGTACGCAAACGCCCACATGCCTTCCGCGCGATCGAGCCAGCCTGCGCCGCCCCGATTGAGCCCCGCAAGCAGCACCTCCGCGTCGCCGCTGGTTGAGAATGCCTCGCCGGCCCGCGCGAGCTCGGCCCGCAGTTCGAGATAGTTGTAGAGCTCGCCATTGACGGCAATCGTCCGCCCGTCTCGCTGCATCGGTTGTCTCGAGCGCGGATCGAGATCGATGATCGACAGACGCGTGAAGAAGAGACAGAGCTGCCAGTCGGGCGAAAACGCGTGGCGATAGCTGCCTGTGTCGTCCGGCCCGCGGTGCCGCATGAGACGCAGGCAGAGACTGGCGGCAGCCTGATCGGGCGGCCGGGGCCCGATATAGCCGGCGATGCCGCACATCAGCTCACCATCACGCGGCGAAGGTGAAACGGATCGACGCCCGGCAAATTGATGCCGTCGATCGCGGTCGGACAGCAGACGATGCCGCGGCGCTTGAGCGCCGCGATCACCTCGGGTGAATAGCAGTGCGCGAGTCCCTCGGGATACGAATAGTGCGAGGCTGTGATCCCGCACCGCTCGCGCAGGAGCGCGAGGCTCGTGTCGAGCTCCCACGCGAGCTTCTCCGGCGACAGGAAGCTCAGGATCGCATGCGTGTGACTGTGGCCGCCGATGATGAATCCGGGAGCGAGCCACTCGCGCAGCTGCCGCCAGGTCAACTTGCGATCGAGCGGATCATCGCTTGAGCGCACGTCGTCCTGCCCGAGCTGGCGAAAGATGTCCGATGCCAGAACGTCGCCGTCGAGCCGCCGGTCCGACTTTACATGCCGCCGGATGTCGTTCAGCACGCTGATCTTGCTCTCTCGACCGCCGAACGAGACCGGTTCGCGCACCCACGGCAGGTGGAGCGTCCCGCGCGAGCTGCGCTCGAGCGCCAGCTCGATACGGTCGATCCACGACATGCCGTTCTGATCAATGAAACGGCTCGTCGCATAGATCGCCGCCGGGACGCCCAGGACATCGAGCACGGGCCGCGCCACCGTCAGGTTGTTCTCAAATCCGTCATCGAAGGTGACCGCGAAGGCAGCGCGTGGAAACTCCTGACCGGATGCCGCAATCGAGGCGACTTGGTCAATCGACAGCGGTTCGCCGCGCCGCGCGAGCGCCTCTACGACCGTGCGGAACTCGCCGACCGGAAGATGCTTACGCGTGTAATTTCGCACCTCATAGTCCGACCTCTCCACCACGCCATGAAAGAGATAGATGACGAGCGTGCCATTGTCGGTCAGCAGATCGACAGCGCCGCCGGCCACGCTCACGCCACCGCCTCGACGAGACGCGCCGTATAGGCGGCGAATGATCTGCGGCAGAGCTCTTTCAGCGGCGACGGCATGAACGAGTAGTAGCGTCCCTTGCGGGTCTGCGGCCGGCTCGGCACGTCACCCTCCGCCGCAATGACGGCGAGGGCGGCGCACGCCAGCCGGACGCAGACCGCGGTGTTGGCGCGACGCAACTCGTGCAGCTGCATCCCGCGGCGCAAGGGCACCGGCGCCTGGAGCACAACCTCGCCATCGTCCAGCTCGGGGGCCACCCGGTGCAGGGTCGTCACCAGGCCGGTGAAGTCGCGGTGATAGACCGCCCACAAATGCGTATCGAGGCCGCGATATTCTTCCGGATCGCCTCCGTGCAGATTCAACATCAGGCGTGGTTGCACCGCGATCACAGGGGGCCCCAGCCGCCCGGTTCCGAACACCAGCACGACATCGGGGGCAAGCAACGACAGTTCCGCGACCGAAGGCGCGTTGTTCATGCTTGCAATCTGCTTGGTCGGCGCGAAATCGGCCACGCTTGGCGACGCGCCCGCGAACCAGGCTTGGCGCTCGTCGTCATCGCGAAGCGCCTCGAACGCATGCGCGGTCTCGAACTCCGGGTGCGGCCCCTCCGTCTCGCAGAACACCTGCGCCACTTCGAAGCGCTGCGCCACCTCGCGCACGAAGAAGGCGTGATGTGGGGTCTCCGTCGTGAGTATGACGAGCTTCATGCTCGCACCGCGTCAGGTCAGATCCTCGGTACGAAACAGCTCCCCTAGCATCACCGGGCGCCTCAGCGTCCGGCCAAGCACATTTGCTTCGTCGCCGGGCGCTATTCCGTCGCCCGGGCGGACCCATGTCAGGTCGTCCCAGCTCAGCACCGTTCCGGCCAACAAATCGCGGCTCGCCGCGATCGATCGACGAAACGCCACCCTGTTCGCCGCCTCGCAGGGCTGCGCCGTCTTGCGACCGTGTCCCAGAAGGTCCGACGCGTGCTTCACCCGGCGCACCAACTCGGCAAGCTCCGCCGGGTCGGCGGAAAGCTGGTGATCGCGAAAATCGGAATAGTTCTTGTCGAGAGTGAAATGCTTCTCGATCACGCGGGCGCCGAGACCGACGCTGAGGACCGCTGCCTCGATGCCCAAGGTGTGATCGGAATAGCCGACCGTGCCGCCGAACCGATCGGCCAGGCTCTTGATGGCGCCGAGATTGGCCTCGTTGGCGGGCGTCGGATAGCTCGACACGCAATGCAACAGGACAACCTCGCCAAGGTAGTCGGTCTTCCGCCACACCGTGGAGATCCGCCTCGTTGCACGCTCTACGTCGGCGATGTCCGCGAGGCCCGACGACAGCAGAATGGGTTTGTTGAATCCGGCAACCCGCTCGATCAGCGGAAAGAACGTGTTGTCGCCGGAGGAAATCTTGATGGCCGGACACAGTTCATTGAGCGCATCTGCACTCGCGAGATCGAACGGCGTCGATAGAAAAATGATGCCGATCCGTCGAGCGAGCTTTGCCAGTTCGCCGAACTGCTCGTACGACAATGCGAACTTGCGAAGCCGAGCGAGACGCGCGCCGTCATCGCGCCCGACATAGTGCTCGGGCCTGAACGTCTGGAACTTGACCGCCTGCGCGCCACTCTCGGCGGCGCGGCCAATCATCTCTTCGGCCAGCGAATAGCTGCCCTCGTGGTTGTTGCCGATCTCCGCAACCACCAGGACCTCACGCGTAAGGTCTACAGATCCAATCCGCATGGTCGGTCTCGCGCCTTACTGCAGGATGTCACCATGACGGAGCCTGCCGCTGCCGTCGCCCTCAACCGCATAGTCCTCAAGATGGATGGCGCGGTCGGCGCAGACCACAAACGGCCCCCGCTTTTGGATCCAGCAGACTCGTCCGGGCACGCCACGCATCATGAAATCCGAAACAGACGCCCGGTAGAGGCGCACTTTCGATTGCCCCAGCAACGCGTAAGCACCCGGATAGGGCCGCGTGAGAGCTCGCACCATGCGATCGACTTCGACTGCCGTCATCTTCGAAAGCCGCACGCGCCCGTCGCCGTCGGCGCGCTGATGCCAGTAACAGGCCTTCGATTCGTCCTGCGGCCGACCCGCCATGGCGTCACGCTCGAGCGCATCTATGGCCTGCATGACGAGCGCCGGGAACATTCGATGGGCCCGATCATGGACGTCCGCGATAGTATCGCGTGGCCCCAGCGGAATAGTGCCTTCGGCCAGCACCGGGCCCGTATCGATGCCGTCATCGACACGAATGACGCTCAGTCCAGCCGACGCCTCGCCATTGATCATCTGCCAGTTGAGCGGCGATCCGCCGCGATACTGCGGCAGACGCCCCGCGTGCAGGTTGATCGTACCGAGCCGAGGCAAGCTGAAGAGCGGCCGCCGGAAGATCGTGGAAAATCCCGCCACGACGAAAAGCACGGGCCGATTGGCGCGTATGTCTGCAAGAAATTCCTGCGCATGTACCGAGCCGACGCGGCGCAACGCGATCTGGCGCGACGCGCAAACCTCCTCCAGCCCGGCAACAGCCGCATTGTCCGGCTGTATGACCGACTCGATGCCATGACCGGCTGCATGAAGCTGTTCGACGATCGGCAACCCGCGCGTTCCGTTGAGGAATATGTGGATGCCGCGCATGGCGCCGTAATCTCACGCCGGGACCATGGTGCGCTGGAAGAAGGCGGGATGTGAGGCTGCAAGCTTCTTGTACCAGCCGATGTATTCGACAAATCCTCGCTCAAGCGGAAACAGCGGCTCGTATCCGATGAGCTCACGCGCTTTTTCGATCGACAAGGTGCCGCGCTCCGGCATCAGCGCGTCGCGAGGCTGGTATCTGACGTCGACGCCTGGAAACTCCTGCCGCATGATTTCGATCATCTGATTGAGCGAGCGCGCGCTTCCGTAGGTCAGGTTGAAGATCTGATTGGTTGCCGCCGGATGTCCGATGCACAGGATCAGACCCCGAACCAGATCACCGATATAGGTGAAGTCGAGTGCGTCCGTGCCGTCGCCGTTGACTGTCAACGGCAGCCCACGCAACGCGTTCTCGATGAAAGCTTGACCGACGCGCCGGCTGACGCAGCGCTGCCCGTAAAGCGCGGACGGACGCACGATGCAGAACGGCAGCTGAAATACCTGATTGTAGGCGATAACCAGGCGCTCGCCGCCGTATTTCAACGCGCCGTAGATTCCCATCGGCTCGCATCGACGATCCTCAGTCACGGCCTCGCCGTCGAAATTGCCGTAGACCATCGACGATGAAAAATAGACGAACCTCTCGACCTCACGCCCGCGTGCGAAGTCGAGGGCGTTCTCCAGGGTACGGAAGCTGTGGTCGAAGGTGCTGAATGGATCCTTGTTCGATCGATTAGCGTGCGCGATGGCCGCGAGCTGCACGACCACCTGTGGATTGATGTCGTTCAACGTACGGCTGAGCGCGTGATAGTCTCGCGCATCCACGACATGAAGTGGCACAGACGCCTTGTTGAGCAGCTGCAGCCGTTCGTTGATGACATGCAGGTAGAGCGCCTTGTTGGCATCGCCCACCGCGTTTGAAAAAGCACCGAGGTTGTTGACCTGCAGGCTGTCCACGACATGCACGTCGGCACCGCCCTCGCGTAGCGCGAGCGCGAGATTGTGCCCGATGAATCCGGCGCCACCGATCAGCGCCACCCGCTTGCCTTGGATGTCATTGGTCATGCGTACACGTCCTTCAGCACCTCATTGAGCGCGCCCGCCATATAAGTCTTGTCGTCCGTACCGAGATGCGGACCAACCGGAAGCGCGATCGAGCGGTCGGCGATCCGCTCCGCATTGGGAAATGCGCCGTCCTTCCAGGCGGTCCTGCGCGCATAGTACGTCATGCGCGGCACCGGCTGCGGATAGTAGATGCTGGTGCCGATCCCCCGCGCCGTCAGCGCCGCCATGATCTGCGCGCGCGACGCAGCAAGCCGAGGCTCGAGGATCGCCGCCGCGCAGTAATAGCTGCTGACCAGCCGGTTGGTGGTCGACGCCAGCGTCTCGACGCGATCGATCCGCGCGAACCCTTCCGCAAGGGCGCAAAAATTCGCTTCGCGCTGCTTGAGGAAGCTCGGGACCTTCTTGAGCTGCTCGATCCCGATCGCCGCATGAATTTCGCTCATGCGATAGTTGAATCCCAGCTCGACCACGTCGTATTGCCCCGGCACCTTGCGTTCGCCGTGGCTGCGGTCGACGCCGAATGCCTTCTTCAGGCGCAGATCGGCGGCGAGCTCGGCATCCTTCAGAATGATCATGCCGCCTTCCGCCGTGGTCATGTGCTTGACCGGGTAGAACGAGAACACGCCGCAGTCGCCGAGCAGACCTGCGTGCACCCCGTCGATCCTAGAGCCAACGGCGAGCGCGCAGTCCTCCATGACGAACACGCCGCGGCGCCGGGCGACCTCCAGCAACCGCGGCATGTCGACCGGCATTCCGAGATAATGGACGACCACGATGCCGCGCGTGCGCGGCGTGATCGCCGCCTCGAGCGCCGCGATGTCGATGTTGCCGGTCGCCGGCTCGGCATCGACGAACACCGGCGTTGCGCCCGTCAGCTCGACCGCGTGCGCGGTCGCCACGTGCGTCATCGCGGGCACAATAACCTCGTCGCCGGCCCGCAAGCCCAGAGCGAACCAGACGAGATGCATGCCCGCGGTGCACGATGAGACGGAGACCGCATGCGGAGCCCCCGTGAAGGCCGCGAAGTCCGCCTCGAACTGCGTCGCGCGCGGCCCGTGCACGAGGATCGGGCCGGACAGGACATCCATGACCGCCCTGCGCTCCTCCTCGCCGATCGCCGGCCGGCCGAACGGAATCTGTCTCATCTGCCGTCCTGATCCTTCACGCCATGCATCGAGCGCCCGGGACCTCGTGCGCCCATGGAATGGAGATGGTCTGCTCGAGCTGCGCCGCCCGCTCGACGGCGAGCGATACGGTCATCACGTCGAACACCTCGTCGGCGCTGACATCGGGATCCGTCCCATCCAGGATGGCGGCAACGAAGGACGGGATCATGTCGCCCTTGGCCGGCCCGAGATAAGGCTCCTCGATCGGCACGGCTGCGGCATCCGGATCGCGCGAGACGTGCAGGCGCGCGCCCTGCCGGTCGTGCACGAAGGTCGCCGCGGTCCCGTAGACCGTGACGTTGTGATGATGCGGGAAGACGCAGCCGAAATTCGCGGTGACTTTCGCGGTGACGCCACTCGGAAACTTGAGCAGCGCCGCCACGCAGTCGTTGAAGCGGAAGTCGGTACGGGCGGTCGCAATCGCATTGCCGAAGGCCGACACGGCCACCGGCTTCTCGCCGAGCAGCCAGAGCAGCAGGTCGATCATGTGGATCGCGCCGCCGTGCACCACCGAATAGTACGGGATGCGCCCGCGCCACCCGTCGACGATCTTGTGGATACGCCCATAGTTGTAGTCGGCCTCCACATAGTACGGCGCTCCGAGTTCGCCCGCGCGCAGTCGCTCGCGCAGCCGCAGGAAGCGCGGACTGCGGCGCAGGATGAGGTTGCTCGACAGGCGAAGCCGCGGATGTTGCGCCAGCGCCCGCCGGATATCGGCAAGCTCGTGGTCATGCAGACAGACCGGCTTTTCGACGAAGACATGCTTGCCTGACCGCAGCGCCGCCAGCACCTGCGCATGGTGCGCATTGTCGTAGGAGGCGATCGACACCACGTCGATCGACGGGTCGGCGAGCACGGCCGCAGGATCCGAGGCCAGGCTGCGCCCCGGATGGCGCGCCCCGACCTCGTCGAGCTTGCCCGCATCCGTGTCGCACAGCGTCACCACCCGGCAGCGAGGGTCCACCTCGTAGCCGGCGATGTGCCGCTCTCCCACCCCGAGGCCGATGATGGCGGCGCGCAAGGCCGCTGCGGTCATGCCGCAAGCTCCGCCAGACAGCGCTCGCGCAACGCGACGAGCTCGCGCACGGAATGCACGTTGGCCAATCCGCTGGAGCTCACTAGCATGCGCTCGGCGAGCGCGAGGTCCTCCGCCGTATCGACGGACATCTGCACGGCGCCCCAATCGCCGCCGCTCGTGAGACCGGCGACGCGGAAGTCGCCTGGACGTCGGTAGAAAACCGGCGTCACATGCTCCGCCTCGCCGGCCTCCATCATGCCACGGGCACGCCGCAACGCGGCGACGCGAACCACCTCAACCGACAGGCCCTTCGGAAAGGTGCGCGTCTGCACGTTGGTCGCGAGATCGACATCGACCGCGCCATAGAGCGCAACCAGATCGTCGACGACATCGGGACTCATCAACGGGCTGTCGGCGCAGATTCGCACGAACGCGTCAGCCCCGACCGACTCGGCCGCCGCTACCAGTCGGCCAGCGACGTCGTCGAGCGGCCCGCGAAAACAGCGCACCCCGGAACGCCTGCAGAAGACATTGATCGGGTCATCGTCGGCTTCGTGCGAGGTCGCAACCGTCAGCGTGTCGACCTTGCGCGCACGCGCGAGCCTCTCGATCAGCCAGGCCAGCATCGGCCGCCCCGCCAGGGGACGCAGAACCTTTCCGGGCAAGCGACGGGACGACATCCTGGCTTGGACGAGTGCGAGCATGGCGAGAATCAGATCAGCCTCATCACAGCCGGACCATGGATTCCCAACCGGGATCAAACGGCAAAGGTCCGTCAGACGCGAAGAAATAGAGATTTCTCCGTTCCTCGAACATGTCGCGGGAGGTTCTTTCGATGACCAGAA
>Ga0126378_10001134_pt1 | contig 19964 bp, 19 predicted proteins | sample PanSoiMetPlot_23_FD_92587 | JGI IMG/M metagenome (GOLD analysis project Ga0126378, IMG submission 92587) | Tropical forest soil microbial communities from Panama - MetaG Plot_23 | ecosystem: Environmental > Terrestrial > Soil > Tropical forest > Bulk soil | place: Panama | collected 2016-02-17
CGGCGAGATCGACGCGCTCATTTCGGTGATGATTCCCGGCGGATTTGGCACAACCGTGCGGCGGCTGTTTCGGGATTCGCGCAAAGTCGAGATGGACTACTACAGCAGGACACGCATCTTTCCCGGTTGTGCCAAATCCGCCGGGAATCATCACCGAAATGAGCGCGTCGATCTCGCCGCGTTGGAGCATCGCCTCGAGCGTCGTTTCGGCCGGAATGGATTCGACCCTGATGCCGTCAGGCGGCTTGATGGAGCGGATCGGCTTGCCGGTGACACATACGATGTCCTCCGGCTTGACGCCGTAATCGTGGGTGAGAAATCCGCGGACCCAAACGGCCGCCGTCATCTGGTAATCTCCGACACCCACGCGCTTGCCCTTTAGGTCTTGAGGCGACTCGATCGTCGCATCGGAGCGCACGTAGAGCGCCGAGTGGCGAAAGACCCGGGACGGAAACACCGGAATTGCGATGAAGCGCGTATCGCCTTCGGAGCGCAAAATCGTATAGGACGAGAGCGACATTTCCGATGCGTCGAACTCGCCGTGGTTGAGCATGCGCCAGAAGGTCTCGCCTGGGCGGAGTGGTAGGAATGTCAGGTTGACGCCTTCCGGCTGCACCCTTCCGTCAATCAACGCTTGCGTGCGATCATAACGGCCGCAGGCGAGGGTCAGTTGCAACTTGCGCATGGCGCTAGGAACCCGAGTCATTGCGAGGGAGGAAAGGAAATCACATGCACAAGCTTATCGCCATCGCGGCTGGCTTTCTCGCAACGAGCTTGGCCAGCGCTGCAGCGGAGGTCTATCCGGCGCGGCCGATCACGGTGGTCGTGCCGTATCCGGCGGGCGGACCCACGGACACACTGGCACGCATTCTGGCCGATCACATGAAAACCTCGCTCGGCCAATCCATCATCATTGAAAATGTGACCGGTGGCGGCGGCAGCATCGGCGTGGGACGGGTCGCGCGTGCGGCTCCCGATGGCTACACCGTCAGCATCGGCCATTGGAATACGCATGTCGTGCACGGCGCGACGCTTAATCTCTCCTTCCACGTCTTGAACGATTTCGAGCCGGTCGCGCTCTTAGCCGACACGCCGATCTGGCTGGTGGCGACAAAGACGCTGCCGCCCAATGATCTCAAGGAGCTGGTTGCGTGGCTCAAGCAAAATCCGGGAAAGGCCATGGCCGGAACGGTGGGAGTTGGCGGGGCGTCGGACGTCACCGGCGCCTACTTCCAGAACGTGACCGGCACCAAATTTTAATTCGTGCCGTATCGCGGTAGCGCGCCGCTCAACCAAGATCTGATCGCAGGGCACATCGATCTCAATTTGGGGATGGCGGCGGCCAGCTATCCGCTGGTGCGCAGCGGACAGATCAAGGCCTATGCCATGATGGCGAAAACACGCTGGTGGGCCGCATCCGACGTTCCGACGATGGAGGAGGCGGGTGTGCCAGGCCTTTATGCTTCGTTCTGGCATGGGCTGTGGCTGCCGAAAGGGACGCCTGACCAAATCATGGCAAAGCTCAATGCGGCGGCACGCGCGGCGTTGGCCGACGCCGGAGTGCGAAAGCGCTTCGCCGATCAAGGCCAGGAAATTCCGCCGCCGGCGCAGCAGACGCCGCAGGCGCTGGGCGCTTATCAGAAGGCCGAGATCGAAAAATGGTGGCCGATCATCAAGGCCGCCGGGATCAAAGCCGATGGAAGTTGAAAGCTCGCTCAGCTTGTAGCCTGCTTTGGGCTGGCAATTTTCGCATAGTCGAACTTCATGAGATACCCCAACCAATCAGCGAGCGGAGGTTCTGCTACGGACGCGTAATTTGAAAATGGCGCGGAAGCACCGTCAAGTTTTATGAGTGGCTGGAGGATGGGGGCCGCAAGCTGCCCGCAGGACCCTCGGTATGGATCTGCGGCGACTGCCATCTGGGAAATCTCGGACCTCTCGCTGACGCCGACGGCCACGTGGACGTCCAAATTCGCGATCTTGATCAAACCGTCGTTGGGAATCCCCTCCACGACCTCGTCCGACTGGCGCTGTCGTTGGCGTCAGCGGCTCGAGGGTCCGATCTGCCCGGCGTGACCACGGCCAGGATGCTGGAAGAAATGATGAACGGCTACGAAAGGGCATTGGCTGGAAGGTTCGGTGGCAAAGCGGAAAAGGACCTTCGGCCGAAGCTGATCCGCGAGATCCTCGACCGAGCGGTTCACCGTAAGTGGCGCCAACTGGCTGAAGAGCGGATCGAGAACGTAAAGCCCACGATTCCGCTGGGGAAGCGATTCTGGGGGCTCACGAAAAGGAGCGGAAGGCCCTCACGCAACTTTTAAACAGCGACGTCGCTCGACAACTCATCACCGCGCTCAAAGGCCGTCACGGGGATGATAAGATCGAGGTACTGGATGCTGCCTATTGGATGAAAGGTTGTAGTTCACTCGGCCGTCTGCGGTATGCGGCACTTGTTGGTGTCGCCGACAGGGAGCCTAGTGCGAACAATCTTTGCCTCGGGGCCCGGGCGCTTTCCCCGAACCTGGGTGAGCGAATGATGGCCGGCCGACTGTTCGACAAAAGCGTCACGGTGCGGGAGTTGATGCCGCAGGACCTCAAAATCGAGATTGACCAACTCAGCCGAGAGCAGGCGACGACGATTGCAGGATATCTGGCGGGCGTCGTCGGTCGCGCCCATGCGCGTCAGATGGATGGCGCGACGCGTCGAAGTTGGAAGTCGGAGTTGGCCCACAACCGCTCCAAAACACTGGACGCGCCGTCATGGCTCTGGGTGAGCATGGTGGAGCTGATGGCATCGCACGAGGCCGCATACCTGGATCATTGTCGTTACGCGTGGGACCAAACCTAAAAGTTCTACCTTCAGCTCAGTCGCACCGCTGTATCGGCAGTAATCGGGCGGCGAATCTCGGTTATGCGGCCCGAGGGGCAGTTCGAGGATGAACGGCGCAATGCGCTTCGCTTATTGCTTCTACGGCCAAGCCGGCGCGTGCGTGCCGAGCGGCACGGTTGGCCGCACCCAGTACGGCGGCGTTTCACTCATAACAGCGGCGTGGCGCACGGCCGTGAGCCGGCCGAAGCCGGATGGCGTCTCCTCCAGCCGATCACGCACAGCCTCGAAACCGGGATCGGGACAAGATAGGCCGTCGATGCGCCCGAGTTTGCGAAACCAATAGCCCGTCTGCGCGAGTGAGACGCGAACGTGCCAGCTGCCGCCTCGCTGGGCGCGGCGCGCGAGCGCCGACATCGCCGCAAAGGCCATCAGGTAACCCGTGGCGTGGTCGAGCACTTGCGCCGGCAGGGGCCGCGGCTCGCTCGCGCCAAAAGCTTCCGCTTCGGCGGCATTGAGGCCGCTCGCCGTCTGCACCAGCGAATCGAATCCGCGCCGGCTTGCCCACGGGCCTTCCTGACCATAGGCGCAGAGCGAAACGTAGACGATCCCGGGCCGCATGCGGGCGACGTCGTCCGGGCCGAAGCCGAACGCCGCGATGGCCCGTGGCCTGTAGCCTTGCACGAATACGTCCACATCCCGCAGCACGGAGGCCAGCGTCTCCCGCTCACTGGCCTGGCGCAAATCGATCGATGCCGACAATTTCCCCCGTCCGGTGTCGATGACCAGCGGTTGCATCGATGGCAGATGCGATGCCGTGATCAGCAACACATCGGCGCCGTGCGCGGCGAGCGTGCGACCGCATACCGGGCCGGCAATGATGCGTGTCAAGTCGAGGACCTTGACCCCGGACAGCGGGCGCTCGGCCGCGGGCAGGGGCTCAACCGGCGCGTCGCCGATCTGATCGATGCTGAAGAGGGGCAGGCGAGCGATGGCGCGGCCCTGCGGATGGTCGTCCCACTCGCGAAATGTTCGGCAAGCGGTCACGACGAGACCGGCCTCGGCAGCGGCCGTCTCCAACTTCTCCGCCTCCCATTGGTCGAGAGCGCGCTGCACCGCCGTGCGCTCGTGACGGCAGCCGAGTAGCGCGAGAACCCCATCGCGATGATGCGGCAAATTGGTGTGAAGCCGCGCCCAACGGCCGTCGCCGCAACGATAAAGTCCCGCGATCGGGTCGTGATACTCGGACGGGGGCTTTCCGTCGACGCGCAAGTACCGTTCGCTGCGGAATTCGATCGCGGCGCTGCGCATGTCGACGCTGACGCTCTGGAAACGGCCCGTGCGCAGCCGCCACAGCTCGCTCGCAGCGAGAGCGGCGGCGGCAATGGTCGCCTGCGCGGCGGTACCCACGCGAAACGAGGACGGCAGCACCGGCTCGTTCCCCGTGAGATCGACGGCGGCGAGCGCCGCCTCCGGATGCCCGGCAGCGCGCCAGATGTCGCTCAGAACGTGTTTTGGGGTGGACGCGGTCATGGGGGCAATCCAAGCGCGCTGCACGATCGAATGCTGCCGGCTCAATCGATCTTCAGCCCCAGTGCCCCGACGATCGGACTCCAGCGCGCCACCTCGCTTTCCACGTAGCGTCGGTAAGCGTGCGGATTCAAGCCGCCATGCGGCTCGAAGGTGCCGGAAACCAGCAATTGCCGATAGTCCTCGTCGGCGAGCAGCGCGAGATTCGCTTTCGCGATCTGGTCGATGATGGCGTTGGGCGTCCCCGCGGGCGCGAACACGCCGATGAAATTCGGCGTTACCAGATCAGTGAGACCCTGCTCGACCGCGGTGGGAAGCTCGGGCGCAGCGGCGAGCCGCGTACCATGGGTCACCGCAAGCACCCTGAGCTTGCCGGCGCGGTGCAGCTCGAGCACCAGGTTGGTCATGGCGGGCACGATCATGGGAATCTGTCCGGCGAGAATGTCGGCGATCGCCGGCCCCGCGCCGCGGTAGGGCACGTGGATGAGATCTGGCAAGCCCACCTTCAGTTTGAAGGCTTCGGCGGTGAGGTGGTTCAAGGAGCCCGTACCGGCGGTGCCATAGGACAGCTTGCCTGGATTGGCCTTGGCATAGGCGATCAGCTTGCTGAGATCGTTCACCGGCACGGACGGATGCACCGCCAGCGCAAAGGCGGTAATCGCGATGCCGGAGATCGGCTCGAGCTCCTTGAGCGGATCGAACTGCGGCCGGTTCTTGAGCAGCGCTTCCGTAATATGCGTGGTCGCGCCGCCAAGCAGCAGCGTGTAGCCATCGGGCCGCGAGCGCGAGGCCTGCGCCGCGCCGACCGAACCGCCGCCACCACCGATATTCTCGATGACGACCGTGCCCAGTCGGGATTTCATCTGCTCGGCCCACGGGCGGCCAACCGTGTCGAAGGCTCCGCCCGGAGGAAATGGAACCACGAGGCGTATTGGCCGCGTCGGATAGTGTTGTGCCCTGGCGGTCAGCGATAGCGCCGAGAGAGCGCAGACGCCGGCGGCCAGATGCAGAAAACGACGGCGCGGAAGTTTCATTCTGCTCTCCCTCACCAAAGCTGCGAGCGGCAACCGACATTTACATCTACTGCATGATGTCCGCGGGCGCACTGTCGCCTTTGCGCCCTCTCCCCGTCGGGGAGAGGGCTGCTCCGCGTTTTCAACACCAAGAAATGGGTGAGGGGGTTCGGGTCCATCTGCACCGCCGGTAACCCCCTCACCCCATCCCTCTCCCCCAAACGGGGAGAGGGAGCGCACCGAGCTTGCCGCACTTTCATTGACACCAGATTCGCAACACGCGACGCCTACTCCGATTTGACCGCCGCCGCCTTGATGATTGGCGTCCAACGCGCGATTTCGTCTTTGACCAGCGCGGCGAGGGGCTGCTGGCCGCGCCGAGGTTTTTCCGGAATTTCGCTGCCGAGCTCGAGCAGGTGCTTTTGCGTGGCCGCGTCATCGAGCGCCTTGTCCAGCGCGGCGCTCAGCGCATCGACGATTGGCTTGGGTGTTCCTTTGGGCGCAAACAACGCGTTCCAGGCCGACGCCTGGAATTGCGCAAGCCCGGCTTCCGTCGATGTCGGCAGCTCCGGCAGTGCCGCATTGCGCGTGCTGCTCCCGATTGCATAGGCCTTGAATGCGCCGGCGCGAACGTGCTGGACCACGTCGGGGGTGACATTGCACATGTAATCGACCTGGCCGGCGATCAGCGCGGTAATGGCGGGGGCGGCGCCATTGAAAGGCACCAGCGTCGGTTTAGCGCCGAGGATCGAGTTGAGCAGCAAGCAGGTGAAATGCGTGATCGAGCCGACGCCGGCATGCGCCATGTTCAAGCTCTCGGCGTTCGCTTTCACGTAACTTGCGAATTCCTTCAGGTCGTTCGGCGGAAGCTCCTTTTTTCCCACGATCACGACGGGGAGGCCGGCGACCATGCCGATCGGCGCGAAATCGGCTTCCGGGTTGTAAGCGAGGCTGGGATAGAGCGCGACGGACGCCGCGTGCGTTCCCATATTGCCCAATTCAACGGTGTAGCCATCGGGGCTCGCGCGCATCGCCCGCACGGACCCAGTGGTGCCGCCCGCACCGACGACATTCTCGACGATGAGCTGCTGCCCGAGCGTGCGCGACATGTGCTCGCCGAGGATGCGGGCAATGACATCGGTCGTCCCGCCGGCGGCGAACGGCACGATAATCGTGATGGGCCGCGACGGATAGGTCTGCGCCGTCGCTTCGTTCCCGCCGATGACCGCGAAGCCAAGTACCGCGATGGCGAGAACGAGCACGCGTCTCGTCGGCATGGATGTCCTCCCTCCGTGCACCGCGGCCGTTCGCGATCGGCAGCCGAGGCGATGCCGGGCGCAGGGTGCCAGGTGAGGATAAGAGCCCAGCAAACAACGAGAGGCAACCTATGGCAGGAGCGCAACCGGTGCCCTGAGATCGGCTCGCATCGGTTTGCGATGCGCCGTTCAGTTCGGGACGATCCCGATCACTGACGGCCCGGCCTCCAAGCGCTCGCGCGCCGGAAGGGCAAACATGAAGCGACGCGCGCGCGGCACCATGGAATCCAATCGCCCATCGGCGCCTATGAGCGCGAGACCGGTCCCGAAGTTCACCAGGGCCAAGATTGTGGGCTCGCCGGCATAGGTCGAGACCGGCTCCATTGCGATAGCGAGCGCTTCTCCGAGTGGCTGATTGCGGTACTCGAGCCGCAATTGCGGTCCGACTTCGGCGGGACACAGCTCGAGACCCATCTGCTTTGCGCGCCGGTAGACCTCCGCGTGGGACGCAGCATCCGCTTCCACGCCAAGCTCTGCAGCAGACAGAACAACGAGCTCCACCTGCTTTGGCGCGCGTGCGTAGAAGAACGCCAGTTGGCCAAGAATTTCGTCGGCCGAATCGCCAATCTTGATTCCCTCAGCGTCCAGCGCGTTGCGATATGCATTCACGCCCTTGGCGGTGCCGAGGCTTATTGTTCTCCAAATCGGAAGCTCGATTGCAACGCTGGCATGGGGTGCGGGCGAGCGCGCGAGGAGATGCTCTTGAGCCATGGCGTTGCCCGCGCATAGGGCGACCCCCACCAAGACCGGCGCGAGCAACCGAGCTCGGGGCCATTGCCTCATTTCGGCCCTCCCGCGGTTGCCGGGTGGGCGCCTTAATCATTCGAGGCAGCGCACTCGGGCACGGGAAGCACGCTAGCGCTGCCGTGTGGCCGCGTGAGTGAGGTGCCTCACACCCGGTCGCGAAAGTGAAGAAGGGCTGCCCTTGCGGGCAGCCCTTCCATTGTCGAGCCGTGATCCGGCTGATCCCGTAGCGCGTCGCGTGCACGACGCGTCAGATTGCGTGGACCCCCATTGCGGGAAGGATCCAGCTCACGGGTGCCGGCAATCGCGGCGATAGACAATGAGACACTGGATCACCTCCTTTCCGTTGTTGACGATTCGTGCAATGTAGCGGGCATTCGCGCATTGTCAAAGCGGCACAATGCGGCGAGGCGGATCGGCACATCCAGAGATATGAATCGTGATGCGCGCTTCGTTCCAGGCTGCGCTGCTGGGACGCGCGCCTTTTGGCCGTGTTATGCGTATTGGATTGAGGGAGCGTGGCGCCCTTGCCTCGTTCACGTCCTGCAATGCCTCGCCTCGCTCGAGCCATGGGAGATTGATATGCGATTTCCGGTGCGGTCGAAGATAGTCCTAGCGCTCGCGGCGCTATCCTGCCTCGCGGCTGCGCAGGCTCGCGCGGAGGACTTTCCCTCCCGCGTCGTGCGCGTGGTCGTCGCGTTTCCCGCCGGCGGACCGACCGACTTCGTCGCCCGTCTCATTGCCGAGCGGCTCAAGCCGCTCATCGGGCAGAACGTGATCGTTGAGAACAAGCCGGGCGCCAACGGTGCCATCGGCGCCGATTACGTCGCAAAAGGAGAGGCAGACGGGCATCTCCTCTTTCTCACGACCGTCGGCGCGGTCGCCATCACGCCGCATCTGAGCAAGCCTCCCTACGATACGCTGCGCGATTTCGCGCCAATCACGCTGGTGGTGCGTCCCACCACGATCCTGGTGGTGAAACCGGAGGCGGCGGTCAATTCGGCCAAGGAGCTAGCCGCGCTGGCCGCGGAGAAGCCCGGGGCGATCCCGTTCGCCTCGACCGGTTCGGGTAGCACGACACATCTCGCGCTCGAGCTCTATCAATCGGCTGCGCACGTGAAGTTTTTGCACGTGCCCTATCGCGGCGCCGCGCCGGCCTTGACGGATCTTCTCGGCGGGCAGGTCACCGCGCTGTTCGCCGATACGCCGGTGCTGCTGCCGCATATTCGCGCCGGCAAGCTCAAGCCGATCGGCGCCGCCTCCGCCAGCCGCAACCCGCTGTTGCCCGACGTCGCCACGCTCCCCGAGCAGGGTTTCCCCGATACCGTCGCCGACAACTGGTACGGATTGTTGGCTCCGGCGAAGACGCCGTCGGCCGTCGTGGCGAAATTGCACGACGCAGTGGTCGCCGTGCTCGAAACCCCCGACGTGCGCGAGAAGCTCTTGCAGTCCGGCGCCGTGCCGGCGCCGACCGCGAGCGCCGAATTCGGAAAAATATTAAGCGATGAGCTGGCGCGCTGGGGCCGCATCGTGCGCGAGAAGAATATCAAGGAGGATTGAGCCGGGGCGAGATCTGGCCCGCGGGCCGCGGGTGGTCTCTGTTGCGCCAACGAATTTGTGGAGAACGTCGTGAGTAAGCTATCTGCTTTGCTCAGCGGGCTGATTGCAATTGCAGTTGCACAAACCGCCGCCGCTGAGACGCTGAAGGTCGCGGTTGCCCAGCGCGGCTTCTGGAACAGCACCTTCATCGAGGTCGGCCTCAAGCAGGGCTACTTCCGGGAGGTTGGCCTCGACATCGACATTCTCTACACCGAGGGCGGCGCCTCGACGCTTACGCCGGTGATTGCCGGCAGCATCGACATAGCGATGACCAACGGCATCCTCGGCGTGGTCGCCGCCTACGCCAAGGGCATGCCGGTGAAGATCATCAGCGCCGAGGCGACCGGCGCCGCCGAGGCGTTCTGGTATGCCCGGCCGGAGAGCGGAATCAGGCGGCTTGCCGAGACTGACGGCAAGACGGTGGCGTATTCCTCGCCCGGCTCCTCGACCAACCTCATCCTGCTGCAGCTGGTGAACCAGGCGAAGGTTGCGCCCAAGCTCGTCGCCACCGGCGGTGCGCCCGCCACCCTCACCCAGGTGATGTCCGGCCAGATCGACGTCGGCTGGTCGGTGCCGCCTTTCGTGCTGCAGCAGCTCTCCGACGGCAAGCTCGTCATCATTGCGCGCGGGAGCGACGTGCCGGCGCTGACGCAGCAGACGATTCGCGTGAACGTTGCCAATGCCAATGCGCTTAAGGAGCGGCGCGATGCGTTCGTGCGCTTCATCAAGGCCCTGAGCCGGGCGATCGACTGGGCCTATTCCGATCCCGAGGCCATCGACCATTACGCCGAGATCGCGAAAGTATCGCGCGCGTTGGCGCGGCAGACACGCGACGAGTTCTTTCCGAAAGAAGCCTTGCAGCTCACCGAGGTGAAGGGACTCGATGTGACGCTGAAACAGGCGCTCGAGTTCAAATACATCACGTCGGCAATGACGGTGGGGGAGGCGCAAGGGATGTTGGATATTCTCTATAAGCCGGAGCTAAAATGACGCCGGTGTCTGTCGGCCTCATGCTGAGGAGCCCAATAGTCGTTTTCGCCGCTGCCGGCGCCATCGTGTTGTCCAGCGCGCTTGCCGCAGAGTGGCCGAGCAAGCCGGTGCGGCTCATCGTGCCGTTCGCCGCGGGCGGCGCGGCCGACACGATCGGGCGGCTCTATGCCGAGGCGCTCGGCGCCGTCTTCGGCAAGCCGTTCTACGTCGAGAACCGGGTCGGCGGCGGTGGACTTCTCGGTACCGAGGCGGTCGCGCGGGCGGAGCCCGACGGCCTCACGCTGATGGTGTCGGGCGTCCCCACGCACGTGCTCGGACCGGCGATGAACAAGAACGTTGGTTTCGATCCCATGCGCGACTTCACCCATATCGCGTATTTCGGCGGAACGCCCAACGTGCTCCTTGCACATCCCTCGCTCGGCGTGACGACCTACCAAGATTTTCTCGCGCTGGCGCGCGAGGCCAAAGGCATCGAATACGTGTCGGCCGGGTTCGGCACCATGGGCAATTGGATCGCCGAGTTCCTGGCGGCAAAGGAAAAGATCAAGCTGGTGCACGTCGCCTACAAGGGCGGCGCACAGGCGGTGCTCGATCTCGTCGCCGGTCACGTGAAAGTCGGCATGCTCACGTGGTCGATCGCGGCCGAGCACGTGCGCGCGGGCCGGCTGCTGGCGCTCGCCACCACTTCGGGGCAGCGGCTCCCATACCGTGCGGAGGTGCCGACGTTGCGCGAACTGGGGCACCCCGATTTCGTGGCGACGACGTGGAATTCGCTCTCGGGCCCTGCGGGCGTTGCTCCCGATATTGTCGAGAGCGTCAACCGCGAGGTCGTCAATGCATTGGAGCAGCCGCAGCTCAAACGCCATATCGAGCAAGACGCGATCGAAACCAAAGCGATGAGTCCGGCCGAGCTGACCCGCTTCATGCAGAGCGAGATCGACCGCTGGACGCCGATGATCAGGCGCCTGCTTGGCGCGAACTAGTGCCGCCGCCCGCATTCGTCATTGCCGAGCTTGACACCGCAAGTCAGGTTTACCCGACTTGCGGCGCTTAATAATGCGCAACTCGGGCAAGCCCGAGTTGCGGTGCAATCCATCCCACACGAACAGCCGCTAATGCCGGCGAACCTGCACGAGATATCCGGCGATCGTTTCCTCGCCCAGCTGCTTGCACGCTTCCAGCCGATGCAGCCCTTCCACCAGCACGAAGCGTTCCCCGTCCTGCCGCACCAGGATCGGGCTTTGCAGGCCAACCTGCAAAATGCTCTCGGCGATTTGCTCCGCCTTCTTCGGATCGTATGTGGCGCGCCGCTTCACCGGCACGTAAATGTTGGCGATGGTGAATGTTTCACGCTTCATCATGGGCGGCGACCCGGGGGTTGCCTTCAACGAGTCACTGCAGCTGATCTTTCACCTTGTTCATGCCCGCCATGACGCACTGCTCGTCGAGACCGGGCGAGCCGGAGAGCCCGACGCCTCCCACCACGTCGTTGCCGACCTTGATCGGCACGCCGCCGTCGATGGCGATCACGTTCGGCAGCGTCGTCTGCTCGCGCCGCACCGGCCGCGTCGCCATCTCCTTGATGAAATCCGCCGTCGTCATCTTGAAGGTCATGGCGGTGTAGGCCTTGCGGCGCGCGTTTTCCATAGTGTGCGCGCTCGCGTTGTCGGCGCGCAGCGCGACCACGGTATTGCCGCCGCGGTCGACCACGACGACCGAGGTGGCGTAGCCGCGCCCCTTACAGTCATCCAGCGCCGCCTGCGCGATCGTCAGCGCGATCGGATAGCTCAGGTCCTTGCGCTGAAGGAGCTGCGCGCTCGCCGGCAGCGTGGCGACGCAAGCAACGGCGATAAGGGCGAGGCGGGTTGCGAGCAATGGTGATCCTCCTGGCTCGAGTGGACTCTTGCTTTGTCGGTAACAGCCCGGGGAGAAGTCTATTCCCGCCCGGCGCGAAACTGCAGCGCCGGGCGGTGTTCGCGCCCGCTCAGTGCGCGAGCGGATCGGGCCGCACCTGAATGTGCACGGCGCGCGGCTTGCTGCCCTTACCGCCCTCCATGAGCCATGGCGTGCGGTCTCCGTTGGTGCTCCACAGTCCGCGGCCTTTCCAGCCGGCGTTGGGATCGTCGATGCGCCCGTCGAAGCCCTTGGCGTAGAAGCCCATCGGATAGGGGATGCGCAGCACCACCATCTGTCCGTCCTTGAGCGCGACGAAGCCTTCGTTGAGGTTAGCGGTGGACATCGGGATGTTCTCGCCGAGGCCCAACGTGTTGTGCTGGTCGACCCAAGTGTAATAGCTGGCCTCGGCGCTGGTCGGCTCGCCCTCGAAGCCCGGGCCGGGATAGCGGTGGAACGTAAAGCCTTCGGGGCAATGCTCGCCCATCGCGTTCGGCCCGTTGAGCGGGCCTTTGCACTTGCGGCGATCGAAGCTGACCAAGCTGCCGTTCGACGCCGATCCCCACACGACGCCGTTCTTGTCGATGTCGCCGCCGCGAATCCCATAGCCGGACTTCGGAAGGTTATAGAGTTCCGATAGTCCGGTTGCGGGATCGAAGCGCAAAAATCCCGCCGGGCCGGCAAATACGCCGACGGTGTACCAAACCGAGCCGTCGGTCGGATGTGGCATCACCGCGTAGGGGCCGGAGCCTGGCACGATGCGCTTGTCCTTGGCCGCATCGGTCGGCTGGTCCGGCTCGACATAGTCGTCACGCTTGCCGTTGCCGTTGGTGTCGAGGACGAACGGCGACCAGCCCTGCGACTTCGCGGCATCGCCGGTCGCATCGAATACCTTGGCGTTGAGCCATCCCGCGACGGGGCCGGTGCCGCTGAACCACAGCGTGTCGTTAGCGTCATAGCCGAATTGCGGGTGATGGGTGCCGAAGCAGGTGTCGATGAAGATGTACTTCATCGTTTTGGGATCGAGAATCGCCGCCTGACGCCCCGCCCGCTCGATCGGGAACACCTTGGCCGACGGATGCTCCGATCCCTTCTTGCAGAACGCCGGGTTGTCTGGACCGCGCACGTTCACCGCGAGCCAAACGCGTCCGCTCTTGTCGAACATGCTGTTGTGGTTGTCGGCACGGGTGTCCCAAATTTTCTCGTCGCCCCAATAGGCCGACGGCGCCAGCGGTTTCGGGGAGGCGCTGGCATGGAAGGGCGGCCCCAGCGTTTCCGCCATGCTCGGATCCGCGACCGGCATCTTGAAGAACGTCACCTTGCTCGTCTTCGGATCGAGGATCGGCATGTTGTCGGTCGAGTATTCCGGCGAGCCGTAGAGCGGCCCGTAGGCGTTCACGGTCGGGTTGCGCCGATCTGACGAGATCAGATCGTGCAGGTAGTGCTTCTCCGTGCTCCATTCCCACGAGCTGACGACGACATTGCGCTCGACGCCTTGCGGCCGCGGCGGCTTGCTCTTGGGGAGCTCGCCTTTGGCGACGCGATCGGTCCAGTCGCCGAAATATTTGAACGGCACGCCGCCGAACTGCCCGGCAAGGCGGTTGGTCATGTTCTCGCCGGTTTGGCCGGACTGGACACGGCGCTGCCATGCTTCCGCCCCCGACTTGAATTTGCCGAACGCGGCCGGGATCGTGCGCGTCGACTCTTGCCCCAGCTGATGGCAGCCGATGCAGTCGACGTTGTTCATCTGCCGCAGCCAATTCTCGCGGGTGATATTCTTCGGGATGTCGCTGGCGCCACCGAACTCGCTCGCCGGCGGAATCTTCAGCATCGCGTACCAATAGATCGCCGGATAATAGTGCGCGGCGGCCGCTTCGTTCGGTGCCGGCACGGCGCGGAGATTGAGCTGTCGACCGGGCTCGCCATCGACCTTGGGTGAATCGACGAGGCCGTAGCCGCGCACCCACACTTTGTATTTGGCTTTGGGCAGGTCTGGCACCACGTAGCGGCCCTGATCGTCGCTGACCACCATCTTGGCGAACTTGGTGGGAAGGTCCGTCGTTTCCGCGATCACCCAGACGCCGGCCTCGGGCCCGTTCGTGCCGGTCACCACGCCGCCGATGTCGTCGTTGTCGATGGCGACGGCGGTCTGCGCGCGCAGCGGAGTAGCCGAAACGAACGAGGCGATGCCGATCGCCGCCACGGTCACATACAGCCTGGCTTTGAGTCTCATGGGTGCGCTCCTCGTGCGATTTTTTCGTTTTCGCGCGCGCGGCTGCGCGCACGCAGTCAGACGAGAATTGTGCACAGTCCATGCCGCCTCGCAATAAGCTCATTGCAGCCGGCGTTTTCCAAGTGTTCCGCGCATGCCGAGGGAACGCGAAGCCGTGCGCTCGCGTTGGGCGTCAGGCGAGGCGAGGGCACTGCGGCGGAAATTCCGCGGTGGAACGCGAACCGAAGGAGTTCACCTCCGATGATGAGCAAAGCTTTATCGATTGCCGCGGCGGCGGCTCTGCTGGTTGCGACCACCGCAGCCGGCCATACTCAAAGCACGACCCAGCGGTATGCGCCCGGCCAGCGGACGCAGCAGCATGGCCCGACGCTCGGCGAGCCGGGTGCCTCCGGTTACTCGCCCGGGCATCAGATGCAGCGCAAGGGCAGGAAGCCCGGCTATCCCGGCGCCTCCGGCTATGCGCCCGGCCAGCAGCCCACGACCACTGGTCGCAGTAGTACCGGCATTCGCTGACGAACAAGCCGAGGAATGACGATTGAAGGATCGGCCCGTGGCTATATAAAAGTTGCCATCCCCGGAGATTGACTTGTCCAGGCCCCTGATTGTTTCCATTCCCCACCGCCTCGGACGCGAGGAGGCGAGCCGCCGCATCAAGTCCGGCCTCGCCGCGGCGCGGACGAACTATTCCGCGTTCCTCACCATCCGCGAGGAAACCTGGAGCGGCGATCGGCTCGCCTTCAATCTCAGCGCGCTCGGCCAGAGCGCCGTCGGCTTCATCGACGTCGCCGACGACCACGTACGTCTCGAGGTCACCCTGCCGTGGCTGTTGGCCATGCTGGCGGAGAAATTCACGCCGGCGATCCGCAAGGAAGGCACGCTGATGCTGGAGAAGAAGTGAGCGGTGCCGTATTTCGCTCGCCCTCATCCGGGGCTACGGGTTCTGCCAGCATCAGTTCTTCGCCTCATCCCCGGTTCTGTGGAAATGAGAGGGCTTTCCGTGGTGTTAGAACTGCATCAAACCTGCTAACGTCGCCGCCGGATTGGGGAGGGCGGCCGAGGAGGCACCATGCGCACGACCCCGTTTGTTTTAATCACATTTGCCGCTTTATCCTTCACTGTCGTCGACGCGCGCGCGGACGGAAGCTGGTGCGCGAATTTCGGCACCGGCCATAGCGGCGACAACTGCAGCTTCAAGTCGATGCAGGAATGCCTTGCAACGCTTTCGGGGCTCAGTGGATTTTGCCGGCCAAATCCATTTCCCGGCACGGGCTACGGCAGAGGCGGGAACTGGACCTCTCCGCCGGCCACGCGAGGGCGTTACCGCGCCGAGCGCTGATCCACGTGGGCAGATCGCGCGCCGGGAAAAAGCCGTGCAGCACGAGCCTCCGCGTTAGCCTGAGGCCTTTCGCCACAACGTACGCCCATTGTGACGAAGTCTTCGACCCCGCAAGCCGGCAGCCGGCTGGCGCAGATCGGCCCGGCGCTGCTCGGCGCCTCCTCGTTTGCCTGCGCCGACGTGCTCAGCAAGGTCGCGCTCAACGCCGGCGCCGATGCGCTCACCATCTCGGTCGTGCGCGCCGTGCTCGGCGTGGCCATGCTGTTTGCCTGGCTGCGGCTCGTTCCGCCGTCCGGCGCTTTTGCGCCGCGCGCCAAATGGATCTCGCTCGGCCTCGGCGTGCTCTTCGCCGGCAACGTGTTTCTGCTGTTCAAGTCGTTCGAGACGGTCGAGGTGCCGATCGCGATCTTGACCTACTTCGTCTATCCGCTGCTCACCGGGCTTGCGGCGGCGGCGAGCCGGCTCGAGACGATCAGCTGGCGGGGCGCCGCGGCTGCGGTCGCCGCCTTTTTCGGGCTCGCGCTGATGCTCGGCGCGCATCCGACCACGCTCGCGGCCGCCGGCATTCTTGCCGCCCTCGGCGCCGCGCTCTGCCGGGTTGTGGTGCTGCTCGCCACGCGCGCGCTGCTTGCCGGCGCCGACGCGCTGCGCATCACTTGGTATGCGCTCCTGTCCTCGACCGCCGTATTCATTCTCGCCACGCTCGCGACAGCGAACTGGCAGCCGCCCGCGACCGCGTCCGGGTGGCTCGCCCTCGTCGTGCTCAGCCTTGCGGTCACCACCGGATTGCTCGGCGTTTTCGCCTCGACCGCGCGCATCGGTCCGTTCCGCACCGCGCTGTTCATGAATCTCGAGCCGCTGCTCACCGCCATCGGCAGCGCGCTTTTTCTTGCGGAGGTGCTCACGCCACTGCAGGCGCTCGGCGGCGGCGTCATGCTCGCCGCGTTGGTGATGTTTCAGCTGCGCAGGTGAGACGTTGAGCGAAGCGCTTGCGCGTCACGCCCGCTCGACAAAACTATCCACCACGCGCTTCTCGCCGGCCTTGTCGAATTGGATGGTGAGCTTGTTGCCGTCGACTGCGGTGACGTTGCCGTTGCCGAATTTCTGGTGAAACACGCGGTCGCCGATCGCGAACTCGGACACGGTGCCGGTCGACTTGGCGACGAGCTCGCCCTCGATGGTGAGGGGAAGCCGGCGCCGCGGCTTGCCGCGCGTGCCCCCGGCCTGTCCTTCCCCCGCACGCGGGGGAGGGGACGCGCGGCCTTTGCCCCAGTCATCGCCAGCATCGTCGGCCGAGTAAGCGTCAGCATCCTCATCGAAGCCGTGGTCGCCGAAGCGGCCGCGGCCGCGCGCCTGCGCGCGCTGCCAGCCAGGCGTGCCGTAGCTCGAGCGGAAATGGGTCATCTCGTCGAAGCGCGAGGCGCCGGTATTGCCGTAGGCGGAAAAGCCGCCCCGCGATTCCTTGACCTCCACGTCCGCCTCCGGCAACTCGTCGAGGAAGCGCGAGGGAATGTTCGACGACCACAGCCCGTGCATGCGCCGGTTGGCAGCGAAGTAGATGTTCACGCGCCGCCGCGCGCGGGTGATCCCCACATGCGCCAGGCGTCGCTCCTCCTCGAGCCCGGCGCGGCCCTGATCGTCGAGCGTGCGCTGATGCGGAAAGAGGCCCTCCTCCCAGCCGGGCAGAAACACGGTATCGAATTCGAGCCCCTTGGCGGAATGTAAAGTCATGATCGACACCGCCTCGCCTTCGCTCTTCTCCGTGTCCATCACCAGCGCGATGTGCTCGAGGAAGCCGGCAAGGTTCTCGAACTCCTCCATGGAGCGGACGAGCTCTTTCAAGTTCTCGAGGCGGCCGGCGGCATCGGCCGAGCGGTCGCGCTGCCACATCTCGGTGTAGCCGGATTCGTCGAGCACGATCTCCGCCAGCCGCATGTGCGGGAGCTCGTCCTTCTGCGCGCGCCAGCGCTCGAACGCGGCGAGCACCTCGCGCAGCGCCGCGCGCGGCTTGGGCTTGAGCTCGTCGGTCTCGATCACCGCCTGCGCGGCGGCGGTGAGCGGCACGCGGCGGCGGCGCGCGTGGTCGTGCAGGAGCTGCACGGTAGCGTCGCCGAGCCCGCGCTTGGGCACGTTGATGATGCGCTCGAACGCAAGGTCGTCGGCCGCGGAGTGGATCACCCGCAGGTAGGCCAGCGCATCGCGAATTTCCTGGCGTTCGTAGAAGCGCGGCCCGCCGATCACGCGATAGGGCAGTCCGAGGGTGATGAAGCGATCCTCGAACTCGCGCATCTGGAACGAGGCGCGTACCAGGATGGCGATCTCGTCGAGCGGGTGTGGATTGCCGTGCCCGTCGTCGCGCTGCAGCTGCTCGATCTCCTCGCCGATCGCGCGCGCCTCTTCCTCGGAATCCCAGCACGAGGTGACCTTGACCTTCTCGCCCGGCTCGTCCTCGGTGCGCAGCGTCTTGCCGAGCCGGCCCTGATTGTGGGCGATGAGATGCGAGGCGGCGGCGAGGATGTGGCCGGTGGAGCGATAATTGCGCTCGAGGCGAATGATCTTGGCGCCGGGGAAATCGTGCTCGAAGCGTAGGATGTTGTCGACCTCGGCGCCGCGCCAGCCGTAGATCGACTGGTCGTCGTCGCCAACGCAGCAGATGTTTTTGAGCACCCGCTGCGGCTGTTGCGACTCATTGCGTTCGTCATCACCGGGCCGCGCCGAAGGCGTGTGACCCGGTGATCCATCTACTTCGTGTGAAGGGATGGATTGCATCGCAACTCGGGCTTGCCCGAGTTGCGCAGTATTATCCGCCGCAAGTCGGGTAGACCCGACTTGCGGTGTCAAGCCCGGCAATGACGCCGGAGAATGGCTCTGCCCCAACAGGCGCAGCCACAGATACTGCGCCACATTGGTGTCCTGATACTCGTCAACCAGCATGTAGCGGAAGCGCGCCTGGTATTGCCGCAGCACCTCGGCTTGCTCACGAAACAGACGGATGCATTCGAGCAAAAGGTCGCCGTAGTCGGCGGCATTGAGGACCTTGAGCCGCTCCTGATAGGCGGAATAGAGCTTCTTGCCGCGCCCTGAAGCGAAGCTCGCCGCTTCGCCGGAGGGGACCTGCTCGGGCGTGAGCCCGCGGTTCTTCCAGCTATCAAGCAGGCCCGCGAGCACGCGGGCCGGCCAGCGCTTCTCGTCGATATTATCCGCTTCCAAAAGTTGCTTGAGCAGGCGGATCTGATCGTCCTCGTCGAGAATGGTGAAGTCTGGTTTCAAACCCACCAGTTCCGCGTGCCGGCGCAGGATTTTTACGCCGATCGAATGGAAGGTGCCGAGCCAAGGCATGCCTTCGACGATCTGCCCGACCATGGCGCCGACGCGCCCTTTCATTTCGCGCGCGGCTTTGTTGGTGAAGGTGACCGCAAGAATCTCGCTCGGACGCGCGTGCCCGGTGGCAAGGATGTGGGCGACGCGCGTGGTCAGCACGCGTGTCTTGCCGGTGCCGGCGCCGGCGAGCACCAGCACCGGCCCGTCCAGCGTCTCGACCGCAAGCCGCTGCTCCGGATTGAGATCGGCAAGATAGGGGGCTCCGGCCGCCGCCCGTGCACGCTCTGCGATGCCGCCCGGCCGCGGTCTCGACGCGTCAAGCGCATCCTCGCGCGGCACTTTGCCCGGTTCAGCCATTTTTCTTCCGTGATTAATTCCGGCGCCTCATGCCGGCGCGCGGCATTGCCGCGGCGAATCTTAAGCTAAAGATGGCACTCGTCCTGCCGAATCACCATCCGTCATTGCCGGACTCGATCCGGCAATCCATCCTTCTTACGAAGAAGATAGACCACCGAAATCGGGTTTACCCGATTTCGGCTCTTTTAAGTGCGCAAGTCGGGATGAACCCGACTTGCGGGTCAAGCCCGCGGGAAACGAGCTGGCAGACCGCAATTCAACTTTTGCCAGCTATGCTCAACTCTTCCCCGGCATAGCGATCCGCCGCCCGGCGGCTTCCGGGCGCGGCAACTCGGCATGCGCGGCCTTCATGCGGGCAAGCCCGCGTGCGACGTCGTCTGGGAAGGGCGCAGTCTTGCCGGCCGCCATGTCAACGTGCAGCGACATGTTCTCGGAGGTCGCCGAAACGAAACCCTCGCTCCCGTGGAACAGCTGCTCGAAATAGTGCATGCGCTTGGCATCGTAGTCGAGCAGCTGAAAGGTCACCCGCACCGGGTCGCCCGCGTGTAGCTCGCGCAGATAGCGCACATGGACCTCGGCGGTGTAGCAGGAATGCCGGCGCGTCTTGACGTAGTCGAGGCCGCAGCCGATGAGCTCGAAGGCTTCGTCCACCGCGCGGTCGAACAGCACGTTGTAATAGGCCATATTGAGATGGCCGTTGTAGTCGATCCAGCCGGGTTCGACCCGCATCAGCGAGGAGACGAAGGGGGCGAAGAACACGGGTTCGAGATCGCAACGCTCGAGCATGGCGAAATTTCAACGTTGA
>Ga0126378_10001135_pt1 | contig 19959 bp, 17 predicted proteins | sample PanSoiMetPlot_23_FD_92587 | JGI IMG/M metagenome (GOLD analysis project Ga0126378, IMG submission 92587) | Tropical forest soil microbial communities from Panama - MetaG Plot_23 | ecosystem: Environmental > Terrestrial > Soil > Tropical forest > Bulk soil | place: Panama | collected 2016-02-17
ACCACCAGCTTGAATCCCATTTTTTTTGACAGCTCCAGCGCAACATCAAGGCCCTTGTTGATCGCCCGCTCGAGCGCGCACACGAACAGAAAGTAATCTTGTTTCTGCTCAGAGTAAATGAACTCGACCGGGTCTATTCCGTTAAGCACGTACCTGTCGCTCGAATAGGTCTCGGCCAGCGTTCTCGAAACAAAAACCCAATTGGACCGGGCTGCAGCCCGGTCGAGCCCCTTCAACTCAAAATCGACGTGACATGTCCTGATCCATTTTCTGTCGGGAACGCCAAGCTTGCGGAAAAGCTTCGTGTCCTGGACTTGAAGGATGTCAACATCAAAGACCGGCTCGCTCACCAGGGTCACGCCCTTTGGCAAGCATTCAGAGGCCCCGCCTTCGAGATAATAAAAAACGGTGTGGCCAAGTTCGGCAAGACCTTTTGCAAGATGATCCAGTATCCGGCACCCTGCCAGCCCGCCCAGGCTGGCAGGGTAGCGATGGCGTGAAGCGATTAGAATTCGCATCGGCGCCCTCCATCACCGCGGCAGGGCGCCAGCAAACTGTGACACGGATCCGACTTCCACGATTCCCGAGGCAGATCAGGACAAGATGGTGAACGCCTTTGCATCATCTATTTCGACGACTCCCCGGTTTCCTCCTCTCGCTCCAGCCGCCTTATTAGCGGCAGCACGTTTCTCCCAAAGAAAAGCATTTCATCCAATTTCGGCCAGCCGGATATGATGAACTGAGAGACGCCTATTCTCTTATACTCCATGAAAGCGGATGCGATCTCACCAGGAGTTCCAACCATCGAAATCGTCGGGGCGCCGAGCGATCGCATTGCTCCCGTCCACAACCATGGGGTTGGCCATTCCTTCTCGCCCATCCTCACACCCAGTGTCATCGAGACGGAATCGCTGCCACTTCTGAACGAGTCTTCACTACCACGAGCGCCTTCGTCGAGTTCGTCGAGCAAGGAATAGGCCGCTCTTAGCGCTTCCTCGCGTGTGGGCCTTGCTACCATGGAAAGGCGCAGACCCACCTCTTTGCCGCTGTCGAGCACTGGCTGAATGGAAGCCTTCAGATTCTCAGGAGAATCCGCAATTCTCATCCAACAAGTTCCTTGCCTGATGGCAACGTTTCGCGATGCTTCCGAATTTCCCGCGATGTAGATCTCGGGTGACCGTCTTTCTTCCGACACAAACGGTGTGTTGAGTTTGGCTCCCTCCACCTTGTAATACTTGCCGTCGAAGTCTACCGGTCCATCGCGCCTCCAAAATGCATTGCAGATGGCCAGGAACTCGTCGGTCCGCTCGTAGCGCTCGTCGTGGCGAAGAAAATCGCCGTAGTAGCGCTGTTCTTGTGGCGAGTATCCCGCGACGATATTGAGGGAGAACCGCCCTCCTATCAAGGTCGACAGCGTGTTGAGCTGCTGAACAAAGGTTGTCGGGCACATGAGTCCCGACCTGTAGGCTACAATGAAGCCCACCTTCGCCGTTGCTCTACCCAGAACAGTAGCAAGGGGAATAGGATCCGGTTTAGACCACCCAAAGTCGGTCAGTAGCGATTCTATCCCCGCCTGTTCTGCCGCCCGGCAAAACTCGATCTGCTGGTCGAGATCGGGCAATCCAGTCACTGCCATGGGGTTCTGCATTTCGCGCGGAAGATTCAAGTCATCTCCGCCCTGCAGGAGCCTCCAATGAAATCTTAGGGCCATGAACCCTCTCGCAGGCGTTTTCGTCGCCTCCTGATCACCGCCAGATCGGCCTTGCTATCCGGTCGCTAAAGGGGCAAACGAGAATTCCTCGAACAAAACAATCAGCAAAGGCTTGTCTCGCTTATCGTAAAATAAAGGTCAAAGATAGCGAAGAGAGTTGTTTCCTTATAAAGTTTGCCACACACTGAAATACGAGTTTCACCATGGGATTATGAACGCTGGATTATGATACGCTGAATACCTGTCCGAAATGGGCGGAGGCGGAAATCCCTTCCTCGAGATCCTTAGACGGAGCACCCCTAAGCGGCTCGAAATGCCCATACCTGTCTTCGCCGCGGGCAATTACCACCGCGTGGTGCTTCCGCGTTTGTCGCACACTCGGCGCCAGGTAACGAACGGCATATCCAAGTCGCCTTGTCCCGGAATGATTGGGGGCTGATCCATGAACCAGGTTGACGTGATGCAACGACATTTCTCCCGCCTTGAGCGTCACGTCCAGAATCTGCGACTGAGATACATCGCCGACGAGCCGAAGCCCGGTTGTTAGCATGTTGTCCGCTGTCTTATGTTCCGAATGTGCGAAAACGCTGCCGTGAGAACCGGTGACGGCCCGCAAACATCCATTTTCGGTCGTGCTGTCGGTCAGGGCGATCCAGCTCGACGTTAGTTTCGCCTCGCTGAGTTTCCAATAGTATCCGTCCTGGTGCCAGGATACATAACCCGGGCTGTGACCCTCTTTGCAAAAGACCGTGCTGCTATGCACCAGGATGTCCGGTCCGATAATGTCTTCAACCGCATCGAGGACTTTAGGATGGGTGGCCAGATCGTAGGCCCAACGAAAATGCAAGTGTGGCTGGCTCAGCCGGCCGTATATGTTTTTCCCTCCAAGGAGTCCTTCCAATTCATCGAGCGTTCGGCGCAGGAAAACCAGTTCGCTCCCGGAGAGAGCGGAAATCGGGAACACCACACCGTCTCGGCGATATCGCGCTAATTGATCCGCCGACAGAGATCTGCGCGTTTCGTGACTTTGCCGGGCTGTCATCTCTGCTCTGAAGCCGAACAGGGCGGCACGCAAGCGCCGGTTCAAATCGGCGTCTAGCCTTCCCGGTAAAAAAATTCGCGTGAAAAGTAATTCGAGCGGCCGCTGCCGTCCTTGAACCTATTAAAGCCGGCAACGACCAGCACGCCTTTCTTGATCTTCGCTTGAAGGTCGGATTCCATAAATCCGAAATCGTAAGTCGCGCTGAAAGCCAGCCCTGTCGTCGAGTTCACACCATCGGCAAACACCGAGGCCTCGGCCTGCCCCCAATCGCAAGGCCCTGGTGAACACGAGCCAAAGGTATGCATGACAAGGCCGGCGCTCGATTCCCTGACCTCGATTCGCACGATGCCTCGCGTGGCCCGGTTGGTTGTCACCCAGTTCCCAACGAAAGGCGATGTATCGATCTTTCGAGCGGACCCCGCAGGGGTCATCCCCGGTCTATCATCGTCTCGTACGTATTTCGCTGATTGCATACGCCTCTCCTGGTGTTGAGGGGAACTATTGGTGAAAGAATTCCCGCGAGAAGTAATTAGACCGGCCGCTCGAGTCTTTAAAAGTGTTGAGTCCGGCAATCACCAGCAAACCAAGGCTTAGATTCGCGTCCAGGCGGGTTTCCATGAAGCCAAAATCGTATCGGGCCTGGAAGCCCATTGGATCCAGAGAACCTGCTCCCTTCGCATAGACGGCACCTATTTTGACCTCGCCCCACGACTGGGGTGAACCGTCGCAGGAGCCGAACACTGCAAGCGTGAGGTCTCCTCCACCGCTTTTCGTTAAGACGACTCGGCTTATGCCTTTGCTCCCGGTGTTGGTGTTCCTCCAATCCCCGAGCAAAGGAGTCACATCTATCGGCCGTTCCAAATTGCCTTCGGGTTGAACCCGGTCTTCTTCGCGAGCGTATTTGTACGAGTCCATCGTAATTCACCTTTCGTCAACAAAGCCAACTCTTAGCAGGGCCGAAAACTTAACCACAGGCACAATCTACCTTGCAACCTTGTTTTCCGCCCGCCGCCCTCCTAACAGGCTTTCGCAAAGCGCATCGCTCGCGCCAGCTCGCCAGCCGCCTCACTGTACCCCAGGAACCTCATACAGTCGAGAATACTGAACTCGCAAGCCGCCTCGAGATAAACGGCCAGGCTATCAGCATCCAGGTGTCTCCAACGATCGACGCTGCGCCCGTGGATGCCGTGCGAGTGGTTAAACTTCGGGTCCCCTCCGGAAACTCGCCGGCGATCAGTGAAGGCACGCTCGATCTGCTTTGGCTCTAATGTCTCGTTCAGGAACGAGTGAACTTCTGAAAGCGATTCTTCGGGACTCCCCGCCAGCACTTCATACCGACAGATCATCACGCGGCCCGGGCAATTCTCCATCAGAAGACGCAAATAGGATACATGACTCAGATACGCTTGCATGATCACCCGAACCGCGTCATGTTCCGTTCCGTTGAACCGCGACACGTCATGCACGCGGCCCAGAACGTCAATCAACACTCGCGGGTCTCGCCACCGCTCCATCCAAGACAGCGCCAGATCGATCGGATGGCGCACGGTCCAGACGTACAGGCACCGCCGGTCCAATAGATGGTCGATCAGCATGGCGAATGGCGATGCTCCCGGACACTTGTCTCCATAACGGGCTGCGCCGTGCTTTGCCGCCAAATCGGAATATATCGTGCCGAGCCATGCGCTCCATGCCGACTTTATTGCTCCTGGATCCGATTCAAAAGGGACTTCGCCCACAAGGCTGCCCGATCGTAGCCTCGGCCGCATCTGATCTGCGCCCTTCAAAAAAGCTGGCGCTTCGGCCACCGACTCGAGTGCCGAATCAAGCAGGCCTGGCGCCCAATCACGGCCAGCGTCGATCAGGTCCAAAGCTGCTCGATAGAACAGCCAGGATTCGTCGCTAATGTAAATTCTACTGTGAGCATTGAGCAACTCGCACAACAGCGTCGACCCTGACCGTCCCAGGCCAAGAATAATTATGGGCAAGTCTGAACGCTCTAATGAATTCAATTTAACCTTCCTGGCCTCTCTCAATCCGGCGACAACCAGCCGCTCACCGGCACGAACCGCTTCCCTTCGCGGTCAACAGTGACTATATAAGCGCCCAACGCCCCAACATGCCTGTTGGGACCAAAAGTGATTCGCGGGGTCAGTCCGGTGCTGAACTCGAAGAGTGTTTCCAATGCATCGATCAAACGGCCGCGAGTCAGATCGCGCCCCGCAAGCGTTAGCCCCTCGACCAGCACCTCCGATGCGCAATATGCCGACAGTTCCGCCGTCAGATGACCCTGAGGGAACTTGTACTTTTGAGCGAGCGCTTCAAACCTGGTCATAGCTTGCGGCGTACGATCCGACGGGAGAGTCGGATACGAAATGAATATCCTGCCCCTGTAGGCTGGCGCGAATTCGAATATCTCCTTTCCAGCCAGCGATCCCAGCAGCATTAAACTGGGAGCCCAGTTAAGCTTCTCTAGTTGACTCACCAGTTCTTGCTGTCGAGCCGAAGAGCAGAAGAGAAAAATCGAGTCGGGATGCGCTTGTCTCAATTCTACCGCAATTTCGGCCGGGTTGAACTTGTCCTCCGCGTAGCTGCGGTCGATGACCAGGTTTAGTCCGGATTTGCGACATTCCCCGGCCACCACGGCCGGCAGTGCTGCCGTCAAGGCGCCCTCGGAGGAAACAACTGCAATATGACCAAAGCCAGGCGCCAGGTTGCGCAGTCCAAATGTGAACATCGCTCTCACCTGATCTGGCAGAGGTGAGAACAAGTAGAACACGTGACGATTGAGCGATAACCGGGCGTCCGGGACCAGGCTGATAGGACCGATGACCGGCGCTTCGCTGGCATCGAGAACCGCGCCGAGTTCATTGTCTGCACCCGCCGTGATGGGAGACACCAATGCAAAAACCGGCTGGCCCTCAAGGGAAGCCTTCAATACCGGTAGCCGGCTGCCGGCGGTTTTGAGTTCCAATTTGCGTCCAAACACGCCTCCACCTGCATTGACCTCGCTAAAATACGCTTCGACCACCCCTATTACCGCCCGCCCGACTTCCATCATTGGCCCGTCGCTTGGGGCGATCGAGCCGATTACTATACGCTGGTCGGTGAGTCCCGGCTCGAGGCCTGCTCCCAATCGCTTCACGTACGCCACCAGATCGTCCATGTCTTGCATAGACATCCTGAATCTGGGCATAGCGTCCAGTAAATGATTGCCCGCCGGGTCAAGCCCAAGCGAGATTGCTCTTTTCAGCGAATGATCGTCATAGGCCTCGTGTTTGCGCCCGCTCGCCGCCGTCACCATGTATGGCCTCGTAAGCGACGGCCACGTAAGATTCGAAGGCGCTACGCCGCCTTCGGCGCGGCCAGTGCCTTCACGGCCGTGGCAGTTGGCGCAAGCAAACGCAGAGCCGGGCATCTCGGTTCCATCGCTGGTTATCAGCGCGCTGATTCTTCCGCCAGGGGAGCTCTCACCCTTGAGATAGATTTGTTGGCCGCGCAATTCGGCGGCCGACAACCCGGAGGTCTGGAACCCGGATGCTCTATGCCCCGAACATAGACTGGCCGCCAGAATCGCGCCTGGAACCGTAATCCGGGTTATCCGTTGCCACCTCATTGTCGATCGTCTCGGTCCAAATCCCCGCGAGGGACCATCGCCCGCGCTTCCGCAAGACACTCGCTACAACCTCTCAATCGTCCGATGCCGCGTACTGCAGCGGCTTCTGGCTATGTCCGTTCGCGGCTATTCTTCTTTGACTCTATGATTCCGTACTGACTATTCTTCAGCCCAAGGCCAAGAGACCGTGAGCTCACATGTATGTAATAGACTCCATCCCGGGGCGGCACAAAGTTCGCCGAATATACTCCCTCCCCAATCTGCTTAGCCGCCAGCCGTGTTTGCCAGATCCCGGGAGCGAGAAATGCCAACACTTGCAGATCAGCTATACCCGTCAGCAGCTTGCCGGTTCTTGGATCTGTCAGTTTGAATTCCAGGGTGGTAGCGGCGCCGGTCTCGACTAAAGGGCTTTTGGACAAAAACTCTACCTTTGCAGGACCGGCATCACGAGCCTGCCTGTCGGGGTCCGCGGCAACTGGCGCGGGGAAACAATTCGTGACCCGTGGAGATGTCAACAAGAACGCAACGTCATACATGCCGGCGCCTCTTAGTCTGGCGACAGTGCTGTAGACCCCGGGCGAACGCTCCCTCAAACTTCGATCCACTACTAACACTGCTCGTGGCTTTCGCCCGTAGTTGCTAAACGTTCCCATTGGCGCTGCCATGCCTTCCATGTAGTAATAAATCGACTTGTCTCCCGGATTCGCAAGCAGAATCGCATTTTCCTCGGGGGCTTTTACAATGTTCGCCGCCAGACTCGGGGCAGCTTCGAAGCCAAAGGCATGTTCACCGCCCGGAAAATCCGCGATCGCGATAGCCTTCCCCTCCACTCCTATTTGAGCCAGCGGGATCATAAGGATTGTCTCACTCTTCCGCCGGCGCAAGTAGGCCAGCGTCCCGGAAAAGGTCACTTGATCGGGCTCGCCATCAATCGACGCGCTCTGAATTATTCGGTTCTTAGAGGCGTCCAACACGTAGACTTTCCCTGCCGTTGCGTTTACCACGAAGCCATACCGGTCGCCCGGCGCGAAACGGATTTGCTCGAGGCCGGCATCCGCCCGCATGCTAGCGACAACTCCGGGCCTGTCTCCGCTCAGAGCAGCGATTGAGCCGTCACCCGAGCAAACCACGAACGCCAGTTTCGCGCTTGTCGAAAATGCAATTGAATGAGGAGACGGCCCTACCCGTATGTCCCTTATTTTCTCGAGTTTTCGGATGTCGATTATCGAAACGCTTCCCGCCCCCTCGTTAGTCACAAAAAGAAACCGATTGTCGTCGCTGAACGCGATGTCGTGCCGGCCAAGTCCTACCGGTATTCGGGCAACTAGCTTCAGTCCCTCGGTCGTGATTGCCGCGACCTCTGATCGGCCGGCTCCTTCCATCACGCCGTCGTCGGCCACCCACAAGTATTGTTCATCGGGCTGAATCCCGATTCGGCCGGGATGATCGCCTACCAGGATATTGCTGGTCACTTTCCATGAAGCGGTATCCACGGCTGCGACCTGGCCGGCTAAAGGCATTGACACAAAGAGCTTTCTCTGATCAGACGTCAATGCCCAGTCCGCCCCCGGGCTCCTGAGCTGGGTCATTGCGAGCAACCGCGTGCCTCCATAGTTAAACCGTGGATCTACTACGGTGATGCTGGAATCGTCGTTTAGACTAATCACATAATAGATGTTGAGGTCTATGGGTTGGGTGTCGAGGATCCCTCGGCCCAGGTACGAAGCGATCCTTTTGTCGCAGGCCTTCGCATCTGACACCTCGCCCGAGGGACTGAGATCCATCCATGCAGTTGGGTGTACCCCGCTGATCGGGTTACCGGTTGCCGCGTCAGTCAGTCTGAAGGAGAACACCGCGCTGTCGTCCTCAACCAGGGGGCCTTTTCGATTCGCGCCAGCAGTCACGGGTGTGATCGACATTTCGACTTTGATGCCCGCCTGTAAACTCGTTCCTGTGATTCCTGCCTGGAGCTTCGAGGGGTTCTGTGGAGGTGCGCCGGGCACTCTGCCTTCCGCTCCTTTGTCGTCCCTTTGGGCTCCTAATGTAACAGCGCCGCCGCCGGGTCGGGGTCCGGTGAGCAGTTGGCCGCCTTCAATCGCTTCAACTGAAATTGCTGCAATCAGTGAGTAGCAGATCATCAGGCCCCACAGCGCTGGCCCTTTGTAAATACCACTCCTTGCGCGACTTGAGCCGCTTGCACTCACTTCCACCGCCTGTCGAAAAAATCCTGAGCGTATTGCTCACGCAGAGGTTTCGGAAACCCTCACTCGGCATAAAGACGAGCCAGCCGTCAGATCTGTGAAAATAAATAGCTTTCCGTAACTGGCGCCGCCATCCGCAAATGCCCACCCCGCTTACCTTCATTGGATTCGACCTGAGTGCCCCATTGCGGATAATCAGAGTGTTAGAAACTCAAAAAGTTCACATTTGATCAGGGACCATCGTCTCTAGTCAGGAGGACGGAGTTGCTTAATGGTTGTTAACCCGTTCTTTGGTGCGCTGTCAGAATCCGTTGTATCCCTTGCTCATCTGTAGCGAAGCCGCAAGGTTTCAATAAGTTAGATTCGTACTTAGAAGATAGAGGATATCTGTCACTGATGGCCCGCTGCAAAGGCAAGGCTTGGAGTGACCCAGAAGGGCTTCTGTAGCCTGTGTCCCTCTTGAAGTTCAGGTTCAAGAGAATTGGCATACTTGTTGTCTCTGTGATGCTTAAGACCACACTGATTGCTACAATTGCGGCGCCTCCATCAGCCGAGGAGATACTGGCAATCCCGGCCTCGGTCGATTGGATCGAAGTCCGGGCCGACCTCACCGGCGAAATCGAAGCGAACTGGTTGAGACAGCGCTTCCCCGGCGGACTTCTATACTCGCTCGAAGCGACGGCGACGAATGGAATGTTTGAGGGTTCGCTCGATGAACGCAATACGCGTTTGACCAATGCGGCGCAAGGCTACGATCTGATTGTGCTCGATGGAAATCTAGATCTGCGCCTAGAACTGCTCGAGGTGATTCCGCCCCACAAGCGATTGATTAGGACGCACATATCGCAGGCCGGCGGACTTTCGATCCAGCAAGAGTTCGGGCGGATCTCAGATATAGAAGCACGGCTCTATATGCTGACCACCTCGGCTGAGCGGCTCTTCGAAACCCTCATGCCACTGCGGTTCTTGAACTCATTGGGCCGCTCCGATGTGTGGGCGGCCAGCTCTGGTGACATCGGTTACTGGACTCGTCTCGTCGCGCCTCAATATGGAGCGCCCTTGGTATTTGGCCTTGCCGGCCAGCGCCCGCGCTCAATGGCGGCCGAACCCGGTATCCAGCAATTGATCGACGACTACGGCCTGCCTGAACTCGAGGCAGCGACTACGATTTATGGGATCGTTGGAAATCCGGTGCGTCACTCACTGTCACCTAGACTTCACAACACCGCCTATAGGGCCGCCGGCTATCCAGCGTTGTTCCTGCCGTTTCACGTCGACGTCTTCGACGAATTCTGGAGCGAATTTGTCGTCGGCGACGCCTTCCGATCCTTAGGATTGGCGATGGGCGGGTTAACCGTGGCATCTCCGCATAAAGAAGCAGCCCTCCAAAAAGGAACCAGTGCAAGTGAGATGGCGCGGCGTGCCTCTTCGAGCAACCTGATGATCCCGAGCGGCAGCCATTGGATTGCTGACACGACCGACCCTCAGGGTGTCGTGCTGGCGTTAGCAGAGCTGGATACTGATCTTCGCCGAAAACCGGCGGCCGTAGTGGGTTGCGGCGGAGCGGGTCGAGCTATCGCGGCGGCATTAGACATCGCTGGAGCCGATGTGACACTTGTAAACAGAAGCCCCGAGCGCGGCACATGGGCGTCTGGTCTGCTTGGTCTGCCTTTTGTTCAGCTTGCCGATTTCGAACCTGGCGACTTTGAGATCATCGTCAACGCCACTCCAGTCGGACGCGGGGACGGCCAGTCACCGTTTCCAGCGGACCGCACAAATGACGCAGCAATAATCGTTGACCTGGTCTATGCCGAAGAGCCGACACCGCTTGTTGACGATGCCCTTGGCCTGGGTAGGCAAGTGATCGATGGGAGAGAAGTGCTGCTGATTCAGGTTCGGCGCCAGTTTCAGTTGATGACAGGAAGCGAAATGCCTGAAGAACTAGCGCGGGAGGCCCTGGCATGCGAATCGCCCGTCGCTTGTCTTGCAGCCGGCCAGTGACCTTGTCGCCCGTTAGAACGATCACTGGTCCCATAAAAGAAACGTTTGAGCCGGTAAGAAGAAATATCTTGTGCTGGTAGTGAAACCGTTGCGCTAGCTTGCTGCAATCAGTTCACGAATTGCGACTCACTTTACACCGTCTGGAGTTGTGCAGGACATGAGACTTGACCTTTCACCCGAACACGAAGATCTGTTAGACCGCATCGAGGCGCTGGCGCGAGACAAATTTGCTCCGCGAGCTGCCTATTATGATCGCACCGCCACTTTCCCTTTTGAGGATTTTCAAGACCTCTTCGAAGCCGGGCTCAATGCGCCCGCAATTCCTGTGGAATATGGCGGCCTGGGATTAGGTCCGTATCGTGGGAAGGTTCACACGTTGTGGATGATGACCCGAGCGCTGGCCAAAGCGGACCTGTCGCTTGCTCGATGCTGGGAAGGACATGTCAACTCACTCGTGCTGCTTGACGGAATGGCCACAGAGGGCCAGAAAGCGTTGTGGTTTGAGAGGGTCGTCCAGCGGGGAGAAAAATGGGTTGCTTGGAGCGGCGAACCGCAATCGCGTGCTCCGGGCGAGACCTTGAGATTTGGCACCACGGTCGAAAAAGTCGATGCGGGATTCATAGTCGATGGCTCCAAGGTCTTTGCGACCAGCGCCCAGGGGGCCCAGTGGGCCATCCTGTTGGTCAATACGGCGGGGCCGGGCGGTATCAGACACGCTGCGCCGGGTTCGCTCGACACACAGTTAATGCTTGCCTGCGATCTCTCGGATCCCACTGTAAAGGTCGACGATAGCTGGTGGGACCCAATCGGAATGCGCGCCACCGTTAGCTACCTGGTGAGGTTTCATCGGACGTTCATTCCCGAGACGCACCAGATTGGCTATCCCGGTCAATACATCAAGGAAGGCTGGCAGACCTGTTTCATACCTCACTACGCGGCTTCGTTTCTCGGGGCCGCCGAAGCCGCCTATGAGTATGCAATTGAATACCTGGTTTCCCAGAAAAAATCAGGAGACCCGTACGTTCAGCATCGCATCGCTGAAACATCGATGAATGTGGAAACTGCACACCTCTGGTTACGGCACGTCGCGGGCTTGTGGGAAAAAGGACGGTACGAAGAGGCGCAGATAGCCGGCAGCCGCGCCCGGCATTTGATCGAACACCTGGCCGAGGATGCCGTTCAGCATTGCATTCGCGCCTGTGGAGCGAGGTCGCTCAATCGCCCGAGCCTGCTCGAGCGAATCTATCGCGACCTTTCGTTCTACATAAGGCACGACAACGACGACCATATAGTTGCTATGATCGGAAAATCAATTCTCGGTCAAGACTACGATCCGTCATTTTATAAACCCTAGTTATAAACCCTGGTTGAAACGCCGTTTGGCCTGTCTGAGGGCTGGGACACATTTCGCTATCGAGGGAAGCGCACATGAAATCCACGAAGCGCAGTCACAACCTGACAATCTGGGCGCTCGGCTTGGGTTATTTCGTGTTCTACACGCCCTACAGCGGCCTCACCAAGGCTGTGACCGCGGGCCTGTACCCCGGGCTGAGCAGTCAGGTCTCCGGCATTCAGGTGCTGCCGGTTTCAGTGATGGCCACTGTGATTGCAGTCTTCTCGTTTGTAAGCCTTGCCGGCTGGTGGAAATTCGCCGGCCATCGGAGCCTTCTCGGCGTCCGGGCTCCGGTCCCATCACGCTCCACCCTTGTGTCTGGCATTTGCAGCGGAGTCATCATCGGCGCTACGACGCTCGCATTCAGCTTCAAAGGCGCTTCCATCGTGTTCATCCTCATTCTCCTGCGGGGCGGCGTGCTGGTGATTGGACCTGTAGTCGACACGATGTTGAACAGAAGGGTTCGATGGTTTTCGTGGGCCGCGATGGTTGTCAGCCTTCTGGCAATGGCTGTTGCATTGGCTGACGTTACGAATTACAAATTGTCGCCGGCCGCTATAGTCGACATTGCAGCTTATCTGGCCGCTTACTTCGTCCGGTTCCGATTAATGACCAGACTGGCCAAAACCGGCGATTCAGCCCTCGCCAGGCGCTATTTCGCCGAAGAGCAGTTGGTGGCGACACCGTTTCTGTTGTTGTCCCTGGGCGCGCTCGCGCTGATAGGGAGGGGCGATATAGGCATTGGATTGCGCGAGGGGTTCCTTGCCCTCGACGCTGCCCACGCTGTCATCCCGGCGATCCTCATCGGGCTGTCTTACGCTGCCCTGCTGGTTTGCACCACGTTTATCTTCCTGGACAGCAGGGAAAACACATTTTGCATCCCTGTCCACTGCGGCTCGAGCATGTTGTCGGGAGTGGTTGCCACATCGGCGTTGGCTTTGCTCTATCATCAACAGCAGCCGAGCGCGGCCCAGTATGCCAGCACGGCGCTGCTGTTGTTCGCTCTCCTTATTCTGTCCCCGTTGCATCATGTTAAGGATTGGATCGCAATCGCCGCGGCCCAGGGTCGCGTCAAGATGTTGATCCTGATAGCCGGCGGCGCCAGACGGGTATTGGCGGCCTCGTCCACCAGAATAGCCCAGGCTAACCAGGCGGCCCTGGCCAGATACGGGTCCGAGACGATGAAAACGCTTCGCCGCGTCTTCCTCTTCGTGTGCAGCGGTAATACGTGCCGTTCGCCGATGGCGGCCGCGATCGGCAATGCAGAGATCGCCGCCCGCCTCGGAATCCCCTTTGCGGAATTGCATTCGTCGCCGGTCAGGGCTATCAGCGCCGGCCTTTCAGCCAATCCAGGGGCTTCTCTTTCCGAGGAGGCTGCCGAAGCATTGCGAGAACTCAACGTGCCCGTTCCCCCTCACAGATCGCGACTGCTGACGACCGAAATGCTCGATGAAGCGGAAGTAGTTTTTTGCATGTCCGCCAGTCACAGGGATGCCGTTCTGAACATGAACCCGGCAGCCGCCGTAAAGACTTGCTGCCTGGATCCCGATGGAGATGTCCAGGACCCGATCGGAGCGCCCGCCGAAGTCTACCGGCGGTGCGCAACAGAAATCCAAAACCTGGTTCGCTGGAGATTGACCGAGCTGGGAATCGCAACTTAGCTCTTGTGCTCCTGGTACCGCCAGGTTGCCGCGGCCGGGTATGGGAGAAGTCTTATGGCTTTGAGATTTCATTGGAGCATGTCCTCGGCCGGCGCACGGCTCAAGGGCGCTAGCGCGAGGGCCGCCCTCTCTGGCGTGCCCGACTTGAATGCCCACACCGAGTTTTGTCGTCTCGCCGAAGACTGTGGGATCGACTCGCTCCTGACGGCGGTGGGATTTCACCGGCCGGACCCGATTGCTCTGGCTGCCGCTCTGGGCATGGTCACCAGCAAAATCAAGTTCATGGTAGCGTGCCGCTCCGGAGTGTCTTCGCCTACGGCATTTGTCCAACAGGTCAATACCGTCTCGGCGCTCACTGGAGGCCGAATCTGCCTCAATTTTGTCGCAGGCCATACGCCGGATGAACTGAAGTTCTACGGCGACTTCCTCGCTCACGATGAGCGCTACGCCCGTTCTGACGAATTCCTCTCTGTCTGCCGAGCATTTTGGGATCGCGCCGGGGAGGTAAATTTCGAGGGCAAACACTACAAGATCGCCGGCGGGAAGATCAACATACCATTCGTTTCGAATGAACGGGCCGCGCCGGAAATATATATCGGAGGCAATTCAGACTCAGCCGAAGATCTGGCTATCAAACATGGCGACTGCTTGTGGCGCTTACCAGACACACCCGATCGGGTGCGCACAAAGATCAAACCCCTGTTGGACTGCGGAAAACAGGCAGGCTTGCTGGTTTCGATCCTCGCAAGGCCCACCAGAAAAGAAGCTGTTCAGGCCGCCCGCGATATGATCGATTCGCTGGGCTCCCAGCCTTTGGAAGTCCACCGCCAATTCGCGAAGAAGTCTGATTCCGTCGCCTTTACATCAACATATCGACTGGCTGAAGAGAGCAACTCTGATTGGCTTACGCGTTATCTTTGGACCGGCGCAGTGCCATATCTGGGCGCCCCCGCGATTGCGCTGGTCGGCTCCCCTGAAGACATAGCCGCCGCGATTATGGAATACAAAGAGGCTGGAATCACACAGTTCCTGTTTATGGGATGGCCTGACACTGATGAGATGAAAAACTTCAGCAGCCACATCCTCCCTCTGGTCAGGTCCCAGGAAACGCGATTGGAAAAGGCGTCTTAGGATGAGGATCGTATTCACGCTTCCGACGTTATATCCCGGCGGTGCGGAGCGAACCGTGTCCAACCTCGCCAATTACTGGGCCGATCGCGGCTGGCCGGTCACCATTATGACGCTGAATCATCAGAACCGTCCTGCCGCATTTCCGCTGTACCCCAATGTAACTCACCGGGATATTGCCTATCATGAGAGCCTGAACCGGCGGCCCCCGGAGCGAGAACTTGAAACCTGTCTGAAGCGGATCATCGAAAGCAGCTCGGGCCCGGAACAGGCCTTGATTCGCGCCGAATGGAACAAGCTGCAGCCCCTTCGCGACGCTATGATCCGCGCCGGAGCTGACGCGATCCTTTGCTTTGAGAGCGCATCGGCGATGCGCGTGCTAATGGCATGCGGCGATCTCGATGTCCCCATCATAGTCTCCGAGCGCAGCGATCCGCATCACCTATTGATGAAGAACGATGCCTGGACTGCGCTCCGCCGCCGGCTTTATCTGAAAGCTGCGGCCGTAGTCACTCTTACGGAAGAGGGCCGCCAGTATTTTAGCGGCCCTTTGGAAAAGAAATGCCGCGTGATCCCCAACTTCGTTGTAAAACCTGATCCTCGACAGAATGCCCCTGCTTACGCTCGCATGCGTCAAAGAACCGTAGTCGCGATGGGACGTCTGGAATACGTGAAAGGATTTGACCTCTTGTTGGGGGCGTTTGCGCTGATCGCAAGCCGGCATCCGGAATGGTCGCTCCACATTTGGGGCGCGGGCGGGGCCTTGGCCGAACTGAGTGCGCAGGCCAGCCAATTGGGAATCCAACACCGGGTGACGTTTGCCGGGTTTACTTCATCCCCTCACCAAAGCCTCAGCGAGGCTGACCTCTTTGTTCTGTCCTCCCGCTATGAGGGCTTTCCGAATGCCTTGTGCGAAGCGATGGCCTGTGGGCTCGCTGTTGTCAGCTTTGATTGTCCCAGCGGCCCGCGCAACATAATAAGAAATGGCGTCGATGGAATGCTGGTTCCAGCCCTTAGCGTCGAGGCCCTCGCCGAAGCAATGGGCAGCCTGATGGCCGATGAAGCCCAGCGACGGACGCTTGGCTCACGCGCCGCCGAAATAGTTCAGCGATTCAGCCCTGAAAAGATAATGCCAATGTGGGAGGAATTGGTCTTAAGCCGGTTGCCCCAAAACACATGCGAATCCTGTTGATGTCAGAACATCGGTATCCAGCCGACGACGGAACAAGCCGCCACCCCCGCGCCTTTCCATCGGGCGCGCCTTTCGTGGTTCACGACCTGTTGGCTACCGCGCTTGCCAGGCTGGGGCATCACGTTTTCTACCTCCTGGAGAATGGCGCTGAATCCGCTCCCGCCGATGGAATTGAGGTTGTCTCCAGGGCGATCGATGACGTAGACATCTTCCATAACTACCAGTGCAACGGCAGAGCATGGGTAAAAACCCAGCACCGCTTCGCCGATGAGTTGAACGGTGCAGTTCCGCCTGATAACTGGATATTCGCATCACGCAGCCTTGCAAGGTCTCATGGCAAGAGCCGGTTTGTAATCAACGGCGTCGATCCCGATTGCTTCACCTATTCTGAAACCAAGCACGATTATTTCCTCTTCCTTGCCGGTATGCAGGGTCCCAGGAACAGGTCCGCCTATCATGGCAAGGGACTGGACATCGCGCTGGAGCTCTCCAGATCTATGGGATTTCGATTGCTCGTCGCTGGAACCGCCATTGACCGTGACGTAATCGACACCGTTTCCGAAATGTGTGCCACTGCCGGCGTCGAGTATCTGGGTGATGTTCGAGGCGCTCAGAAAGCTGACTTGCTGGCCGGCGCAAGAGGCCTGTTATTCCCGACCCGCCTCAACGAAGGGTGCCCACTGGTCCTGGCTGAAGCTTTGATGTCAGGTACGCCCGTTATCGCCAGTGATCGCGGGCCCTGCCGCGAACTAATAGGCCCTGATGTAGGGTTTGTCTGCTCGGACCATCAAGACTACATTCGTGCCATTGATCGCATTGAGGAGATTTCACCTCGCGCCTGCCGGCAAAAGGCAATGGACTCTTTCCACTATATGCGGATGGCGGCTGATTACGCGATCGAGTATGAGAGAGAACTCACAACCGCGTAGCCCCGGCCGAAGGGCCAGGTACTGGTCGATCGGCGTTTATGGCGCCCGGTCGCCATTTCATCTCTTTCCCCATCCCGACGCGCACAATCCCGTATTGACATGCGCGTCCGTTACTGACGTTCCGGCAATGCTGGTGGCCGATCCGTTCATGGTAAGCCGCTGCGGAGTCTGGTTCATGTTCTTTGAGGTAATCAACGGCAATAGCCGCAAAGGTGAAATCGCGCTCGCAACAAGCAGCGACGGCATTTCCTGGGGTTATGACAGGATCGTCCTCTCCGAGCCTTTTCACCTGTCTTATCCTTACGTTTTTGCGCACGACGGCAACTACTACATGATTCCGGAGACCCGCCAGGCAGGTAGCGTGCGTCTGTACAAAGCGACGCTCTTTCCGCACGAATGGCGTTATCATTCAACCCTGATCGATCTTGATGGTACGGATCCATCGATCTTTTGTTACCAGGACCGCTGGTGGATGTTCCTTTGTGCTCCTCCCGCCGGCAATGCGTCGCTGAAGCTCTATAACGCTGATGAATTGGCCGGCCCGTGGGTCGAGCATCCCAACAGCCCAATAGTCAGGTCTGACCCGAGCATCGCAAGACCAGCCGGCCGCGCTATCGTCCACGACGGTAGCGTAATCAGATACGCCCAGGACTGCTGCCCCGATTACGGATTGCGCGTTCGCGCGTTTGAGGTGTCGCAATTGACCCCCTCAGCCTATAGAGAAACCGAAAGCCGGTTCAGTCCGGTGCTGAACCGGGCCGCTTCCGGCTGGAATCGAGGCGGCATGCATCACGTCGACCTCCATCCGTTTCATGGTTCCTGGATAGCCTGTGTAGACGGCTGGTACTCATCAAGTCGCCACGGTCCTCGGAGTCGCGGCGTGCGCCGGTAGCGCAAACTGTCAGTTTGCGTCTGTCATCAGCGCTGGACTCGGGTCAGACAGGGGGACGGACACCGCGCGGGCTATCGTCGGCGCTAATGACGGACGCAGATCCCATGGCGACGGGGCAGGCCGGAAGCGTGCGATCCGAGGCGAGTTTGAGCTACCGCGACGGCAAACCCGTTTCGGCGCTAATCACGGACGCAAACTAACAATTTGCGCTACCTTTATGGATGACGAACTCGCTTTCTGTGAATACTGCCGCGACCTCGCCGGTCTGAAACAAGACTCTCGGGTGCTCGAAATCGGCTGTGGCGGCGGCCAACTGGCTCGTGCTCTCGAGGGATTCCTCGGCGAACGCGGCGCCTATGTTGGAATCGATGTCGTCCAGGAAAAGATTGATCACTGCAGGCAGCAGTGTCGCTCTCCCAACTTCAACTTCCGGCGAGTTGACGTATTCAACCGGAATTACAACCCTTGGAGCGGGATAGCCGCTTCGAGTTTTCAGTTTCCCTTCAAAGATACGAGCTTTGATCTGGTCGTCGTGAAATCCGTATTCACCGTAATGACTGCTGATGAAGCCCATCATTACCTCTCGGAGATCGCCAGGGTGCTGGCGATAGGCGGCCGGTGCCTTATCACGTTCTTTCTGCTCAACCCCGAATCGCGACGGCTACTCGCCGCCAACAAGGTTCGTGAATTCCCGTACTGCTGGGGAGTCTGCAGCACTGAGTCCGCGAACGGCGGCCACGCCGTTGCCTTTGATGAAGCGTACGTCAAAGTCGCGTTCATGATTAACGGCCTTGAGCCGCGAGAGCCGATTTATTACGGCTACTGGTGCGGTCGTCCGAGCCCGTGGTATTCGCAAGACATCGTGGTCGGAACCAGGCTCTGACACAGCTTTCCGCCGCCATCGGCCGGCGGCGACTAGTGGAACCGGCAATGGTCAAAAACCGGCAATTTCCCCCTGTTACCCGGCTATCATCCGAAGGCGTGTGGCCGTCGTTCTCGAGCGACGGCGCTGAACTGGTCTTTTCCGCTCCAATCGGTGGACACTGCCGCCGCCTGATGCTGCTGTCTCTCGCCGACGGCGCTTCACCTGTTCCAATCACGCCTCCCGATATTGATGCGACACGGCCCGCCTGGCGATGGAGCACGTCGTTGATCGCCTTCACTTATGGCAATCACAGTCTCTATACCGTCGAGCGCGATGGCTCAAATTGCCGTCCGTTCCTTTCGCAAGAACCAGATGGCTCGCTGGCGCTGCTTCATCCTTCCTGGTACAGCGATCTCAAATCGATCGCCGTCGTCGGGATGACGGAAACTCCTTCCGGAAGAAGCTCGATCATTTATAAGGCCACTACCGGTGTCGACCGTGTTCGCCAGCTCGAGCCGCTCACTAGCTTCCCCGAGGTCTGCGCCGGCCGGCCGTGCGTCAGTCCAGACGGGGACGCAGTTGTCTTCGCCGGTAACGCCGGCAGGTGCAGTCAGCCGGCGAATCAGCTCTGGGTCGTGACTGATGACCAGCAGCCGCGCCGGCTCGAACCCGGCGAGCCGGCTAGTGCTTGCCAAGGCCGCTCACCAAGCTGGTCGCCGGACGGCAGATGGATCGCTTTCGTCTCGACCAGGCCGGCCCCAAGCCCCTCAAAAGGGAGCCCGAAAGCGGTCTGGGTGATCAGCGCCTCCGGAGGCGAGGCTTATCAATTGACGGACTCAACCTATGACGCCGCCAATGTCGATTGGTCCCCGGATCAGCGGCGAATCGCCTTTGGTTCCGCGACCTTCGGCATCAACATATTCGACGTACCTGAGAAGTTTCTGCCCGGGTTCTGACCGGTAATGACGCCCTGACCGGTAGTGACGCCCTGACCGGTAATGACGCTCTGACCGGGAGTGGCGCTCCTCGAATCCGGACTCGGACTTTCTGAAAATTGAGCAGGGGCTTACGCCTCCGCGAGCGTCAGAGTTCAAAAACGACAATGACAGTCGCTCGAAGAGATCCTCCATTCTTTGTTCTGGGCGCCGCGCGCTCCGGGACGACCATGCTCCGGCTGATGCTGAACCGGCATCCCAGACTCGTGATACCACCGGAATCACATTTCCTGTTGCCGATCCTGGACGAACTCCCAATCGACGGCCCGCTGACCCTCGGTCAGAGGATTCGCGCCGCTCAGATCATCACCGCCCATCCAAGGTTTCGCACCT
>Ga0126378_10001136_pt1 | contig 19951 bp, 18 predicted proteins | sample PanSoiMetPlot_23_FD_92587 | JGI IMG/M metagenome (GOLD analysis project Ga0126378, IMG submission 92587) | Tropical forest soil microbial communities from Panama - MetaG Plot_23 | ecosystem: Environmental > Terrestrial > Soil > Tropical forest > Bulk soil | place: Panama | collected 2016-02-17
AATGACGGGGGTCTGTGACGGCCGAGTCGCGATCGTGACCGGCGCGGGTCGTGGCATCGGTCGCGGCCATGCCCTGGAGTTCGCTCGCCAGGGTGCCCGGGTCGTCGTCAACGACCTTGGCGGCGCCCGCGACGGGACGGGCGCCTCACAGGCGCCCGCGGCGGAGGTCGTCGAGGAGATCCAGGCCCTGGGCGGCGCTGCGGTCGCCAACACCGACGACGTCTCCGAATGGGAAGGCGCCAGGCGGCTGGTGCAGACAGCGCTCGACCACTTCGGCCGTCTCGACGTGCTCGTCAACAACGCCGGCATCTTGCGCGACCGGATGATCTTCAACATGGAGCCGGAGGAGTGGGACGCGGTCATCAAGGTCCACCTCAGGGGTACGTTCGCACCCACCCGGCACGCCGTCGCACTCTGGCGAGATCAGTTCAAAGCCGGTCAACCGGTCGACGCCCGGGTGATCAACACCAGCTCGTCGTCTGGGATCTTCGGCAACCCTGGTCAGACCAACTACGGTGCCGCCAAGGCGGGCATAGCTGCGTTCACCGTGATTGCGGCGCGTGAGGTGGAGCGCTACGGGATCACGGTCAACGCGATCTACCCCTCCGCCCTGACGCGCATGACCGAGGACCTGGCCGGCCTCCGCGGCAGGGCCGACCTCACCGAAGAGGAACGGCGCCGGCGCGACCCCGACAACATCGCACCGCTGGTCGTCTGGCTGGGCAGCGCGGAGTCGCGCGGCATCACCGGCCGCGTCTTCGGCGTCAGCGGCGGGCGGATCACGGTGGCAGAAGGCTGGCACGGGGGCCCGCGGATCGACCACGACGGCCGCTGGGACCCGGCCGAGCTGGGCAGCGTCGTCCCCGGCCTCGTGGCCAGGGCCGCCCCCAACGCCGACGTGTACGGCGACATCGCCGCCGAGGAGAGAGTTCACGATGGCTGAAGCAAGAGGTCCGGCCGAGCAGGACTTCCGCACCCGCGCCCGCGCCTGGCTCGAAGCCAACGCGACCAGGCGCTCGGATGACGACACCGGCGGCGGGCGCCGCTGGGACCTCGCCTCGGCCAGGGTCTTTCAGGGCAGACTGCATGATGCTGGCTTTGCCGGCATAGCCTGGCCGACGGCCTATGGCGGCCAGGGCCTGACACCGGCTGACCAGCGAGCCTTCGACGAGGAGGCCCGGGACTACGACCTGCCGGGCGAGTTCTTCGGTATCGGCATGGGGATGTGTGGCCCCACTCTGCTCGACCTCGGCACAGAGGAGCAGAAGCACCGCTACGTACGGCCTCTGCTTCGTGGCGAGGAGGTCTGGTGCCAGCTCTTCTCTGAGCCGGGCGCGGGCTCGGACGTGGCCAGCCTGCAGACGCGCGCCGTGAAGGACGGCGATGGCTGGGAGATCAGCGGCCAGAAGGTCTGGACCTCCGTTGCCCGGTTCGCGGACCTGGGCGCAATGATCGCTCGCACCGACCCCGATGTGCCGAAGCACGACGGCATCACGATGTTCGTGGTCGACATGCATACGCCGGGCGTCACCGTCCGCCCGCTGCGCGACATGACCGGCGGTGCGACGTTCAACGAGGTCTTCTTCGACGGTGTCCGCGTCCCTGCGGAAAACGTGATCGGCGAAGTCAACGCCGGCTGGGCGGCTTCGGTCCGGATGCTCATTCATGAGCGGGTCTCGATCGGCGGCAGCACTCGGCCCCGGCGAGGCGCCGCCTTCGGTTCGCTCACCGAGGTCGCCCGCTCGCGCGGTCTGGATCGCGACCCCGTCGTCCGCCAGCGGCTTGCCGAGCTCTACGTGCGAGAGCGCGTTGTGCATCTCTTCGGCACCCGGCTTGCGCAGGAGGCGCGACAGGGGGGTGCCGGAGACCCGGGTTCCCCGGGGCACCGGCCTCAAGGGGGGATGCCCCCCTCAGAACAAGCCCGCAATCCCGGCTCACGCGGCTCCGTCGGCAAGCTGGCCGGCGCGGAGCTCGCTCGCTTCAGCGCGGGCGTTGCGGCCGAGCTCCTGGGCAGCGACGCCATCGCCTGGGATGCCACAGACAGGGAGGCTGCTCGCTGGGCGGCGGCGATTCTTGCTGCCCCGGCCGGCGGTATCGCGGGGGGCAGCAACGAGATCCAGCGCAACATCATCGGCGAGCGCGTCCTCGGCCTGCCCAAAGAGCCGCAGGTCGACCGCGATGTGCCGTTCCGGGAGCTCCGCGTCGGCACGAGGGCGAGGGTGGAGGAAGCACAGTGAACCTTGTGCTCACCGAGGAGCAGGAGGAGCTCCGAGACTCCCTCCGCCGCTTCCTGGCCGACCGGTCGCCGATGAGCCGGGTGCGGCAGATGATGGAGACGCCTGAGGGCTACGACCGTGCCCTCTGGGACCGGATGGCAGCCAATCTCAGCCTCCAGGGCATGGCTGTGCCCGACACATATGGCGGCGCGGGATTCGGCCAGGTCGAGATGTCGATCGTGATGGAGGAGCTGGGCCGGGCGCTGGTGCCTTCGCCGTTCCTGGCGTCGGCGGTGCTGGCGACGAACGCGCTGATGGCGCTGGACGACACCGACGCCAGGCGGGAGCTGCTGCCCTCGATCGCCGCGGGGCACACCATCGCCACCCTGGCGGTCGCCGAGGAGGGTCGTGGCTGGGACGCCTCGAAGATCGCGACGACTGCAGTGCTCGATGGTGACGGGTGGCGGCTCCAGGGCACCAAGACGCCTGTCGTGGACGGCTTCGCTGCCGATCTGGTCGTGGTCGTCGCCCACGCCGGCGGGGAGCTGGGTTTCTTCACTGTTGACGGGGCCGCTCCAGGCCTCAGCCGGACCAGGCTGGCCGGCCTCGACCTGACGCGGCAGCTTGCCTCGCTGGAGTTCTCAGGCGCGCCGGCCCGCCGGCTGACCTGCGAAGACGCGACCGGCGCGCTCAACCAGGTGCTCGACGTGGCCTCGGTTGCGCTCGCTGCCGAGCAGCTGGGCGGGTTGCAGCGCTGCCTGGAGATGTCGGTCGACTACGCCAAGGCCCGCGCCCAGTTCGGACGGCCGATCGGCTCCTTCCAGGCTGTCAAGCACCTCTGTGCGGACATGCATGTGGCGATGGAGCTGGCGCGCTCGGTGGTCCGATACGCGGCCTGGGCGGCCGACGTTGCGCCGGACGAGCTGCCGGTCGCCGCCGGCCTGGCCCGCGCATATTGCTCGGATGCGTTCTTCAAGGTCGCCGCCGACACGATCCAGGTCCACGGCGGCATCGGCTTCACCTGGGAGCACGATGCGCACCTCTACTACCGTCGGGCCAAGTCCTCTGAGCTGCTGCTCGGCGGGCCGGTGCAGGTCCGCGAGCGGCTGGCAGAGCGGCTGGGCGTGTAACGGTGGCGGGGCCGCTCTCTGGCCTCCGCGTCGTCGAGATCGCGGGAATCGGGCCTGGTCCGTTCGCCGGCATGATGCTCGCTGACGCGGGGGCGGACGTGATCCGGGTCGACCGGCCTGACGGCGCCCCGATGGTATCGGGGCCGACTGACGTGGTAGGTCGCGGCCGGCGGTCTATCTCGGTCGACCTCAAACGACGGGCGGGGGTGGAGGTAGTGCTGCGGTTGGCGGAGCGAGCCGAGGTCTTGTTCGAGGGCTTCCGGCCGGGAGTGGCCGAGCGGCTTGGCATCGGTCCCGAGGCGTGCCTGACCCGCAACCCGGCGCTCGTCTACGGCCGGATGACGGGGTGGGGACAGGACGGCCCGCTGGCGCAGGCCGCGGGCCACGACATCGCTTACATCGCACTGGCTGGAGCGCTGCACCTGATTGGACGGCCTGACGCACCGCCACCTCCCCCGGTGAACATCGTCGGCGACTATGGAGGCGGTGGCATGCTGCTGGCGTTCGGCATCGTGTGCGCGGTGCTGGAGGCGCGGCGGACTGGCAGGGGCCAGGTGGTGGATGCGGCCGTGGTGGACGGGACGGCGCTGCTGACGGCTCTGTTCCACGGGCTCCGGGCGGCGGGCCGCTGGAGCGAGGTCCGGGAGGCGAACCTGCTGGACGGTGGCCCACCGTTCTATCGCAGCTACGAGTGCGCAGACGGGCGATACGTCGCGGTGGGGGCACTGGAGCCCAGGTTCTCGGCCGAGCTGCTCGACCGGCTGGGAGTCGCCCCGGACGACGACCTGCGGCAGCGCTGGTACGACCCTGCGGCATGGCCGGAGCTCAGGAACCTCATGGCGGACATCTTTCGCAAGCGCACCCGGGAGGAGTGGTCAGTGCTGCTCGAGGGCACCGACGCGTGCGTAGCACCAGTGCTGTCGCTCGGGGAGGCGCCGGGTCACCCGCACAACGTGGCACGAGGCACGTTCACGAAGGTGGCGGGGGTGGTCCAGCCGTCACCGGCGCCACGCTTTTCGGCCACGCCGAGCAGTATCTGTGGGGCGGCGCCTGCAGCGGGTCAGCACGCCGACGAGATCCTCCGCGAATGCGGGTACGGCGACGTGGATATCGCCGACCTGCGCAGGGACGGGGCCGTCGGGTGATCGCAAGGTAGCGGCCAGCCGCCGGAAAGTGGCCGATTCACACCACACCGATGGGTCTCATTTCCGGCAAACGGCCCTGATATCCCCGTTGCCGAGTTACGCTCGCTCGGTGAACCACCTCCTGGAATTCCTTTGCGGGCATCGCGACGACATGGTCGTTGAGCTGCGTTCATTCGTCGAGCACGAGACTCCGTCGACGGACAAGGCGCGGCTCGACGCCTTTGCGAGCCTCATAGCGCACCGCGCGGAGCAGCTGACCGGTGGGCGTGCCCGCGTCATCGAGCAAGAAGCGGCGGGTGGCCACGTGCACGTCCAGGTCGGCGACGGTGACCGGCCGGTCGTGCTCCTGGGCCACTATGACACCGTCTGGCCGCTCGGCACTCTGGAGCGGATGCCGTTTCGTGTCAAAGATGGCGTTGCCCGCGGTCCAGGGGCTTTCGACATGAAAGCAGGCCTCGTTCAAGCTCTCTGGGCCCTGCATGCGCTGCGTGAGGCAGGTGGCCGGCTGCCTCCGGTCGCGTTGCTAGTGAACTCCGATGAGGAGTTGGGCAGTCCGACGTCGCGAGCGCTTATCGAGACCGAGGCCCGTCGGGCCGCTGCCGTTCTGGTCCTCGAGCCAAGCCAGGCTGGAGCGGTCAAGACCGCCCGAAAGGGCGTCGGCCTGTTCAACATTGAGGTCACTGGCAGGGCTGCCCATGCCGGGGCGGACCCACTCGCCGGGATCAGCGCGATCGATGAGCTGGCCCGCCTCGTGCTGGCCATACGTGCGCAGACCAACGGCGGGAACGGCACGACGATGAACGTCGGGGTCATACGCGGCGGCACGCGCGCCAACGTGGTCGCCGCGCACGCAAGTGCGGAGGTCGATCTTCGGGTCGTGACGAGTGCAGAAGCGGAGCGGGTGAGCGCAGCCATTCTCGAGCTGCGGCCACATCATCCGGGTGCGGTCGTGCGGATAACGGGGGGCCTGAACCGGCCGCCGATGGAGCGCACCGCGCAGATCGCTGAGCTATTCGAGCACGCGCGGGGTTTGGCGGCGGAGATCGGATTCCCGCTGGACGAAGCCATGACCGGGGGTGGCAGCGACGGCAACTTCGCAGCGGCCGTAGGCGCCCCGGTACTGGACGGCCTCGGCGCGGTGGGGGGCGGGGCCCACGCCCTGACCGAGCACGTCCTCGTCGAACACATGCCGCCCCGGGCGGCGCTTCTGGCACGGCTGATCGAGACGCTCGGCTGATGTCAGCCGCCGATGTCCACGAGCTGGAGGCGCGCTGGGCACAGGACCTCGCAGCGTGGGCGATCCCCGAGCACATTCTGGCCCAGGCCGTGGAGTCCCCGTGGCACTACTCGGCAAGGATCTTCGCGCGACGTGCCGATGACCAGCTCGGTAGTCCGTCCGGGCCATCCTATGAACGCGCGCTTGAGGCCCTTCCAGCTGGCGGCAGCGTGCTCGACATCGGGTGCGGCGCGGGAGCGGCGAGTCTACCGCTCGGCCACCGGGCAGGGCAGCTCGTAGCCGTCGATCCCGAGCAGGCCATGCTCGATGCCTATGGCGAGCGTGCTGCCGGGCTCCGTGGCGGCGTCCAGCTGGTGCTGGGCCGGTGGCCCGACGTGGCCCAACAGATTGCGCCAGTCGATGTCGCTGTCTGCCATCACGTGGTCTACAACGTGGCCGAGCCCGTGCCTTTCCTGCGCGCGATGACCAGCGTCGCTCGCCAGAGGGTGGTTGTCGAGCTGACCGCGCAGCACCCTATGACGCCGCTGAATCCGCTCTGGCTTCGATTCCACGGCCTGCGCCGACCGGACAAGCCGACGGCCGATCAACTGCGTGAGCTGATCAGCGTGCTGGGATGGAACGTCTCGACGGAATGCTGGAGCCGGCCGATGACCGGGTTTGCCGATTTCACTGAGATGGTTGTGCAGACGTGCCGGATGCTGTGCTTGCCGCCTGAGCGCAGGTCTGAGGTTGAGGTAGCCCTGCGCGAGCTCGGTGTCGACCCTCGGGATCCTAGGGGGATCGGGGCTACGCGCCAGCTGGTCACGCTGTGGTGGGACGTGGACTCCGGACTCACGAGTTGGAACTAGCCCGCGCCTCTCGCACAAGCGTACCAATTGTGGAAGGACGGCCCAATCGGGCGCCCCGGACAGGGCCGACTACCGGCACTTTGCCGGATCATGCTTGAGCGATGCGCCTGGTCGTGCTGTCCGACATCCACGCGAACCCGATCGCCCTCGACGCCGTACTCGCCGACATCGCTGTGGAGGGTGGCGTCGATGAATACCTCGTGCTCGGCGACCTCGTGGCCCTTGGCTATGACCCGATCACGGTGCTTCAGCGGCTGACCTCGCTGCCCAACGTGGGCTTCAACCGTGGCAATACGGACCGCTACGTCGTCACCGGTGACAGACCGGCCGTAACGGATCAGGCGGCTGTGATCGAGATGGCCAACTCCTTTTCCTGGACGCAGGGCTACATCACCGCCGGCGGCTGGTTCGACTGGCTGGGGGCGCTGCCCCTGGAACAGCGGCGGGTGCTGCCGGACGGCTCCCGCCTGCTCGCCGTGCACGCTGCGCCAGGCACGGACGATGGTCCAGGGGTGAGCCCTGAGCAGGGCGACACCGAGCTCCACCGTCTTGTCGCGGACAGTGATGCGGACCTGGTGTTCGTCGGCCACACACACTGGCCGCTCGATCAGACTGCCGGCAGAGTTCGCATCGTGAACGTCGGCAGCGTGAGCAATCCGTGGGCACCCGACCTTCGGGCGAGCTATGCGCTGGTCGAAGCCGGCCCCTTGGGATGGTCGGTGGATCTCCGCCGGGTCGACTACGACCGCCAGGTGGTCATCGACGCCATCCACGGCGCCCACCATCCGACCCCCGGATTCCTCATGGGCTGGTTCCGAGGCGAGCGTCGAGCGCCGTGGCAGCGAGGGTAAGGCGCCTCTGCCAGATGATGCCCGCCGGCGGAGCTCCCGACTTCCCGAGCCCAGCGATGCCATCCCGCTGGGCCAAGTCGCCCAGGAGGTGGCCGAGGCCCCGTCTGACACCAGGCATCCTGACAGCCGTGCGGGATCGCTATCAGCTCTCCTGGCACGGAGAGCCGGTCGACCTCGGAGGCTCCTCCAATCTTAATGTGCATCTCCCGGCCGAATCGGGTGGGTATGTGTTACGTGTCCACCGCTCCTGGGTCTCAGGCCCTCGATTGACAGCTGTCCAGGACGTCCGATCGCGGCTCGTCCGCGCGGGACTGCCATTCCTGGAACCGATCCAGACCCTCGATCGGCTGGGCTGGTTAGAACTCGACGGGCACCATCTCCTCGAGGTCGAGAACTACGTGTCGGGCGAGGACATGGATATGGGGGACCGCCTCCTTGCGAGCATGCCGGTGCTGGCCCGGATCCATGACGAACTCAGCAGAATCGATGCCGGCCCCGCTGCCAGGCAGGCCCCCAGCGCCAGTCACGTCGAGGCCCGGCTCGCGCTCGACTCCACCCGTCGGGCAGCCGCGGCCATCCGTGCCTGGGCAGCGTCGCCTGAGGAGGAGCGGATCGCAGCTCTGTCGGAACGTCTGGCGGCCGAGCTGCAGCTGGCCGAACGGCCGTATGTCGGAGTCCTTCCAAGACAGCTGGTCCACGGAGACTTCTGGGACAACAACGTGCGATTTCGCGATCTGGAGATCGTCGCGGTCCTCGACCTCGACTTCATGGAAGAGCGTCCAAGGATCGACGACCTCGCGCTCACGCTCTACTACGTCAACTCAACCCTCGGTCCCGACCGCAGAGCCTCGGAGCGGGCTGCGGCGCTCGGCTCCCTGGTGCGGGCATACGACCGCGCGCTGGAACGACCCATGAGCTCGGCGGAGCGGGCCGCACTACCTTTCGCCATCGCCCGCACCGTGCTTGCTTTCACGCGGCACCTCGCGCTCCGCGACGATGAGGACGAGCAGCGGGAGGTCGCAATGGCATGGTCGTCCGACCTGGGCTGGTCCCTCGAGATGGTCCGTGACGCAGCCCGATGGCAGCAGGCATTTGCCGCCTCGTGAGGCGTGGCATCTGCTATGCCCAGAGTTGGCGAGCCCGGGCACCCAGACCGCTGACCACCGTTGTGAAGGCCGCCTCACGCCGCAGCTCAGCCTGTGGGCACAGCGAGCTGAGCATGCGCTGGAAGACGGGCACCTGCGACGAACCGCCGGTGACCGCCACAACATCGACATCGGCCGGCTGCAGGCCGGCCATGTCGAGCGCCCGCCGGCTGACCACCGCCAGCTGCTGCAGCTCCGGACCGATCGAGGTTTCGAACTGGGCCCTGCTCACGTTCGTACGCAGCTCCGCGCCCTGCACCTCAGACGAGAATTCAGTCGCCTCATGCCCTGAGAGCTCGATCTTGGCGGCCTCGATGGCTTTGTAGAAGCCGTACGCGTGGCCTCCGTAGAGGATGGCCGCTACCACCCTGGAGGCGTGGCCGCCCAACCGCTCCAGCAGTGAGTGCAGATCGGGGTCGGCCATCAGCAGCATCACACCCGACAGTGACTTCATTTCGTTGAAAAGCCAGCTGGGGAGTCCCGTCAGCCCCAGCGCGGGGCCGACTACGGTCTCGAACAGGACCTCGTCGAAGCGCGAGCCGCCGATGTCTACGCCTGCGAGGGCTTCGACGCTGAGCTCGCTGCCCTGCCGGCGGAGCACGGCGACGTCGTAGGTGCCGGCGCCGAAGTCGCACAGGAGCACGGAGCCGTGGCGCGTGTCGTCCGCAAGCGCCGCCGCCGCCGGCTCTGGGCAGAGCTCGACTTCGGTGAATCCGATCAGCCGAGCCGCCTCACGTAAGCGGGCGCGGGCTGTCACGTTGGCCCGGGAATTCGGGTCCCCGGCCGCGCCGGCGAATACGACCGGGTGGCCGATCACGACCCGATGGAGGTCGGTGCGGGCGACGCGTTCGGCACGGCGCTTCAGCAGCGCCAGCGTGACCACCACCAGTTCGGTGACCGGGAAGTCCGTCGCCCAGGAGTTGGTCCCGGCGAAGCCGAGGTTCGCCAGGTCGCGCTTTACGCCCCACAGGAGACGCGAGTCGTTGCAGCTCCCGGCCCGGCGGAACTGCCGGCAGTCCGAGACGCCGTAGCGGGCCAGGCTGCAGTTGGCGCAGAACGTGCGCTCGTGGCCGGTGCGGAAGAAGAGCTCGGCAGCGGTGCTGCCTGCCACCCTGCGTCCGTCGCGATGCAGGTACAACGCGGAAGGCGCCAGTACTTCCTCGTCGGCCTCGCCGATGACCTCCACCCGGTCGGTGTATGCCAGCGCCACGGCGCTGTTGCTGCTCCCGTAGTCGATCCCACAACCGACGACGCTGCTCATTGGCGCTGCTCTGCTGGCCGGGAGGATGCTACCACCGGGCCGGCCTGCCCGCGGCGTGGCGGATCGCCGAGTCCACGGCCATGGCCCCGTAGAGCAGCCCGCCGAGCGGGAAGCTGAGAGCCCAGAGGGCACGCACCCCCAACAGACGAACGGTGGGTAGGAAGACGAGCGTCATCACCGCCCACCCGGCTGCACCGATCGCGGCGAGGGGAACGCGCCAGCCCGCCCGCACGGCCCCGGCGACCGCCATCGTCAATATGCCGGGTGGCACCAGGAAGAGGAGTGCCAGCCCGGCCACCGTGCCCGTCAGCAGCAGCCATGAGTAGCCCAGCTGGTCGAACGCGCTGCGCCGAACCATGCGCCAGATCGGCCCGATCGTTCCGTACTCGCGAAGGCTGCTGACGTCGCTGCGGCTGACCGACAGCCGGATGCGCTCGCCGAGCCGTTTCACCGCCAGAGCAAGGTTGACGTCATCGATCACCTCGCCGGCGATGGCGTCGAAGCCGCCGATCCGCTCCAGGGCCGCTGTGCCGAGCAGCACGCAGCCGCCGGCGGCGGCGGCCGTCGGGCCGGCGCCGTTAACCCTCCGCATCGGGTAGAGCAGGTTGAAGAAGAAGAGGAACGGAGGGATCAAGAGACGTTCGGCCGGTGAGGCGGTTCGCAGTCGCGCCATCCGGCTGTTGAGCGCGAACCCGGCTGCCTCGCTCTCGGCGACCAGCCTGCGCAGCGAAGCCGGGGCGTGGCGGATGTCGGCGTCCGTGAGCAGCAAATACTTCGCGTCGCCGGCGAGCTTCGCGCCCTGTGCCAGGGCCCAGACCTTGCCCGCCCAGCCGCGCGGCAAATGCTTCCCGGAGATCACCGTGACGCGCTCGCCGCCGAGCGTCCGGGCGACATCGGCTGTGCCGTCGTCGGAGCGGTCGTCTATGAGAACGACTTTCCACGCGCCTGGATAGTCCTGGGCCAGGAGGTGGGGGAGGGTGCGCGGCACATACGACTGCTCGTTGTGGGCGGGCACGAGGACGCAGACCCTCGGCCAGACCTCCGGGACAGGCGGTGGCGGCTCCTTCTCGGCTGTCGGCTGCAAGTCCCAGGATCGAGCAGGCCGCCCGGCGATGACCAGCCAGGCCAGCAGCGACGCGGCGCCGGCTGATGCGAGCGCGAGCTCGAGGGACACCCTGCGCTACGTCTTTCCGAGCACGTGTTACAGCAGCGCGGACGGTGCCGCTGGGACGCACCGGCGGATCAGATCCGCGGTTTCAAGCAGGGCGTTCTCGATGCGGTTGAGGGCTCGTCGCAGCTCGGAGCGCGCAACGCCGTCCGGGACACCTGCACGCACCGCCGCTGCAGCCGCCACATCGGGCAGCAGCGGCTGGTCCAGGGCCGGGTCCTGGCGGAAGCGACCGGCACGCGTGTAGAGGACAGGGACCAGCTCGCGCCCAATCCTTAGCAGCGCGTCGTTGTACGGCCTGGCGCTGACGACCGAGTCGGTTTCAGCGGCCGCGGCGTAGAACGGTTCGAGCGACTCCCGAACCTGGGCGGTCAGCTTCATGAGCGGATCAAGGTCGACCAGCGATTGCAGCTGCTGCCGGTGGCCGGCCAGGGCTTGACTCAGCTGGTCGAGGGTTCGACGAAAGTCCAGCGGATGGACAGGAAGCTGCGCCGCCCGGAACACACCTCCCGCGTATAGCCGCATGTCCCGGAGAAGGTTTTCCCCGTCCGCAACCTCGATCGTGTCCGCCTCGGTATGCCACTCGATGTTGCCGCCACAGCCGCCCACCGGGTAGGAGCCCCTGGCCTCGCGTACGCCTACGGGCATCGTCGAGCTGAGCATGAAGAATGTCGAGATGCCGAGATTGTTGAACGAGACGTCGCCGGCGCGGAGCGGCCGTCGGCCCTCTGCCGCCAGACCGGTGACGTCCCGCACCGCCTGCCTGGCAAAGTCTTCGACCTCGGCCATCCAGTAGACCTCCTCGTAGACGGTGGCATCGCGGCAGCCGGGTGAGTCGCAGTTCACATGACAGATGCAGTTCCGCAGCAGGTCGTTGGCGAAGGCTTCCGCGTACCAGGTCGAGCCCGCGTAGCGGCCGTGAGAGTGGCCCGACCACCACGCGATGCGCACGCTGCGAGCCAGCAGGTGCCGGTGCTGTCCCAGCACCCGCGCCAGCTCGAGCAGCGTGGCGTCGCCGGTCGCATTGTCGCCGATGCCCGCGTGCCAGGAGTCGATGTGTCCGTGGACCAGGACGAACCGCTCTGGCTCGATGGCGCCACGGATCTCGGCGACGGTCACCGGGATCGGGCGCCAGCCCTCCTCATGCTCGGCAACCATGGTGGCGGATGTGTCGCCAGCCTGGACACGGCGGATCAGGTTCGCCCCGTCCGAGTTTGAGACCGACACCACCGGGATCCTCGGCCTGCGGTCGAAGGTCGTCAGGTCGGGCGAGCCCCAGACGGTCGTGCAGATGCCCTCGTGGATGCGCTCGCCGGGTGAGATGCAGATAACGCCGGCGGCGCCGCGGGCTTCCAGGTCGGCGACCTTGCCGGGCATGGGCAGGCCCTCGGTCAGCACGAAGCGGCCCGCCACGTCCCCGCTTGTTGCCGCGCCGGCGAAGATGTCGTGAACCGATTGCGCGAGCTCGCTCGGCTGGTAGACCACAGGCGCCGTCTCGCCTCCCGGTCGGGTGGAGCGGGCCATGCTCGGCGTCTTTGCGGCATATGTGCGGCCGTCGACGGTCAGACCAGCGCGTCGCGGAAGGCTGATCAAGAGCTCGGGGCGGTGAACCTGGTTGGGAACGCGCCAGGCGTCCAGGTGGGTGGTGATCCGCTCGACCGCACGGAGCTCGTCCTGGCTTCCCGAGTCGCGGACCAGGCCGGCGAACTCCTCCACGAGCGTCCAGGCGTCATCCAGCCGGACGCTTTCCACGACGTCGCGTTCTCCCTCCATGGAGGCATCATGCCACCAGTCGGTACCTGCGCTGCACGAGCCGCGGGCCTACCAGCCGGGCCGCCACGTAGCTCCCAAAGCTGAGAGCCGACACGTAGAAGCTGGCCGGGTACGGGGTGACAAGCGAGATGAGGATCCCGGCCATCGTGACGGTGGCTGCGATGGCAACGCTCACCAGGCTGGCGGCTGCCGGTCGGACCGCAAGCTTCTGGGCGGCCGCGGCGGGCGTGATCAGCAGCGTCAGCACCAGAAGGACGCCGACGGCCTGGATGGCTTCAGCCACCGCTACCGCCAGGATCAACAGAAACGCAATCGAGAGAGCTTGAACCGGGACGCCCCTGGCCTCAGCCACGTCGGGGTCCACGCTCGCGAACATGAGCGGACGGCTGATGGCCGCCAGCGCGCCCAGGGTCAGAACACCCAGCCCGGTGAGCAGGATCACCTCCCCGCGGCTCACTCCGGTGATGGTGCCGAACAGGATCGTGAACGCTTCCGTCGCGTATCGCGTATAGAGGGTCAGGAAGAGGACCCCCAGGCCAAGTCCGAAAGCGAGGACGGAACCGATGGCGACGTCCCGGTCCCGCAGCCGGACGCCAAGCGTCCCGATCCCCAGCGCTGCAAGCACGGCGCCTACAAGGAGCCCAATGACGGGATCGACGCCGAAAAGCACCCCGCCCGCAGCGCCGGTGAAGCCGACCTCAGCGATGCCGTGCACCGCGAACGACATGTTCCGTGAGACGACGAATGGGCCCACGAATCCGGCGACGACTGCGATGACCGCGCCCGAGAGCAGTGCGTTCTGGATGAACTCGTAGTGCAGGAGCGCCATCATCTGCCTGCCTGCACCTTCCCTGGAGGCGCGGTGAGGTCGTGATGGCTGCCGAATGGATCTCCGGTCTCTGCCAGCACTGCCACGCGCCCTCCCAGCCTGACGACTTCGACAGGTGACCCGTAGAGGCTGCTCATGGCCTTCGTGGTCAGGATCTCATCCGGCCGGCCGGCGGCCCACCGACCACCTACGACGGCCATCACGCGGTTTGTCATGTTCAGAACAGGATTGACGTCGTGGGTGACGAAGATCACTGTCCCGCCACTCTCCCGCTGCCACCCGGCGATCAGGGCGCAGATCTCACGCTGGTTGTGCAGGTCCAGGCTGAGGAGCGGCTCGTCCAGGAGCAGCAGCGCTGGATCGCCGATCAGGGCCTGCGCGATCCGCAGCCGCTGCTGCTCGCCGCCCGAGAGCCGCCCGACGGGGGCATCGGCGAATGGTGCCGCCCCGACCCAGCTGAGCGCTTCTGCCACACGTCCCTCGACACGCCGCGAGCCGAGACCCGGGCCCCAGCGGGCTCCATCCAGGCCCATCCTGACGAGATCGCGTCCACGTAGAGGCAGATCGGGATCGATCGCCTTCTGCTGCGGCACGTAGCCGATCCTCGGATTCCCCCTGCCTGGCGGCCGGCCCAGCACGTCGACGTCGCCGCTCGCGGGCAGGAGCCCGAGCAGAACCTTCAGCAGCGACGTCTTGCCGGCCCCGTTTGGGCCGATGATAGTCAGGAACTCCCCGGCGCCAATCTCCAGGCTGAGGTCGCGCCAGATCGTCCTGCCGCCCAGGACACGAGTCGATCGCTCGATCCGGACAGCCGGGGTCTCGACGGCCGCCCTCCTGCTACCGGCTGAGAGCACGCTCCAGATCCTTGAGCTGCGAGAGCTGCCAGTCCTGGAACGTTTTGCCGGGCGGCGCGGTCTCCGAGACACCAACGATAGGTATGCCGTTCCTGGCTGCCAGGCCTTTGATGTTCGTAGTCAGCTTGGTGACCGTCTGATTGTTGTAAAGGAGAACCCTGACCTGGTGCCTGGTGAGCAGGTCTTGTTCTGCGGCCATCGCCGCGGATGGCGGGTCGTTCCCCTCCTCTACCGCCTTCATGAACTCACGGGGCGACTTTACGCTGAGGCCGATCGCGTCGGCCATATATCCAAACACCGGCTCGGTGAATGCGACCGGCGCACCGCCATAGCGCAGCTTGAGAGAGGCGACCTCGTCGTTAAGGGGCTTCAGCGAGCTCAGGAAGGCGGCAAAGTTGGTGGTGTACGCCGCGGCATGCGCGGGGTCGAGCTCGACCAACGCGGCAGCGACGGCCTGAGCGACTCGTGGCATAACGGAGGGGTCGTACCAGACGTGGACGTTGGCGCCGTCCTGAGCGCCAAGGAGCCTCTGGACGTTGATAACGACCCGGTTGGGATCCGGCGAGGCCCGGAGCAGCTTGTCCATGAAGCTGTCGTAACCGAGGCCGTTTTCGATCACCAGCCTGGAGTCGGCGACCGCCCTGGCGTCAGCGGCATTGCTGTCGTAGAGGTGTGGGTCGGCGGCGGGGTCACTGATGAAGGAGTAGACCTTCAGGTAGGAGCCGCCGATCTGATGCAGCAGGTCAGCGTAGAAGTTTTCAGCGCCGGTCACGGTTATGGCGGTGGGGTCGTAGGCGTAGAGAGGCTGGATCGGACCACCTGGCCGGCTGCCAGATGTGCCGCCCGCACCTGCGCCTCCGCACGCCACCACGGCTGCGGCGATGAACGCGACGCCCCGCCGGCCTGCAAGCGCAAGTAGATTGCGCAACCTCATGGTGGTAAATGGTAACAGCCAATGCAAACGACATGCGCATATGACTTGCTCCGCGGCCTGGACTCAGGCTGCCTGGCAGGTCGGGCAGAGGCCGGACAGGAGAAGGCGGTGGCTGGTGAGGCTGTACCCTGTCGCCGCCTCGATCCGTGTTGTCGACTGGTCGACCACGCATCCGGGAACCTCAGCCACCTTGCCGCACCGCTCGCATTGCACGTGCTCGTGGTGGGGGGTCGTGAGCTCGTAGCGCGCCTTGCCGTCGCCGAGATCGACCCTCTGGGCGATCCCCTTATCTGCCAGCCACAGCAGCGCGCGGAAGACCGTCGAGTAATCGGCAGGGATACCTGAACCGTTCAACTCCACCTGCATCTCGTCTATCGCCCACCCGTGACGTGGCGCGTTCGCCAATCGATCGTGAATGGCGTCGCGAACGGGGCTGGGCCGCGGCACAGAGCCAAGATACCGAACACAGCCTGGCCGAGGGCTCAAAGCTCGAGCGACATGCCGTCCCGCGCGGCCTTGACCTCCACACCGGTCCGCTGGCTGATCCCGGCTGCAACCTCCCACGGGTGGGCGCGCCAGACATTCATGCCGAAGTGCGTGATCACCGCCAGCCGGGGCCGCGCCACGTCGATGATGCGCTCGGCGTCGTCAAGCCCCAGGTGGGGCAGGTCCGGGCGGCTGTGTGCCAGCACTGTGTGGATCACCATTACCTCGGCGCAGTGGTCTTCTGCGATGCCGTCGTAGTACTTCGAGTCGGTCACCCAGCCCAGCTGGGGCAGCCCGCCATCGCCGGGGTCGCCGAAACGAAAGCCGTACGTCTCCGCGCCGTGGATGTGCCGCCTTGTGGTCGCGAAGGAGATGTCGCCGAGCCGGTACTCGCACTCCGCCTCCAGGCGAACTACCTTCTCCGGAAAGTCGCGCAGGTAGCGCAGCACCACCGGGTCCTCGTCAAGCGCATCGCTTGGACAGAACAGAGTGCCCCGGCGCCGGAAGCCGCCTTCGGTCATTGCCTCGATCAACACGTTGACGTCGCTGCAGTGGTCGAGGTGGCGGTGGCTGACCAGGATTCCGTTCAGCCTGGCCAGGTCCACCTTCCGCTTTGCGTACTGGACAACGGCTCCCGGGCCCGGGTCCATTGCAATCCGGGTGCCGTCCTGCTCCATGTACAGGCCGCCCGATGCAGCCAGCTGCTTGGCGACCATGAAGCGGGCGCCGGCCGTGCCCATGAACGTCAGCTTCAACGTCGTCCGTCGACCTCCGCGACTTCGGCGAGAGCCACCGTGCGGCCGAAGAAGCGCTCATAGAGCTCCTGCACGCGGGCCAGGGTATCGATCTCGGTCACCGGCTTGTCAGGCCGCAGCCTGACGATCCGTGGAAAGCGAAGGGCAAAGCCGCTGCGGTGACGGGCCGAGCGCTGGATGGCGTCGAACGCCACCTCGATCACAGTGTTCGGCTCGACCAACCTGGACCGGCCGTAGTCGGCCACGGTGTTGGCGAGGAAGAACTCCGTCATCTCAGCGATCTCGGCGTCGGTCAGCCCGCTGTATGCCTTGCCCACGTTGAGGAGCTTGCCGGTGCCCTCGTCCCGCACAGCAAACGTGTAGTCGGACAGCACGCCGCGCCTCTTCCCGTGGCCCCACTCCACGGCCGTGACCACGACGTCCAGGGTCGCCAGGGGTCGTTTCAGCTTCAGCCAGGCCATGCCCCTCCGGCCCGGTGCGTAGCTGCTTGCTGGGTCCTTCACCATCAGCCCTTCGTTGCCGCGCTCTCGCGTCTCCTTGAAGATTCGGTCGAGATCGGCAGGCTCGCTGGCCGTCTCAAGGCGGGCCAGCAGGAACGGCCAGCTCAGATCGAGACCCTCCATGCGGCGGCGGCGCTCGGCCAGCGCCTGGTCCATGATCACCTCCCCGTCCAGGTACAGCAGGTCGAACGCCACGAAGACCAGCGGAACCTCCCGACGCATCGCGGCCGACACCTGCTTGCGGCCCAGCCGCCGCTGCAGGTCGGAGAAGGGCAGCACGCGGTCGCCGCGGTGAGCCAGAACCTCACCGTCCAGGATCAGACTGTGCTCCAGCGCCAGCCCGGCCTCGACGATTTCGGGGAAGGCCGCCGCGGTTTCCTTCAGCTCCCGGCTGAAGAGCTCGCAACGGCCCTCGGCTTGGTGGAGCTGGCAGCGGACGCCGTCGTACTTCTCCTCGGTCCAGACGGTGCTGGCGCTCATCCTCTCGAAGGCCTCTTCGGGCACCTCCACCGGCGTAGCCAGCATGAAGCGCAGCGGCTGGAACAGGGTGATCCGCGTGTCGGACAGCTCGCCGGCGTGACAGCGCACGGCCGTCTCACCGACATCGCCGGTCAGCATGTGGACGCGGCGCACCGCCTCCAGAGGCACGTCGAAGGCTTGCGCGATGGCGGCTTCGACCAGCCCCTCCTGGAGGCCGATGCGCAGCTCGAAGCCGAGCACCTTGACCACGTACTTGGCGGCCAGCGGGTTGAGCCGGCCCAGCAGCCGGCCCAGCACATCCTGCTTGGCCGCGGCGGTCCGCGCGACGCGGATCTCGTCCAGTGCGGCGGCCACCTCGGCAAGCGACAGGCCCGCGCCGGAGTATGGCCGCGCAGCCAGCGCTTCGAACGCCCAGTCACCCAGATCGGAGTGCTTCAGGAACAGTGCGCTCAACTCCTCGGGATCCCGTTGTGAGAGATGCTCGACAACCCGACCGATCGTCGCCCAGCCCAGGTTGAGCGTGCGCCGCTCGGCTCGGCCGTAGGGCTGTCCGCTCATGTAGATGGCGGCTCGGCGCAGGTCGTCGGGCGGCAGTGAGCGAAGGTAGTCGGCGAGCAGGCGGGCCTTCTCCAGAGTGGACGAGGTGGCCGCGATCGCCTCCGCCGTCCTGGCGAAGTCGAGCATCGATCCTCCATCGTAAGCTTCCACTGTCAGTGGCTCGCTGTCCCTACCTCGAGCAGCTCTACAAGGAGCGAAGCGGCCCCGTTCGGATCTACCACTTCGACTGCCATGTCGACCGCCGCTCGAAACGCAAGATCGCGTTGCGCGAATCACCGCCGATCTGCGTCCGCAACTTCGAGGACTGCCCGCTCTACCAGCAGGAGAAGCGGCGCGAGGACGACATCATCCATCGCTATACGGATTGAGTCGGCGCCGACCGGATCCCTTGAAGTCGAGCGGCGATGGTGGTGAGCCTCCCCACCATGTTGAGGGAGGACTCAGGTGAGGGTCTTCATATCGGCCGACATCGAGGGCGTGGCCGGAGTGGCGCGCGACGAGCAGACAGACCCGGCGTCGCCATTCCACAGTGCGAGTCGCCATCTGCTGACCCAGGAGGTGAACGCTGCCGTGCTGGGCGCCCTGGACGCCGGCGTGCAGGAGGTCATCGTCAGTGACGGCCACTGGACCTGCACGAACCTGCTGCCTGAGGAGCTGCACTCGCGGGCAGAGCTCGTCAGCGGCTATCCCCGCCGCCTGTACATGGGTCAGGGGATGGGTTCTGGCTTCGACGCTGCGTTCCTGGTCGGCTACCACGCCTCGGCGGGGACGCCCGACGCGGTGCTCGATCACTCTTACGCCGACCCCAACCTGGTAATGGCGGTAAGGCTCAACGGCAAGGCCCAATCGGAGGGCAGCCTCAATGGCTACCTCTGCGGGGCATACCATTGCCCGGTTGTCCTGATCACAGGCGATGCGGCGGCGGTGTCCGAGATGCACCGGTTCGTGGTCGAACTGGAGGGCGTCATCGTCAAAGAGGGGCTGGGCCGCCAGGCCGCACGCTCCCTGCACCCTGAAGAGGCGCGAGCGCGTATCCGCTCCGGCGCTCGGCGGGCTATCGAGCGGCTGGCCGAAATCCCGGTGATGCGGTTCGACGGCCGCATCGAGATGGAGGTGGACTTCGTCAGCCCCGCCATGGCAGATTCCTGCGAGCGTGTGCCGCGCGTGAAGAGGCTGGCGGCGCGCACGGTGGGATTCGCGTCGGACGACTACGTCGAGGTTTACATGCTCTTTCTGGCGCTGGTCGACCTGGCCAGGGCCGCCGCGTAACGCCGACGGCACCCAGAACGTACGTGAGGTGAATACGTGGACGACGCTGAGGCGGTCGCGCTGGTCCTGGCCGGGGACCGCAGCGGGGCGGCGTACCTGATCGAGCAATACCAGATGGACGTTTACAACGCAAGCCTCCGAATACTGGCCAATCCGGCCGACGCTGAGGACGTGACGCAGGACACATTCCTGGCGGCGTTTGAGCGAATGTCGACCTACCGGCCCGGCCAGGCCCTCTCGCCCTGGCTGCGTGCCATCGCGCGCCACCGCGCCATCGACCTGGTCCGGCGCCGGGCCAGAGCGCCTGAGCCCAGCCCGCCGCCGGCCGCCGAGAGCGTGGAGAAGATCGCCCTGGACCGGATAGAGGCCGCGCGAGTTCGTGCCGCGCTGAACCGCCTGCCCAGCCGCGATCGGACGCTGCTTGTCCTGCGCTACTGGGAAGACCAGCCGGTAGAGTCAGTGGCGGACTCGCTGGGCATGTCCGAAGGTGCGGCTCGAGTGGCGCTGCTGCG
>Ga0126378_10001137_pt1 | contig 19946 bp, 21 predicted proteins | sample PanSoiMetPlot_23_FD_92587 | JGI IMG/M metagenome (GOLD analysis project Ga0126378, IMG submission 92587) | Tropical forest soil microbial communities from Panama - MetaG Plot_23 | ecosystem: Environmental > Terrestrial > Soil > Tropical forest > Bulk soil | place: Panama | collected 2016-02-17
CAACGCGGTACGGGTTTTCCATTTCTAGACCGCGATGAAGCTTTCGACCCGGATGTTCGGCACCTCTTACCGTTTCGATTCGGTGCGCGAGGTGCTGGCGCGCGCTAACGAAGCGCGTTCGGGTGACGAACTCGCCAATCTTGCCGCGCGCAGTGAGCGTGAGCGCATCGCGGCGAAGATGGTGCTCGCGGATCTCACCATTAATGATCTGCGCAACTATCCGGTTGTCAGCTACGAGCGCGATGAAGTCACCCGCGCTATCGACGATGGCATCGACCGGCGCGAGTTTGCGCGCCACAAGAATCGAACCATCGGCGAGTTTCGCGAATGGCTACTTGAGGACACGACCAGCAGCGAGCAAATTGCCGCCGCCGGACGCGGGATTACGGCCGAGTGCGCCGCCGCCGTCGCGAAGCTCTGCTCGAACCTCGACCTGATCACGATCGCGGCCAAGGTTCGCGTGATCACCCGGGCGCGCACCACCATCGGTCTCAGCGGGCGGCTCTCCACCCGCCTGCAACCCAACCATCCGCGCGACGATCTGGACGGCATCGCGGCCACGACCTATGAAGGGCTCGCTTACGGATGCGGTGACGCACTCATCGGGATAAATCCGTGCATCGACGAACCCGACAACCTGTGTCGCTTACTCGACCTGCTCGCGGACATCATTGCCCGCACCGAGGTTCCGACCCAGAACTGCGTGCTCGGCCACATCACCACGCAAATGCGCGCGATCGAGAGCGGCGCGCCGATCGACATTCTGTTTCAGAGTCTCGCCGGTACCGAAAAAGGGAACGCGGGATTCGGAATCACCGTGGCGATGCTCGATGAGGGTGCGGCGGCGATTCGCGAGCGCGGCGCCCTCGACGCTCCTAATCTGCTGTATTTCGAGACCGGCCAGGGCTCCGAGCTTTCCGCGAATGCGCACGAAGGAGCCGACCAGGTTACCCTGGAAGCGCGCTGTTACGGGCTGGCGCGCCGCTACTCGCCCTTGCTGGTCAACACGGTGGTAGGATTCATCGGCCCCGAATATCTCTACGATGCAAAGCAGATCACGCGTGCAGGCTTGGAGGACCATCTGATGGGCAAGCTTCTCGGCGTGCCACACGGTGCCGACGCTTGTTACACGAATCACGCGCGCGCCGACCAGAACGACTGCGAGAACCTCGCGCTGCTGCTTGCAGCCGCGGGGTGCAACTACTTCATGGCGGTGCCGATGGGCGATGACGTGATGCTGTCGTATCAGTGCACCAGCTATCACGATGCGGCTGCCCTGCGTGCGGTGCTGCATCTCAGACCAGCGCCGGAGTTCGAACGATGGTGCGAACAACGAGGAATCCTGTGCGGCGGGAAGCTGACCAGGCGGGCCGGAAACCCGAAATCGCTGATGGGGCGGAAGACCTCGCTCGCGCGCACATCTCACCGTCGGCTTTCGACCGCCTGAGGCGCGCCACGCCCGCGCGGCTGGGCGTTGGACACGCCGGACCGCGCTCTCCGACCGCGGCCTTGCTGTCGTTTCGGGCCGACCACGCGCGCGCGGTTGACGCGGTCCGCAACGAGCTTTCGGCCGCCTGGGCGAGTCGGCACGGGATGATGGAGGTGTGCAGCCGGGCCGAATCGCGAGAAACCTATCTGCTGCGGCCGGAGTTGGGGCGCCGACTTAAGGCAGCCGACGCGGCACGTTTAAAGTCGTTGCGGCCCAAGCTCACCAGCGGAGTCCCCACTGTGATGATCTGCGTCGGTGACGGTCTCTCATGCGCGGCGGTCGAAGAGCACGCGCCCGGTCTGGTCCGCGCGGTGCGGCAAAACCTTCGCGGGCGATATCGCATTCTGAAGCCCCCTATCTTTGTCCGCAACGCACGAGTTCGAATTCAGGACCACCTCGGCGAGATCGTTCGGCCCGACCTTATTGTGATGATCGTCGGTGAACGCCCGGGACTGGCGAGCGCCGCAAGCCTGAGCGCATATGTCCTGTGGCAGCCGCGGCTCAACTCGCGGGAACCGGACCGCACGGTGATATCGAATATCCATCCCGGAGGTCTACCGACCCCGCAAGCCGGCAGGAAAATCGCGCAGTTGGTGGCGGACGCGGTGGCAAACCGGGCATCCGGCGCCGCACTTGCTGCGACACTGGCGTCCCAGCGATCCTGATTTTGCAAACGCTGGCTCCGCGTCTGAACAATCAATAGGCTTGGCCTGAGTGGTGTGGTCATGAACGATCGTGAGGCAGTGGTCGCCGCGAATCGTACCTTTTACGACGCTTTTGAAAGTCTCGACGTCGGAAAGATGGAGTCGGTGTGGCTCCAGGATCAGCGCATCGTGTGCATTCATCCTGGTTGGCGCAAGCTGCTCGGATGGGGCGCCATCATGACCAGCTGGGAGCGGATTTTCGAAAGCGTCTTTGAGATGAAGTTCGAGCTTGGCGAGATGGATGTGATGATCAGCGGGGACCTCGCGGTCGTGATCGTGCAGGAAAACCTGACCCAGCGCGGCTACGAGGGAATCTCGCGCTCGCAGGTGCTGACTACGAACGTGTTCGAGCGCTCCGGGCAGCGCTGGCTGATGGTTGTGCACCATGGTTCGCCGATTATTCAGGCTCAAGATGATGAGCCTCCCCTGCAGTGAGTCGAACTATTCAACTCCTCCAGGAGATAGTTCCACCCGTTCGAGCTTGAGTTCCGATCCTCAGACCGAAATCGCCGATTACCGCAGACGTGTCGTTGCGATGCGCCATACGTCGAAGATGAAATTCGCACCCGCGGAGTGACCGAGAACGGCACCGCGAGCGGTATATTGGTCGCGACCGTGTAGAATGCTCTCGACCATTTCGGGACGCGGGCTTTTCGCTGCGAATGGGGCGCCCGGCAGAAAGAGGACTACGACGATGCTGAAACGCGTGGATCGGGTGCAAATTGCGGTACCAGATGTCAACCGTGCCGAAAAGATCACCATGGCGGTGTTTGGCGCTGAAACTTTGCACCGCGATCACGTGGCGCCGCTGTGCGCGCGCCGGGCGACCCTGCAAGCCGGCACGAGTCTCCTCGAACTGGTGGAGCCGGATGGCGCGGGACCAGTGCAGGAGTTCGTCGATCGTTGGGGGTCGGGGTTGTTCGCGGCCGGGTTTTCGGTCGACGATCTCGATGCCGCGGCGCACCATCTTGACAGGCAAGGCGCAAAATTCGAGCCGGCCCCCGGGCAGCTGTTTCTCGACCCGTCCGCGACCCTGGGCATGCGCGTGGTGATCAGCCCACGGCACGAGCGCGCGCCGGTCGGGCTGATCAAATGGATCTACGAAGTCACCAACGTGGTCGGCAACTGGCGCGCGGCGGCAGACAAATATGCTGCTCTGTTCGCGCTCGATTCGGCGAAATTCGTACCGATCGAAAGCAAGGACTTTGGCTATACCGGCGTGCTCACGATGTACGATTCGCCGGCACGGCTCGATAGAATCGAGATCGCGGAGACCACCAAGCCCGCGCTGGCGATGGGCCGCTACCATCGCAAGCGCGGCGATTCACTCTACATGTTCTTCGTTGAAACGGACGACGTGAGTGCAATCGCCCAACAAATCGAAGCGGCCGGCTCGAAAGCGAACGTGTGGCGCCATGACGAAGCAGGCGCTGCCGAAATGTTTATCCATCCCAACCAGTTCCTCGGCGTGCTGGTCGGGGTCAGCCGCAGCGAAGTAGCATGGACCTGGTCGGGCGATCCGGAACGAGCCCGTCGCGCCGCACGAGACCTAGCGCGACACAGGTAAGAGACCCCCAAGTATTCGGATCCAACGCCGGATCCGCGAAATTCTCAAATCGCCTACCTGGTTTCCTGCATCGCACGGACCAGGATCGCAGCGAGTTCCGGGCGCGTGAACTCGGGCGGTGGCGCCTGCCCGGCGCGGAGCATTTCGCGCACTTTGGTCCCCGAGAGCAGCAGCCGGTCGGCATCGGTATGCGGGCAGGTCTTGTACGACGCCATCGACAGGCACTTGCCGCACCAGAAGGTGTTCTCGAACATCAACGGAGTGATACCCAGCTCGGCGGCGCCGAAACGCTCGAACATCTTCTGCGCATCGTAGGTGCCATAGTAGTTGCCGACGCCGGCGTGATCGCGTCCCACGATAAAGTGTGTGCATCCGTAGTTACGCCGGATGATCGCATGCAGGATTGCTTCCCGCGGTCCCCCGTAACGCATATGTGCTGGCATTACGGAGAGCATTGCGCGGTTCTTCGGATAGTAGCAGTCGAGCAGAACCTTGTAGGTTTCCATCCGGACCACGGCCGGAACGTCATCGCCCTTGGTCTCGCCGACCAGCGGGTGCACCAGCAACCCATCGCAGACTTCGAGCGCGGCTTTCTGGATGTACTCGTGGGCGCGATGGGTCGGGTTACGGGTCTGGAACGCGACAATTTTTTTCCATCCCCGTTCGCGAAATGCCGCGCGGGTCTGGCGCGGTTCCAGCCGGTATTCCAGGAAGGTGCGGCCGGGTATTTCCGCGAAGAGGATAACCTTGCCGGCGAGACAGAATGGCGGGGTCGAGGTCACGTTCTTTGCCCCGGGGTGTGCATCCTCGGCCGTGCCGAATACCGCCTGAGCTTCACGCTCGCGGTCGACCCGATAAATTTCGGCCAGCTTCAGGAAGGCCAAGCGCTCGCCACTTTCAGCGGTGAGGGCCACGTCGGTACCGGTCTTCAACCCGCACGCCGTCGCCTCCTCGACCCCCAGTGTAATCGGAATAGACCAGGGCACCCCTGAGGCAAGCCGCATCTCGTCGCGGCTCCGAAGGTAATCAGCTTCACCCATGAAACCGTTCAAGGGGCTGAAGGCGCCCGATGCGATCATCTCGAGGTCGGCCAGGTCTCGGGCGCCGAGCTTGACCGCGGGCAGGGAAGCCGCATGGGCTTTAAGTGAGTCTCCTTCGGCCGCGGGTGCCTTGGCATCGATCAGCTCGCCCCCTCCGTGGGCGGCGATCGCATCGTCGCGTACGCTCATCGGACGACCCCGTTCCTGATGTATTTCGCCACTTCGAGGGTGCCGAGCAGCTTCTGAAGACTTTGTCCGACACTTTCCGTCCCGCTGTCCAGGACGAGTTCGGGATTAAGCGGTTCCTCGTATGGATCGGAAACGCCGGTGAAATTCTTGATCTCGCCAGCCAGCGCCTTCTTATACAGGCCCTTCACATCACGCTCGCTCAACTTTTCGATCGAACACTTCATGTACACTTCGAAAAAGCGCTGATGGCTGCGCCGAATCTCGTCACGAATCTCACGATAGGGTGAAATCGCGGCGGAGATCGCGATCACCCCGTTGCGCGCCAGCAGGTTGCAGACGTAGCCGATGCGCCGAATATTGGTGTCGCGGTCTTCCTTAGAGAATCCAAGGCCCTTGGACAAGTTGGTGCGGACCTCGTCTCCATCAAGAATCTCGACTTGGTGGCCTCGGGTCCGCAATTCTCCGGCGACCAGGTTGGCGATGGTGGACTTGCCAGCCCCTGACAGGCCCGTGAACCAAAGAGTGAATCCGTCGCTCATTGCGATGTAGACAGTCTCCCTCGGAATAATAGATTACTAATCAGGCTCTTCAAGTTACTTAACTGGAATTAATCAAACAAGCAGGTTCCCGGGAAGCCTGCGGACCACGCGTAGTCCGCCCCGTGCACCTGCCCATAAGCAAGTTACACTCCCCTGGCAGTCCGATGCTCTTTTAGTGCCCAAGCGCGGGCGCGGTGGCTGCCGGCGAGGTCAAAGATCTCAGTGCGCACCTCGCGCGCCCAGTCTTGGTGCCGAAGCCTAAGGGCACGGCGCAGCATCTGTGGGGGACTTGTGCGACAGCGCCGTAGCAAAATGACCCAGGAGAAGCTCAGCCAATCATGGAGAGAGGTTGAAGTTTCTCTGGATCCCTAGAGCCGCCGGCGATGCGAAAATTTCGCTTGCTCCCGCCTCGCGCAATGCATCGCGGGCGCTTTGGGCGCCGGCGATTCCACAGAAGGTGACGCCCGCAGCATGCGCGGCCACGCAATCGGCTGGAGTATCTCCGACGTAGGTGGTCCTCTCGGCGGGGACTTCCGCGGTTTTTCGTGCCTCGATAATCATATCGGGCGCGGGTTTGAGCGGGAGCAGGCTATCGCGTCCGACGATGATCTGAACGGATTTTCCGGCACCGTTTTTCTCCAGCCAGGACCTTACCGTTCGCGATGAGTTGGAGGTCACGATACCCACCGTGCTGCCCGCGCGCGTGATCGCGCCCAAGATGTCAACCGCACCTGGGAGCGAGGCCGCCCTGTCCATCCCTTGCAGCTCGTACTTCTCGATGATCGCCGACGCCTCGAGAAGTATGGCTGCTCGCTGTCCGCCATCCCTCGGCACCATCGCGGCTAAGTGCGCTCGATAGGCCTCGTACAGCACCAGGTTGCCCTTGGGAAATTGCTGAAAGAGTGGTTCCGGCGCGCCGGCGTTGCGCAGCATCGGTTCCAGTTCGCGGCGGCTTGCAGCCCAGTTCACTACAGGTTCAAGGCGCGCCAGCGTGTTATCGAAATCAAACAGCCAGAGTGACACCGCCACCCTCACCAGGTTCCCTCCTTGCGGCACTCACATGCAGGGTCTGAAGCGATTGCACGCCAACGCGATTCGTATCCGTCGAACTCGATCAGCGTGGCGCCGGGATGTTTGCCGTATCCGGCGAGCAGCTTGAAAGCTTCGGCAGTAGCTGCCATCGCGAATATCGATGCATTGACGGTGCGCGCGCCGAAAGGCGTAAGCAAACCAGCGTCGGCGCAGCGCGGGCACGGAGACGGTGACGGAAGGACCGCAATGCGGGCCGGCGTATCGGTTCGTGCCGCCACCCAGCCGGTGCGGGGAAACCGAGCCACCAGAGCTCCCACGCTTGCAAGCGAGGCCGGACTGCCGATGATTGCCAGAACCAGTTGGGCGAGCGAACCCGGTTGGTCGCTCAATGAGGTAACTGTCACATCCGGGTTAAGTTCCGGCGTCGCTGCGGCGAGTTCATTTGCACGGCGGGCGTCCCGCCCCAGCGCCAGCTCGATGCGCCCGACTCCGGAGCCGACCAGGTACAGGAGCGCAGGTTCCACGTCGTGGGCATCGCCCGCGATCACGAGCCGTGCTCCAAGCAGCCGTTCCTGTGCGCGACCACCCACCCGCGGCACGATTATCTGCCGGCTGTAACGTTCGATTTGCGATGCGCTCAACGGCATAGTCGAGGAGCGAGCCGTGGCCTGCGCTCCGCTCGAGACGATATCCGATTTTCGCTCTCCAGGCCCGGGCCGGAGCGTCGATGGGATCGGCGTTACTCGATGACGTTTTTCTCGATGGGTTCGACGGTCACGCCGGACGCCCTAAGCCATACCAGCGCGCGCTCGATCTGGTCCCGGGTCCCTTCAAACTCCACCGCGACCAGGCCCATCTCCTCGGAGACGCTGGCCCCGCGGATGTTGAACACCAGGTCGAACTTCTTTACCAGTTGATAAAGAATCGGCTCCTTGATGAGCACGCGCGGATAGCTCAGGTAGTAGCGTTCGTGGAGGCGTTCCATTTGCTCAGAACCTGGGCGAGCCGCTCGCGGCGCCATTCCTGCCATCCGATCCACAAGTTGGTGGATAGGTATTTGTCCCCGAAATCCGGGAAGATCGCGACGATGCATCCTTCGCGCAGATCGCGCGCGATCTTGAGCGCGGCTATCATCGCAGCGCCCGAGGATTGTCCGACCAGCACACCTTCGGTCTGTCCGAGCGCATACACCATCTCGTAAGCTTCCTCGGTTCCTATAGGAATCTTCAGGTCGAGCTGCTCCTCGTGGTAAATGCCGGGGACGATGGCGCTGGCCATGTGTTTGAGCCCTTCGAGTCCGTGGAGTTCATCGTCCGGCTCGACCGCGATAACCTGTATGTTCTTGTTCTTCGACTTGAGAAAGCGTCCGGCGCCCATCACCGTCCCGCTGGTGCCGATGCCCGCGATGAAATGGGTCACCTGACCCGCGGTCTGGCGCCAGATTTCCGGGCCGGTGGTTTCGAAATGCGCAAGCGAGTTGGCCTCGTTGTTGTACTGGTCGGGTTTGAAGTACCGGTCTGGGTTTTCGGCGATGATCTCGCGGCATTTTTCGATTGCGCCGTCCGAGCTTTTCATCGGGTCCGAATAAATCGGCCGCGCGCCGAACGCTTCGATGATTTTCTTGCGCTCGCGGCTGACGTTAGCCGCCATCACCAGCTCGACCGGATAGCCGAGCACCGCACCGACCATCGCCAGCGCGATTCCGGTGTTCCCCGACGTCGAATCAATAATCGTCTTGCCCGCATGCAAGTCGCCCGTCTTAAGCCCGACCTCGAGCATCTTGCGGGCGGGACGATCTTTCACCGATCCGCCGGGGTTGAAGCCTTCGAGCTTGGCGAATATGCGCACCCCGGGTCGGAACAGGCCGCGCGTAAGACGGCGGATTTCCAGCAGCGGCGTGTTGCCTATGAGTTCCAGCACGTTCCCCGCGCGGGCTGCGGGAACGGTCTGCTTGTGTTCAGAATCGAGCACGCCGTTTTTGGCGAGTGTTGGCGCCAAGAGCTGTCCCGCTTGTTTTTTAGCGGCCGCCCGCGATCGCGGGGACGATCGAAATGTCGTCGCCGTCCTTGACCTTGGAATTCAGCGACTCCAGAAACCGCACATCATCGCCATTGAGATAGATATTCACGAAGCGACGGATTTCGCCCTTGTCATCGAGCAGGCGTTCGCGAATGCCGGCATGACGCTTTTCCAGATCCTCGATGACCTGGCGAATTGAGGCTCCATCGGCAGGGACTTCCCCTTCGCCGCCGGTGAAACGCCGCAACGGGGTAGGGACTCGGACTCGGACTGCCATAGATAAACTATACCTCCCGCAAACGGATCTTGATGCTTATTCCTGCCTGCCAGCGCAGACAAGCGCTGTTGCCCATCAGGCCGACGCCGCAGCCGGTTTTCCCTCGCCGAGGCGCTCGAACAACGTATCGAACTCGCGCAGACGCGCATCGATGACGAACGGCCGCTCGATCGCGCTCGAAACCGCCTCGAGGGTCTTGTAGCCGTTGCCCGTGATCGACACCACCACGGTTTCGTCGGGCTTGATCCGGCCCTGGTTGATTAGCTTGAGAGCCACGGCCAGCGTGGTCCCCCCTGCGGGCTCGGCGAAAATTCCCTCGGTGCGCGCCAGCAGTTTGATCGCGTCGACGATCTCGGGGTCGGTGGCGCTGTCGCCCCATCCTCCCGACTCACGCACCGCACGAAGCACGTAAAAGCCATCGGCCGGATTGCCTATGGCGATCGACTTGGCGATGGTATCGGGCTTCACCGGCGTGATCAGGTCCACGCCCTTGTGCAGTGCATGAATTACCGGCGCGGAGCCCGCGGCCTGCGCCGAATGGATTTTGAAATTAGGTCCCTTGACGAGGCCCACATCTTTCAGTTCTTTGAAGGCCTTCGCGACCTTGGGCAGGATGGTGCCGCCGGCGGTCGGGACCACGATGTGATCCGGCAGTTTCCATCCCAGTTGTTCCGCGATTTCGAAGCCAAAGGTCTTCGCGCCTTCGGTGTAGTACGGCCGCAGGTTGATATTGACGAACGCCCACCCATACTTGTCCGCGATTTCGCTGCAGAGTCGATTTACATCGTCGTAGTTGCCCCGAATGATGATCACCTGTGCGCCATAGATGGTCGAGCCAACAATCTTTCCGGCCTCCACCCCCTCCGGCATGAAAATGAAGCCTTTGAGCCCGGCGCGTGCGGCGTGGGCGGCGACCGCAGTGGCGAGATTTCCGGTCGAGGCGCACGACACGGTCGTAAAGCCAAATTCGCGCGCCTTGGTGATTGCGACCGACACCACCCGGTCTTTGTACGAAAGGGTCGGATGATTGACGGTATCGTCCTTGACGTACAGGCTCTTCAGCCCGAGCTCGGCACCCAGGCGCCTGCAGTGAACCAGCGGTGTGAATCCGGAGTTCGGCCCGACTTCGGGTTCGCCGTCGACGGGCAGCAGTTCGCGATAGCGCCAGAGGTTGTGCGGGCGCGCTTCGATTTTCGCCCGCGTCAGGGCGGCGCGAATTTTCGCGTAGTCGTAATTGACCTCCAGGGGCCCGAAACACGTCTCACAGACATGGAGCGGGGCGACCGGGTATTCCTGTCCACATTCTTTGCACTTGAGACTGGTGATGTAGCTCATCGGGTCCTCTATTGATGAACAGGAGCTGCGGCGGACTTGCCGTGCCAAGCTCCACATTTGCATCCGGAGCGTGCCGGAACGTCAGTTACTCTAAATCGCACGGGCGCTGCCGCGTCGTAGGTCAGGATTCGTCCCGCCAGGGGCGGCAACACCCCTGAGACTGAAGCGATCGCCTCCGCCGCCTGCACCTGGCCGATGACCCCTGCCACTGGACCAACGATTCCCGCCTCCCGGCACGAAGCGATGTCTTCCTGGTCGGGCGGTTCCTCGAAGAGGCACCGTAGGCACGCGGAGCGGCCTGGAACAATCGTCATTGCCTGGCCGCTCATCCCCAGCACGCCGCCGTATGCGAATGGCCGCGCTGCCGCAAGCGCCGCGTCGTTGATTAGAAACTTAGCGGCGGGATTGTCTGTCCCATCAACCAGGAACTCGTGCGCTGCTGCCAGCTCGATAGCGTTGTGGGGCTCAAATGCAATCGCGCGAGCATCGATTTCGGTTTTGGGGAACCGTCGGCGCAGGCGAACCGCGGCACATTCGGCCTTGGGCTTTCCGAGGTCCGCGTCGCGGTAAAGCACCTGCCGTGCGAGATTGGAAAGCTCGACCGGATCGGGATCGATGAGAGTCAGATGCCCTATTGCGGCACTCGCGAGTGCCCAGGCGGCCGGAACTCCCAACCCCCCGATCCCAACGATTAGTATGCGCCCTTTGGATTCCATTTGGTCGTTGCGAGGCTTTCGGGAGACGGTGAGGGTCGGTGGCGAAAAATCAAAAACCCTCTTCCTGCGATCGAGGACGAGGGTTCTAAAACTCTCGCCCTATCTTCCAAGGCCCTTCATCGTGGGGCCTCGCAGGAGTTAGCACCAGCACCCTTTCGGGCCGGTTGCTGCGGCATCATCGGGCCAGTCCCTCCGCCGCTCTCGATAAGGCTCTTATCGTGAGCAAAGAGTTAGCCCAGCCAACCGCAGCTGTCAATCAACCGACCACGCAGTCAGTGCGCTCGACAGTCGGACAGACCGCGTAATTGGCACAACAAAGCGCCTTGGCCACTACAGGCAACTATTGGCCGAAACTATTCGCGCGCAATCATCGATCTGCAATTGCAACCTTGGCGCACGATACTGTAGGTTGCCGCGAGTTACCGGGTCGACCAGCATGAGTGTAATTCGAGTACCGCATGCTTGGGCCGCTCTCACTCGCATTGTCCTTGTTGCGATGGGACTGGCGGCCGCATCGGCATGCGACCCCTGTCCGAAGTGCCCCTCGACGAGGACCCCGACGCCCACTCCGACTGCGGTCCCGACTCTTACGCCTACGCCAACCGTACTCCCGACTCTTACCCCGACTGTGACTGTCACGGCGACCGTGACTGCCACGGCAACCGCGACCCCCACGGTGTCACTGAGCGGCAATGTTTTTCAGGGTCCGATGATTGGATCGACTGTCCAGGTGATCAAGGTGAACCCGGCCAACGGAGCCAACACCGGATCAGCCCTCGGCACGGCGACTACCAACGCCTCGGGTGCTTACACCCTCACGGTTGCTCCACCGCCCGCGGGGCCCGTGAGGATCGAGGTCGCGGGCGGCACGTTCGTGAGCGAGGCAGATGGCGCCACCATTATTACTCCCACCCCACTGACCGTACTGTTGCCCTCGCTGCCCGCAGGAACCGTTAGCGCTGACCTCAATCCGCTGACCCTCTTCATCGATCTGTTAACGGTCGCGGACGTTGTACAGGGAACGTCTTTTGGCACCGCCCTAAGCAACGCGACTGCAAAGGTTGAAGCCATTTACGGCTTGACTAGCAATCCCGACACGCTGACGCCGGACTATACTGCCCCCGGGGTTGAAACCGATGCGGGCAAGTTGGGTCTGATCCTCGGCGCGCTTATCAACGAAGATCAGTTATTATGCCCGAGCGCGCCGGGCGGTTTGGCGCTGTCGCTCGCGACGGATCTGAGCGACGGGGTCTTTGATGGCAAAGCGTTCGGCGCTCCAGTTTCGTACTGCGGCAGTGGGACGTTACCCGCGTTCGCTGGGACGTCGGCCTTCCAGGACTCGCTGGCCGGGCTTTACGGGTTGCAACTCTCCACCCGGGGATTTGTCTTCGGGGGTCCCAACAACGTGCTTACGCTCAACGGTGTCACCCCGTCGCAGACGAGCATCGCAGACATCAACTCCGCCGTCCTGAAGGCAACCACGGTCACCAATACGATCACCGCGGGACCGACGCTGGGAAGTAGCGAGGACCGGGCAGGAGCCACCGCCACGCCGCTTCAGAATGGCATGGTTCTGATCGCCGGTGGCAGCAGCACGAGCTCGGGAATTCGCAGGAACGCGGTACTTTACAATCCCGCTACCAACACCTTTTCGACGCTCACCAGCCAACTGTCCACGTCCCGTGAGTTTGCGACCGCGACGCTCCTGGTCAATGGCAAGGTCCTGATAGCAGGTGGGCTCGATGGGCCCGGGGATAACCTGGTCACCCAAACGACCGACATCTTCGATCCGACCACCGACACCTTTACTCCAGGACCGAACATGTCCAGCCCCCGGGAGCATGCAGCAGCGGTCGCGCTAAGCAACGGCACGGTGTTGATTGCCGGAGGTGACGCTGGCAGCGGCGCTAAAGCGCTAAGCAGCACCGACATCTACAATTCCTCCACCAACACCTTCAATAGCGGCGGCGGGCCCGCGATGAATCATCCGCGGACTCAACTGATGGCTACCACTCTGTACACGGGAGACGCTCTGTTCGCCGGCGGAGAAAGTGACAGCAACGCTTCCGATAACACGGCTGAAATCTTCAGTTTGAAGAACAACACCTTCTCCAATCCCGTTGCGATGGCCAACGGCGGGCGCCAGAGTGGAACCGCAACTCTGTTACCCAACGGGAACGTACTAATTGCGGGGGGATTCACCGTCACACCTGACAGCGGCCCGCAAGCTCTCAAAAGCACCGAGTTGTTCGTTACAGTAAGCAATGCGTTTCAATCTCCGCGATCGGTTTCGATGAACTCGGCGCGGGATGACATGACGGCGACGCTTACGCCAAGCGGTACGGTGCTGATAGCGGGCGGCGATCAAGCCACCGCTGCGACAAGTCTGACTAGTACTGAACTATACTTTGCGAACAGCGACATATTCGCACCAGTCGCGAACACCGAGTCGCTGTCGGTCGGCCGCGCCTCGGCCACCGCTACGCTCCTTCAAAGCCGTCAAGTCCTTATCGCAGGAGGTTTCATCGGCGCTGCCACGAGCGCACCATCGGGCACCACGAACACCACTGATCTGTACACGCCGTAGGGCTCGTCTGCGCACCGCTCAACGTGAGGCGACGACCGAGGAAGGTTCTAATCACAAATTCACCGGTCGTCCGGAGTTGTGCGCCTAAGCTCGTTCCAGATGCAATTCTAAGTCTTCAGGTTTTTGAGAGAGAACGGAACCATCCGCGCTGAAAGCAAAGGCCCGGGCCTTCGCTTCGCTCCCGATTCAGAGGCTGAGAAACGCCCTAGCGGGTGAGCAGCTCGGCTATCTGGATGCCGTTCAGGGCCGCGCCCTTGCGAAGCTGATCGCCGCTGACCCACAAGTTCAAGGCGTTAGGATTACTGATGTCTTCGCGGATGCGCCCGACGAGGCAATCATCCTGGCCCTCGGCGACGATCGGCATCGGGTAGCGGTTGTGTGCCGGGTCGTCGACCACCCGCAACCCGGGGAATCGACCCAACAGCTCGCGTGCCCGGCGCGCGCCAACCTTGGTTTCGGTCTCCGCATTGATCGAGATCGAGTGCGCCGTGAAGACCGGCACTCGCACGGTAGTCGGCGCGATCAGAAGATCGGGAGCGTTCAGGATTTTGCGCACTTCGTTGACCAGCTTTATTTCCTCGCCGGTGTAGCCGCTCTCGAGGAACTTGTCGATGTGCGGAATGAGGTTGAAGGCGATTTGATGTTGAAAGAACTCCGGCTCGATCGCTTCCCCCTTCGCCCAGGCGAGGACCTGTTTGCGAAGTTCCGCGACGCCGTTGACCCCCGCTCCCGATACAGCCTGAAAGCTGGTCGCAACCACCCGCTTCAGGCGCCCCGCGTCGTGGAGCGGTTTTAGCGGCATCACGGTCACAATCGTTGTGCAATTCGGGCAGGAGACGATTCCCTTGTGAGTTCTGGCCGCCTCGCCGTTGATTTCCGGCACTACTAGCGGGACATCGGGATCCATCCTGAAGGCGTTGGACTTGTCGACCACCAGCGCGCCGGCCTTGACCGCAAGCGGCGCGAACTCGCGCGATTGCTCGGTGCCGGCCGAGAATAGAGCGAGGTCGATTTCCTTGAACGAAGCCTCGGTGAGCGCCTCAACCGCGATCGATTCGCCCGCGAACGAAACCTTCTTGCCGGCAGATCGTGCGGAGGCGAACGCGCGCAGATCGCGAACTGGAAAGTTGCGTTCGTGCAACAGCTTGAGGGTGGTCTGGCCGACCGCGCCGGTCGCCCCCACCACCGCAATTCTTTGTCCGCTTGCCATGCCCGGTCTTGCCCGCAGCGGGGTTGCCCCGGTGCTGCGCAAAGAGCGTATCGGCCTCCCGCTTGTCAGTCTAGCTTGTGATGTTTGGTTCAGACCTTGTCGAGCAGCCACCCCGACACGGTCTGGTACAACTCGTCATCAAAGCCGGTGAAACGATGGTCTGCGCCAGCCAGAAGCCTCAGGGTTTTGGGCTCCCGTGCGCGTTCGTAGATCGCTTCCGACGATTCATGAGGCAAGATGGTGTCCGCGGTTCCGTGCACCAAAAGCAATGGCCGCGGTGCGAGCTCCGCGACAACGTGTGCCCCGGCGAGTTGACTCGAGAGTGCGACCACGGTCGTGATAATCGGCGCCAGGGTCCCGGCATTGATCGCGACCGCACCCCCGAAAGAGTGACCTATCAGCGCCGCGCGCCCGTAGTGGATCGCGCGCAAAAATGACAGCCCCGCCAATGCGTCGAGCATGCACTCGCCGAACTCGTTCGGCGCGCGGTAGTCGATCCGTGCGATCGCGATTCCGGCACCTGGAAGTTCGCGGCCCAGCCGCGGGTACAACTTGGATGGCCCGTCGACGCCGCCTATTGCGCCGCTGACGCAAAGCGCCACGCGGTTGGGCCCGGCGGCCGGATGAAAAATCATCGGGATCGGTCCGCGCGTCGTGTTGATGGTCAGGTGTTGCGCGCCGTCAATCTCCGCGGTGGACTCAACTCCGAGGATCTTGAGGCCGATCTGATCGCTCATCGAAGGTTTCAACGTGACTGGCCGCGGCGCGGCTCGTCGAGGCCGGGATCGGTCGAGTGACCGAGCATGCGCAATCCATAGCGAGCCATCGCGGCCAGACGCTCGATCCGGCTCAGCAGCTCCGCTTGCTCCGCGAGTGGCGCTTCGACCAGCGCCTGCGCCGTCGCGGCCAGACTTGTCTTGAGAACTTCGACCGCTCGCGCCAGATCTTCGTGAGTGGGCGGCCGACTGCGCCGACGCTCCGCCAGCGCTTCCGCGAAATCGATGATTTCAGCCATTGCGATCGCTTGGACACGATTATCTCGCATCGCTGCGCAGTATCCAATCCGGCGCGCCAACGCGTATCGCGGCTAACGCTGCTTTTGAGCTCTGATCTTTTGATCATGTGCGCAATGGTTGAGAGGGCGAGGCGTCTCTCCGGCGACCACTCGCACGAGAGGAGGGAGCGGATTGCGCTTACCCGGGAGATTTGACGACGCTCATTCGCTCGCACTCAAGGGAAAGGTCGCGAGTCGTTCGTACGTCGAACCCTTCGGTGACAGGTGGCTCCTATAGAGGGCAATCTCGCCGACCCTAGATTCTCCAAACTCGCTCTGCTTTGCCGTCTGCAATCGCCCAAGGAGGCTTCTGACCCTGCGCGGGTCGCGGATGCGCGCGATGGTCAGATGTGGCGCCCAGGGGCGCTCTGCCGGCTCGAAGCCCAGGTATGCCGCGGCGTCTTCGATCTGCGTCGCGAGGCGAATCAGCGCCTGCGACTCAAGCCCCGTCCACAACACGCGTGGGCGGCGCAAGCTAGGAAAGGCGCCGATGCCGCGAGTACGGACCTGGAACGCGGTTGCGGCGTTGCCGACAGCTGCGAGTGCGTCGGCCAGGGGAGCAAGCCTTGCAGACTCAATCGCAGTCCCAAGAAATTTCAGCGTCACATGCAATTTGTCGCGTCGCGCCCAGGCGACGCCGTCGTTGGGTGCACGCAACTCTTCGATTAAGCGATAGATCGCCCCCTCGACTTCATCACCGACCCGAATCGCGAGAAAGGTTCGGACCTTGTTCGGGAGCGAAGCGAAGCTCTGCTCAAATCGGGTCACGAAAGCCGCGAACACGCGCGCCCGCGTGGCTGCCTACTTGTCCAGCTCCCACTCGACCAGGGGCAGGCGGTCGTTGCCGAAAAACATCACGTCGTCCACGAAAATCGAAGGCGAGCCGAAACCACCGCGGTCGATCAACTGCTCGGTATTGGTGCGCAGCCTGGCCTTGTAATCGGCGGAGGCAATTTTCGTGAAGTATTCCTTTTCGTCGAGGCCGATCTCGCGCACGATGTCGCGTAATACTTCGTCCTGACTGATGTCGCGATCCGCGCCCCAATAGCTTTCAAAAACCCGCCGCGAGTAGGGCGAGATCTTTCCATGTTCTTCGGCGACGAACGCGCCGCGCATGGCTTTGACCGAGTTGACCGGAAAGACCGACGGATTGCCGATCTTGAGTCCGTAGAAGCGCGCCCAGTCCTGCAGATCCTTCGAATAGTAGCGTGCCTTGAGTTTCACCGGGTTGGCGCGGCTTTCGTACACGCTGGGATTGACCGTGTTGAAGACCCCGCCGACCAGGAAGGGCTTCCACAGCAGGTTGGCGTTGTGGCGGTGCGCCACGTCTTCGATCTTGCTGAAGGCCAGGTAAGTCCAGGGGCTCGAGCAATCGTAGAAGAATTCCATGTTCTTTCCCATTTGAGTTTCCTCGCCTGTCGCAGCATAGAAGAGCGCACCGCGTCAGGGCCAGTCCCCGCGACTTGCGCCAGTTATTCCTCCTGTGCCGGCGGGGGCCCGTCGATCTGCACCAGGTCGGCGCGGACCGTGCCGATAAAGGTCGCGGCCTCCATGCGCAGCGGCAAATGCCCCTTGTCGGCGCTGATCCAGATGGTGGTTTCGCGGGCCTGCCTGCGGAGCTTCCCGTTACTCAGGTAAACGATGCCGGGTGAGACCTTGAGCGCATCGTAGGAACCAACCGGCACCACCACCCGTTCCTTTCCTTCCACGTTGAAGTCGAAGACGTAGCGATTGGTGCCGGAGAACACGTCGAACAAAAGCCGGCGGCCGGGAGCGAGGTCCTGACTGAGCGCCATCATGGCGCCGGAAATAGGCCCAAACGGATCGTTGGAAATGAATTCGTGGATCTCGGCTCCGTTGTGGTTTTTTTTGGTCGAGACAACCAGATTGCTCTTGTCATCGAAGGTGATGGTGTATTCATTGGCACGCTGGTTCTCGTGCTGAACCTGGTAGATGTCATGCGCCTTGAGAGAATCGACCGCCACCCGTTCGCGCATATAATCGCGCATGCGGAACACCAGGTCGACGACCTTGTTGGTCTCGATCCAGGCCTCGACGTTCCATAGTGCAGGGTTCTTCTTGTTGCGGTGCAGCTCGAACCATCCACGCGCCGCCGGAATTCCGAGCCACGAGGCTTCATAGACCAGCCGCTCGCCATCGTGAAACGGGAAAAAGCCGGGAGTGTAACTGGGCACTTTCACATCGGCGGGCAGCGCGAGCGGGGTTGGCGCGGCCGCAGGCTTGCGCCGATGCATTTTTCCGTTCGAAGCGCTCGCGCGATTTCCGGGATCCGAATCGTCGGCCGCGCGGGCGCGAAACGCGCCTACCACCACCGCCACGGTCAGCCAAACGAACAGTGTGAGACCCTTGATTTTGCTTGCTTTTTGCACCCTTCCCGATCGACGCTTGCTTGCAATCAAGATCACGATCGCGAATAATTCTGACCTATAGCGGAGGGCTGGGAAATGTCGAAGAGCCGGTTTATTTTCGCCGCGGCGGCAATCTGTGCAATCGCCGTGGCGCTGCCCGCTACGTCGCGTGCGCAAAGTTATGGTGGTCAGGGACTGGGAAGCGCGCTCGCCAACAGCCCGATGATGCACCAGGGACTAACCAGGGCGGGTGTCGACGACATTACCGCGCGCGCCGACAAGGAATCCGCCTTCAAGATTGTCAAAGATGTGAAGCTAGGCCTGAAAGATGCCGACCCAAACGCGCGTGTCCAGGAACTTAACAAGTTGCGCGACATCGAGGACCCCGATGCCGACCGGCTTTTGATCGAATATCTTGCCGACCCCGATATTCGGGTGAAGATGAAAGACCTCGACCTGCTCGGCTATCGTGAGACCAATTCGGCGGTCGAGCCAATCTCGCAGATGCTCTTCCTGCGTTCCACCGAGCCTGCAGTGCGCTTGCTTGCGGTCGCCGCCCTGGGCCGAATCGGCGACGCGCAGGGCGCGCTCCCGATCATGCAGTACCTGCAGGAGGAGACCGACGACCAAGGTCGGGGAACCGCGGTCTTCGCGCTTGGCGAAATCGGCAGCGACAAGGCAACGCCCGTTCTGATCAAGTTGACCGACGAGGATCCGAGTCCGATGGTGCGGCGGCTATCCAAGGAAGCGCTGCAGAAGATTGACGGAGAGTTGCCCAGGCAGCGTAGCGAATTCGAGGTTGCGCAAAAGAAGCCCAGCGTCACGCCCACCGACCAGAAGCTGGCGAAACTCCGCCAAGTCGATCAGCAGATCCAGAACATGTCTCGGTAAGAGACTTGAAAATCGACGGGTTTCGGTGAGCCGCGCGCGGGTTTCCGGGACCAATTCACGTGCAGAACTGCTACGCGCGAGCGAGCCACTGGCCCGCAAGAACCCCGTCTCCGCACCATGTTCCGTTTTCAATCAGGGCGCGTCCGTTGACCAGCAGGTGCTGGATTCCTGCCGGGTCCTGGTCGGGTACCCGGGAGTCGGCCGCGCAGCCGATGGTTGCGGGGTTGAAGATACAGAGATCCGCGGCGAAACCCTTGCGCACCAATCCCCGTTCCTTCAGGTGCATTCGCTCGGCTGCCATTCCGGTCATCTTGTAGATCGCATCTTCCAATCTCAAAAGGCCTAGCTCGCGGACGTAGTAGCCGAGGATTCGTGGATAGGTGCCGAAGCTCGCGGGATTGTGATGGCCGCGCGAAGTCAGGATGGTGTCCATCTCGAAAGCGTTTAGGCGATGGCTCATCGCCGCGCGCAAAGCTTCCTCGTTGCCCTGGTCATCGCCGCTGTACAAATGATTGAGCACGCGAGCGCGAGTTCCGCTCTCCCGCGCAATCGTCAAATACGCCTCGACCGGGTCGAGCTTCAGCGCCTCGGCTATCTCGCCGAAGAATTTTCCTTCCAGGTGGGCCAACTCGGGCTTGACCGCCCACATCAGCTGCACGCCCTCCGCGATGAACCCGCGCAGCGGCTGAAATCCATCGCGCAATTGCGCCCACCCGTGGCTGTGGTCCAGCAATTCCTCCAGGTGAGTTTGCGACCACGCGGGGAAAATCACCCGAATGGTGGTGTTGCCGCAGGTGTAGGGGAAGGTGTCGAAAGCGATGTCGACGCCGTTACTCGTGGCACGTTCGATGTCCGCCAGCGTCTCATTCGCGGTCGACCAGGTGCGCCGGCCCACGAAGATCAGGTGCGAAATCTGCAGCGGCACGCG
>Ga0126378_10001138_pt1 | contig 19931 bp, 13 predicted proteins | sample PanSoiMetPlot_23_FD_92587 | JGI IMG/M metagenome (GOLD analysis project Ga0126378, IMG submission 92587) | Tropical forest soil microbial communities from Panama - MetaG Plot_23 | ecosystem: Environmental > Terrestrial > Soil > Tropical forest > Bulk soil | place: Panama | collected 2016-02-17
AACCGCGGGCCGCTCTGGTTTCCGCCGAAGTCGCGCAGCGACTGGGCAGCAGCATTCGCGATGCGGTCTCCGGGATCACCGAGCTCGACCTGGCCGAGCTGTCCCGACCGTTTATCCTCGGCCGCAAAGTCGCCACCCCATCCCCGCCGGATCGCAAGACCCTCGCGTCGATCGTTTTCACGTCGGGCAGTACCGGCACGCCCAAGGGCGTCATGCTCACCCACGGAAACTTCGGCGCGGAGGTCGGAATGATCGGGCGAGTCTTCTCGCTCTCCGGGGAGGACACGCTGCTGTCGCTGCTGCCGCTTCATCACGCCTTCGAATTCACCTGCGGCCTGCTGCTGCCCTTGGCGAGCGGCGCTACCATCGCCTACCCGCTGCACTTCGACTCCAAGGAACTCTCTCGCATCATGGCCGACATCCGGCCCACCGCGCTGATCGGGGTGCCCGCGCTGTGGGAGGCGGTTCATCGCCGGATCATGGATGAGGTCGAAGGGCGCGGGCCGTTTTTTGGCGCGGCCTTCGGGCAATTGCGCAATCTCAACCGTCGCCTGGATGACGAGTCGGGAATCAACCTCGGCTCGGTCCTGTTTAGGCAAGCACATCATGCACTGGGCGGAAGGCTCCGACTCGCGGTCAGCGGCGGCTCCGCCCTGCCCCAGCGCGTCGCGCGGTTTTTCAACGACATCGGAATTCGCTTGCTGGAGGGTTACGGACTAACCGAGGCCGCCCCGGTTCTGAGTGCAGCGCGTCCCGACGAGCCACTCACGGTCGGCTCGGTTGGTCGGCCGCTGAACGGCATCGAGGTGAAGCTCGGCGACGAGTCAGGCGGAATCGGTGAGATCGTAGCCCGCGGCCCCAACATCATGGCGGGCTACTACCGCAACCAGGCCGCCACCGACGAGGTACTGCGCGACGGATGGCTGCATACGGGGGACCTCGGACGATTTGATGAGCAGGGCATGCTCTACGTGGTCGGGCGCGCCAAGGAAGTCATCGTCGATTCGGGCGGCAACAACATCTACATCGATGAGCTCGAAGAGGCCTACGGCCATTCGCAGTTTCTCAAGGAGCTGGCCGTGGTCGGACTCAAGGTGGGCGAAGGTGAGCAGGTCGCAGCACTGGCGGTTCCGGCCTACGCCCGCGGCGAAAGCCGGCGCTCGGTTGAAGATCGCCTGCGTGCAGATTTCGACAAGATTGCGCGGGGGCTCAGCCCGCACAAGCACATTCGGATTCTCCGCTTCACCGACGGGGAGCTGCCGCGGACCCGTACGCGCAAGATCAAACGCCCCGAGGTCGTGGCGACCATGCGCCAAATGCTGGAAAGCACCGCAGACCTGCTGCTGGTAGCAAACAGTGCGGAAATCGAACCGTGGCTTGCACAGGCGCTCGCCCAGGTTTCGAGCGATGCGATCAATCTCACCCCGGCAACTCGTCTGATCGAGGACCTTGGACTCGACTCGCTGGCCATGGCCGAGCTGGCCGAACATATTGCCGAGCACGCCGGGCGCGAGATCGGCCCGCAGGAAACTACCGACCTGAGGACCGTAGCCGACCTGCAGCGACTGGGATCGACCGAAACTTCGAATGGCCGCGCCCGACTCCCGTCGTATGCTCGCTTTGCCGAGCCCTTCACGCCCACGCTGCCCAATCCGATCCGCAGGCTCGCGCGCGCCGCGACCCGCAGCGCTCAGCGCGCGATCTTCGCCGGTTGGCTCAAGCCCAAAGTGCTGGGAAGGGGCAATATTCCGGCCAACCGCAACGTGCTGGTGGTCGCGAATCACTCAAGCCACGTCGATTTTGGTTTGGTCGGCTACGCGCTGGGCGCGATGGGGGACGATCTGATCGTGCTGGCTGCCAAAGATTATTTCTTCAATACTGGCGCGCGCCGCTTTCTGGCATCGAACTTCACCACGCTGATCCCGTTCGATCGGGAACGCGCGCAACTGGAATCGCTCGACGATGCGCTCGCGGAACTCAGGGCCGGAAAAAGCGTGTTGATGTTCCCCGAAGGGACGCGCTCCCCCGACGGCACGGTGCACGAATTCAAAAGCGGTGCTGGCTATCTCGCGTTGCGCGGCGACTGCGACGTGCTGCCGATCCTGATTCGGGGGACGCACAAGGTTCTCGGCAAAGGCAGCCTGCTTCCGCACTACCACGAAGTCGAAGTAAGAATTGGCAGTGTGATCAGCGCCGCCAAACTGCGCTCAGTAAGCGAGAATGCCGAGGGGACGGGCGCGTACCGAAAACTGGCGGACTATATGCGCACGGCGGTCGTTGCGATGGGCACGAAGAAAGCGCCGTTGCGTCCAACCCCTAAAACTCCCGCCGGCAAAGGCGCAGGGGCGGAGCTAGCAGCGGTCCCGTCGCATCAGCGCACACCCGGCCCGCGAGTGCGCGCCCGCCGCGGCGGTTGATTAAAGGCCGTTTCCGATCTCTTTCAAGTTTGCACCGTCCTTACGACGAAGTTGGTCGTGCAGACGACGGCCAGCGTGCCGCTCAAGTTCGCACATACCTGGGCGCTGATTTCTGACAGGGCCGGAGTGAGCCTGTAAGCCGGGTTCTGTACCCTTGCGGGCGGCGATCATTCCTCTTGGCCGGGCGATTGCTCGCCGGCTCTAGCGACCATACCCGAGGGATCATGAGCGGGCCGCTCACCCTCCTATTTGGTCTTGCTCCGGGTGGGGTTTGGCATGCGCGCGCGATCACTCGCGCGCCGGTGGGCTCTTACCCCACCATTTCACCCTTGCCCTTGTGGGGCGGTCTATTTTCTGTGCCACTTTCCGCGGATCGCTCCGCGCCGCCGTTAACGGCCACCCTGCCCTTATGGAGCCCGGACTTTCCTCTCTCCTTGCGAAAAGCGATCGCCTAGCTCACTCCGGCGAGCAGATTCTATCATCGCGCGCGCGGCAAGGGGCACCTTGACATTTAGCTGCTGAAGTTCGGCCGCAAAGAGCACCGCGCGCTACTTAACCGTGATACTGCTTGGCCAAGTGGCAATGACGCGGAGGCTAAAGGGAGGAGGAGTCCACGGCCACACGAGATCCTTCACTGTGGCTCGGAACGACAAAACCTGGAACAACTCTGAACCTTGGGGTTTGGGAGTCCGTCGCGCTTCAGGTGGTTTCGGCGGCTGGTTTGTCTTCGTAATACAGAATTCGTTGGCAGTTGGGGCAGAAGTGGATTTGAAGATGTTTCTGGACTTCGTTGAACAACTGCGGCGGTAACAGGCGTCGACAGCCCATGCAGGTTCCGCCTTTTGCCAGTACAACGGCGGTTCCCTGGCGCCGGGTGAACAGGGTGTTGTAGCGCTGCAGCAGGCTCGGTTGAATTCGGGCGGCGGCTTCGGCGCGCTCGCGACGCTTCTGCGCGATCGAACTGTTGAGATTTTCAACCTGTGTCGCGATTTCCTTTTCGCCTTCCGCTAGGGCAGCACGCCCTTTTGCAATCGCTTCGCCAAGTTCCTTGATTCGGGCCGTGCGTGGGTCGGCGGCCTCGGTCAGCGCAAGCACTTCGGATTCGAGGCGAAGATTGGTGTCCTTGAGGGCTTCGACCTCGTGGGTGAGGGCCTGCAGTTCCTTGTCGGTGCGCACCAGGTTGAGGCGCATCCGCTTGTTGCGGATTCTCGCCTCTCCTTCGGCCAGCTCTTTTTCGGCTTTTTTGCGGGTGGCGGTGCTCTGCTGATCTTCCTCGACCAGGCGCTGCAGTTCGGCTTGATTCCGTTCGTTCTCTTCGCGCAACCCTTCCACGTTTCCGGCGATTGTGGCCAGCGTTTGTTCCAGTTCTTGGAGCTGGCGATCGATAACCTGCAACCCCATGAGCCGGGCTATCTCTTCAGGCAATGCAACCTCCCCTATGCACGCACAACCGCATCAGGAAGGCGTGACCTCTCGTGTGTGTTGGAAAAAATCGATCCGTACTGGTGTGGGCCCACCAGGATTTGAACCTGGGACCAGCCGGTTATGAGCCGGCAGCTCTGACCGGACTGAGCTATGGGCCCTTCGCGATCCATCGGGCAATCGTCCCATGGTACCAATTTGAGCGCGTCTGTTTAAGGGGTGTCTCAAACGACCGTTTAGCGCGTGCGCCCGATCAGCGCCGCGGATCAGACGCGCGGCGCAGCGAAATCAAAGCCTGCGCCTTCTCCCAAGCCTCGTCGTCGCTCGCACCGCCGGCGGATGCTTCTGCGACATCGCGCTTCAGTAAGTCCACCTCGCGTTGGTGGCGCCTGCGTTCGAGAGCGGTCGTGTAGTCGGCAACCAGCACGCGCGCGTGCTCAGGATCTTCGATCAGCGGGCCAACCGCCGCGGCCGAAAATTGCGACAGCTGTTCGGCGTTAAGGTGTTCCGCGATCCAGGCTTCCATCGCAGCGTGCGGTTTGTCACTCGCGCAAATCTCGACCAGCGCGGCGGCGAGCTCAGGGTCCGCGAAATCCTTCGCGACCTCAGTCTCCGCAATTTGTAGCCGTAACTGGGGGTGGAGCAACGCGATCGAGACCAACCCGATCTCGGCGCGCGTGCCTGCGTCAGCGGATTGGATCCGGGCCCGCGGCGGAGTGACGGCTTGTTGAATACCGCCACGACCGCCGCGTCCCTCCCGCCGCAATATTTCCTCCCCGATCCCGAGTATCGATGCCGCGCGACTGGCAAGCAGCTCGAATTCAAACCGGTTGGTGACTAGTTTAAGTATCTCGGCCACGCGCTCCGCCGCACGCGCCCGCGCCTCCAGCGACCTGCTCGCGTGGCGCGACTGCTCCTCTAGAAAGTAGTCGATCAGCAGTTCGGCGGAATCCGCCAGCTGCTTGAACGCCCCACCGCCGTGCTCGCGGATGAAGGTATCCGGGTCAAACCCGGCCGGGATGAAAATGCCGCGGCCGAGCAGCCCGGCTTGAAGAAAGATTCCGAGCGCTCGCAAGGAGGCTTTGCGGCCCGCCTCATCCCCATCGAAACACGCGATTACGTTCTTGGTGTGTCGCCCCAACAGACGCAACTGTTCAACCGTCAACGCCGTGCCGCATCCCGCAACCGCTTCCTTAAAGTCGGCCTGCGCGAGCGTGATCGCGTCGATATAACCTTCGACCAGGATTGCACGATCTTTCGCGGCGATGGTCGCTCGGGCTTCATACAACCCGTAGATAGTTCGCGTCTTCGAATAGAGAGGAGACTCCGGCGAATTCAGGTACTTGGGTTGGCGGTCATCGAGGACGCGGCCGCCGAATGCGACCACCCTGCCCTGCACGTCGCGGATGGGGAACATCAGGCGCGCACGGAACATATCGCGCGATCCCTCGGCGTCTCTCTTGACCAGGCCGAGCTTTACGCCCGCCTCGCGCAGCCCGCGGCGTTCGAGCGCCCTGGTGAGCGCCACGGCACGGGCGGGTGCAAACCCGATGCGGAACGCCTGCGCGGTCTCTCTGCCAATGCCGCGCGACTCCAGGTATTCACGCGGCGGCTCACCCTCTGGGGTCTTCCACAACACGTGGGAAAAGAATTCGGCGGCGGTCTGGTTGGCCAGGTACATCGAATCGCGCTCGGACTTGGAAGGGCCGCCGCCGTATTGTTCCTCGGGCAATTCGATTCCGTACCGTTGCGCGAGCGAGCGCACCGCTTCCGGAAACGTCAGCCCTTCCATCTTCATGATGAAGTTGAAGATGCTGCCCCCGGCGTTGCATCCAAAGCAGTGAAAGAACCCACGCTCCGCGTTCACCGAAAACGAGGGAGTTTTCTCCTGATGGAACGGACACAGCCCGACGAAGTTCCGCCCGGTGCGCTTGAGGCGCACATGCGCCCCGATCACTTCGACGATGTCGGCGCGCTCGCGGACTTCTTCGATCTTATCTTCACCGAATCGTCCCATCATTCGCTCAGCACCTCGCGCAGCCGGGCCGGATAGTTCGTCATTATACCGTCAACGCCGCAGCCGATGAGCAGGCGCATCAGCTCGGGCGCATCGACTGTCCACACCAGCACCTTGAGGCCCTGAGCGTGTGCCGTATCGCACAGCTCTGGGGTGACCAGGTCGAAGCGCGGATTGATCGCATAGGCAGACAACCGCGCCGCGGCCTCGAACATTCGCGGGACGTTTTTCTCGGCAAGAACCCCGATTCGCACCGTGACCTCGAGTTCGCGCACCCGCGCGAGCCTGCCCCAGTCGAAACTGGAGACCATCGAGGTCTCAAGCGCCTTCCATTTGCGCATCAGGGCCACGACCTCTTTCTCCACCTGACCGGACTTGAGCTCGATATTGAGTGCGCACTGGCCCGCGGTCGCCGCGAATACTTCATCGAGAGTCGGAACCGGTTCACCGCGCCGGGCCGCCCCGCTGAAACGCACCCCCGCATCGAGGCGTTTAAGTTCCGCGAGGGTCATCTCTTTAACCGCACCCAGTCCGTTGGTGGTGCGGTCCACGGTGTCGTCGTGGATAACCACGAGCGCGTGGTCACGGGTAGGCTGCACGTCGAGTTCGCACATCGCCGCGCCGGTCGCGATCGCGGCGCGAAACGCGGCCAGCGTGTTTTCGGGAGAAGTTCCGCTCGCTCCGCGATGCGCTATGTTCAGGATTGACGGCTTCATCGGGAAGGAACTGCGGGAAAGCTTACGTTTGACTCTCCCGCCGGCGCAAATGCGAGGGGCGCGGTTATTCGGAAGTAATCCACAGGTATCTCGAACCGCCGGGCTCGCGATGAGATACTGCAAGCGCTCGATGACAGCCACCTACGCAAAGGCCACCTTTCGAGTGCCAGCCATGATGGCCGATGACATTGCGGGATTTCTTATTTCCAGGGGAGCCCTGGGTTGCGCGGTTGCAGAGATGGAAAAGCCGCGGCAACGACCGCACCGGATTCTGACGCTGGAAGCCTATTTTCCCATCGCGAGCCGCCGCCAGGTCAGCGGTCTTTACGTGGCAATGCGCCACGGGGGGATGCTGGCGGCGCGCTCGCGCGCACCAGAGCCGAAGAAAATCAAGGATCCGGGCTGGGCCACCAAATGGCAGGAGCGGTTCACGCCAATTCATGTTGGCAAGAAGTTCCTCATCGTGCCTCCTTGGGATCAAAAACAGGTACCGGGGCGGATCACTATCACGATTGCACCAGGGTTTGGGTTCGGCACGGGGCGCCACCCGTCGACGGCAGGCGCGCTACGCGCGATTGAAAAGCTCTTCGCGCGGCGATCCTATGGAAACGCCCTCGACGTAGGTACCGGATCGGGCGTGCTGGCATTTGCGATGGCTTCGCTGAACGCGCGAGTCACCGCGATCGATATTGACCAGCAGGCGCTGGAAAATGCGCGTCAAAATGCGAAACTCAATGCAACGGCCGCAGGCATCCGGTTCTCAGCGAAGCCGCCTGCGGGAGTCGCGGGACGGTTCGACCTGATTACCGCGAATATTCTCAGTACCGTCTTGATCGGGATGGCGTCCCTGCTCACGCGGCGACTCAAGCCGAAGGGCAGACTCATTCTGAGCGGGATTCTAACCAGTGAGGTCAGACAGGTTCTTTCGGCGTATCGCGGGCTGCGGACTGTTGCAATCACTCGCAGCCGCGGATGGGCCACCCTGGTGATGGCGAAATGAAGCCGGCCCCACGTTTCGCGCTTCAGTCGGCGCCCGACTTGCGGGGAACGGCGCGCATTGCCCGCGAAGAGGCGCATCATATGCGCGACGTGATGCGATTGGAACGCGGCGATGCGGTTATGCTGATCGATCAGGAGGGACGGAGCTACTCGGGAACCATCAGCGGCTACGATCGCGAGGGCGCGGTGATTCAAATCCTCTCCTCGCATTGCTCGCGCCCGCGGCCACCTCTGATAGTTGCCCCCGCCATCATCAAAGGGCCGCGGATGGACTTTCTGGTGGAAAAAGCGGCCGAGCTTGCCGCAACCGAATTGTGGCCCATCGTGAGCGTCAGGACGGTAGGCAAGGGGCCCAGCAGGGAGAAAATCCTGCGCTGGCAGCGGCTGGCCGCGGCTGCAGCGAAGCAGAGCCTGGCCTTGCCCCCGATGCGGGTCCGAGATGCCGTGCCCTTCGCCACCTTGATTCGAAGCGTACCGCGCGACACGCTCGCATTGATCTGCTCGGCAGGTTCGGAACCGATGACGCGTCTGATAGGAAACGAAAGGCCAGGCGCTCTGCTGATAGCCTCGGGGCCGGAGGGCGACTTTGCCCAGGATGAGCTTCAGGGGGCAATTGCCGCGGGATTCGTGGCAGTGGGCCTAGGTCCGAACCGGCTTCGCAGCGAGACCGCAGCCATCGCTGCGCTCGCGCTCGCCGGGCAGTGGTTGAACAGCAAGGCTGGGTGGGCGGGGCCGTAAGGAAGACGAATAGCGGAGCGCCGAAGGAGCAAGCCAGGAGAGACGCGTCGTGCACAAGTTCGCTTTCATCATGGACCCGCTCGAAGGAGTGCTGGTCGACAAGGACACCACCTTCGTCTTCATGCTCGAGGCCCAAAAACGAGGCCATCAGATTTACTTTCTGGGAGTGCACGATCTTTATGCAGTCGGGCGGCAGGTGCAGATGCATGCCTGGCGCTGCAAAGTCGAGCGCGCGACGCCGCATTTTCGACTTCTCGACAAGGGGGCCGACTATCCAATCGAGACCTTCGACGCGGTTTTCATGCGCAAGGACCCGCCGGCAGATGCGCCTTATCTTTACGCAACCATGTTGCTGTCGCTCGCCGATCCGCGGCGCACCTTCGTGCTTAACGATCCGGCCGGGCTCCGCGAAGCAAATGAAAAGCTTTACGCGCTGAACTTTCCATCGGTGATCCCGCCGACGGTAGTGACCTACCAAATAGCTCGGCTCAGAAAATTCATGATCGATCAGGGTGGCGAGATGATCGTAAAGCCGCTCGACGGACACGGCGGCGAAGGCGTGTTCTTCGTGCATAGCGGCGACCGGAACCTGGGCGCGATCCTGGAATCGGTAACTCGCTTCGAGACCCGGCCCATCATGGCGCAACGATATGTGCCCGAAGTACGCGGCGGCGACAAGCGCCTGATCGTGCTGAACGGCGAACCGCTGGGATGTACCTTGCGCGTACCTCGCGACGACGAACATCGCGGGAACATCCACGTCGGCGGGACCTGCGTGAAAGCACCAGTGACCGCGCGCGACCGGGAGATCTGCAAGACGCTGGAGCCCCGCCTTGAGCAGGACGGGCTTTACTTTGTGGGTCTCGACATAATCGGCGACTACCTGACCGAAGTGAACGTCACCAGCCCAACGGGAGTACAGGAAATCGATCGACTCGACAATGCAAACCTGGAAGGCAGGGTGATCGATTTCGTGGAGTCGCGGTGCGCTAAGCTGTTCAGGTAGGAGCCTGCGAAATTCACGGGTTCCACAGATTCACCCATTTTCAGGAACGCAATCTGTGAAACCCGCGAAGTTTCTTGTTCTATTGCAAGGGACTGAGCGGGAGGATACGAATGATCGTTCGCTGAAGGCATCGCCCGCAAATCCGGCCGCTGTCACGGTGGGCAGGTAGCTCAGTCGGTAGAGCAAAGGACTGAAAATCCTTGTGTCGAGTGTTCGATTCACTCCCTGCCCACCAGCTAAGTGTTTGAAATATCGAAATTCAAGCTCGTAGAGGCGGACCACCAAGCAAATACAGCGTTTTGGCTCCGCGAATCGGTGGGGGCTTTGGACTGGTCAACGCGTGACGAAAACCCGACCCACTCCTGCCCTCCAGATTCCCGCTGAACTTGCGGCTGCAGCGGCGGCCACGATCGGCTCGCCGTCCTTGTGGATTAGTTCTAGTGGCTGCGGATATGCCGATTGGCATGCCTTGGATTACTGAGCTCGGCCAAAAACACTTCCGATTCCGCCAGGAAAGAAGGTGACCTGGTTGCCCAGTTGTGTAGCTCTTCTGCTTCGCTCTTGATGCGCGCAATCAAGACAGTTGACTCCGACGCGAAGAACTCACATTCCTCCAATTTCTTTGGCGACCTGCATTTGAAACAAAATCGAACGTCACGACATCGGTTACACTCGGGAAGGATGGCGTGAGTGGTGATCGAAATCTCATGCGGCAAGGTATGCGCTGGATTTCGGTGCGAGACGACTTATACTCCGGGTTGCACGAAACAACCGGGTTGTAGATTTGGACCAGCGCCGGCGTTTTCCGTCAATTCTTTTTGGGGCAATGTGCCGTTGAACATCAAGCCTCCCTCCAAAACTCATCGCGCGTTGGTCGGAGGATACGCGACGGAAGGATATGTGTGAGCGACATAGCGTCACACCGTGACCTGCCTACGTCTACCTTCGCTGGGGGTTTCTTTCCACGGCCAACAGCGGTCCAAGCATTGCCCGATCCTCGCTATTCAGCTTGGCGTTCGTTACTTCGGGTTCATGACGCTCGAAATTTTTTGCATCGGCGTTCGGACCTTTCGGGGGCTGGCAATCGCGAGTAGGCGCGCCAGGCCGGGCGGCCGGCAGTTCGTAATTTCAAGCTCGGCGCCGCTCGACAATACGCAACTTTTCGCACCACGACGACAATCTCGCCGAGGAGGAGGAGATTCGCCTTGAAATTCAACACTCTAGTAGCACCTAAGCTCACCGGGCGGTATGACCACCCGGCCGCAGTAGGAGGGTCGCGCACCGGGGGCATTACCCTGGCACTGACAGGTATGATGTGGGACTTGGTCGGGGCGGTTCCGGAGTGGCACTCGGGAGAATCTTCAATTCTCGGCACGCTACGGAAATCTTTGATCGCAGGTTAGTTAGCGCGGCGACTCTGTGGCACTGCGGATCATCCGTCGGCCTTTCGGTTCAAATGATTTTGTTGTCGGAGTGGGGCCTTTGGTGCGCTGGCAGTCGACCGCAAGTAGACGCGCCCGGGGCGCGAGCGCGCCAGTTCGCGTTCCTCGGATCCAAGCCCGTTCAAAGGACGCGGTAAGCGTGATGCCTCAATGAGCGGGAGCCTTTGGCTTACCTCTTTGCCTGGTTGCGGATCCCCCCTGGCGACCGCTCAGTTCTGACGCAGCTCGGTCTTTCTTGCGCTGTGCTCGATACACCAACGGTCGATCAGCTCGGTTTTGAACCGCCAGTCGCTTCCAACTTTGAACCCTGGCAACTCGCCAGTACGCAACAGTTTATAGATGGTTGACGGGTGGACGCGAAGATACTCCGAAAGTTCCGCAACGGTCATAATGCGGGTTCGGAACTGGTCATGCTTGCCCTCTTTTGCCATTTTCCTCTGAATCCACGGATGATCGACGCAGGGTCAAGGTTAAGGTTTTATTTCCCCCGTGGAGGTAATACGTCATCCGTTCTATTACGTTCACCTTGACTGTGTTTAAAGCTTTCAGAGGCTACGACGCGAAGCAATCCCCTCCTGGATTCGCTCAGGCACGGCGCCTCTTTTGCGGTGCATTTTTGCTGGGAAGGCGGACTGAGTGATCGCCATCCGTGCGGGCCAGAGCGCATTCGGCACAACGAAGAAATTGGGCGCGCTCAGGAACCTCTCGCGACCCCGGAGACATTGAAGAATGGTGAACCGTTAATCTGCCGAAGTCCGCGCGGTGAGCGCGGAACCGGTCAGTCGCAGTCCTTTTAAAAGTCCGCGCTTGGACGCGATTAGTTTCGGGCCGGGGGCTCTCCGCTCAATTGCAGCGGCGATGGTTCTGCCATCAGGCGCGCCGTCATCGGGTGGGACTCGTGGCGAATCAAGACATCCATCGGATACTTGTTAGCCATTGCAGCCGCTACCTTGCTGCTCATGTCAGGCACGGCCTCCAATCGGACCCGGTCAAACTTCCGGTCGCCTATCTTCAGCATCACGTAATGGCCAGCGAGGTTTTCCTTGACTCTCTCGAATGTTCGACCATCAAGTCTGACAAAGAGTTGTCCGTCAATAACTACTAGCCACAGCTTGGACCAGTGCGCACCCTCCTCGGCACCAGTCGTCATGATCTGCAGGGTGCGCTGGTCGCGGAACGCATCCGGATCCCATCCCGCGACGAGATTGGCTGCGACGCAGGTGCTCACCATCGCGGTCCATAGCAAGACCGCACCCACCACTAGCTTGAAATTGGTCTGAATTCTCATTAACTGCACACAGCACCCGGTGCTCGTATGAAGATGTGATAAAGCTCTTTAGGAGCAATCGGCCCCATTGGATTGGTGCTCAGTGACCTAATTTATCGTTCCATTAGGCGATTACTGCTCACCTTTTCTTAATAGAAGCTTAACAGGGTTACCTTAAGTTTGCAATCGCTATTTTCGCCGAAGGATCGCGCTATGGCATGGATTCGGGATAGGTAACGGTCGTCGGTCGATGGATACGGACCAGACCGGTGGACCCCGAAGAATCAGGACCGCGGAGTTCCCTGCTGGCAATCTGGCGCACGCTTGGTCGTGCTGTCAATTTCACAAGGAATCCGATTCACTCTCGCACTCGAGTGGGATCCTCGCGAATTCTGGCGCGTAGCTCGCACCCTGAATCCGACCATCGTCCCGGGCTCGGGCGGGTCACCAGGTTCCTCAGGTGTCCGGTTGAGGTTTGGAGTTTAATCCTCGGGCTGCATGCGCGCCCGACGGGACTTCGCCCATTCCATAATTTGCACACGATTTAAGCGCCAGGCCGTGCCAACCTTCAAAGCGGGCAGTTCACCGCTCCTGATCATCCGGTTAACGGTCTCCCGATGGAGCTTCAAATACTCTGCCACTTCGCGGACGGATATCGCTTCGTTCCCGGGTTTTTTGAGCGTTTTCATTTCACGGCTGGAATCTTGTACAAGGCACCACTGCTTTCAGGAAAGCAGCGGACGATCGGCCCACTCTTAACTACGTCGGGCATCGGTCCTTGGATTCTTCTTTTTCAACAGGTCTGCTGAAAGCCATCGCAGCCGTTACGAACCTAGCTTTTGTCGGCACCACGGATCATCCACCCGGATACTCTGCAACACCACTAGGGCTTGAACATATCGGCGCGCGAGAGCCGCGGAAAACGGTAGTAGCCCGGAGGCGAACTGAGACTCTTGTTCATCTGAAGAAGTAAAGCGAGGCTCGCTCTGCACGGCCTGTAGGTACCTGCCTTTGAACCCCGTCGGCTCGCGCGAGCGGACAGCGGTCAGCTGCGTGAAGGAGCGACGAAGGACCAGACTGGATTGGGCGGCCGCGGAACCTGATCTCCCTCCCGACCTTGCGTCGGGGTCGGTTGCAACCGGTCTCGGGACAGCCCCGCTGCCGCCCTTGTCGCTCTAATTGATACCACTAGAGAGCAATTCCGTCCACTCCCTGTGTTGGCGAGAGTTCAGGTTTGCGCTAAGAGTGTACCAAGGCTCGATCGCACTGATGGTTGCGAAATGAAAACAGCTAAAATACCAATGAACGAAGTTCTGACTCTCTGGGAAGTGGCAGACTTTCTGAAGATCCATCGGTCGACTGTCTACCGATTGGTCAAGCGGGGTGAGCTGCCCGCGTTCAGAGTCGGGACTGATTGGCGCTTCAATCGTGTTTCGATCGAGGAATGGCTGAAATCCCGCATGCAGGTGCCTCACGAGTGAGGTCTGCGCAAGTTCCGAATTTGCGTTCACGACCTGCTGATAACTTTCCACATCCAACACGGAGTTTTTCCGGTCCTCCCGGAGTGACAGCCGCGCCGTTTCCATAGAAAACGGCGAGCCGCTCGCGCGGCGCTTTTTGATGGGGGCGAACGAGACCGTTAATCCGAGTCTCGGAGAACCTGGGCACAACGGTGAAGAAGGCTACTTCGCTTGGCTTCGGATTAATCGACTAAGCCGTCAGAGGCCAAAAGGTCGCGACCGCCCCCGGGGGCGGAGTGCATTAGCGGGCGGGCGTGGTCAGGGTCCTTCTTGGCGATCATTGCCGAGGTAAATTGCGACCACCCACAGAAAAGCAGGGCCGGCGAATACTGTATGCTGGCTTTAGGGTTTTGACGCCGTCCTCGACCGTGGTCAGGAAGTCCGCGCGATGATGCCCTTATCCCTACCTTCAGGACCACAACGAAAAGGAGATGCTCGCTATTCACGAACTGCGATCAGTGCTCGCTAACGGTTGATGCGAGCCGGTCCGGTCCCGATAAGAATGAGAGCATGGCGGCGAATTTGAACATAAAATCCAATCATATCCGCTCTCAACACCGTCAGTCTCGACGCGCCAACTAAGGAATTCCTGAGAATCGGCAATCGTGTCAGAGAAAGACCTGTAGCTGTCACTGTTTATTCAGCTGAATCGGTTTTGCCCGGACTCGTTTCTCTAGTGCTTCTTTTTCCTCTGCTACTAAGTCGGAATGTTAACTGGTCGGCGAGCTGCGATGACCTTTCGTAAAACTTTTACTTTCGGCGCCCGAAGAACGGACTAAAGATTTGCATTCGGGAATGGCGACTCTGCCATCTCCAAGTCGCAGAGTTCGCTACAGCACGTCGGCGCCCGGCTCAAAAATCATCGAGTACCAATTCCACCTCCGCGCACAATGCTCTCGCCCTGTATCGTGCATGGGACCATAGTCCAATTGCACCAAAGTCCAATTGCGCGCTCGGCAGATCTCAGAGTAGAACATCTCTACTCTCCTAGCAGACTGAAGGGCCAGACCGCCTCCTTCTTCCTCTGACCCACCTTCTTCCTCCGACGAAGCCTCACCACCTCAAGCGGTTAGCCGATATCTCTGCCTTGCGCAGAGGGTGTCTCAAAAAAAGGGGGGGACACATGTATCACTCACGTAGTGGTGGTTCTTATCTCATATTTATCGTCTTCGTCTTAACTCCGACGGTCGCGCTCGCGTACGATCACTGGAAGCCACCATCGAAGTCATGTATCTCGATCGCCAGTCCGTCTAACAACGCTCCTGTTAGCGGATCGGCCGTGCCGATCAAGACAATAGACGGCTGCAAGGGGGTGTGGTTTGAAGCGTTGCAGGTCGATGGAAAAGCCGCAGGCGCCTTTCCCATCGGTCAGGTGATTTTCAACAGCACCGGCGTGACGGTCGGCTCGCACAAGCTGACTGTCACCAGTCAGAGCATGAATCCCGGGACGACGGTGTTGGGAAGCGCGTCAGTGGTTTTGAATGTTGTCAACGGCGTGCCAACTCCGACACCCACTCCCGGTGGCCCACACTACTCGATGCGGGGCCCGGGCGCGGCGCTGCCGAGCGAAGCATCTTGCGCCCAACAGGTTGATGCCTCCCCGATCGTCGAGTTTGCTCCTTGGAACGAAAATGACGGCACCGGCTACGACTCCAACCAGCCGCCGCCGGAACCGATACCGAGTTATTTTTATACATACGCGGGCGCCAGTGAGCTACCTCATTCCGATTTCGCAAACGTTGACGGCTCCTACGCCGGCACCACCGATGACATCTTTCGTGTTTACGCCTGCAAGTGGGGGATCGATGAAGATTACATACGCGCACAGGCGCTAGTGGAATCGCACTGGCATCAGGACTGCGCGGTGGTGAATGGCGGAAGCGGGTGCAACGACGGGGGCGACCTCAACAATCCAGCCGGTTGCGCGAAAGGCCTTCCGGTCACCCCGCTAACCCCCGATGGCCAGTTCTGTGCGTTGGAGGGATTTGCAGGTCTTGAGGCCCCCAATCAGTACGATTCGTGGTCGATCGTTCAGAACAAGGTCTATTATGAGTGGATGACCTGGCCGATGATGCAGCAGTCTACCCCCTTCGCCGTAGACTACCGCTACGCAGAGATGCGTGGTTGCGTGAACGGCGATCAGTACGGTTACTACCACTCGCAGAACCCGAGCAGCGCAACCGACTACGAGAACGCGGTCGTCGCCGCCACGATCAATCCGAGCGGGACTTCAAGCATCTCCGACTGGACGAACTTGCAATATCTCGCTTACGGATGTATCCAGACCCACTTCACAGGGTCGTGGTTCGACGGCTTAGTCGATTCGTACCTCGACCAATTTCTGAGCGATTTAAGCAGTGCGCCCTGGCCCGGTGGGAACAGATAGACGCGTCATCGTTTTCGAACGGACTCTCACGGTCGACGTCGGCCGCCCGATGCACAGAACGGTGAGAAGAATCGAAAATTAACCAGGTTGGAAAAATCAGAACGGATTATCTGGGCGTATCTTGCCTGCCGAATCTGGTTTTCGTTCGTTCAAAACGATTCCATAACTACGCGAGCATGACTCCGAACGCCACCAGTCCTATAAATGCGACCGCCGCCAGTTTGATCTGACCCGCCGGAATCGGTGCGGCCTGCCGGTATTGAGGCGGTCTGGAGAATCCAGGAGCTGCGCCCAGGGTAAAGGCAACCCCGGGTGCCACTGTGCAGAGTGCGGACCTGTGATTGTCCAATCACGTTGTGCGGCAGTTTCTGCAAAAATCTCTACCCAACTGAAGGGGAGAACCGGTGCCTAAGGCGAGGGCGAACTGGCGACGCTAGCCGGACCGAACCCCAAAAGGGAAACCTGGCTGCGGTATTCCCATGGTCGGAACGGTAAGAGTTTTGTTCTAACTCTTGCTTCGCCTGGCTTACCCCTTCGGACAATCTGATACCGCTTTGCGCGGGCCCGCGCACCCAATGACTGGCGTCAGAAATATGAAGGTCGCGGCATGCGAGCCACACCGGGGCCTGATGGGCTAACTAGCGCCCGGTTGCAGGGCCTTTTGCAAGGACGCGTCGTAACCATAGATGTCATCGAAGAAGTGCACTTCGTTGTCGGGCTCCACAACCGCGGTGCTGTACAGAATCAGGACGGGAATCGGCTTGTCGAGATTCACCTGAACATTATCGGAATCGCCGTTCATGGTCGCGCGAATTCGATCGGAGCTCCAATCGGGTTTGTTACGCAAGACCCACGCAGCCAGGGCAGCAGGGTTTTCCACGCGAATGCAGCCGTGACTGAAATCGCGACGCGCCCGGGAAAATAGTTCGGGCTGAGGCGTGCTGTGCAGGTAAACGTTGTAGTCGTTCGGAAAGATAAATTTGACGAGGCCCAGCGCGTTTTTTGCCCCTGGTTTCTGCCGGATCGTGTAGGCCCCGGAGCGCAGACCCCTCATGACATCCGCATCGACTGCACCGTCCCTAACAACTGACCCGCCGCCGTCGATAATCTGATATTGGTGCTGCGCTACGTAGTTGGGATTGCGCAGGATCTTGGGGATCAGCTCGTTGCGCTGGATTGCGGTTGGCACGTTCCAGTAGGGGCGAAAAATCACGTAGCGCATCTCATCCGCAAAAACGGGGGTTTGGGATCGAAAGGCTCTGCCCACGACGACGTTCATTGAGAGGAATTCGGCCGCCTGCCTGCGCAGGGTGCGAAGTCGAAATTCTGGAATGTTGACGACGATGGGCGGCTCAGGAAAGTGGCGCGGGATCCAGCGGTAGCGTTCGAGCGCCAAATCAAGCTGCTGCAACCGGTAGTCTAGCGGTTTGTTCAGTTCGGAGACGGTCCCCGCGCCCAAGACCCCGTCCGGTGCCAAGCCGTGGCGACCTTGAAAATGTTTGACCGCGTCGACGACCGCACCCGAATAGATACCGGTGCCGGCGGATACTCCCTGGCTTGCGGCAAGATCGCCGAGCTGGCGCAGGCGCGCGACGAGTTGCGGGATTGCCGCATAAGGTTGCCCCGGATGGATGGATCGTTCCGGAGCGGGGATTCGCGCAACGTCACCCTGGGCGGCGAGCTTGAGATACTCCGGCAGCGCAGCTTCTGCCCGCCGATATCCATCGTACGGCGGCTCGACCTTCGCGAGCGCCGCGGCCACGTCGGGCGCATCGAGCACCCGGGTCCGCAGGACCTCCGCCAGATCGTACTGCTTCGTTCCCACTTCAAGCCCGAACTTGAAATGCTGGGGGTTAACCCTTCCGACGTGCAGGTCGGAAATGAACCGCATCGCGCAGATCGTGAACGCCAGATCGAAGTGCACCAGGTCGCTGTCTGACGGCGGCGGGGCTACCGATCCAAGTTTCGCCAAACGCGCGTCCCAGCGCGATGCGTCGTAGTCATCGGGAGTGAGTCCTTTGAGTTGGGCTTGTTTGAACTCCTCGACCATCGCCAGCGCCTGCGGCGACGGGCGGCGATCGCGAAGCCACGCCAGCGCGTAACCGCCTTGCTGGTAGAACTTGTTCACCTGCTGCTGGTAGGTCTCAAAGGCCGGGCGTTCAAGATCAGGCAGCGAAGCGGAGTTTATCAGCGAGCCTATTTCGCTTTGCGGCACGGTCGCTGGAGCAGGCGGCGAGGCGTGCGGAGCAGGGGTGGGGCCGACGGTGGCCGATTTGTTCGGTCGCATAAAGAGCGCGACCGACGCGCCAACAATTGTGAGAGCAACAACTCCCGCCACATTCCATGCCCGGTTTGCAATTGCACGTCGCACGCGGAGTCAAATACTGCATAACGGCCGCATGGTCTATCGGAGCAAAAGCTGGTTTTGCGGGTGGGCTGTGGATAACGGAGGCAATCCTCCCGTGTCGCCACTGACTGGGGTCAACCGCAATTTGTAACGAGCTCGACCAGAGTCGGGTTGAGGATCGCGGCTTGGCCCGATTCCCACGAATCCAACGACGATTCGCTCGTACTCAACCGCCTACGCCGCGGAAGTGGCGCCCTCGGATCCGTATCCCAAACAGCCGCCCTTCCTGTTAACAAACTTTTCCGCACCTGGCCGGCGAAGCCCCGCCTTCCACGACTTAATATAGATTCCAGCGACTGCTACGCATCGCTTGTATGCCCGCCGCGGATTCTAAACGCGCGAGGATTCGGCCTTGCAATAGACACTCGGCCTGGCCCAGCGCCCGGCGCGTTGGACCTTGGGTGTCCGGGTTTTGGTGGTTTACCGGTTTGCTTCCTTGGCGCGGCGCCGCCGCCAACCGGAGCTGTGGGCGGCAGCGCCAGTGGCGTCTTCGGGGCGTGGTCAAACGCCCGCGAGTTTCGCTATGAAACATCTGTCGCCGATGATCTGGAGGGCGCCCATGGATTTTAAATTCAGCGCAGAGGACGAGGCGTTCCGATACGAATTCAGGAGCTGGTTGGAGAACAATAGTCCCCGCGATTGGCGCGACGACAGCGAACTTGCCGATCCGGACACCAAGACTGAATTCGAGCGGCGCCGTGCCTGGCATCGCAAACTCTGCGATGCGGGCTGGATGTGTATCCATTGGCCGAAAGAATATGGTGGCCGCGGCGCGACTCTCATCCAGCAGTTCATCTACCATCAGGAACTCGACCGCGCGAAGGCGCCGCCAACTGTGAATTTCCAGGGCATCGCCCGAGTCGGCCCGACCCTGATGCAGTGGGGAACCAAGGAACAGAAGGAACGCTACATACCGAAAATTCCTTCCGCCGAGGAAATCTGGTGCCAAGGCCTCTCCGAACCGAACCATGGCTCGGATCTGGCCGCGGTGGAAACGCGCGCGATCGACCAGGGCGATCACTTCATCGTCAACGGATCGAAGGTCTGGACTTCTAATGCGCATCACGCGGATTTTTCCACCCTGCTGTGCCGGACCGATCCGAGTCTCCCCAAGCACAAGGGCCTGAGCTATCTGCTGGTCGACATGAAGAGTCCCGGGGTGACGGTGCGACCGCTCCTGCAAATCACCGGCGAGCACGGTTTCAACCAGGTGTTCTATGAAGACGTGCACGTTCCAAAAACCAACCTGGTTGGTCAGAAGAACCAGGGCTGGATGGTCGCGATGACCAATATGATGTTCGAGCGCACGATCCATGGCGGCCGCACCGATATGATGGTGGAGGTGAGGCAGCTTGGGGAGCTGGCAAAGAAAGTCGCGCGCAACGGTCGACCAGCGTCGAATGACGCTTACGTGCGCCAGAAAATTGCGGAGTTCGCGTGCCAGGCCGACGGCCTCAAGTACACCAGCCTGCGTCAGCTCACCCGACAACTAAAGGGCCTGCCGCCCGGTCCGGAGGGATCCATTCTGAAGCTTGGTACCACGGAGCTGAATCTGCGCATCCAGATGTTCGCGATGGAATTGCTTGGACCCTAC
>Ga0126378_10001143_pt1 | contig 19895 bp, 18 predicted proteins | sample PanSoiMetPlot_23_FD_92587 | JGI IMG/M metagenome (GOLD analysis project Ga0126378, IMG submission 92587) | Tropical forest soil microbial communities from Panama - MetaG Plot_23 | ecosystem: Environmental > Terrestrial > Soil > Tropical forest > Bulk soil | place: Panama | collected 2016-02-17
ACGGCGCTCGGCCGCGAGCTCGGCGTGCCCATGCGTCTCTGCAACATGGCGCTCGAGGAGATGACCGAGGCGATGAACCGGGGCTGGGCCGGGCGCGATTCCCGCGTCGCCATGCTCCTGCAGGAGGAGCGGGCGGGTGTCACGATCGAGGTCGATCGGGAGAAGGTCCAGGCGGCGGTGGCGCGCGATACCTAGGCGCGCAACTTAGGCGGCGCTCGCGCGCAGAACCCGCGCGTCGCGTCGGATGGCCTGCGGCGGCTGGCCGAAGAGGCGGAGGAACGCTCGCCGCATCCGCTCGGGATCCCCGAAGCCGACGATCTCCGCGATGCGCTCGACGGGCTCGCTGCCGGATTCGATCAGCGCGCGGGCGGCCTCCGCGCGCAATCGCTCGACGGCCTTGGCGGGGGTCTCGCCGGTCTCCGCGCGGAAGGCGCGGCCGAATTGGCGCGAGCTCAAATGCGCGGCATCGGCCAGTCGCTCGACGGAGAGCATCTCGCCGAGATGCTCGCGCGCGAAGCCGAGCGCGCGCCGAACCCGGTCGGACTCCGGCTCCAAGTCGAGCATCGCCGAGAATTGCGACTGCGAGCCCGGTCGTCGCTGATAGACCACGAGCTCCTGTGCCACCGCGCGGGAGAGCTCGCGGCCGAAGTCCTCCTCGATGAGCGCGAGGGCCAGATCGATGCCGGCGGTGACGCCGGCCGACGACCAGATCGCGCCGTCGCGGATGAAGATGCGTTCGCCCTCGACGCGCACCGCGGGATAGCGCCGCTGCAGCGCCGCGGCGTGGCGCCAGTGCGTGGTGGCGCGCTTGCCGTCGAGCAGGCCCGCCGCCGCCAGCAAGAACGCGCCCGTGCAAACGCTCGCCGTGCGACGCGATCGTGCGGCGATCTTGCGGACGAGCTCCACGTGCTCCTCCGAGACGGAGAGCGCGCGGGTGGCGCGGCCGCCCGGCACGATGAACGTATCGAAGCTCTGCCGGGACGCGGGAACCGTCGCGACTTCGAGAGCGGCGCTCCCGGCCACCAGGCCGCCCGCGCGCGACATGACGGTGCAGCGGTAGCAATCGCCGCCGCCCGAGGCATCGGCGGTCTGGAAGGCCGCGAGCGGGCCGGTGAGGTCCAGGATCTGGAAGTCCGGGAAGATCAGGAATCCGATGCGGCGAGCCATGGCGCAATTCGAGGGATCTATGTCATTTACGCCAGGACGATGCCAGAGCATGCTGCGCCGGTCAATTCCAGGAGGAGCCCATGGCGAACGCCGTCACCATCGTTTTTCCGCTCTATCAGGGCGTGACCCAGCTCGATTTCACGGGACCGCTGCAATTCGTCTCGCGCGTGCCGGGCGCCAAGGTGATCGTCGCCTCGGTCGGCGGCCAGCCGGTGAAGGCCGATGGCATGAGCTTCGCCGATCTCGCGGCGCTGGAGGGCGTCGAGCGCTGCGACGTGCTGTGCGTTCCCGGCGGCTTCGGCTGCACGGACGCGATGGAGGACGAGGTCTATATGTCCGCGATCAAGCGGCTCGCCGCGAGCGCGCGGTATGTGACCTCGGTCTGCACGGGCTCGCTTGTGCTGGCCGCGGCCGGGCTCCTCAAGGGCAAGCGCGCCGCCTGTCATTGGGCCTGGCGCGACATGCTCTCGGCCTTCGGGGCCATCCCCGACCCCGCCCGCGTGGTGCGGGACGGCAATATCCTGACCGGCGGCGGCGTCACTGCGGGCATCGATTTCGCGCTCACGCTCATCGCGGAGATCGCGGGCGAGCGGGTCGCCGAGACGCTCCAGCTCGGCCTCGAATACGCGCCGGCGCCGCCCTTCGATGCCGGCACGCCCGAGACCGCCTCGCAGGAGGTGATGGAGGCGTATATGAGCCGGTTCCGGCAGAGCCTGGCCGCGCGGCGCGAGGCCGTGCTTGCGACCGCGGCGAAGCTCGGCAAAGCGGCCTGACGAGGCCTAACCGTCTGTTAACCGCGTGGTGCGACCCTGCCGGGATGGCGAAAACCCCGGCGGCCGACGCCCCGCGCAGCAGCCTCGATCCCGAGGATTGGGCTGGCTTGCGCGCGGACGGGCACCGCATGCTCGACGAGATCCTCGACTATATCGAGGGGATCCGCGAGCGGCCGGTCTGGCGGCCGCTTCCCGACGAGGTGCGGGCCCGGTTTCGCTCGGATCTGCCCCGCAAGCCGCAGGCGCTCGCCGACGTGCACGGCGAGTTCATGCGGGACGTGCTGCCCTACGCCACCGGCAATGTGCATCCGGGCTTCATGGGCTGGGTGCATGGCGGCGGCAATCCCGCGGGCGTGCTGGCGGAGATGCTTGCCGCCGGCCTCAACGCGAACCTCGGCGGCCGCGACCACGCGCCGATCGAGGTCGAACGCCAGATCGTCGCGTGGATGCGGACGCTCTTCGGGTTCCCGGAGACCGCGACGGGGCTCTTCGTCACCGGCACCTCCATGGCGAATTTGATTGGGGTGCTGGTGGCGCGCACGGCGGCGCTCGGCTCGGGGATGCGGCGCAAGGGCGTGCGCGCGGCGGAAAAGCGCCTCACGGCCTATACGTCCGCGGCGGCCCATGGCTGCATCGCGCAGGCGATGGATATTTCCGGACTCGGCATCGAAGCGCTGCGGGTGATTCCGACCGGTGACGATCACCGCATCGACATCGACGCGCTCACGGCGGCGATCGCGGATGACCGCGCCAAGGGTTTCTCGCCGTTCCTGGTGGTCGGTACCGCCGGCACGGTCGATATCGGCGCGATCGACGACCTCGCGGGGCTCGCCGACGTGGCGGAGCGCGAGAAGCTCTGGTTCCACGTCGATGGTGCCTTCGGCGCGCTCGCAATTCTGGCGCCGGAGGTGGCGCCGCGTCTTGCCGGCATCCAGCGGCCGGATTCCCTCGCTTTCGACTTCCACAAATGGGGCCAGGTGCCCTACGACGCCGGCTTCGTGATGGTGCGCGACGGCCGCATGCACCGGAGCGCCTTCGCCTCGCCCGCGGCCTATCTGCGGCGCGAGACGCGCGGGCTCGCCGCGGGCTCGCCCTGGCCCTGCGATTTCGGGCCAGATCTCTCCCGCGGCTTCCGCGCGCTCAAGACCTGGTTCACCCTAAAGGTGCACGGCACCGAACGGATCGGCCGCGCGATCTCGCGCAGCTGCGCGCTCGCGCAATACCTCAAGAGCCGCATCGAGGCGGCGCCAGAGCTCGAGCTCCTGGCGCCGGTGCAGCTCAACATCGTCTGCTTCGGCTACCGCAGCCCCGATGCGAACCGGCTCAATGCGGAGATCGTGATCGCGCTGCAGGAATCCGGCATCGCGGCACCCTCGGCCACCACAATCGGCGGCCGCGTCGTGATCCGCGCCGCGATCGTCAACCACCGCACCGAGGAGCGCGACATCGACGCGCTGATCGCGGCCACGCTGGAGATGGGCGCGGCACGCCAGAAGAGCGCGGCCGCCTAGCGTCGAAGCCTAGACGACCTTGAATCCGTCGAGTGCGGGGCGCCGAGAGCCCACGCGCTGATCGTGCGCCCATTTGCGCGAGAGCCGCTCGCATTCCCCGAGGAAGGTCTTGAACGCCGCGTCCATGATGCCGCGGCGGTCCGCGAGCTGGGGCAGGATGAAGTCGGGCGTGTGGTTGAGTTCGACCAGCAGCGCGCCGTCGTCCACCGGCGCGATGTCCCAACCGATCAGCCTGAGATCCGGCAGGACCTTCGCGGCTTCCAGCGCAGTCTCGGTGACGGCGGTCCAGTTCGGCACCATCGCGCCGATCAGCGGCGCACCCGTGTCGGGGTGATGCGTCACCGCCTCGAGCGTCATGCCGACGCCGCGGATCGCGCGGAGCACCTCGCCAGTCGCGAGATCAAGCTGCGCGAGCAGATTCCCGGGGCGCCAGAAATTGTCGGCGCCATGGGCACCCGCCGGGATCTTCCAGCACGCGCGGATAATCCTCGGCCCGTCCGCCGACATGGTGGTGAGCAGCCGGACCGTGGCGAGGCGGTCGCCGCAGATCGCGCGCACGGCCGCGTGCGGGCTGACGCGGCGCTGCAGGAGGTAGCCTCCGCCATAATGCGCATTCACGCCCGCCGCGAATGTCTTGAGCGGCACCAGCTGGCCGCTCACGGCGATCAGACTGTCTCGCGCGCGGTCGTAGCGGTCGAAGCTCGCGGATCCCAGGCTCTGGAAGCCATCCAGCGGCTTCGCGAACAGCGGATAGTGGCGATCGTCGCGCAGGAAATCGGTGAGCTCCGCCTCGTTGCGGAGCAGGCGAGGGGAGTGCGTCGCGACCGTGTTGCAGAATAGAGCCAAGGTCGGCGTGGTGCGGAAACCGTAGGCCGCGAAGAGCGCGTTTGCCGCGATCTTGTTCTCGACCAGCGCGAAATTCTCGACCCGGAAGTTGGCCTTTAGCCAGATCTTGCGCGATTGCGTGAGCCCGACGAAGGCGCGCTTGTCGGTCTCGGCGTAGAGGCGCGGATCGAACAGGCGCAGCGCCAGATACTCGTCGAAGGCCAATCGCCCGGGCCCGAAGGCGAGCCGCGCGTAGTCCTTCACCAGGGCGAAGAACGTGGTGCCGCATTCCGCCGCCATTCGCTGGAGGGTCGGCGCGAGCGCCAGCTCCTGGCGTGGCCGCTTGACGTCCATGGCAGTGGCGCCTGCGTTCGCGCCAGGCGCAAGGGCGTTCTCGGTGGCTGTGGGCACGGATCGATCCCCCTGCGTCAAAGCGGCAACGGGATTGTTGGGCTGACTGGTTAATCGATCCTTGCGGGTCCGGGGTCGGGGTCCTCCCGCGGGCCGAGCACCGGCCCTCATCTCGCCTATTATGGCGGGCCTAACCAAAAGGTATCAAACTGGAATATTAGAACGCAACGGGAGCGTTTCATCATGTGACGGCCTATATTCCTATGTGACCGCCGAGGAGGCGGCTTGGCCGGTGATTCAGGAGGTGGCGATGACGGTTGAGAAAGTCCGGACTTGGATCAGGGTCTTGCCCGCCGTGGTGATCCTGGCGCTGCTGAGCGGATGCGTGGTGTATCCGGCCTACGCCCCGTATTCCCGGGGCTACTACGGGCAGGGCTACTACGGGCAGGGCTATTATGGGCAGGGGCAGGGCTACTACCCCTATTACCGTGACGATTACTACTACCGCCGCTATTAGCCGCGGCTATCGCAGGGGTCCGAAGGTATAGGGCGGATTGGCGGGCGCGCCCGGAACGGGCGCCAGTCCGCCGGGGCCGTATCCCGTCACGGGCCCTGGATTGGGGGCGGGCGCGAATTGACCGGGGCTCGGGGCGGCGACGGTAGAGTGCGGCAATCCCGGTGGCGTCCTCTCGGGCAAGAGGGGCGGAATATCCGGCAGCGTCGGCGGCGGCGTGATGGGCTGGCTGGGCGAGCCGATGTCCTGACGCGCGTCCGTCGCGGGCGTTGTGATGCCCTGACTACGGCTCGGTGCGCTTGCGATCGCGCAAACCGCGAGCGCAGCGAGGAGGACCAGCGATCGACCGAACATCACCCATGCCTTCGAAGCACAGCCGCGGCTTCAGAACGGAAGCCCCGTATGGATCGCGCCACCGCCGCCGCCGTTGCTGCCGGTGCCGCCCTGCATATAGGTGTTTCGGCACGCTGAAACCGCCGCCACTATGACCAACAACGCCACGATTCCCATCAGTCGGCGCATCGTTCGGGACTCCTCCCGAAATATTGGAACTCCGTAGCGCGCTACAATCCCTCATCCCTCACGACTACCGCAAGTGCGATCACGAAGTCGTATTGACCGCGCGCCCCCACAAAGACCAGCCTAGCCGCCCACGATCTCGGAAGGACGGAAAAATGCCGGACGGCCTCGACTGGGAAACGTTCTGCTTGAGCGGGCTCGTCAAGGGCGTGCCCGGGGGCATCGCGCCCTTCGCGCTCCGCGAGGTCGGATCCAAGGGATGGAACCTCCTGCGCGAGGACGTGCCGCTGCCCGCGGCGGTGCTCAAGACCTCGGCGCTCGATCATAACGACGCCTGGATGCAGTCATTCCTCCAGCTCTCGGGCGCGGTGATTTCGCCGCATGGCAAGACCTCGATGAGCCCGGCGCTGTTCCGCCGCCAGCTCGACCATGGCGCCTGGGCGATGACTGTCGCCACTGCCCAGCAGATCCAGGTCTGCCGGGCCATGGGGATCAAGCGGATCGTGCTCGCGAATCAATTGATCGGCCGCCAGGCGATCCGCTACGTGCTCGACGAGCTCGCCGCCCACGCCGACTTCGAGTTCTATTGTCTCGCCGACAGCGTCGCGGGCGTCGCGCAGCTCGCGAGAGCGATCGCAGGCCGAACGCTGCGCGCGCCGCTCAACCTCCTGCTCGAAGGCGGCCTCGTCGGCGGCCGCACCGGCTGCCGCGATCTCAAGACGGCGCTCGAGGTCGCGCGCGCCATCGCGGCGGTGGGACCGAGCCTGCGACTCAGGGGCGTCGAGGGCTTCGAGGGGCTGATCTTCGCCAAGACGCCGGAGGAGACGGAGGTGCGCGTGGGCGCCTTCCTCGACTTGCTCGCGAGCATCGCCGAGGCGTGCGTCAAGGAGAACCTGTTCGCGCCGGGCCCTGTGATCCTTTCCGCCGGCGGATCGGCCTTCTATGACTTGGTGGTCGAGCGGTTTTCGCGCGAGAAGCTCGGCCGCGAGAGCCTCGTCCTCACGCGGAGCGGCTGCTATCTGACGCACGATTCCGGCATGTATCGCCGGATGTTCCAGCGCCTCAACGAGCGCACGCCCGCGGTCGGCAAGCTCGGCCAAGGCCTGCAGCCCGCGCTCGAGGTCTGGACCTATGTGCAGTCGCGGCCCGAGTCCGCGCTCGCGATCTGCACCATGGGCCGGCGCGACGTCTCGTCCGACACCGATATGCCGATACCGCAGACCTGGAGCCGGCCCGGCGGCAACGCGGCGCCGCCGCAGCCGCTCGGACCCGGCTACGCCATCACCGGCCTCAACGATCAGCACGCCTATATGACCGTTCCCAAGGAGACACCGTTGCAGGTCGGCGACCTCGTCTCCTTCGGCGTCTCCCATCCCTGCACCACCTTCGACAAGTGGCAGCTGCTCTACCTCGTCGATGACGACTACAACGTGACGGGGGCGGTGCGGACGTATTTCTGATCCGGTTGCTGCTGCTCGGTGCATCCTTCGACGCGCTTCGCTTGCTCAGGATGAGGACCGTGGTGTTTGGCCGCACCCAAGTCCCTTGTCCTGAGCAAGCGAGCGTAGCGAGCGCGTCGAAGGAAGCACCACGTCGAGGCAATTGGGAATTCATCTCCGACGGGAGTTGTTATTGGAAGGGAACCTGAGTTCCGCTGCGCCGGTAATCGCCGTCGATGCGCTGGAGAAGCGTTACGGCGCGGTGCATGCCGTGCGCGGCGTCACCTTCTCGATCTGGCCGGGCACCTGCGTCGGATTGCTGGGCCCGAACGGCGCCGGCAAGACCACGATCATGCGCATGATCATGGCGCTCGCGCAGCCCACGGCCGGGCGCCTCAGCTTGTTCGGCGAGGCGCCGCGCGCGCTCGGCCGCGCCATGCGCGAGCGCGTCGGCCTGGTACCCCAGGAGGACAACCTCGATCCCGACCTCTCCGTGCGGCAGAACCTCGAGGTCTACGGCCGCTACTTCGGCCGGCCGGCAGCCGAGCTTGCCGAGCGCGTCCCTCGGCTGCTCGCGTTCATGCAACTCACCGAACGCGCCGACGCGAAGGTGATGCAGCTCTCCGGCGGCATGAAGCGGCGGCTCATCATCGCGCGGGCGCTCATCGCGGATCCCGAACTCATCGTCCTCGACGAGCCTACGACGGGCCTCGATCCTCAGGCGCGGGTGCTGATCTGGCGGCGGCTGATCGACTTGAAGCGCGAGGGCAAGACGCTGCTGCTGACCACCCACTACATGGACGAGGCACAGCGGCTCTGCGACCGCATCATCATCATCGATCACGGCAAGGTGCTCGACGAGGGATCACCGCAGGATCTGATCGATCGCCACACACGCGCCTACGTGGTCGAGATCGCGAAGCCGTTACCTGCCGGATTTGCCGAGGACGGGCTCGAGCGGAACGACATCGGCGATGCCATGCTCTACTACGCGAACGAGCCAACCGATGTGACGCGGCGGCTTCCGCCGCATGCGACCTACGTCACGCGGCTCGCCAATCTCGAGGATGTGTTCCTGCGCCTCACCGGGCACAGCCTGCGCAAAGGAGACTGACATGACCGCAGAGAGCGCCGCGATCCCCGTCAATCGCTACAGCCGGGCGGTCTGGCGGCGGAACGCCCTGGTCTGGCGCCAGCTGATGGGACCGTCGATCGCCACGAACGTGCTCGATCCCCTGATCTTCCTGTTCGCGTTCGGTTACGGGCTCGGCGCCGTCCTCGACCGCGTCGGCGGACTCAACTACCTGAGCTTCGTCGTGCCCGGCATGATGTGCTACGCGGCGATGTTCGCGGCGAGCTTCGAGGCGAGCATCAGCGTCTATGCCCGCTTCCACATGCAGCGGACCTGGGATGCGATTCTGGCGACACCGGTCACGCTTACCGAGCTGATGCTCGGCGAGATGTCCTGGGCAGCTACCAAGGGCGTGTTCTCGTCCTGCTGCGTGATCGCGGTCGGCCTGGTCTGGGGCGGGATCGGTGATCTCTGGGGCCTCGCGATAGCGCTGCCGGTGGTGGCGCTCGGGGCCGTCTGCTTCGCCTCAACCGGTCTTGTCGTCACCGCCCATGCCAAGAGCTGGGACATCTTCTCCTATTTCTTCACGTTTTGGGTCACGCCGATGTTCATGTTCTCCGGCACATTCTTCGAGGTTGCGCGCTTTCCGTGGTTCGTGCAGGCCTTCGCCTGGGTGCTGCCGATGACGCACCTTATCGCGGTAGTGAGGCCCCTCGTTGCGGGTCTGCCGCTCGACCCTTTGGCAGCGGTCGGCCACGTCGCCTATCTGGCCGCGCTCTCGCTCGCCGCCTTCTGGTTCGCGAGGGCGCGGTTCGGCGCGCGGCTCTTCGGATGATCAGCCGCCGACGGGATTGAAGTCGTAGGTGCCGACGCCCTGGAGGACACCGAACTTGCAGGGACCGCCGTTCTTGCCAGCGGCGCGATGGGCGCGCTTCGCGGGTACCACGTACGTCTCGCCGGGCTTGAGCTCGATCACTTCGCGGGGCGCGCGGGTCTCGATCATCATCGGACCCTTCATACAGAAGAAGGTGTCGCTGACGTTGGTGTGCCAATGCCAAGGCACCTCCTGGCCGGCGGCGAGCGTGAGCACGACCATTCGGAGCTCCGGCGTCTCCGCCCACGTCTCATAGTTCTCGACCTCGTAGGGTCGCTTCACGGGCATGGGTCCCTCCCGGCTAGGCTCCGGCGATTAGAGCACGGTCCGCGGACCCGGCGCCACCCTGGACCCCGCGTCGGAGATGTCGCATAACGCCTGCCGCCACAATCCATGGGGGCGGGGCATGACAATGTCGGAGCACACGCTCTACGCGGGGCCCGTCACCTTCATGGGCGCGCCTTACACGCACGATCTTCGCGGCGCCAAGGCCGCGATTCTCGGCGTGCCATTCGACTGCGGCACCCATCCTCATCGCATCGGCTCGCGCCAGGGACCGCAGGCGATCCGCGAGCAGTCCGCGCAGTTTCGGCTCTACAATTCCGAGCTCGCGGATTTCAATCCTGTGGAGCGGTTGAAGCTCGTCGACTGCGGCAACGTCAGACTCACGCCGAGCCGGATCGTCGACGCCTTCGAGCGGATCGAGGCGGCGGCGCGCCCGATCCACGAGGCCGGCGTTATCCCCGTCACCATGGGCGGCGACGGCAGCATCTCGGTGCCGCTACTGCGGGCAGCGGCGCGCCGCCATCCGGGCCTCGTCGCCGTGCACCTCGACGCCCATACCGACAGCTACCCCTACGATACCGCCGACAAGTACACCGCCGCGACCCAGTTCACCCACGCTGCCGAGGAGCAGCTGGTAGTGGCGTCGCTCTCCTATCACATAGGCGTGCGCGGCACGACCTACGTGCCCGGCGTTTACGATTACACGCGCTCGCTCGGCTACAACATCGTCACGCTCCGCGAGCTCTTGAAGCGCGGCTTCGACGATGTGCTGGCCGAGCTGCACCAGCGCCTCACGGGCCGGCCCGTCTATCTCTGCTTCGACATGGACGTGTTCGACCCCTCCTGCGCGCCCGGCGTCGCGACACCGAGCTGGGGCGGCCTGCTCGCGCGCGAAGGGTTCGAGCTCCTGCGCGGGCTCGCCGGCCTCGACATCGTCACGGTCGACGTTAACACCGTAAGCCCGCCGCACGACGTGCAGAACATGGCGGCTTCGCTCTGCGTCCAGGTGATCCACGAATGCCTGGTGCTGCTCTGCCGCAAGATGGGGCTCGGCTGAGATCGAGCGCGCCGATCAGCCGGGGTTGACCGGTCCGGGGCTAACGCTTCGTTATGACCACCTCGAGATACTCGCTCGGAACGACCAAGCCGGCGCCGTCACCGCGATCGAACTCGGCGAGCAGAGCCAGCACATCGCGCTCGAGGAGAGCGCCCTCGTTGCCGCACGCGGCGAACGCCCGATTCAGCGGGCCATAGTAGGTACGGAACACTTCGAGCCAGTGCTCCGCCGAGAGATATCGGAAGGTGAAAGCGCGCGGGGTCGCGACGATCGAGGCGGCACCGGCGCCGAACAACTCGCGGAGCCGCTGGTCAGTCCCCCAGAGCGCCGGCGATTTAACGCCCTGGGCAGGCGGGACATGCGCGCCGATGGTGCGGAAGAGCTGGCCGATGAAGCTCGCCGGCGTCCAGTTCGCGAGCCCGATCTTGCCGGAAGGCTTGCACACGCGCAGCAGCTCCGAGGCCGCCTTGTCCTGGTTCGGGGTGAACATCACGCCGAACGTCGAGAGCACGGCGTCGAACGACGCGTTCTCGAACGGCAGGTTCTCGGCATCGGCCTCGCGAAACCGCATCTTGAGGCCGTCGGCGCCGGCGCGAGCGCGGGCCTGCTCGAGGAGCGCCGGAACGAAGTCGCTGGCGGTCACCACCGCCCAGCGCCGCGCCGCCGCCAGCGCGGCGTTGCCGTTGCCGGCGGCAACGTCGAGCACCGATTGTCCCGCGCGCAGGTCGAGTGATTCGCAAAGCGTCTCGCCAACGATCTGCAAGGTCGTGCCGACGATTGCGTAATTGCCGGTCAACCACGCCGCTTGCTGCTTCGCCTTCACGGACGCGAGGCTGGGCGATGCTGCCGCAGTCGTAACGGTCGCCATTGCTGTCTCCATCTCGGTTGAACCGTCGTGCATCGCCGCAATCCGGAAAAGGCCGCGCGCCAACGCGGCGGACTGATCGCCACTGCGACTGTCTGAGCGTCCCGAGGCAGAAGGCTCCTGCTTCGGAGCGCTTTAATTGCCCGCTGAAGCCCGGAGACGCAAATTGGGTTTCAATATCGAATCAATAAGCAGGCCTTTTAGGTGCGCGGGGGCGGCGAACCTGCGTTGGACGCGCACGGCCGGCACTGCGAAATCCCCCTGCCCCAATGCGCAAAACCTGGCTCAAGGGCTGAGGCCGGTACACGGAGGCCTGAAGACGTGTCCGCCTGGCCGATGGATCAGGCGATCCGCACGACGCCGTCCACCGCAACCACGCCCTGACCCGCGGGCTTGACGATGAGCGGATTGATCTCCGCCTCGAGCACGGTGGGCTCCGATAGGCCGGCGAGGCGCGATATCGCCGCGATGGCCTCGGCGAGCGCAGCGGTGTCGCCTGGCGGCTTGCTACGGTAGCCGCGGAGGAGGGCGAAGCCGCGGACTTCCGCGACCATGTCAGTGGCCTCGGCAACCGAGAGCGGCGCCACGCGCACTGCGTAATCGCGATAGATCTCGGCGAGCGTGCCGCCCATGCCCACAGTGACCACCGGGCCCGCTTGCGCGTCGAGGCGATAGCCGAGCAGTACCTCGGCGATGCCGCGCTCCATGGGCTGCGTCAGCACGCCCTCGATACGGGCGTTGGGATGATGGCTCCGCGCGACCGCCACGAGGGCGCGGGCGCGCTCGGCGAGCTCGGAGGCAGTCGCGATCTCGAGCGCGACGCCGCCGGCATCGGTCTTGTGCGTGATGTCCGGCGACAGCACCTTGGCGGCAACGGGGTAGGGAAAGGGCAGGACCGCCGATGGCGCGGCCGGATCGATCAGATGACTCGGTGCGACCGGCAGACCGAGCGCCGCGAACAGCGCCAGCGATCGCCGCTCGTCGAGGACATCGCCCTTCGTCGCGTGGAGCGCCGAGGCGGCTCGCGCAAGCGCCCTCGGATCGACGTCCCCGGCCCGCGTCGGCTCCCGCCAGGCGAGATAGGCGGCGATGGCGTCGGCACAGGCCTCGGGCGTGCGGAAGGCGGCGATGCCATGCCGCGCGAGGAGGCGCAGTGCCTCGTCGGCCTGCGGCGTGAGGAAGACCACGAGGGGCTTCTTCTCTCGGGCGCAATCGACGATCGGCTTTACCGTGAGCTCCGGCTGGAGTTGTGCCGAGGAGCCGACTGTCGCCAAGACGAGCGCGAAGTCCTGAGCATCCATGAGGATATCGAGGGCCGGACGCATCACCTCGTAACGAGCGCCGGCGAGGGTCACATCGACGATCGGTCCCGACTGCGGTGGCACATTCACGCTGCGTAGCTTCGCAAGCGTGTCGGCGCTCGGCGGCGTGACCTCGACGCCGAGCACGCCCAGCCGGTCCACCACCGTCGCGGCGCCACCGCCCGTGGTGGCGATCACGCCAACCCGCCGGTTGCGACCGGCCGGCGGTGCGCGGCCCACGATCAGCGGCGCCATCTCGAGCAGCGTGTCCAGGTGATCGACGCGGATGATGCCGAGATGGCGCAAAAACGCTTCGACCGCCGCGTCCGAGCCGACCATCGCGCCGGTGTGGGACACCGCCAGCGCCTGACTCACCTCGGAGCGGCCGAGCTTGTAGGCGATGATCGGCTTGCCCGCCCGGTGGGCGAGCGCCGCGAAGCGCGCCATCTCCTCGCGCGCCCGGACGGTCTCGAGGAAGAGGAGGAAGGCGTCGGTCTCGGGATCGTCGGCCAGCGCCGCACCGATCTCGCCGACGGAGAGATCGGCCTCGTTGCCGACCGAAATCAGCTTGCCGAAGCCGATGCCGCGCACGCCGCCGCGCGAGAGCAGCGTGCCGATCAGGCTGCCGCTCTGCGACAGCACCGCGAGCCGTCCGCGCGGCAGGGACTCCGTCGCGAACGCCGCATTCGCCGTGAGCGCGAGCGGCAAGCTGGTGTTGACTACGCCGAGACTGTTCGGCCCGACGAGGCGCAAGCCGCTGCCGCGCGCGATCTCGACGATCCGTCGCTGGCGCTCGCAGCCCTCCGCGCCCGCCTCGGCGAAGCCGCTTGCGAGGATGGTCGCGACCTTGACGCCGGCCTCGGCGCATGCGGTCGCCGCCGCCTCGACCGCGGGCGTGTTGACGAGGATGTAGGCGTGATCGACGGGGCCGGGCGCCGCGCCGAGACTGGCGTAGGCACGCTCTCCCTGGACCGCGGGGCGGTTCGGATTGATGGGGTAGATCGGGCCCGCGTAGCCGTGCTTGCGCAGAAACCTCAGCGGCCGCCCAGCGGTCTTGCCGGCGTCGTCGGAGGCGCCGATCAGGGCCACGGCGCGCGGCCTGAACAACGCCTCTGCGAGGCTCGGCCGCGACACGAGTGGCGCGGCGCTGGACTTTAACCGCAATCCCTGCAGATGACGATGACGGGCTGCCGAGTCTTGTGGAGCTTCTCGATTAGATAAATGTCGAACTTGTCGAGTGAGCGTAGATAGTTGCGCAGGTCTATCTGGTTGGCGTCGATGTCGTCGTCGATGAAGAGCGCCGGCCCGCCGGCGAGGTTCTGCTCGGTCGGCGGTGGCGAGGCACCGCCGTTGCCGGTCCCTTTGAAGAGAGCCAACAGTGCCTGCAGGGCCGCGGGATCCGCGGGATGGGGGTTGCCGATCGAGCCGTCCGGCCCGATGTCGATCGCCCAGCTGCGCCGACGGAGGTCCACGTGTCCGCCGGCCGAGCTCACGCTGGCCTGATCGCCATAGAGGAGGTAAAGGGTGCCGCCGCCGTTCGCATTGACCACGAGCAAGACCACGGCGCCGCGCACGCCGACGATCGCGGCTGGCGTCTTGATGCTGACGGAGTCCGGGTTCTTGCTGAGCGCGCCGCCGACGAAGCGGAACACGCCCTTGGTGGCGCTGGCGGCGAGCTTGCCCGTCCCGGTATCCGGCGAATAGACGAACTCGTCGATCACCAGGTCCGAGTTCGGGCCGACCGTGAGCGCGGAGCGGTCGAGAAACAGGATGTCCGCCTGGCCCGTCGCCGTCGTGGCGATCCGCTCGTTGAAGACAACGTCGTTGCCAATGCCGAGTTCGCGCACCGTAGCACCCGGCGGCGTGCCGCTGGTGCTGGGGTTGACGGCGCCGGTCACGCCCACGGTCTGGGAAAGTCCGGCGCCCGGCAGCGCCAGGAGCAGCGAAACCGCCGTGCAGGCGGTGATGGCGATGCGGCGCGCGCTCATGATGGCACCTCTAGAAGCTCGCTTTGACGGAGAAGGTCGCTGTCGTGTTGTTGAATGAGAAGTTGCCGAGGTTCGAGGACGTTATCTGCCGCTCGATCCCAATCCCGGCGGCGAGCCATTTGTTGACGTGGAGGAACTCCGACGCGCCGAAGAACCAGCTGCGGTCGCTCCGCTTGACGAAGGGATTGATCGCGGGATTGGCGGCGTCGTAGGGCGTCCAATCGTGTCCGACCTCGAGGACCGTCTCCCAGGGGCGTGCGACGCCGGGCGGATCGAGCAGGCCGCCGTAGCGGATCGAGTAGCTTGCTTGAATTCGGTACTGGTTGTTGGTGTCGAAAGAGAAGCGGGTCTTCTCGTGGACGTAGCGCAGCAGCAGGTCGAGGGTGGAAAAGTCCCAGATCGGCTGGCTCGCGGTCAACCGCACGACGTCCACGTTGCCGTTGAGCTGAGTCGCGAGGGGGTCGAAGGACGACTTGAAATAGCCGCGCTCCTCGTGCTCGTAGAAGAGGCGCGCCAGCGTGCCCCAGCCGAACGTCTTGGCGAGCTCGATGCCGGCACCGCCGCCCCAGAGGAGCGAGTTGTTGTTGAGGGTGACGTAAGTCCCCATCAGGTAGGGCCGCAGCGTCGCATGCTCGATGCCGATCCGGTCGAGGGTCAGGCGTGGACCCAAGGTGATCTCGGCGATGCCGAGATCCAGATGGCTATCGCGGAAGAACGCGGACTCGTAGAGCGTGCCGGTCGCCTCGAGCGTGTCGCTCTCGGCGTTGCCGAGATCATACCGGTAGATGCCGGCGGCGTTCAGGAACACGTCCCCGTCGTGCTGCCGCGTGAAGGGGATGCTCGGCAGCGTGAAACCAGGCGGCGCCGGCACCGCCGCGCCCGGCGTCTGGTTCGCGTTGCTCTGGTACTGGACGCCGAGCTCGACCTCGCCCGCGAACTGATGCGGCGAGCTCAGGCGATCGACCTTCGCGAGCGCATCCTGGGCACGTGCGCGGATCTCCGGGCTCGCATTGGGCGCGGCCGCCGCTTGCTCGAGGTAGACTCGCGCCATCGTGTAGGACTTGAGCCGCGCATAGAGCAGGCCCAGCTCGATCTCGGCGGTCGGAAGATTCGGGTTGTACATCAGCAGCCGCTCGAGCGCGCTCACGCTCGCCTCGTAATCGCCGATCTGCGCGCCGAGCCGCGCGTAGCGCAGCGTCAGCTCCACGTTCGTGGGGTTCTTGAGGATCTGTTGATAGAGGCTCAAGAACTCCGCCCGTTGCGCGTCGGCATCCTGTGCGAGCGCGGGCGGCGCCACGGCGGCCAAGGCCAAGGCTAAGGCGAGACCAACGCCGAATGCGGCGAGCCGCGCGCGGCGGCCGTTCCGATGCTTCTGGCCCTCGATCACCTGAAGTCTCCCCCGGGAAACGGTAGAAAGAGTCTACGCGAACCCAGAGCGTTAAGCGAAATCAAAACTGTGGCAGGCCGTATGTAGGCGATAGGCGAGATGAGGCCTGTGACAGCGGTCACAACGTTCTCCTCATTTCTGGTGGGCGTGATAGACACCGTCCCAGCCACGTCCGGGCGGATCTCTCTGGAACTGCGCGATGCGCGCGCGATACACCGCATAGAGCGGCGCGAGGCCCAAGAGCTCGTGATCGCCGGCACCGTCGATCAGGGCGAGCGCGGACTCCCACTGTTGCGCCAAATAGGCCGCCCGTATCTTCCGATGGCGCTCGCGCACGGACGCGATCGCCTCGGCATCGGTCTCCGCCTCGACGTCGAGCAGCGTGAAAATCCGCACCGCCTGATCCCGGCCTTTGACCCGGATGAGGTCGAGCTCGGCGAGCGGCTCCCCCGGCACCTGCGATGCGGTCGCCTCGCTGATGATCAGATCGACGCCGTAGGTCTTGCTGGCGCCCTCGAGGCGCGAGGCCAGGTTCACGGTGTCGCCGAGCACCGTGTACTCCATGCGCTGGTGGGAGCCCATGTTGCCGACGCAGCACTCGCCGGTATTGATGCCGACGCCGATCCTGAGCGGCTTGAAGGGTCGTCCGGCCACCGATGCTTGGCGCTCGCGTTCGTTGTTCAGCGCAACGAGCGTACGCCGCATGGCCTTCGCCGCGGCAACAGCGTGGACGGCGTGCCGCGGATCCGGCAGCGGCGCGTTCCAGAACGCCATGATGCAGTCACCGATGTACTTGTCGATGACGCCGTCGTGACCCATCACGACATCGCTCATAGGCTGCAGGAACTCGTTGATGAAGGCGGTGAGCTCTTGCGGACCTAGTCCCTCCGCGATCCCGGTGAAGCCGCGGATGTCCGAGAACAGGATCGTCATCTCGCGGTTCTCGCCGCCGAGGCGCAGGCGCTCGGGCTGCGCCGCCAGTTGCTCCACCAGGGCCGGCGCCATCAGGCGCGAGAAGGTCTGCTTGATTTGCCGCCGCGCGCGCTCGGAGCGAAGGTAGCCCTGGATCGTCGAGCTGCCGTAGATCAGCAGGATCACCAGGGTGGGGTATGCGGGGTCGACGAGCTGGTGCGCCGATCGATAGGACCACCACGCGCCGCTCCAGGCGGCGATCAGCGCAAGGACCGCAAAGACGCCCGCGGCGGCGCCGAGCCGAGGTAGGGTGAGGGCGAGGAGCAGCGCGACGCCGGCGATATAGACGTATTCGACGCCGCGCGCCCAATCCGGCTGAGTCAGGAACCAGCCCTGCAGCGCCTGGTCGATGACCTGCGCGTGAATCTCGGCGCCCGGCACCGTGGCGCCCACGGGCGTCGCGCGGAGGTCGTTGAGACCCGCCGCGCTCGATCCCACCAACACGATGCGGTCCTTGAATGGCGCGAGATCGAGCGTCCCATCCAGCACACTGGCTGCCGATACCCAGCGGGCGGAATCCACGGGGCGATAGCCGATCCAGAGCCTTCCCGAGGCGTCGGTCGGCAAGCTTAGCGGGCCGATGCGAACATCGATGAGGCCGGTCTCCTGGCCATAATTCCATTCGCCGCTGGCACCCGCGGCGCGAAAGAGATAGCTCCTGGCACCAAAGGCGGCGCGCAACACCTCGGCTGGAAAGGTCGGGTAGGGCGCGCCGGCGACGCGCTCGACCAGGCGCATGCGCCGGACCAGGCCGTCCCAGTCGGGATCCTCGTCGAGACTTCCGATCCCAAGCACCGACGCCTCCAATTGTGGGATGCTCACGAGGGCGCGGGTGTAGGTCGGCACGAAGCGCCAGGGATCGTTCGTCGCATTCTCGCGAGGGTCGTCGCGGGCGATCGCGACGCCCGCCTTGCGCGCGGGCTGGTCGCTGCCGACGTCGTTCCCGGGGACGCTGCCGATCACCACGCGCGCACGGCCGAGCGCCGTGGCGAAGACCGTATCGTTGTCGGGCAGCTCCGACATCACTCGCGCGATCTCCGCCGGCATCTCGCCGTGGAAGAGGGTGGGCAGGAGCCGTTGCGGCGAGGTGCGGTCCGCCTCCGGAAAGATCAGGTCGTAACCGATCGCAGCGACGCCCGCTGTCGCGAGCTTGTCGGTGACGCTCGCCAGCATCGTGCGCGGCCAGGGCCATTGCCCGAGCTTGCGCAGGCTCTCCTCGTCGATGTCGATGATCAGCACCGGCGCCTCAGGCACCGGGCGAGGTGCGGCCCGCTGGAACAGGTCGAAGGCGCCGAGCGTGATTTCCTCGAGTGGCTGAAAGCCCGCCGCCTTGATCGCGATCGCCGCCACCGCGATGGCCAAAGGCAGCAGCAAGTCGGCCGCCAGGCGTTTCATGCGTTGCATTTTAGCAATTCTATCCGCAGGCGCTCCTCGCCGCATCGCCGCGGCGGCCGAAGCGCATGGAATCATGCCCTGCTTGGGGGCGCGAGGAATTTCTGCCCGCCCGCGGGTCGAGGTGTCCCGGCATCACTTAACCTTTGAGTAACCGCGACCTGGGATCGTGTTCCAATCCCCTTGGCCTCGTGAGGCACACCATGTCGCGCCCCGCCCTGGTATTCGTCGCAACACTCATGGTCTGCGGCTCGGCCGTTGCCGCAGCGCCGGGCCCCGACCGCTCCAATCTCTCCTACGAGGAGAACGTCCTCATCAACACGGCGTGCGCCAGCACACGCCCGAAGGGGGATAGCGCCTATTACACCTGCATCACGAAGCAGGTGGCGGCGTTGCAAACCCACCCCGCGCCTGACCGCTCCGGCCTGACGCCGGCGCAGAACCGATCGATCGAGGAGCGCTGTCAGTATCTGCGGCGCTCCGGCATCGCCCAGTACTACGACTGCGTCTCTCAAGCGATGGCGGGTCCAGCGCCGGCGGTCGACGATGGTCCGGGCAAAGGGCTCACGCCAAATTACGTGGAGGTCTTCACGCACGGCACCGTCGGTACGGACGAGCAGAAGCCGCAGGCGACGCCGGCCGCCGCCAGCACCAGTCCGCTCCCGGCCGCGGTCTTGCCGAAGCGGCCAGACAATGTCCGCACGAAAGCGCTAGCGCCCGAGGAACTCTTCAAGACACTGCAGCGCTCGGTCTACGTCGTGGCAGCGACCGCCTCGCTTGCCGACGCGCGAGCGCGCGACGTGAAGCAAGGTTCCGCGGTCGCGGTCTCCGAGCACCTGCTGCTCACCAACTGCCACGTCGTCAAGGGCAGCCACATCATCAAGATCATCCAGGATCACGCGGCGACCGACGCCAAGCTCGCGGCGGCCGATGTCGCGGCGGATCGCTGCGTCCTGCGCGCGGACGGCATCACGCTGGTGCCGATCCCGGGCATTCGACCGTTCAGCGACCTCGCAGTCGGCGAGCACGTCTTCGCCATCGGTGCGCCGCTCGGATTGGAGCGCACGCTGAGCGAGGGCATGCTCTCGGGCCTCCGGCACCAGCCCGGCCGCAACATGGTGCAGACCTCGGCCGCGATCTCCCCGGGGTCGTCGGGCGGCGGCTTGTTCGACGACCGCGGCAACCTGATCGGGATCACGACCCTCGGCTCGATCGGCTATCAGAACCTGAACTTCGCGGTGGCCGCAGCGGATTTCTGGAACTGATCCGCCCAGAGGCCTGATCGGCTTGCATCGGATCGATGCGAGCCGCGAATCAGGCTCTTCGATTTTGAATTAGAGCAAGATTAACGGATCAGGCTGAATCAGCCTGATCCGATCTTGGACTAGGCGTCACCGCCGGGGAACAACGCCCCAGCGGCGTGCCCAACCGAGGCCGGCAAGGGTGCCGGCCTTGGGCCGGTACTCGCAGCCGACCCAGCCGCTGTAGCGGGTCTCGTCAAGCAGGTCCAGGACATAGGCGTGGTTGACCTCGCCGATGTCGGGCTCGTGCCGGTCGGGCACGCCCGCGATCTGCACATGGGCGAAGCGGCCGGCGAGGTCGC
>Ga0126378_10001144_pt1 | contig 19883 bp, 23 predicted proteins | sample PanSoiMetPlot_23_FD_92587 | JGI IMG/M metagenome (GOLD analysis project Ga0126378, IMG submission 92587) | Tropical forest soil microbial communities from Panama - MetaG Plot_23 | ecosystem: Environmental > Terrestrial > Soil > Tropical forest > Bulk soil | place: Panama | collected 2016-02-17
ACCAGTGGTCCGTGCGGGAACCGAGGATCAGGAGGCCGACAGGTCGCTGTCCGGGCATACCGACGGGTGCGTACAGCAGCGCGGCCCAATCCATCTCCCAGTCCGGAGGACGGTTCGGCTCGCTCGGCTCGGCTGCGACCGAGGAGACGGTTAGCGGCCGCCGTTCGTGGAGGCAGCGCCTGGCGAGGGCGGTGAGGGGGCGGGTGCGCCGGTATGGCCGGTTTGGTTCCGGGCTCGAGTCTGCGAGGACCTTCAGTTTCCCATCCCGCAGGGCGCCGAGCAGCCAGCGGTCCTCGCGCACGAGCGCCATGGCCTGGTCGATCTGAAGTTGGAGCTTCGGAACGTCGAGTGCGCAGTCCATGCTCAGAGCATGGACCGGCGAGGCGGACAAGACGCGGACAATCGCCGGGGTTTACAGACAGTCTTGACACAGGTCCCCGGGAGCCGGGACAAAGGGGGGCCAGGCGGAACACGACCGCCCGCAAGGTCGAGATTTGCGAGCGTGCTTACGGTCGCTGACGGTGGCCGTGGGCCTCGTACCCGAGGCCATCGTCTTCGACCCCAACGCGCTCGCCGTCATGACCCGTATTGAGGAGCACGCCGCCTACGCCTTCATTGAGGCGACCAGCGAGATCAAGCGACGCTGCCCTGGGGTCGTGGGTTTGACTCAGCAGAGCTCCTGGAACGCCTCTGTGCGCCGCAGTTGCTCCCGCTTCACCGCGTTACGCGAGCTGGCGTAGTACGCGCGGCAGCGCTCGATCATCGCCGCGTGTCGCCGCGCCCACTCCGGCAGGCTGCCATACGCGTCGTAGAGGTGTCGGATCACGTCGCCGGGGGACCGGTACCAGATGCGCATGTTCCACTCCAGCAGCGCGAGGTCCTCGATGGGATCGCCGATCCGCGCCAGCTCCCAGTCGATGACGGCCCGAACCGCCCCGGTCACCGGGTCCACGATCACGTTGTACGGTCCGGGGTCGGCGTGGATCACGCTCGGACCCGCGCCCGTGAGGACGTCAGCGAAGGACCTCGGGTCGACGGCGTGGAGGGCCCGCAGCATCTCCCCGCAGCCCCGCAGGAAGGCCACGCTCCGTCGGACCAGCTCGTCGAGGCCGAGGGCGTTGTAGCCGGCTGCGAGCCACTGCTCGGCCAGCGGTCCGGGTACGTACTCCATCCGGACGGCGAACGGATCCTCGGACGCGAACGAGCGAGGCAGCGGCACCACTCCGGCCAGCCGGGTGAGTATCGCGACCTCGACGTCGCGGCGGCGCGGTGCATCGTCACGTGTTATGCGCTTCACGACCGCCTCGCCGTCCCAACGGATGTCGTTCCAACGCCGGCCGGGCTGCCAGGCACGGCCATTGGGCGGCGTTGCCTTAGCACGCATGTGAGCCATTGTGTGTGGCTGGCGGTAGGTATTGGGGTTCCCTGCCGAGCGACGACCGGCACGGCATCGACCATTCGCTCTCACGTACCCTGTGGAGCCGCAGCCGTGGACCACGTCGCAATCAGCTTCACGAACGCCGTGCTCGGCCTCCCGGCAGCGGTGCTCTACCTGGTCATCATCCTCTGGCTGGTCGCAGAGAGCTGCGCCGTTCCGATCCCAAACGAGGCGATCCTCCTCTTCTCAGGTTTCCTTGTGGCCACCGGACACCTCAACCTGATCGCCGCGCTGGCCGCCGCCATCGCAGGGACTCTGGGCGGCGCCACCGTCTCCTGGTGGATCGCGCGAACCTTCGGCCCCGCTGGTGTCCGTAAAGTCGGGCGCTACGTCTTCCTGACGCCGAGCCGCCTCGCCGCCGCCCAGGCCTTCTTCCGCAACCGCGGCGCAGCGACGATTTTCGTCGCACGCCTGACCCCTATCGTGCGGACGGTAATCTCATATGCAGCGGGTCTGGCGGCGATGCCTTACCGGCCGTTCGTGCTGGCCACAGCGGCCGGTTGTGCGATCTGGAACCTTCTCATGCTCGTCGTCGGCCGCGCGGCGGGTGACCACTGGACCGATCTCTTCCAGCGCTTCCACACGCCGGTGCTGCTCGTCGGGGCGTTTGTGATCCTGGCCGTGATCGCCTACCTCGCCTTCGAGCACGCCCTCAGGAAGCGGCTGACCGGCAGCGCCGGCTGAGTTACGCAACGGGCGGCCGACCGCAAGATGTGACCGCCTCATGAGGATCGCGGTCATCTCCGACATACACGCCAACTGGCCGGCCCTCGAGGCCGTGGTTTCTGACTTCGCGGGTGTCGACGACGTCATCTGCCTGGGCGACGTCGTGGGGTACGGCGGCGACCCGGTCCGATGCCTCGACTACGTTCGCGGCCGGGGCTGGCTGACCCTGACAGGCAATCATGACCGCGCCTGCACGGATCCCGACGCCCTGGGCTGGTTCAACGAGGAGGCGGCCTCGGTTATACGCTGGACCGTCGACCAGCTCGGCCAGGCCCGCATCCGCTGGCTTCGAGCCCTGCCGGAGCAGACCTCGCGGCTGGGTATCCGCCTGGTCCATGCCAGTCCGCGTAACCCAGTCTTCGAGTACGTCCTCGACGCCCCCACCGCCGCCGCCAACCTCAAGCTGCTTCTGGGCGGGGTGTGCTTCCACGGCCACACCCACCTCCCCGGCGTCTTCCAGATCGAGGGACGCCACGTCGTGCACAGCTACCGGCTGGGAGCGATTCCCCTCGCCGGCCCCGCGCTGATCAATCCAGGCAGCGTCGGCCAACCTCGCGACCACGACCCAGGCGCCAGCTACGGCATCTGGAACACGACCGAGGGGAGCTTCGAGTTCAAACGAGTGCCTTACGATCGGGAGGCTGCCAAGCGGTCGATAAGACAAGCCGGCCTGCCGGAGCGCTTCGCCATTCGTCTCGACTTCGGATACTGACTCCACGGCGCCCAGCCTCGCTCAAACGTCCACGAAGAGCCTCTTGCGGTATGCGAGGTAGACGACGATGGCCACGTTGACGACGAGTGCTCCGACGCGCAAGAAGGTCACCTTGCGGAATACCTCGATCACCTCCCACGGGATCAGTACGCCCGTGGCCAGCACCGTCAGGTAGTCGGCCCAACGCCGCCGCAGAGCCAGCCCCAGGCCTTCGGTCGTTTCCAGGGCTGCGTAGAGCAGGGCAGCCACCGCCAGCACGGTCAGATGAGGCAGGCGGGCGACATACTCAAACACCCACTGCAGGAGGCGTGCGATCAACCCGTGGCCGGCTGCGAGGTTGAGCTGCTCCTGGGCCTGAACGGCCCACGCCTGCAGGTAGCCCTGCCGGCCCACCGTCAGGAGCGACGTGGCGAACAGGACAAGCACAGCCGACTTGACGAGCCGCTCGACGACGATCAGCCGGACGACCGTGTCCGGCTCGGCGGAGGCTGAACCAAGCTCGTGCCAGAGCCGGGCGAGCCATGGTCGACGCCGCCGATCAGCCCGGAGGGCTACGCGTCGAGCCGCTCTCGAAAGAGAATGACGCGGCATGCGGCGTTCTTCAGGACGTACGGCGCCGTCTTGCCCAGGTTGAATTCGCCGAACCGCCGCTTGTACGGCAGACCCATGACGATCACGTCGGCGTGCCACTCGTCGGCCTCGCCGACGATGGCTGGACCAGTGTCGCGAGACTGAACCATCTCCGTCTCGATTCCGAGGTCGTACTCAGCTGCGACGCGTTCGGCCGCGTCGAGGATCTGCTCGCCTCGCTCGATCTGGCTCTCCACCGGCGCGCTGAGCGGCAGGGAGCGATTCACTTCCACCACGTGGACGGCGTAGATCCGGGACACCTCCTTGCTGCCGTCACCACGTCCTTTGCTTGCCATCCGGCATGCGACCCGGATGGTCTCTTCGTCCACCTGATGTCCGGCCAGAGTGATCAGGATTCGGCTGGGGCTCTGGCGCATCAGCTGCGCTCCCGCCCCGTCAGACGCCGCCAGACCACCCACGAGCCGAACCCGATCATGACGAACGCCATCGCCACCTCGATGCCGCCGCTCACCGGGCCGTCGGGCTTGCGGACCATGAAGTACACCATGATCCACACCCCGAGAACGAGGGACATTATCCCCATGAAGGTGAATGGAAAGCGCACTCGGAGCTCATGCTAGCAAGAGGCATGGTGCGGGCCTGAGAGAGGGAACGGGACCGAACATACAATAGGCTGCCGGTGAAGGTACTCATCGTCGGCTGCGGTCGCGTGGGGTCGCGCGTCGCCCACGAGCTGGATCGTGGCGGTCACGACGTGACGATCATCGACCGCGACCCTGGGGCATTCAAGCGATTCGCGATGCGAGGGGTCTTCAGTAACGACTTCCGAGGCAGCTTCATCGTCGGCGACGGAACCGAGTCCGATCTGCTGCGCAGGGCCGGCATCGAAGACGCCGACTGCTTTGTCGCCATGACCGATGGCGACAACCGCAACATCATGGCGGCGCAGATAGCTCAGCATGTGTTCCACGTGCCGAAGGTGGTTTGCCGGATCTACGATCCCATCCGCAATCAGGTCTATCGCAAGCTCGGGCTCGACGTGTTCTGTCCGACCATAGAGGGTGCCGCCTCGGTCGAACGCATGATCCTCGGGGAATCGAAGTAGGTGTACGCCATCGTGATCGGGGGCGGCAGGGTGGGCTACTTCCTGTCCCGCGACCTACTCGAGCGTGGCGACGAGGTGACGCTCGTTGAGAACGACGCGGCTCGAGCTGAGTGGCTGGAAAGCCAGCTCGGGAGCATCGTGATGTTTGGCGACGGCGACGAGATGGCGTTCCTCAGCACCACGGGGATCGAGCGTGCGGATGCGGTACTGGCGGTTACGGGCGATGATGCGCGGAACCTGGTGGCGCTCCAGCTCGCAAAGAAGCACTTCAACGTGCCGCTGGCGATCGCCCGCGTGAACAACCCGGCCAACGTCGAGATCTTCAAGGCACTTGGTATCGATGAAGCGATCTCGGCTACTGAGATCCTGCTGAACGCCCTCGAGAGTGGCGTAACCCGGCCCAGCGCCTGAGAGGCGGCCGGCGAGCCGTTTGGTCAGCCGTGACCCCGCGGGGTCCTGGCGCAGCTCATTCGGCGCACGTCGAAACGCTCACCGCGCTGCTCCAGGGGGCCAGCACCTAAGGTGGGGTGCTGCCTCCTGGCGGCCGGGCCAGCTGGCCGCCGAGTCTCTCGTCGCCAGGCTGACCCACACTGCTGAGGATGCGACTGCGCTCAGAACGATCAGAACGCGGACGCCTACCGCGTCAGAAGGTCAAGTAGACTTGCCAATCTTGTAGATCGTCGTCCCGCAAAGCGGGCAGGTGCCCTTGGTCGCCGGCTTACCATTCTTCATGGTGATCGGCTTCGGGTCCTTCATTTCGACCTTCTTCTTGTCTTTAAGGCAATACCCTTCCACTGCAATAACCTCTCTGTACGGCACTCAAGATTTGCGTCAGCGCAGCCGAACCCGCCGTATTGTAGCGGCGTATTGCCTCCAATTCAACCCCAATTCGGGTCGAGGCGGTCCCGAGGCGTTTCCGCGGCCCTGCTAGACTGGCCGCAAAATCCATAGCGCTCCTCGTTAGGCCAGGCTCCAGCGTGGACACAGGCCATTGCCCGGAAACGTCGAGAGACGCCAACGGGTAGAGCAGGCGTCGCCGACATAAGGCGCCGCCCGAGATGGCTGAGCCCACCCGTCTCTAAGCCGCGCTGTGCCGAAGCTGAACGAGTAGGGGGAGCAGCTCACGCCTTGGGGTGTGCCGCGCCCCCAACGCCTCCTGGAGACCCGAGTGTGCTCTTTCTGACTGAGATTCTGGGCGCGGAAGTGATCGACGTGCGGCAGCGCCGGACCGGCGCGGTGAGGGACCTGACCGTGCACGTTCAGGAGCCATACCCGATCGTGACGGGACTGGTCGTGTCCCGACGCCGCGAGCTGGCGATCCCGTGGTCTGAGGTGCGCACCTTCGCCGCGGTCACCCGTGAAGTGGCGCTGCGGAGCAGTCGCGAGGAGATCGAGAGCCGGCGGGCCGATCCAGATGACATCTGGCTGGCGCGCGATGTGCTGGATAAGCAGGTGGTCGACACCGACGGCCGGCGCGTCGTCCGGGTCAACGACCTTCAGCTTGTCGAGAGCGGGGGCCGGCTGCTCCTCGTCGGCGCGGACATCGGCGTCCGCGGCATCCTCCGGCGACTCGGCGTCGAGGGGTTCGCCAAGCGGCTCGCACGGCTGTTCGGCCGCGACCTGCCCATGGCGCTTGTGTCATGGGAGGTGGTCGACCCGCTGAACTCGGTGCCTGACCGCCAGAAACCAGCGAGCGACGACGCGGTACGCCTGCGCATATCGGGTCGGCGCATCGCCAGGCTGCACCCCGCAGACATCGCGGACATCGTCGAGGAGTTGGGCGCGAAGGAGCGCAAGACGGTCTTCGACACCCTTACGGAGGAGGTCGCTGCGGACACGCTGGAGGAGATGGAGCTCGAGGACCAGGTCTCCGTGATCGAGCATATGGACGCGCGGCGTGCCAGCGAGATCCTCGACGACATGCCGCCGGACGAGGTGGCCGACATCCTGACCGAGCTGCCAGAAGACGTTGCTCAGCAGCTCCTGGGCCTGATGAAGAAAGCCGAGGCGGAGGACGTGAAGGAGCTGCTGGCCTACGAGGAAGACACGGCCGGTGGGCTGATGACGACCGAATACGTCGCGGTCAGCGAAAACCTGACCGCACAGGAGTGCATCGACGAGCTTCGCCGGCTTGAGCCGGACGCCGAGTCGGTGTACTACGTGTTCGTCGTCGACGGTGATGAGCACCTGAAGGGTGTGCTATCGCTGCGCGACTTGATCGTCGCTCGGCCAGATCAGCCGATCAGCTCGATCATGATCCGCGACGTGATCGCGGTCCATCCTGACGATGACGCGAAGGAGGTTGCGGCGGTCCTGTCCAAGTACAACCTGCTGGCCGTGCCGGTCGTGGATGATGAGTTCCGCATCCAGGGTCTGGTCACCGTCGACGACGCGCTGGACGCCGTGCTCCCCGAGTCGGTGAAGCGCAAGCTGCCGCGGGCTCACTAGTGAGCCACTAACTTCCGTGGACCGCGTCTTTGTGCGGCTCCGCCGGTTCCGGCGGTTGTTCTTGCTGCTCGCCGTCGTCGGCCCCGGCCTGATCACGTCCAACGCCGACAACGACGCGGGCGGTATAGCGACCTACTCCCAGGCGGGCGCCCAGTTCGGCTACAAGATGCTGTGGCTCCTGGTCGGGGTCACCATCAGCCTGGCCGTGGTCAACGAGATGGGCGCGCGGATGGGCGTGGTCACGGGCAAGGGCCTGGCCGACCTCATCCGCGAGCGCTTCGGGGTGCGCGGCACCACGTTCGCGATGCTGCTGCTGCTCTTTGCGAACGCCTTCACGACGGTGGCAGAGTTCGCCGGCATCGCAGCGGGAATGGAACTGTTCGGCGTCCCGCGCTTCGCGTCGGTGCCGGTCGCGGCGATCCTGATCTTCCTCCTTGTCGTACGCGGGAGCTATCCGGTGGTCGAGAAGGTGCTGCTCTCCATCGGTCTGGTTTATGTGACGTACATCGTCTCAGGCTTCCTCGTCCACCCGCCGTGGAATGAGGTTCTGCGCAGCTCGCTCGTGCCGCAGATCGTGCCCCAGCGGGACTACTTCCTCCTCGCCATCGCATTAATCGGCACCACCGTAACGCCGTGGATGCAGTTCTACCTGCAGGCGGCGGTCGCGGACAAGGGAATCCCGAACGAGAACCTCGCATACAGTCGCGCCGACGTGCTGGTCGGTGCCCTGGTCACCGACGTGATCGCTTTCTTCATCATCGTGGCCACCGCCGCCACGCTGCACGGCCACCTGTCCTCTGACCAGCTCGCCAACATGCAGGCGGGCGACTTCGCGCGGGCACTGGCACCAGCAGCCGGCCGCTTTGCCACCACGCTGTTTGCAATCGGCCTGGTCGGCGCGTCGTTCCTGGCCGGAAGCGTGGTGCCGCTGTCGACGGCCTACGCGGTTACGGAAGCCTTCGGCTGGGAGCGCGGCGTAGGCCACCGGTTCGCAGAGGCGCCGGCATTTTTCGGCATCTTCACAGGACTGATCGTGATCGGCGCCCTCGCCACGCTGACCCCCGATCTGCCGCTGGTTTCGATGATCCTCCTCAGTCAGGATGCCAACGGGATCATCCTCCCGGCCATCCTCGTCTTCATGCTGGTTCTGCTCAACGACCGCCGGATCATGGGCCGTTATGTCAACGGGCGGTTTGCCAACGCGATCGCGGGCTTCACGGTCGCAGTTCTGATGGTGCTGACCATGCTGATCGTGCTGTCTTCGATCCCGGGATCGCCGCTGAGCGGGTAGCCGCCGCACGCCGGGGCTGAAATCATTCCGGGCCGCGTCCCGGTCAGCCAGGTCGCGTGAGGGCTCCCGAGCCGATCTCGGATATCGTCAGGGATGCGCAGTCCACACCCACCTGGAGCGCCTCGCGAAGCCGTGCGGGGTCACCACCCTGGAGCAGCCAGCACGCCAGCATGCCGCCTGCCAGTGCATCGCCGGCTCCGGTCGTGTCCACGACCCGCTTCGCGTTGGCCGGCACATGCACGGCGCCGGTGGCCGTATAGGCGGTCACACCGCCGGGACCATGCTTGAGCACCAGGCCCGCGAGCTCCCAGTGCTCCCGAAAAGCCTCCGGGTCGCTGCCGCCCAGCGCTGAGAACTCCTCCTGGTTGCAGAAATACCAGTCCGCCAGGCGGAGCACGGACCGAGCTGCCTCCGGTGCCGACTCGACGTACGAGCGCATCGCGTCCGCCGCCAGCAGTCCGCAGCCGGCCAGCTGCCGGACCGCCTCCAGCTGCCGGTCCGGTCGCATGGAGCCGACGAAGGCCCATCCGCGATAGCCCTTCGGCAGCTGCGGTGACCAGTGATCGTAGATGGAGTCGAGGCTCCCCAGGTCGACGTTGCGGCCTGCCTCGGCGTCGGAGAACCAGCGATAGGTCGGGGCCTCCACCACCGACAGGCCGCTGAGGTCGATGGCAGGCCGGCAGCCGAGCACCGCCTGGACCCGCGCTTCCGCGTCACGACCGACTGGCGCAACCACGGTCAGCGCCATCAGCCGGCAGGCAGCCAGTGAGAAGTACAGCGCGGAGCCGCCGAGCTCGTCCGTGATGCGCCCACCCTGGAGCGAGTCGATGGCAATCGAACCCACAACCAGCAGGCGCGCCTCGACGCCCACGGGCTACGCTCGCCGCCCGAGGCCGCTGGGCGTGTTCACGACGTGGCGTGCGGTGGCGAGCTTGTCCAGGAAGTCGCCGACGCCGTCGTACGGCTCCATCTCCATCCAGCAGCGGCCGAGCTCCCACGCCGCGTGGGCGTCGCTTCCAGCCGCGGCGACCTTCCCGAGCTCTCGGCAGACGCTCGCAGCAGCCCGGTTGGCGGAGTCGTCGGCCCACGAGTTGTGGGTCTCGATCACGTCGAGCCGTGGCGCCAGCGCCACCAGGCGCTCAGGCCGGAAGCCCGCCCGCCGCCGGTCGAACGGGTGACAGGCGTAGGTAAGCCCGCCCATCTCGTGGATCATGTCGCAGACATCCTCAGGCGTGCGGCCCGGGGAGATCGTCGCGTCGATGAAAAGCCCGATGATCTCCCCCTCGATGGTCCGGATCTCCTCGCCGGTGATTGCGAGCTCCGGTGCCACTCGCTTGAGCAGCAGCGACCCCTCTGCCGTGTTGTGGTCGGTCAGTGCGAGGCGGTCGAGCTGGAGCTCAGCCGCCCTGGCGATGAGCGCCTCCAGGCCGGTGGAGCAGTCGTGGGAATGCCGTGAATGCAGGTGAAGGTCGACCCGGATCAGCGGTGCTACCGCTTGGTGCTCTGCCGGAACAGCGGGATGATCAGCGCGGGCCGTCTGGCGTTGACCGACGCCTCCATCAGGCGTTCCTGCGCACGGTAGAGGATCTCGATCAGCTGCGCTGGCCGGCGCTCGCCGCCTACCTGGCGAGGCAGCTCGGAGTCGGTCCGGGCCAGCAGCCTCACGAACCGTGGCATCAGCCATCCCGGGACGATGCGAAGGCCCTGGACCAGGCACTCCTCCAGCCAGAACATGAGCTCGTCGGACTCCTGAAGCAGGTGGCGATGAGACGGGCGCTCGCGTTCACGCCGGCGCCAGTAGCTGGCTCGTTGCTGCTCCACAACCGTCAACTCAATCATCGTCGATGCAAGATCCTTCCGGCCACTATACCCCTATCGACTCCAACCCTTGCTGCCCGGCAAGCCGGCCTGGCGACGACCCGCGCGTCGCCCCAGGGCGGCCTGCTGAGGGCGCAAGCTGGAGGCTTAAATGAGTACCGATCACTCACGCCAGTGACAGAAGGCGTAAGCTGAGCCACTCGAAAAAACCCTGTACCAGTGAACCATTCGTTCGGTCGAGCCGTAACGGAATCAACGGAGCGGTTTGCGGGTACAAAAAGTGATATCTGTGGTGGATCTGGATACTGCACTAGACCTGATTGATGACGAGCCTTCGCTGAAGGTTGACGAGGAGGTCCTTGACGAGGTCAGCCTCGACGATGCCGTGCGCGCGTATTTCCGCGACATCAGCCGCGTGCGGCTGCTGACCGCCGCCGAAGAGGTCGAGCTGGCGCAGCAGATCGAGGCCGGCTCTGAGGCCGCTCGCAGGCGGATGATCGAGTCCAACCTCCGACTGGTGGTGTCGGTGGCGAAGAAGTACAGCAATCGGGGGCTGAGCCTGCTGGACCTGATCCAGGAGGGCAACCTGGGACTCATGCGCGCGGTTGAGAAGTTCGACTACCGGCGGGGATTCAAGTTCTCGACGTATGCCACGTGGTGGATCCGGCAGGCATGCCAGAGGGCGGTCGCCGACCGGTCGCGGACGATCCGCATTCCGACCCACAACGCCGACACGATCAACAAGCTGGTCCGTGTGGCCGACCGGCTGCGCTCAGAGCTTGGGCGCCGGCCGAGCAACGAAGAGATCGGCCTGGAGATGGGTCTGGACGCCGACAAGGTGGCCTGGCTGCTCGAGATCGCACGCGAGCCCGTGTCGCTCGAGACGCCGATCGGTGACGGCGACACCGAGCTGGGAGAGCTCATCGAGGACACGACCGTCGAGTCCCCGGTGACGGCGGCGGCGCGCAGCATGATGAAAGACGAGGTCCAGGCCGTGCTGGAGACACTCACCGCCCGCGAGCGCCGCGTCCTGCAGCTCCGCTTCGGCCTGCTCGACGGCGAGCAGCGCACCCTCGAAGAGGTGGCGCGCCGGCTGGGCCTGGGCCGTGAGACTGTGCGCCAACTAGAGCGCACGGCCATGACGCGCCTGCGCGAGGCCGGCCGGGCTGAGCGCCTGAAGGCGCACATGGGGGCCGCGTAGGCCTGCACTGTCTCCTGGCCAGCCTGTCCGGCAGCTCCCGGTGTAGCAGTTGCCGATTGCCTGAACAGGCGTTCGGGGCGGCGCCCTGTAGGTCGGTGAGGCTCTCTGACGAGCCTCGCCGCTCATTCCTTGCCTGCTGACTCCTTCTGGTAAGCGTCGATCAGCTGCTTGGCCAGGTGTGCCGGCACCTCCTCATAGTTGGAGAAACTGGCGCTGAACGAGCCGCGGCCCTGAGTGATGGAGCGAAGGTCGAGCGCGAAGCGCTGCATCTCGGACTCGGGCACCAGCGCCCGCACGATCTGCCAGCTGCTGTCAGGCTCGGTGCCCGCGATCTTGCCGCGCTTGGTGTTGAGGTCGGACATGATGTCACCCAGGTTGCGCTCAGGCACCCGGACCTCAACCTCGACGATCGGCTCCAGCAGCACCGGGTTGGCCTCCAGGGCCGCCTTCCGGATGGCAAGCGAACCGGCGATCTGGAAGGCTATGTCCGACGAGTCGACCGTGTGGTACTTGCCGTCCACAAGGCGGACCTTGACGTCAACCATCGGATAGCCGGCGACCACGCCCTTGGCCATGGCGTCGACGATTCCCTTCTGCACGGAGGGCCGGAAGTTCTGTGGGATCGACCCGCCGAAGATCTTGTCCTCCCAGACGAAGCCCTCGCCCCGGCCCGTGGGGTCGACCTCGATGACGCAGACGCCGTACTGGCCGTGGCCGCCTGATTGCTTGACGTGGCGGCCCTCGGCGCGCGCGTGGCCGGAGATGGTCTCCCGATAGGCCACACGGGGCAGGGCGGTGGTGGCCTCGACGCCGTACTTGCGCTTGAGCTTCTCCAGGACCACGTCCAGGTGGACGTCGCCCAGGCCGCCGATCAAGAGCTGGTGCGTCTGGTCGTTGCGGCGGACCCTGAGGCTCGGGTCCTCCTCGGAGAGCCTGGCCAGTCCGGTCGAGATCTTCTCTTCATCGCCCCGCGATTTCGGGAAGATCGCGACGGTGTACGCGGGGTCTGGGACCGCGACTTGCGGGCCCGAGCCGTCGGGCGAGCCCAGCAGGTCCCCGGTCAAGGTCTGCTGGAGCTTGGCGACCCCGCCGATGTCGCCGGCGCAGACCTCCTGGGTGTTGACGTGCTCCTTCCCGCGCGGGAAGAAGAGCTGGCCAAGCCGCTCGTCGCCGCCCCGGGTGGGGTTGGTGATGTGCTGATCCGACCTGAGGCAGCCGCTGAGCACCTTGAAGTAGCTGACGCGGCCGAACGGGTCTGCGTACGTGTTGAAGACGACCGCACGCATGGGGCCCGACGTGTCGCCGGCGGCGGGAGCCGGGAGGAGCTCGCAGATGGCCCGCAGCAGCGTCCGAATTCCCAGCATCCTGGCCGCTGCGCAGCAGACCACCGGGCAGACAGTTCCGGCGGCGATGCCGGCGCGAAGACCGCGCTCGACCTCCTCGTCCGACAGCGTGCCCTCGTCGAGGTACTTCTCGAGCAAGCTGTCATCGCCTTCGGCCGCGGCCTCGATTAGCTGCTCACGGCGCTCGTCGACCAGAGCGGCCATGTCGTCAGGGATTGCCGACTCCGCAGCTTTGCCGTCGGTCCCGGCGACGAACGCCTTCATCCGCATCAGGTCGACGGCGCCTTTGAACGCGGCTTCCGACCCGATCGGAAGCTGGAGCGCGACAGGCTTCGGCGTCAGCTGGGCACGCATCGAGTCGAGCGCACCGTAGAAGTCGGCGTGCTCCTTGTCCAGCTTGTTTACGACGATGAACCTCGGCTTGGCGTCCTTGTTGAGCCGCTCCCAGGCAACCTCGGTGCCGACGGTGAGCTGCGAGCTAGCGCTGACGACCATGAGCGCCCCTTCGGCGGCGGCGAGAGCACTGCTCACCTGGCTCGCAAAGTCGAAGAAGCCGGGCGTGTCCAGCAGGTTGACCTTGTACCCGTCCAGCTCGAGGCAGCCGATGGCGAGGTTGATGGAGATCTTCCGCTTCTGTTCTTCGGGTTCGAAGTCAAGAGCCGTCGTGCCGGCGTCTGTCGAACCCATGCGTGGGATGGCGCCGGTGGCGAAGAGCATGGCCTCGGCCAGGGTGGTCTTGCCCTCGCGGGAATGGCCGAGGATGGCGACGTTGCGAATGCGGTCAGGCCCGTACCTGGGCATGCACTGAGAGTCTAACTAAGTTGAGAGCGAGGCTCTGGCTGTCGCGGTCCCTTGTCCAGCGGAGCAAACGACGCCTTTCACCCGGTCCGGTAGGGTGGTCCAGCTCCCCCGTACGGCTGCGTGGTCTGCGGTGGGTATCCGTATGGTGGGTATCCATAGGGTGGGTATCCGTAAGGTGGCTGTCCGTAGGGCTGCTGGCCGTATCCCGCGGCATACGCTCCCCACCGCTGCTGTGCGAGGGCGGTCGCGCGTCGCCGCGACCGCTGCCGCCAGATAGCCCAGACGGCAAGGGCGATCCCGCCGGCCGCCAGTGGGAGCAGCACAGGCGCGAGGAGCACCGCCAGCGCAACCACTGCCGCGGTCGCGTCTTCGAATGCCGAGAGCACGGGCCCCATCAAGGCCACGTTGGCCACGGGCCGGGCCGTGGCGCGGGTCAGGTGCACCGCCGTCGCGGTCCCTGCGCCGATGAGCAGGCTCATCGCCACAGTCAGCCCGGGGTCCACCTGCCGGATGGTCCCGGTCTGAGATGCAAAGATGATCGCCCCCGAGGTGGCCGCGAGCGGAGTCATGATGAAGTGGCCGGCCGAGTCCAGCACCGGCACCTTGTCCATCGCGAACTCGATCACCGCCACACAGAGGATGCCGTAGAAGGCGGCGTCCGACTGCAGGGCGTCGAATGGCGGCGACAGATGGACGAGCCCCGCACGGGCGAGGGCGCTGATGATCAGCAGCGGGAGGCTGGCGTTGAGACCGCTCGCGCCTGCGAGCCCGAACGCCGCCGGCATCGTCAGGAGTCTCGGGTCCATAACCCCATTATCCGTCTCCAACCGGAGCGGGCGATGCGGAAGGCTTTAGCCGGTATCATCGGTGTTCGATGGCGACGGTTCCAGGAAAGCGAACGGCGACGGTCGAGGAGGTCCTGGCTGCGATCGAGGCAGCGCGGGACAAAGTGATGGCCGATGAGATCAAGTCGCTGACCAAGCTGGGGATCCCCAAGGCGATGGCCTACCAGATGATCGCGAGCCGCTTCCACCAGAAGGCTCCCGGCGGGGACGAGGCCGAGCCTGACCCGTTCGAGTCCACCGGCAGCACCTGGGACGAGATCTCGTAGAGGCGACGCGGGCGTCGCCCCTGCGGACGTCTGGAATCGACGCCGAACCTGGATACGGGCGGTCTCCGTACTTGCGGTCGCGATAGTCCTGCTGGCGGCGGCTCTGTTGCAGGGCGACCTGCCGGAGGAGTTCAGCGACCTGGCCTCGACTGTGAACCGGCTGCTGAGGAGGTTCGGCGTGGGCGCCAGCCTCTTCCTGCTCTACGTCGAGGAGTCCGGAGTCCCACTGCCGGTGCCTGGCGACGTCTATGTCATATATCTGGGTCAGGCTGCGGCGGGGCCGGCGAGCTTGATCGCCTCCTGGCTGGCCATCATCGCGGTTGTCGTGGCCGGGTCGAGCAACCTCTACCTGCTCTCCCGTCGCTGGGGCGGCAGGCTGATCCGCGGTCGCCTGGGCACAATCCTCCACCTGGATCCAGAAGGCATCACGAGGGCCGAGCGCTGGTTCGGGCGCTGGGGAGCCCTGGCGATCATCTTCGGCCGCCACGTGCCGGGCTTTCGTGTTCCGATCACGGTCCTGGCAGGCACGATGAAAGTCCGGTATCCGGTCTTCGCGGCCAGCGTCGCTGTGTCGACCGCGGTCTGGTCGGCCATCTGGCTCCTGCTCGGCGACCGCGTCGCTCCCGTACTTGTGCGTTTCCTGATGGGCAACCGATGGACCATCCTGCTGGTCGCCGGGGCGCTGGCAGTCGCTGCGGCGTACCTGATCCTTCGGAGCATGCAGCCTCGGCAGCCGGACCCACCTCCCCACGCCGGTGGCTGACTAGTGCCGGGCGCCACTACAGTGCGTACAGCTGACGTGCATTGCTCGCCAGCACCATGCGCCCCGCGTCCCTGGCTTCCTCGAACGTCAGCCACTGTCGCACCACCAGCCCACCCAGAGCCTCCGCCAGGGCTTCGCGTTGCAGCTCGGCCGCGATCAGGAACATCTCGGGCAGGCGGGACGCGTCGGTTGCGTAGAGCAGCTTTGTCCAGGGACAGAGGCCCAGCGCCTCGCGCAGAGCCGCGGCCCCGTCGGTCGCGGCCAGGGGTATCGCCAGCGACAGGTCCATGAATACGCCGGGGTGGACCGAGCAGAGGTACGCGGCCTCTCGGTGGAACGGATAGCAGTGGAGCAGCACGACCCGGAGGTCGGCGAACCGGGGGTGGGTGAGCAGAGCCCTGATCCCGAGCGGCGAGCTCTCGGCAAGGTCGGCATCCATGTCACCCAGACCGCAGTGCACCTGCAGCGGTACTCCCAGGCGAACGCACTCTTCTGCGGCCACGAGCACGAGCGAGTGGCAAAGAGCGTCGCCGGACAGTCGGGCTCGCCCGTCTCGGGCGCCCTGACGAAGGGCCGCGTACGCCGTGCGGACCGCGCCGTGGTCGGGCCACCGAAGGCGCAGAGAAGCGCGGTAGGCCACGATCGTCTTGACCGCCACAGCGCCGCCGCGGACCGCGTGCTCCAGGGCCGACCGCACCGCGTCCAGCCAGTCCTCCGGCCGCCGGTGCCGCTCTACCAGGCCTTCGGCCAGCGTCTCCACCCGCACGATCTCGCGCTGCGGGATGGGCACCGCGGCTCGGTGTTCCTCGACTGTCATGGCGTCCGACCCCCCGAAGCCGTGATCCAGCAGCATCATCCCGGTCCGGCTTCGCTCCAGCAGCTCTCGGGCGTACCTCGCGGGCTCGAGCATGTGGCGCGCCGTCAGGATGGCCGATTCGGTCGGCTTGCAGCCGAAGACCGGTGCCAGGCGGCGCAGGAGCATCCTGTAGAGCGGCGTCTGCGGCACGTGGTCAGTCAGGACCCGCTCGTCGGTCGCCTCCGTGAAGCAGGCTCGGAACTCGTTCGCTCCCAGCCGGGCCGGCCACCGCCGCAGCGGGTGGCAGTGGTGGTCGACCGCGCGGACGCTGGACCAGTCCGCGAGCAGGCGCGAACGTGCAGACTCTCCCGGGGCCCCCGTGACCGACCCCACGAAGCGGGCTTCGTGGGGGCCCCGGAAACCAGAGGTTTCGTGGGGTGGGTCAGTATCGGAATCGGTGCGCGCTGTACTCGAAGACCTCGTCTTCAGCAGCAAAACCCTCGATGTCCGACTCCTTGACCGCCATGTAAGAGGTGCTGAGCCGGTCTCCCAGCGCGTCCACGAGGACAGAGTCCCCGCGAAGGTTCTGCAAGGCCTCTCGCAGGCTGCCAGGATGCCGGGAAGCACCGAGGCTCGCCCGCTCCGCCTCGTTCAGGGTGTGCGGGTCGACGACCACGGCCGGCGGCAGCTCCAGCTCGCGCTCGACGCCGTCCAGGCCGGCGGCGATCACACCGCCCAGCGCCAGGTAGGGGTTCGCGCTCGAGTCGCACGCCTTCAGCTCCACGTTGGTCGACTCCGCCTCGCGGCCCCAGAATGTGGACGCCACCCGCAGCGCCGCCTCCCGGTTGTCGGGTCCCCACACGCGGTAGGCCGACGCCCACGTCTGCGGCTGCAGACGTCGGTAGGAGTTGACGGACGCACAGGTCAGAGCCAGCAAGCCGGGAAGGTGGTCGAGCACGCCGGCCAGGAACCGGCGGCAGGTCTCGGAAAGGCCATAGGCGCCCGCCGGGTCGGCGAACAGGTTGCCGGCGCTGCGGTCCCAACCCGAGAGGTGGAGGTGGCAGCCGTTGCCAGGCTGGTCCGGCCACGGCTTGGGCGCGAAGGACGCGGCCAGCCCGTGACGCTGCGCCACCGCACGCACCGTCTCGCGGTAGTAGATGTGCGCGTCGGCGGCCCGCAGGGCGGGGGCGTGCCGGATCGAGAGCTCCTGCTGGCCCCAGCCGAGCTCCGGGTAGTACTGCTCGACCGTCAGGCCCTGAGCCTCCAGCGCTGCCACCACCTCGTCGACCACGTCGGCGGCCCTAGCCATGCCCTCGCTGGAGAAGCAGAGGCTCTGGTCGATCGGCACCCACGTTTCCTCTTCCGGGTGGGTGACTCCACCCTGGTTGGAAGTACCCGGCTCAGCCCGCCGTGCGCCTTGCTGTTCGCGGCGGGCCAGCGTCCACTCAGGCTCGAAGGCCGCCACCACCTCCATCCCGAAGCCGGCGGCCCGCTCGATCATGCGCTTGAGAAAGCGGCGGCCGTCGGCACCGTAGGGCTGCCGATCCTGCGTCATCATGTCCACCAGCAGGACGCCGGTATGCGGGGCGTAGGGCGCCACGACGAACGTCTCGGGGTCGGGCACCAGCCGGATCTCCCCGACTGGCCCCATGCCTTCGACCGGGGCCAGGCGATCGAGCATCGAAAACGCCTGCATCGCCACCGTGAGGCCGATGCCGGTCTCCAGGCGCTCCCCGAGCCGCGACAGCCCCGTGGCCTTGCCCCGGATGACGCCGTCATTGTCGCAGTAGAGGAATCGGATCAGCCGGAGGCCAACCTGCTCAGCCCGACCGACCACGCGTGCTCGCAGCTCGGCGAGCTCGCCCGGTGGCGGCGGTTCTCCGATCCTCACGGCTCGTCATCGTATTGCGGCCGGCCTCCAAAAGGCCAGCTAGATGCGACCGGAATGTCGGCCCGGCCCTCTACCAGGTCAGGTACATGCCCCGGCCAGGCTCAATGTCACACCCCCGGGGTAACCAGGAGGCGGCGAGCCCGGGGCCACGCTTCCCTTTCCCGGCACGCCCGGCGGCGGTGTCGGGGTCGGAAAGAGCTCGGCCGGGACGTCCGCAACCTTGGTCAGTAAGCCGTTACGATACAGCCACAGCGAGCCGGGGCTGCTGAACCACGTTCCGTGGGAGTCCGAGAGGGTCAGGTTGGGGCGAAAGCTGGAGTCCGAACCACTGGCGATCGTGTGCGTCTGGTTGGGGCCGGTCAGCAGCAGCACCTGGGGGGGCGGCGGCAGATACGGGGTGGGGACAGCACCGGACCCGGCTGCATCTGGGGCTTTCCCCTTCGGGTTCACACTCAGGAACAGCACCGGATGGCCCTGCGAATCCGCCCCGGCGATGCTCACGACCATACCGTCGGGGGCGGTGTACCAGGTGCTGACGCTGCCATCCCGCAGGTCCATCCGAGCGATCGTGCTCGGTCCGGGAACATAGGAGGACGACGGCGCGGCCGGCACCACGTACGTGGACCCCCAGGCGGCCCCGCCCGCAATCCTGACGAAGCTTCCAGATGGCCTCGGCACTGTCGGATCGGACGGTTGCGACTGCGGCGGGTTGGGTCCCACGCGATGGCCACCAGCCGGATTGGCGGGGTCCACCACCCAGACCTCGAGACCGCTAAGGCCACCGCTCGATGGACGATTGAAGTAGATGCCTGCCGGTCCCCAGCCCAGCACCTGCCCGGAGGGCTCGCCGCTCCAGAGCTGGCGGTCCTTGTCGGTTGCAATGTCGTGGACGAACATCGCCGAGGTCGGCTGTTTGCCAGGCACCCCGGAGGTGGTCGTCGTGTACGTGTAGAACCTGCCGTCGGGAGATACCCAGGGTGCCTGGACCGGCAGCCACCTGCCGTTCGCGAAGGTGAGGCCGGATGGCTTGTCCTGCTGGGGATCCAGCGTCTTGTCGACGGTGACGCCTCCGTCAGGGAGGCTTATCCGTGCCTCCGTAAGGTAGCCGACCACCGGCAGGCTGCATCGGAACCCGACCTGAGCGGTCATGTTCAGCGTGCCCACCAGCCGGCCGGAGCTCGCCGAATGCGGTTGGGTGGCGCCGCGGCGTGCGAGGATCAGGGAGGCGACCATGACCACCGCCAGCACGACCGCGACGCCGCCCGCGGCCCACTGCCAGCGCGACCGACCAAAGCCCAGGTCGATGGGCATCGACGTGATGACTCGAGAGCGCAGGCCAGCGTCAGGCTCGGCCACCCCGAGCGCCCCGCGGATCTTGCGGCGAGCTCGCTCGTCGTCGCCGGTGATCATCCGAACACCTCCTCCGCTTCGAGCTGCGGGCGGAGCCGCACGACCGCCCTGTGAATCCTCGACTTCACGGTGCCCACGGGCGCCCGCGTGATGGCCGCGACCTCCTCCAGGGAGAGGTCCAGGTAGAAGTGCAGTACAAGCGCCAGTCGCTGGTCTTGCTTGAGCTTTCGGATTGCACTCCGCAGGTCGGCGCCTCGCACGACCGGGTCTTCCACGCCCTGCGAAGGCGTGCCGATGCCGCCCAGCTTCAGCACCTTCCGCCATCGACCGCGGAGGGTGGAGCGGCACTGGTTCGCCACGATGGCGAAGAACCACGGCCGCATCTCGGTGCCCGGGCGCAGGTTGCCGAGGCTGCGCCAGGCGCGGAACGCCGCCTCCTGGACGGCGTCCTCTGCCGCCTCGCGATCGTGGAGCATGCCGTACGCCAGCCGGAAGGCC
>Ga0126378_10001146_pt1 | contig 19869 bp, 18 predicted proteins | sample PanSoiMetPlot_23_FD_92587 | JGI IMG/M metagenome (GOLD analysis project Ga0126378, IMG submission 92587) | Tropical forest soil microbial communities from Panama - MetaG Plot_23 | ecosystem: Environmental > Terrestrial > Soil > Tropical forest > Bulk soil | place: Panama | collected 2016-02-17
CAAGGCCGATGTGAACGCCCGTGAGGTCGTGATCATGGGTAAAGTCCACGGCAACGTGATCTGCAGCGACCGCCTCGACATCCGCAGCGAAGGCTCTGTAACCGGCGACGTCGTCGTTCAGCGCATCAGCGTGGAAGATGGCGCGATCCTGAAGGGCAGCGTGCAGGTTCAGGCCAGCAACGAAAAGAAAAATCAGCACCAGAACAAGAGCGCAGAAGCTCCGAAGCCGGCGGCGACCGAAGCACCCAAGGCAGTGGCTGCGGTTGCGGGCAACGCCTAAGCGTTCGCGAGATCGGATTCGCAACTTAAGTTTTCACGCTTCGAAGATCTGAAACAGCGAGACTGGCAAAAAGGGCACGATTTTCTCGTGCCCTTTCTGTTTGTAATTCTGAATTATTTGTTGCCAGAAGGCTTGTGGTTCAGAGACGCAGAGTTCATGCAGTACCTGAGTCCTGTGGGCTTCGGACCATCTTCGAAAACGTGCCCCAGGTGCGCACCGCAGTGGGCGCAGCGCGCCTCTACGCGTTTCATGCCATAGCTACTGTCTTCAAGCTCTTCGACGTTTTTCGGATCAATCGGCGCATAGAAACTGGGCCAGCCGGATCCTGAGTCGTACTTCGTCTCCGACGTGAACAGCGGCGCTCCGCATCCGACACAATGGTAGGTACCCGGCTCTTTCGTCTTCCAATATTTCCCCGTAAAGGCACGCTCAGTGCCAGCCTCGCGCGTGACGTGATACTGCTCCGGAGTCAGTTGTGCGCGCCATTCCTCGTCCGTCTTCGTGATTTTCGGTTTCGTATTTGTTTCCATATCAGTCAGCCATCCTGCTCTAAAAGACGATTTCAAATCCGTTTATTGGATGCGCCAGGGCCGCAAAAGTGACATGCCATAAAGCGGCTAAGTGATTGAGCCGAAAAGCCGATTTGGCTCTTCTAAATCTCCACGATCATGTCTTCCAGCCGTGTCGGATACGTATTCAGGATCTCGCCTCGATCGCGTTTGACGACCACGGTATCGGAGTGCCGGAAGCCGCCCCAACTCGGATCGTAAACACCTGGTTCGCAGCTGAACGTCATCCCGACTTTCAGTACGGTCTTGTCGCCTTCAGCGATCCACGGCGCTTCGTGCCCTTCCAATCCGATCCCATGACCAGTCCGATGCTTAAGGAACTTCTCGAAACCGGCCTTACGAATTTGGTCAAGGCTCTTCTTGTCGACCTCTTCGGCGACCGCACCTTCTTTCATATTTTCTGCGGCTGTATCGTGCGCCGCCAGCATGGCATTGTAAAGGCGCTTGGCGTAGTCGCTCGGCTTCCCGACGGAGAAGGCACGCTCGCACTCCACGTTATAGCCACCGACGCAGGCGCCATAGCTCAAAATCAGCGCATCACCACTCTTCAGCCTGTCTTTGCTCGGAACGGCGTGCGGAAACGCCGAGCGCGTTCCAAACGGAACCAGTCCTCCGAAGGGAGCTTCTACGGAGACACCGACAACATCTTTCAGTTCTTTGGACATCTTGTCTGCCAACGAGTCGGCTGTGGCCTTGAGAATCTGATCTTCGGTGACGCTGCCGGTCTTGTGGATGTAGTCGCGTCCCGCCTGCACTGTGAAATCTGCGAAGTACATCGAACGCCGCATCATGGCGATCTCGTCGTCATCTTTCACGTAGCGCATCTCGTCGATCAAATCCCCTGCGTTCACGATCGTCGCCTTCGGTGCCCCCAGCTTGATCTGCGCGAGCCGGCTCGGGGACGGTTCCTCGATTCCGATCTTCCCCGTGCCGAAGCCACGCTTGGCGACGCGTTCGAAGATCCAGCGCACCCGATTCACTGGACCCGGAAAATCGAAATACGACTCGTAGTCCTTCACCCACCAGAGTTTCACCTGGTCCGACTCGAGTTCAGGAACGAACAGCGCCGGATCGCCCGCTTTCGGGATCAGTACCGCCAGCGGCCGCTCCGTCGACAGGTGGAAATATCCTACTGTGTAAATGACGTTGGTGGCGTGCAGCAGCATCAGTGCGTCGATCTGGCGCTTCGACATCGCCTCCTGCACCTGGCGCACTTTGCGCTGATACCACTCCGGCTGCAGACGGTCATGCTCCGGAGCAGTGTCCGGCAAAATGCTTTTGAACTCCAATCGGTGAACCCGTCCATAGCTGCTGGCACTCGCACTCATGCCGAACGCTGCCGCACCCGCCATCGTTCTCAAAAATTGCCGGCGATCATTTCCGCTATGCATTGGAGTCTCCTATCGGCCTAGGACTTTGATGGAATGAACGGGCGACATACTAACGCGAGCGCTTGATTCACGTGCGAAAAAATTGAGCTCACTCGATTGTGACAAGGCGCACTTTTGTGATCAACAACCTTTCAGCTTAATTCGCTAATGGCTAATCTACCTTCACATATATTTTCTCAGGGGATGTAGAAATGGGTGATTTGAGCTTTCACTTTTCACGCCAAGAACTAGCGTGCCGCTGTTGCGGACGTCTGCAAATCGAAAAGCGATTGATCGGCGCGCCCGAAGACCTGCGAAGCCGCGCCGGGGTTCGGATCGTCATCCACGCCGGATATCGTTGCCCTGCGCACAATCTGGAAGTCGGTGGCGTTCCGGACAGCGAGCATACGCGCGGGCTGGCGGCCGACATTCATGTCCCCGGACTCACCCTGCAAGCGATGTACGAGCTCGTCTCCCAAGTGCCGCTCTTCGCGGCGGGCGGCATCGGAGCCTATGACCGAATTTTCTACACGTCGACGTGCGGGGACATCGTGCGCGCTGGGCACGGGTGTGCGGGAAGTACGTCGGCATTGAAGAGTTGGTACAAGAGCCAAAAACGCGGCTGGCATCGTCTGAGGTGACGACTAGGACACGAAGCTAATCCACCTGCGGCCCCATCCCGCGATACTTGCTTTCGAAGTAAAGCAGCGGTCGGCCGTTGCGAACCACGACGTCCTCGACTTCTGCAATGAAGATCGTGTGGTCGCCGGCGTCCTGGGCGGAGTGCAGCTTGCACTCCAGATACGCAAGGGCGCCGTGTAACACAGGCGTTCCGTGTTGTGTGCGGTCGAAGGTCGCGCCAGCCTCTTCGGCGGCCCGATCATGAGTTCGCCCGGGCCGCGCATAATATTCCGAGATCACACGCTGGCTCTCGGCCAGCACGTTCACTCCAAACCGCTTCTTCGCATGCAGGTGGGCATGCGTGCTCGCTCGCTGATCGACGCAGACCAGCACCAGCATGGGATCGAGCGAGACCGACGTGAACGCATTCGCCGTCATCCCGTGCACTTCGCCCGCAGAATCCAGCGTGATGACCGTGATCCCGGTTGCGAATGACCCCAGCGCTTTTCGAAATTCGGCCTGCGTTACGCTCATGGCTGAAACTTGCGATTGCGCCGGAGTCCCCAACTCATCAATCTAGCTTCCGGCAGACGATAACGTTACCACGGTCTCGATGGCTGCCCGAGCCTCGACGTGCAGGCTGACCCACCAAACACGCGCGCACCAATTCCACGATTCGCGCTAATGTATGATTCGGTTACCGAGAGAAACCGGTCCAGTTCCGGGGAAACAAAGCGTTGAGCGTCGCCACTCAAAGATTTGAGGATTCAGAGAGTTTGGCAGGGGATCTCGCGGACCTGCGCTCGGGTTCTGCTCTAAAGCGTGAAGCCGCCTGCCGGTTGTTGCGTTGCAACGACGAATTCCTTTCGGAATTAACGACCGCCGCCCGCGTCGCGAAAGAAAGCTTCAAACCCGGCATCATCACGTACTCACGAAAAGTATTCATCCCCCTCACCAATCTCTGCCGCGACTATTGCGGCTACTGCATCTTCCGGCGCGATCCCGGCGATCCGGGCGCGCATACAATGACGCCCGACGAAGTGCTCGAGGTCGTTCGGCACGGCGAGAAATTGGGGTGCACGGAAGCGTTATTCAGCCTCGGTGATAAACCAGAACTGCTCTTTTCCGAGATGCGCGCGACCCTACAACACCTCGGCTACAAATCAACCCTGCATTACCTTGAAGCAATGTGCGACTTGGTATTGCGCGAGACCACGCTTCTTCCTCATCCAAATCCCGGTCTCATGAGCGCCGAATGGATTCGCCGGCTTTCGGCGGTTTCTCCGAGTATGGGTCTGATGCTCGAAAGCACCAACGCCGACCTGCTGGACAAGGGTAGCGCCCACGATAACGCACCCGACAAGCTTCCTGCCAAACGCCTGCGCACCATCGAAGATGCCGGACGCCAGGCAGTCCCCTTCACCACCGGATTGCTGATCGGAATCGGCGAGACCATTGAGGACCGCCTCGACACCTTGCTCGCGATCCGCGAGTTACACCAGCGCTACGGTCATATCCAGGAAGTCATCGTTCAAAATTTCCGGGCGAAGCCGGGCATCCCGATGCAAGACTCGCCGGAGCCCACTCTGGGAGATATGCTTCGCACAGTTGCCGTGGCCCGCCTGCTAATGCCGCGAGTCAACATTCAGGCGCCTCCCAATCTTTCGGCTCCTTATTATGATGATCTGCTCGACGCAGGCATCAACGATTGGGGAGGCATCTCTCCGTTGACCCCTGACTTCATCAACCCCGAAAAGCCCTGGCCACACCTCGATCAACTGCGCACTGGTACCGAAGCCCGCGGATTCAAGCTCGAGGCACGGCTTCCGGTATATCCGGAGTTCATTCCGAATGTTCTTGGCAAAAGTGATCTTCTAGCCCAGCGCGTTAGTTCGGCGGCGGACTTACAAGGCTTTGCGCGGAGAGCCGCATGATCACTGTGCTCACCGGGGGCACGGGCGGCGCCAAGTTCGTTGACGGCTTGCGGCAGGTTGTTCCTCCCGAGCAACTCACCATCATCGTGAACACCGGCGATGACTTGCTTTGGTGGGGACTCTACGTTTCTCCCGACATCGACTCCATCACCTACGTTCTTTCCGGCCTGCTGAGCCGCGAGCGTGGGTGGGGCGTCAAAGGCGACACGTTCTATTGTCTCCAGGCGATGGGACAACTCGGCCAGCCGATCTGGTTTCACACCGGCGACCGCGATCTGGCCGTGCACGTTTTGCGATCGAAGCTTCTCGCTGAGGGCAAGACGCTCTCCGAAGTCACCACCGAGATCTCCGACAAGCTCGGCGTGAAGTCTCGCATTCTGCCCATGAGCGATTCGCGCGTCGAAACACGCGTCGGCACACCCGTGGGAGAATTGAGCTTCGAGGAGTATTTCGTCCAGCGCTGGTACCAGGATCCTGTGGAATCGATTCGCTTCGCTGGCGCGGCCGATGCAGAGCCCGCTCCCGGCGTCATCGACGCCATCCTCGAAGCCGACATCGTGCTGGTGGCCCCCAGCAACCCCGTCACGAGTATCGGCCCCATTCTCGCAGTGCCCGGCATCAAGGACGCTCTGCAAAAATCCAACGCTCGCGTTGCCGCCATCAGCCCGATCATCGCTGGCGAAGCTGTGGCGGGTCCTGCTGGTATTCTGATGGCCTCGCAGGGACTCGAGGTCTCGGTGGCAGGGGTGGCTCGCGCGTACCACGACTTTCTGGATATGCTGGTGATCGACGTGCGTGATTCCGAATCTGAGAAAGCGCTGCGCCAGAGCGGGTTGCGGGTGCATGTGACAAAGACCTTGATGCGAACTCCAGAAGATAAAGCCGAGTTGGCCACCTCCGTTCTTTCAGCGGTTCGCAGTCAGGCAGCCGCTGCAGGTCAGGAACAATCATGATCCTTATTCCGGTCAAGGACTTCGGACAAGCCAAACAGCGCCTATCGTCGATCCTCGACCAAGCCTCGCGCACACAACTCGCGCAGGCCATGCTGCACGACGTTGCCGAGGCCGTGGCCTCCTGGCAGAGCCACAACGGCGTTGCGCTCGTGACCTGCGACCGCTTCGCCATCGGCCTCGCCGCAAAATACGGGTTTGAAGTGATCGCGGACCACACCAACTCCGGCGAAACGGATGCAATCGCCATGGCAACTCATGTCTGCGAGACGCGAGGTCTTGATCACACCCTCGTGATCCCCGCGGATATCCCATTGATTCAAGCATGGGAATTGCAGTGCATCATGGAAGCCGCTCCTGTCGCGGGTTCGGTGATTGCGCCCGCGGGCGATGGGCGCGGCACGAACGCCATCTTCCGCCGTCCCGCGGGCTTGATCCCCCTAAAATTCGGCAACGACAGTTTCAAGCCGCACCTCGCCGCCGCCAAGGCCACCGGGAAACCGTGCACCATTCTCTCTTTGCCGGGAATCGCAGTTGACGTTGACAATCCCGCTGATCTCCGACAACTCGCGTCATTACCAGGAGAGACTCGCGCGCAACGGCTCGCTCGCCAATGGGACCTTGCTGATCTCCCGCGCGCTGCCAACGAGTAGCTCATGTCTTCCGGAGCGTTGCGTATCATCGCAGTCCCGGTCGTGGGCGAAATCAACCCCGGCGATTCTCTAGCCGACACGCTGCTTGATTCCCTCAAGCGCCAGCGGCTTAAGCTTCTTCCTGGCGACGTTCTCGTTGTGAAGCACAAGGTCGTCTCCAAGGCCGAAGGCCAACTCGTTCGGCTCGACAGCATTCAACCGACAGCCGATTCCGAGGCGTGGGCCAAAGAATTCAAACTCGACGCTCGAGTCTCTGAACTTGCTCTCCGCGAGAGCAAGAGTGTGCTGCGTAAGAAAAACGGTGTGATGATCACCGAGACCCGTCACGGCTTTATCTGCGCCAACAGCGGTGTCGACGTTTCCAATGTTGATGGCGGAAAACACGCAGTCCTCCTGCCCGAAGATTCGGATCGCTCCGCGGCGAAAATGCACAGGCAACTGAGGAGCAAGCTGAAGCTTCACATCCCGGTGATCATCACCGACACTTTCGGGCGTCCCTGGCGCGACGGACTGACGGAAGTCGCCATCGGCATCGCGGGGATGAAAGCCCTTCACGACGATCGTGGTCGTCGCGATCCCTATGGCTACAAGCTCCGTGTCAGTCTCGACGCCATCGCAGACGAAATCGCCTGCGCTGCCGGCCTGCTCACGGGCAAGCTAAGCCGCACGCCCTTTGTTATCATTCGAGGATTCCGCTACCAGCGCGGCCGCGGAAGTTATCGCGATCTGCTGCGTCCCGCGGAACGCGACCTGTTTCGCTAGGAGGCCGTCTTGATCCGGGCATTCTCCCCATCGGAACTCGAGAACTTTCCTTCCCTCGATTGGACGGCCATTGCTCCGGGCATCACACTCGAAGTGCGGGCTGCCCTCGAGAGTGTGCTGACAACTTTGGACGGAGCCTCGTTGACCCGCGAACAGGCCTCCCTGCTCGCAAATTGCGATGGTGACGATTTGCTCGGTCTCCTCGTCGCGGCGAATGATTTACGCGCGGAACTGGCAGGGAATCTGGTCACCTACGTGGTGAACCGCAACATCAACTTTACGAACATCTGTTTCGTCGGCTGCAAGTTTTGCGCGTTCAGCCGAGGGCCTCGCGAGCACGACACCTACTTCCTCAGCCTCGATCAGGTTGCGCAGAAAGCTCGCGAAGCGTGGCAACTCGGCGCCCGAGAAGTCTGCATTCAGGGAGGCCTGCCGCACGATCTGCCTCCGTTTTATTACCGCGACATACTGCGCGCCGTAAAGCATGCCGTTCCCGGGATGCATTGCCACGCGTTCTCGCCGATGGAAATTGTCTACGGTGTCGAACTTACCGGCATGCCTCTGGCCGATTACCTCCAGATGCTGCGCGACAACGGACTCGACACTCTGCCGGGAACAGCCGCGGAGATTCTCGACGATCAGGTGCGCAACATCCTCTCGCGCAACAAGCTTTCTACCGATCAATGGCGCGACGTCATCACCACCGCCCATCGTCTTGGCATTCGCAGCACATCTACCCTCATGTACGGCCACGTCGAAACGCCGGAGCACTGGGTCGATCAAATCCTGATGTTCCGCGACATCCAAGAGCACACCAACGGCTTCACCGAGTTTGTGCCTCTTGGCTTCGTGCATCAGAACACCTTGCTCTTCCAGCAAGGACTCGCACGATCGGGACCCACGCTTGCAGAGCATCTCAAGATCCACGCTCTCGCGCGCATCCTACTCGCAGGGTCCATCAACAACATTCAGGTGTCGTGGGTGAAGTTGAACCGCAAGCTCTCGCAGCTTTGCCTGCATGCGGGTGCCAACGACTACGGCGGAACGTTGATGGAAGAGAACATTTCGCGCGAAGCTGGCGCAACCGCGGGGCAGCACACCAGCCCGGAAGAATTCCAATCGTTGATTCTTGAAATCGGCCGCATCCCAGCCGAGCGCAACACGACGTATTCGCGCATCACGATCAAAGCGCCGCTGGAGAGCTTCTCCTCTGAGCAGGTTCTCGCGGAGTTCGCATGAGCGGACCGATCGCGATTCTTGGCGGAACCGGACCCGCAGGCCTCGGCCTTGCATTGCGCCTGGCAAGTGCCGGCGAATCGGTGATCATCGGCTCCCGCAGCGCTGAGCGTGCGCAAGAAGCGGCCAATCAAATCAAGCAAAAAGCTGGAAGTCAGGTCCAGGTTTCCGGTGCAGAAAACGCAGCCGCGTGCGCCGCCTCCGACCTGCTGATCCTTACGGTTCCGTTTGAAGGCCAGGCCTCGCTGCTCAAACAACTCAAGCCAGCGATCAAGCCGGGCAGCATCCTCATCGACGCAACGGTGCCCCTGGCGTCGAGCGTCGGCGGTCGCGCCAGCCGCATGCTCGGTGTTTGGCAAGGATCGGCCGCGCAACAAACCGCCGAGATCCTATCCAAGGTGGTGAAAGTCGTCGCGGCCTTTCAGAACGTCTCGGCGGACATGATGAACGGCGATGATCCCCTCGAATGCGACATCATCGTCTGCAGCGACTATCCAGATGCCACAAAAGCCGCGTCCGATCTCGTCGTGAAAATTCCGGGCCTGCGCGCAATCGACGGCGGCAAGCTCGAAAACGCACGCATCGTCGAACAGGTTACGGCGTTGCTGATTGGACTGAACATCCGCCACAAGGGTCATGGCGGAATAAGAGTCACGGGATTGCCGCCGGCGGCCTATAAGTCGTCATAGACCGACCATTTTGTCTCACGATTAACTGAGCCGTCCGCGTGCTGTTATCCATCTAACTTCCGTTCGCCCGCTTATGAGCGCAGACCTCTCCAGCAACGGGTTAGCGATTGAGTTCCGGAACGTGTCGTACAGCTTTGGCGCGGGCACGGAGCTGATCTCAGACCTCAACCTGCAGGTTCGTCGAACAGAAACGCTCGTGTTGCTGGGCCGCAGCGGATCCGGAAAAACTACGACGCTGAAACTGATCAACGCGCTCGCATCGCCCACGAGCGGCGAGATCCTCGTCGAAGGGCGCCCGACGACGCAATGGGATCCCATTCGCCTCCGCCGCGGCATCGGCTATGTGATTCAGGATGCCGGGCTGTTTCCACACTTCACGGTCGAGCGAAACGTTGCGCTCGTTCCGAAGATCGAAAACTGGCCGTCGGATCGCATTCACAAGCGTGTTACGGAGCTGCTGCAAGTTGTCGGTCTCGATGCCAATCTCGCCTCCCGTTATCCCCGCGAACTCTCCGGAGGACAGCGTCAGCGTGTCGGTGTCGCTCGCGCCCTCGCCGCTGATCCGCCAATTCTCTTAATGGACGAACCCTTTGGCGCACTTGATCCCATCACCCGCGCAGAACTTCAGCGTGAATTTCTCGCCTTACAAAAGCGCCTCGAAAAGACCGTCGTGTTTGTCACCCACGACCTGCGCGAAGCGTTGCTCCTCGGTACCCGCATCGCCCTCATGGAAGCTGGAAAACTCGTCGCGGCTCTTTCTCCCGAAGAATTCGTCAATTCCTCCGATCCCATGGTGAAGAAGTATCTCGACGCTTTTGGCTCGCTCCCAACAAACAACGGAACTCGAGGTCTGGCATGAATGTGTTTCAATTCATCGCGCAAAACTACACCGAGCTTCTCGACCATACTTTCGAGCATTTACGGATGGTGGGGATCTCCACGCTACTCGCGGTCATGGTGGGCATCCCACTCGGAATTCTTGTCACGCGCTGGCCAGCGCTCGACAAACCCGTGCTGGGCACAGCGAACGTTATTCAGACCATTCCAGGCCTCGCATTGTTCGGTTTTCTCATTCCCGTTCCCTGGATCGGCGCGAGTGCCGAGCGACTTGCGATTCTCGCGTTGACCCTTTATGCGCTGCTCCCTCTTATTCGCAACACCCACGCTGGCATCAAGGGCGTGGATAAATCGGTGATTGAAGCTGGGCGCGGGATGGGCATGACCGACCGCCAACTGCTTTTCCAGGTGCAACTGCCTCTCGCACTCGGTGTAATCATCGCGGGTGTGCGCGTCGCAACGGTGATCTCCGTGGGGCTGGCAACCATCGCCGCGGCTATTGGTGCGGGCGGCCTCGGCGAATATATTTTTCGCGGATTATCGATGGTCAATAACCAGTTGATTCTTGCGGGCGCAATTCCGGCGGCCGTCCTTGCGCTGCTCGCCGATGTGAGCCTTGGCTGGCTCGAAAAACGTCTCGGCTCGAACCTTGTCGTGGCACAGCAATGAAGGATTGACGATTCTCGGCCCAATGCTCAAACCCGTTCTCGCTGTTCTGATACCGACACTTTTTTTCGCCGGTTGCGCGCCATCGCATCAGAATCGCATTGTCGTCGGGTCTAAGAATTTCACCGAGCAGGCCGTTCTCGGCGAGCTTTTCGCCCAGCAACTCGAGGCGCATACCCATCTGCGCGTGGAACGCCGCTTTTACCTCGCGGGTTCTTTCATCTGCCATCAGTCCATTCTCGCGGGACGCATTGACGTCTACCCTGAATACACGGGGACTGCGCTCACCGCGATCCTGAAGGAAAAACCGCACGGCACATCACGGGATGTCTTTCGGCGCGTTCAGTCCGAATATCAACGACGCTTCAATCTGGTGATCGGCGATCCTCTGGGATTCGACGACACTTTTGCGATCGAGATTCGCGGCGAAGACGCACGCCGACTGAACATCAAGACACTCTCCGAAGCAGCGAAATACACTCCCCAATGGAAGCCAGGATTCGGCTACGAGTTCATGGAGCGTCCTGATGGGTTCAAAGGGCTGGCGGTCGCTTACGGCCTGCGTTTTGCCGAGGCGCCCCGCATCATGGATCTCGGCATCCTCACACGCGCGCTGAAAGAGAAGCAAGTCGACCTGATCGCGGGCAACACCACTGACGGTCTCATACCGGCGCTCGATCTGTTCGTGCTCGAAGATGATCGCCACTACTTCCCTCCGTATGAAGCGGTGCCCGTCATTCGACAGCAAACGTTGCCGCAGCACCCGGAAGTCGGGCAGGCGCTCAGCGATCTCGCAGGAAAAATTACCGATCAGGACATGCAGCAACTGAACTATGCCGTCGACGGCCAGCACCGTGACAGCAAACAAGTAGTTCGCGAGTTCCTTCAACGTAAGGGTCTTCTTGTAGTCACTCCCCAAGATCGATCACCCGCGCCTCGCCGATGATTGACCGACTACAATGTCCCCTTCATGTCGAATCGTGACCTCGACGCCGCATGGAAGTATCACAACGGCACCAAGCACTCCTATCTGAGCGTGCGAGCCAACCCGCACTCGCTTGACTGGCAGAACAAGCCTCTCCTCTTCAAGATTTATCCGACACTTGAGGTCACTCGCCTTCCGAAGGACTTTCGACAGACCGGCGTCTCCGCATTGTCAGCCATAGCCAGCCGGGGCATTCGCGCTAAAAGAGAAAAAATCCCCACCTTCGAGGACCTCGCACAACTGCTGTTCTTCACCGCAGGCGTCACGAAGAGCAAGAAATTTCCCGGAGGCGAAACGTTCTTCCGCGCCGCCGCTTGCACAGGCGCACTTTATGAAGTCGAGTTATATATCGTGTGCCGAGATTTACCGGGTCTATCGGCTGGTGTCTATCACTTCGGCGCTGCAGAATTCGGCTTACGCCAACTGCGCGCCGGGGATTTCCGCCAGCATCTCGTGGACGCAACCGCTCGGGAACCATCGGTGGCGCGCGCGCCGGTCATAATCGTCTGCACAGGCATCTACTGGCGGAATGCGTGGAAGTACCGCTCCCGCACCTACCGCCATTTTGGCTGGGACAACGGAACAATCCTGGCCAACGCGCTTGCGGTCAGTACGGCCCTAGGATTCCCGTCGAAGGTTGTTCTCGGGTTTGCGGACGACAACGTCAACACTCTCCTTGGCCTCAACGCGCAAAAAGAAGTGGCATTTTCACTGCTCAGTCTCGGGCGTACGTCCTCAAAGCCGCCTTCGTCATCTGCAATCGAGGATCTGGATCTTCCGCTCGTTCCATATTCGAGAGAAGAATTGGAGTTTCCAGCGATGCGCCAGATGCACGCCGCATCGACACTGTGTTCGGATGAAGTCAAGGCTTGGCGCGCCAGCAAGTTCGCTGCTCCGGCCTCAACTCCAAACGGAAAGCTTATCGACCTCAAGCCCGCGAGCGACGCCGACGCTCCCCGGGACACGATTGAGCAGGTCATTCAGCGCCGCGGTTCCACACGGAAATTTGCCCGCGAGGCAATCTCGTTTGCGCAACTCTCCACTGCACTCGATCGTGCGACCCGCGGCCTTCGTGCGGACTTCGACGAGCCATTCGGAAAGACTCTCAACGATATCTATCTCATCGTTCACCGGGTTGACGGCCTCGCTCCCGGCGCTTACTTTTTTCGGCGTGAGAAGAAACAATTAGAGCTGTTGAAGGAAGGCGACTTTCGCAGTCAAGCTGGATATCTCGGGTTGGAGCAAGAACTCCCCGGCGACGCGAGCGTCGACATTTTCTTTCTCGCGGATTTGACGAAGATTCTTGCGAGCTATGGAAATCGTGGCTATCGAGCGGTTCAACTTGAGGCAGGCATTCTCGGCGGGAATCTATATTTAGCCGCTTACGCTCAAAAATTCGGAGCCACCGGCCTTACGTTCTATGACGACGACGTCGTCAATTTCTTCGCGCCGCACGCAAAAGGCAAGAGCACAATCTTTCTCGTCGCGCTTGGACGTTCCACTTGAGCGCGAGATGCGGGAACTCACAAACAAGATGCAATAATTCCTCCTTTCTGCTGCTCGATAATGATTTGCCATCAAAATTGAGACTCTTGATTTCCAGATTTGGTATGTCAACTTATGTGGATGTGAAGATCGCGACCCGATCTATTTACGAAAGTTGACACAACACTCGCTAAGTTATTCCCTGTCTGCGACAAGGCAAAATCACATTCGTATGGCACGCCGCATGCGACACAGATGGTGACAAATGCCCCTGTCATCCTATGTTGGTCACGTTTCAAAGCTGCGTCGAGTCTTCGACACTCATGGAATCCATGTATGTTCACGATTTGAACGTGCATTCGTGTCGTGGTTCCTGATCGCTGTTTGTCTCTCTCTTTGTTACGCGACCGCTCCGAACGCAGCACATCGTCTTGGGAGTTTCAACCGCTCCAAACTCCATCACACGGTTTTGCGCAATGCGCTTCTCGATGATTCTTCATCACGGCTTGAAACTTCTGCGCAATTCGTCGCATTGCATTCGCGTCCGGACTCCGCTGTTGTCCTCGGCCATTTCGGATTTTCCGCACCACAGGAAACCAAGCTCAGCGCCGACCTGTTAACGGCGTCTTCGTGGCGCGACCGCTCGCCGCCGCAAGCCTAATCAATCGCCATTTCTGCCTTTAACCCGTTTCTGCCTGTTCGCAAGCAGATTTGCTGCTTGCTCTGCTGCAAATTGCACCGCCACGGCGGAGCGATTTGCTTTCACACGTTGCCAATTCTTATGGAGGTTTATCAATGCAGTCTCGCAGTTGGATAACACTGTTGCTTTTAGCCTTGCTGGTCGCGTGGCAAGCCATTCCTGCGGCAGCGCAATCCCTCACATCGGGGGATATTGCAGGAACGGTAACTGATCCTTCAGGCGCCGTGATTCCAAATGCTACATTGACCTTGAAGAGTAATGACACTGGCGCCACCCAGACTCGCACCACCAATGCACAAGGTGCCTATCGTTTCTCCTTGCTTGCCCCTGGAACCTACACCGTTTCGGTGACCGCGAGTGGATTCCAAGCCACACAGAAACAGGTGACCGTCACCGTTGGACAAGCGGCCAACGCAAATCTTCAAATGGGTCTCGGTTCGGCAAGTCAAACGGTCGAAGTGTCGGCGTCGGCCGGCATCGTGCAAACCGAGAACGCTGACGTCTCCACCACGTTCTCCCCTGATCAGGTCGCCCTGGTGCCTAATCCGGGCAACGATCTGAGCTACGTCGTGCAGACCGCGCCCGGCGCCGTCATGAACACCCAAGCCGGATACGGCAACAGCGCGACCTATGGATTGCCCGCCACGTCGAATCTGTTCACCGTGAACGGCATGAACGAGAACGATCCGTTCCTGAATCTCAACAACTCAGGTGCGACCAATCTGCTGCTCGGACGCAACGACATTCAGGAAGCTACCGTCGTGAACAACGGCTACTCCGGACAATATGGCGGCCTTGCTGGTGCAAACGTGAATTACGTCACGAAGGCGGGAACCAACAAATTCCACGGCAACGCGGAGTATTTCTGGAACGGCAGCGTGATGAACGCCAACAACTACTTCAACGTGAACAGCGGCACGCCGCGGCCATTCGACAACGCCAATCAGTGGGCTGCTGCGTTCGGCGGCCCGATTCGTAAAGACAAGACGTTCTTCTTTGTCGACTACGAAGGATTGCGCGTCGTTCTCCCGACGGCCGCTCCCGTCAACGTTCCAAGCCCACCGTTCCAGGCGGCAACTCTGGCCAACCTGGCCATCACCAGCCCTGGCTCCATTCCGTTCTATCAGCAGATGTTCAGCCTGTGGAATGGCGCGAACGGCGCGGCGAATGCACAGAACGTGCTGCCGCAGGGTAGCGATAGCAGCGGCGCAGCCACCGGTCCCGGCTGCGGATCGTTCAATGGATTGAGCAGCAGCACTGTGCCTTGCGCTCTGCAATTCCAGTCGACGGCCGGAAACTTCACGCACGAATATCTGATCACCGCGCGCATCGATCAGAACATCGGCAGCAACGATCGCCTGTTCGGACACTTCCGTACCGATCACGGACTCCAGGCGACGTATACCGACCCAATCAACCCCACATTCAACGCACAAAGCGACCAGCCGCAATACGAAGGTCAATTGCAGGAGAGCCACACCTTCGGCACGAACATGGTCAACCAGTTCATCGCGAGTGGATCGTGGTATAGCGCGATTTTCTCTCCGGCGAATCTGGGTGCGGCCACCCAGCTCATGCCATTTCGGGTGAGTCTCGCTGGAAATGCGTTCTTCTCCCTCGGTCGTGATTTCAACATCTGGCCGCAGGGACGGAACGTTACTCAGTACGGAATCGTCGACGATCTCTCGTGGCAGAAGGGCAATCACGCCCTGAAGTTCGGGGTCAACTTTCGCCGCAACGACGTGACGGACTACTCCCCGGGCATTGGCACGATCGGCTACAGCTTCGGCGATAGCCTCCAGTCGTTCTTCAATGGAAACGGCGACAACTACAGCCAGAACTTCGTTGTCCGTCCGACGCAACCGATCGCTCTGTATGGACTCGGCTTCTATGTTCAGGACGAGATGGCGCTCAAGCCGAACTTCAAACTCACGCTCTCTCTGCGTGGTGACCACAACTCCAATCCGACTTGCCAGACGAACTGCTTCGCGCGATTCGACAATTCGTTCCTAAGTGCATCGCACGATCCCAACCAGCCCTACAATACGGCCATTCAGACTGGCTTAAATCAGGCGCTGGCGAACTACACCAACATCAGCTGGCAACCACGCATCGGCTTTGCCTGGAGCCCGTTCGGCTCTGGCCGCAATACCGTGATCCGCGGCGGTTTCGGTCTCTTCACCGACGCTTTCCCGGCCACGATTGCCGACAGCCTGCTGAACAACTCGCCACTCAACAACTTATTCCAGGTGGGAACGGCACCCCTGGCTCCGGGTGTTGCCAACAACCAGGCCAACTTGGCTTCGCAAGCGAACGCTTCGTTCGTGTCAGGATTCTCTGCCGGACAAACCCTCGCACAGATCCAGGCCACCAATCCATTATTCGTAGTCCCCTCCTTCTACAACGCGGCGAACCGCATCATCGCTCCGCAATATCAGGAGTGGAACCTCGAAGTCCAGCAGGGATTCGGTCGGGCCACGACGCTCTCGCTGAACTACGTGGGCAACCACGGCGTGCACGAAGCAATCCAGAATGCCGGGCTCAATGCATTTGAATTCGGCACGCTGCCGGTTGCTCCGATCGATCAGCGGTTTGGAACCGTCACCGAGGTCGGAACCAACGGAGTCTCGAACTACAACGGGCTGAGCGTTTCCCTCCGTCACCAGTTCTCGTCTCTGCAGGTGCAGGCCAACTACACCTGGAGCCACGCCTTGGACGAGATCTCCAACGCAGGGTTCCTGCAGTACAACTTCGCCACCAACATCAGCGTGCTGAGCCCGCAGGATCCCTTCAACCTGCGCGCCTTCAATTACGGCAACGCCGATTACGACACCCGCCACTACTTCAGTTTGAACTACGTTTGGCAGGTGCCGCACTACTGGGGTCCGAAGCCAGTCTTCGATGGTTGGCAGGTCTCTGGAACCATCTTCGCGCGTAGCGGTTTGCCATTCACGGTGATTGACGGAGACGCCACTTCCAACCTGGCTGCAAACAACTACGGCGGCAACCTCAATGGCACGGGCGCTTTTGTCTTCGCCAACTACCTCGGCGGAGCGCCCGCCTCTTGCAGTTCCGATGCCGTCAATACGCCCTGCCTCACCAATGCGATGTTCTCGTCCGCGACCACCGGCTTCGGCGCACAACGCCGCAACCAGTTTTACGGACCGAAGTTCTTCGACACCGATCTGACAGTGATGAAGAACTTCAACATCCCGCGCTGGGAGTCCGCGAAGTTCGGCGTGGGCGTCCAATTCTTCAACCTGTTCAACCATCCGAACTTCGATCAACCGATCGGCGACATTGCCAATCCGCAGTTCGGATCGATCGTAACTACCGTGAGCACACCTACCTCCATTCTCGGATCTTTCCTTGGCGGCGACGCATCGCCTCGACTGATCCAAGTGAAGGCACACCTAACGTTCTAGGCTCGTTACTCCTTGCGCCTTGGGCGGCTCCAACAACTTGGGGCCGCCTTTTTTTCGTCTCGTTCGCGCCAGGTCCACTCGATTTGATTCACCGTTTAACATCACGTCCATCCGTGACGTCCGTCACACCCTCGTGCGATAAGCCCAAGCCATAATTTTCGAGCAGTTTTGAGAGCGCCCAACGCTCTCTGACGTGGGGGATTTCCGTGGCCAAAGGACGTGTTTCGATCGTTGTCGAACGCTGTAAGGCGTGCGGATTTTGCGTGGAGTTCTGTCCGACCAAGGTTCTCTCGCTTTCTTCCGCTTTCAATTCGAAGGGATACCATCCGCCGCACGTCGTCGCTCCCGAAAAGTGCAGCGGCTGCGATCTGTGCGGCATGTATTGTCCCGACTTCGCCATCTACGGACAGAAAGTCGATCCGCCGAAAGGTCCGCAGAAGAACGCACCAGCAGAGGCGAACCATGCAAGCTGATCCCCATGGCGTTCTCACCGGCACTCACTTCATCGACGGCGACCATGCCTGCTGCGAAGGCGCCCTCGCCGCCGGTGCGCGTTTCGCCGCCGGCTATCCGATCACTCCCTCAACCGAAGTCGTCGAGCGCTTCGCTGCTCGGGTTCCCACGGTCGGCGGAAGCTTTATTCAGATGGAGGACGAACTCGCGGCCTCGATCACCTTGCAAGGTGCAGTGTGGGGCGGGGCCAAAGCATTCACCGTCACCTCCGGCCCCGGCTTCTCCCTGATGATGGAACACATCGGCTACGCCGCCATGACCGAAACGCCGTGTGTCTTCGTCGACGTACAGCGCGGCGGCCCCTCGACCGGCCTGCCAACCCTTCCTGCACAAGCCGACATGATGCAGGCACGCTGGGGCTCTCACGGCGATTACGAGATCATTGCGCTCTGCCCGAATTCTCCCCAGGAGTGCTTCGACCTCACCATCAAGGCATTCAACTTCGCAGAGGAATTCCGTGTTCCGGTGATGTTCATGATGGATGAGGTCGTTGGCCACATGACCGAGAAGGTCATGATTCCACCCGCCTACGAGATCGAAGTCGTCCCACGCCGCCACACGCGCAAGTCGGCCGACACTTACGAACCCTATGCCACTAACGGCGATGGCGTGCCCGAGATGGCGCACGCCGGCGAAGGTTACAAGTTTCACGTCACGGGCTTGACTCACGACGAGCGCGGCTACCCGAACATGACGCCGCAGACTCAGGACAAGCTGATCCGCAGGCTGCAAAGCAAAATTCGCGACGCCAGTGATCGCATCACGTTGCTCGAAGAAGAAGGCCTCAACAACGCCGACGTTATCGTCGTCTCTTACGGAATCACCTCGCGCGTGGCGCAACGAGCGATCGAACTCGCGCGACAGCAGGGTTTCAAAGTCGGCAAGCTGCGCCTGATCACCTGCTGGCCCTTCCCGGAAAAACGCATTCGCGAGCTTGCCTCGCGCGCCAAAGCATTCGTTGTTCCCGAACTCAACCTTGGCCAGATGGTGCGTGAGGTCGAACGCGCAGTGGGCAGCGAAGCCAAAACCTTCGCCGTTCCTCATGCCGGGGGAAGTGTGCACCGTCCCGAGGACATTTTGAAAGTCATCGTGGAGGCCAGCCGATGAGTCTCATTGATATCGAAAATCCGGTCGAGCCTTTCCTGCGCACTGATCGCATGCCGCACATTTGGTGCCCCGGCTGCGGCATTGGCACGACCGTCAACTGCTTTGCGCGCGCGCTCATCGATTCGAAAATCGATCTGCAATCACTAGCGCTGGTGTCCGGTATCGGATGCACCGGCCGTGTCGCCGGATACGTGAAGCTCGACTCCTTCCACACCACGCATGGCCGCGCGATTCCCTTTGCTACAGGGTTGAAGCTTGCGAATCCGAAGTTGAACGTCGTCGTCTATTCCGGGGACGGCGATCTCTCTGCCATCGGGGGCAACCATCTCATTCACGCGGCACGCCGCAACATCGACCTGAAGGTCATCTGTGTGAATAACCTGATCTATGCGATGACCGGCGGACAGACCGCGCCCACGACTCCCGGCCATGCGGTTACGTCGACATCGCCGTACGGTACGTTCGAGCCCGCGTTCAATCTGCCGCATCTGGTCGAGGCCGCCGGGGCCGTCTACGTCGCGCGCTGGACGACCTTCCATGTCCGGCAACTCGCACGCTCCATCCGCGAAGCCTTCCAGAAAAAAGGCTTTAGCTTCATTGAAGTCATCAGCCCTTGCCCGACTCTTTACCAGCGCCGCAACCGCCTGGGCGATGGCCTCGACACCATGAAGTACTACAAGGAAAAAAGCCGCGTGAAACACGGCGCGCCCACGTCGGAAGCGGGTCTCACCATGACTGGGGAAATCATCGTCGGCAAATTTGTCGATCGCGACCGCCCCGACTATCAGAGCCTCATGCGCGGACAGATGGTCGAATCTCTCGGCGAAGAATACGTCGACCCCTCGGAGACCGTATGCAGCTGCAGCTAACCGAACTTCGCCTCGCCGGATTCGGCGGACAAGGAGTGATCCTCTCCGCGATCATCTTGGGCAAAGCCGCCTCGATTCACCAAGGTGCCTACGCGACCATGACGCAGAACTTCGGCCCCGAGGCCCGGGGAGGTGCCTGCAGCGCGCAGCTCCTGCTCTCCGGCCAGCCGATCCTCTATCCGTATGTCACTCACCCCGACATCATGGTCGTGATGTCG
>Ga0126378_10001147_pt1 | contig 19855 bp, 17 predicted proteins | sample PanSoiMetPlot_23_FD_92587 | JGI IMG/M metagenome (GOLD analysis project Ga0126378, IMG submission 92587) | Tropical forest soil microbial communities from Panama - MetaG Plot_23 | ecosystem: Environmental > Terrestrial > Soil > Tropical forest > Bulk soil | place: Panama | collected 2016-02-17
AGAGTGCGATCAGACGTTCAGCGGGGAGCTCCGCGAGCTGGCCGACCCTCGTCACCCCGATCTGCCGCAATCGCTCGGCACTGGCCGGGCCAACGCCCCACAGCGCCCGCACCGGAAGTGGATCCAGCAGCGCCCGCTCCTCGCCCGGCGCGACCACGACCAGGCCGTCCGGCTTGCCCGAGTCGGAGGCGATCTTGGCGATCAGCTTTGACGTGCCGGCGCCGATCGACGCGGTGAGCCCAGTGCAGGCCCTGACGTCGACTTTGAGCCTCGCTGCCAGCGCCTCCACCGATTGCGTATCGAGCCCGCCGGAGATGCCCGCCGCCAGGTCGACGAAGGCCTCGTCCAGGCTGATCGGCTCCACAGCCGGCGACAGCTCCCTGAGCAAGTCCATCACCCTCGAGCTGATCGCCGAGTAGGCCCGGAACCGGGGCGCCAGGTACACCGCCTGGGGGCAGCGGCGTCGGGCCTCGGCCATCGACATGGCCGACCGGACACCGTGCAGCCGGGCCTCGTAGCTGGCGGTCGCCACAACTCCTCGCGGCCCCAGCCAGCCGACGACTACCGCCTTCCCCCTCAGGCTCGGTTTGTGGAGCTGCTCCACCGACGCGTAGAAGGCGTCTATGTCGAGGTGCAGCACACTCGGCTCGTTCCGGACGGTCATTCACGGCCATTGTCCCCGGTTCGGACATGCGGGCAGGCAGAGCCTGTATTGGGCGGAGCTTCTTTGACCAGCAGGCGCCGCTGACCATCGGGGGGACCGCGTTCGCGATGGCCCTGGGTGTCGCTGTCGGGGCCGTGGTCGGCAAATCGGTTCCGGCGATGGCGGTCATGCTTGTCGGATTCGTGGTCACGAGAGTTGGCATCGCTGAGCTGGCGCGCCCCCACTACATGAACCCCCTCGTCTTCACGACCCAGGATCCATCCCGTGTCCAGATCGGCGCTGGTCCGGATTGGTGGCTGGACCTCCCGAATCTGCGACAGCAGGGAGGCACCGTGTTGCTGCACTACCAACCGCAGGGTCGCTTCTGGACGTTCCAGACGATCGAGACGGCAATCCTCGTAGCCCTCGCGGCGATACTCCTCGGATTCGCGGTCGGCTGGGTCACGCGCCGGGTGACGTGACCGGTGCACGGATGTCACAGTCGCCGAAGACTGCGCGGTCGCGTCCGGGGAGAGCGCTGGAAAAGTAGGACGGCATAGCCTTCCGCGGTGAGTGCAAATCACCGAGTTGGAGGACTACGCCGTGAACAAGAGGGTAGCGCCGAGCTGGAAGCGGCCATCGAGAGGCTGCTGGCCGAGGGCCTGGCCGACGCCGAACGGCTGGGCGAGATTGGCCGGCTGGGAGCCCGGCTGGCGATCCAGTGGGCGGTCGAGGAAGATGTGGGAGGCCTTCCTGGGCCGCGCCCGATACGAGCGGACGCCGGAGGCTCGCGGCTCGCGGAACGGGAACCGGCCGCGTCAGGTGCAGACCGCCGAGCGCGAGCTGGAGATCCAGATGCCGCATATCCGGGACGCAGCCGTGAAGTTCGTGAGCAGCGTGCTCCCGAACGGGCGGACGGCGGTGCGGTGGATCAGCGGGAGCGCTTCGAGGACTGGCTGGAGATGGGTCGCGGCCTGGTCCGGCGCTGGCTGCGGGCGCCGATGCTGATCGTCACCGATGGGGCGCCCGGATTGATCCGGGCGATGGAGGAGCTGTGGCCGGACAGCGACCGCCAGAGGTGCACGGTGCATCGGTTGAGGAACCTGGTCGCTAAACTGCCAAAAAGGAAGAGGAGCTCCGCAACCGGATCGAGGCCGCTTATTGAGCCGCGCTCGACGAGGCCAGCTCGCCGGCGGACGGAGAGGCGCGGCTGCGCCGGCTCGTCGTCGACCTGGAGCGCTCGTACCCGAGCGCGGCAGCCTGCCTGGCCGAGGACCTGCCGGCCCTCTGCGTGCACCTCGCGTACCCACTGCGCCTGCGCAACAGCGGTCGCTGAAGGAGGTGAAGCGGCGGACGAAGGTGATCGGCCGGTTCCCCGGCGCGACGAGCTGCCTGAGCCTGTGCTGGGCGGTGGTCGACCTGTTCATAGCCAGCGCTCGCAGACTCGCGCTCACCGCGTTGGAGCACAGGCAGCTGGCGCAGATGCGCGCCGGCCGGATCGACGTGACACCGGACTCACTGACCGCATGAGTAGCGGCGGCGAGGTAGTCAGCTCGTGCCACGGCGCCTCACGCTGTCGGTCGGCACGCCGTACGTAGAGTGGACACCGTGGCAGTCGAGATGGTGCGCGTCGATGGAGTGGACCTGTGCGTCGAGACTTTTGGCGAGCGGGGTACGCCACCCATCCTTCTCATTGCCGGGGCCGCCGAGTCGATGGAGGGCTGGGACCGCGACCTCTGCCAGCTGCTGGCTGGCGAGGGGCGGTTCGTCATCCGCTACGACCATCGTGACACGGGGCGCTCGACGAGTTGGCCGCCCGGGGCACCCGGGTACACCGGCCGCGACCTGGTCGCCGACGCGGGGGGATTAGTCGACCTCCTGGCCGGCGGCCGCGCTCATCTCGTGGGGCTGTCGATGGGCGGCGCCATCGCCCAGCACCTGGCAGTCAAGCACCCGGAGTGGGTGGCGACGTTGACGTTGATCTCGACCAGCCCGGGGCCAGCCGACGATCTGCCCCCGGTGGCTGATCGGTTGAGGGCGGCCCTCGCGGAACCCGCGCCGGAGCACGACTGGAACGATGTCGATGCGGTCGTCGAGCAGATCGTCGAGAGCTACCGCCCTTACGCAGGGCCGAGCTGCTTCGATGAGGACGCCGTGCGCGAGGTGGCGCGCCGTAAGGTCGCGCGCACGCCCAACCGGGGGGCGAGCGCGGGCAACCACTGGCTCCTGGAGGGCGCCGATGACGTGCGGTCTCGGCTCGGCGAGGTGAGGGCGCCGGCGCTCGTCATCCACGGCTCGGAGGACCCGCTCTTCCCGCCCGGGCACGGGGAGGCGTTGGCCCACGAGATCCCCAACGCCGAGCTGCTCCTGCTCGAGGGCGTGGGGCACCAGGCCCCGCCGCGCTCGACGTGGGACGTGGTCGTGCCCGCGATCCTGCGCCACACCGACCACCGACTCAGCTTCGCCCAGGTCTTCGAGGCCGAGGCACGCCCACACGACGAGCGGTTCCGCGCCGCCAGCGGCGTCGGCCCTCGCGACCGGGTCCTCGACATAGGCTGCGGCACGGGCGGGTCGACGCGCAAGGCAGCCAAGGCGGCGACTGCCGGCAGCGTGGTGGGGGTGGACATCTCCGGGGTAGCCATCGAGGAGGCCCGCCGACTCAGCGAGGCGGAAGGGCTGGGCAACGTCACCTACCTCAAGGCCGACGCCCAGCGCCATCCTTTCCCGCCCACACATTTCGACCTCTGTATCAGCCGCTTCGGCGTCATGTTCTTCGCAGACCCGGTCGCGGCGTTCACGAACCTTCGGCACGCCCTCCGCCCAGACGCCCGGCTCGTCCTCCTTGTCTGGCAGGAGCACGACCGCAACGAGGGGCCAGGCGCGATCCGCCAGGCTCTGGGTGCGCCGCCGCCCGTGAGCCCGGCCGGGGCGGATCCGTTCTCGCTCGGTGACCCCAGAAGGACAAAGGCTATCCTCACCACGGCCGGCTTCACCGACGTGGTCTTCGACGACGTGCACGAGCCGGTCTGCTACGGCCCCGACGTCGCCACTGCCTACGACTTCGTCCTCGGCCTACGGGACACGAGAGAGATGCTGAGCGCCCTGGACCTTGGCGAGAGGGGGCGGGCCCGCGACCAGTTGCGCGCGCTCCTCGCTGCCCACGAGACGGAGCGCGGAGTTCTCTTCGACGCCCGCACCTGGATCGTCACCGCCCGGCGGCGGTGATGTACGTCCCACGCGGCCGCGCCGTTCAGGCCGGCACGACGCCATTCGACCGCGCTGGAGCACCGCCGCTCGGCGCAGATGCGACGGCTCATGCGGACCAGACGCCGGGCTCGATGACCGCAGAAGATGTAACTGACTGCGAGGGCTGCGCCGTCTCTTTACCAGCGTCGCCCGAACGCGACCAAGACTGCGCGGGACACAGCTGGAGCCGTTCAAAATGACAGTCGCATCCACTGCTTGATTCGCGTTTACGATCAACGACATGTGTGGCGGCTCAGCCAAACCGCCTGGGCCCCATCCCGGATCCCTCTGGCGGAATCTCACGCAAAGCGACCTGCCCTTCCCGGCGCGGCTGCGCGCGTTCACCCTCAACACCTTGCGAAAAGCCCGCACCCGTCAGAGCTGCTGCGGTCAATATGGCGAACCGGGCTGTTGAATGACCCTTGAAGAGGCCCGTGCGGCCGGACTCGTGCCCCACGATTGACGCGGCGCCGTTTCCCTGCAAATCAGGGTCGACTGACCTCCATCGGCGGGAGGGGCTGACTGCTGGCTTACTCGTCAGGGCCTGCCAGTACACGACAGACACGATGACGACGGTGTGCTCAGCCCGCCGCCGTCATCGTCAAGCGGTGGTTACGCGCTGACCACCGCCGCAGCGGGTGCCTCGACAAGGTTGCGGGAAGCTGCCGGCGAGGGGCGCCGGCCTCCCGCCGCCAGGGCTGCCATCGCTCCAAAGAGGGACAGAGCAGCTGCGGCAGCCAGCGCCGGTCGCATGCCCGCAACGAAGCCGGAAGCCGTCGTCAGGTTTCCGCCCGCCGCGAAGATCGCCGTCGCCACAGCGATTCCAAAAGCGCCGCCGAACCGCTGAAAGGTCCCGTTGGCGCCCGAGGCCCGGCCCATGTCGGATGGCGAGACCGCGCTCAGGGCCGCAGCGGGCGTAGTCGCAAACGGCATCGACACCCCAGCGCCTGCGATCAGCAGAGGCAGGACCAGCGGCTCGTAGCCGACCTGCTCAGTCGCGGCCAGCGCCAGCCAGCCCAGTCCCGCCGCCAGCAGGACCAGGCCAGTGACCATCACGGGCCGGCGTCCGACGCGGTCGGACAGCATCCCGGCGGCCGGCGCAACGACCAGCGGCGTCGCCGTCATCGGAAGAAAGCGCAGACCGGCCTGGAGAGGTGAGTTGCCCTGGACGACCTGCATGTACTGCGAGAGCAGGAAGGCAGCGCCCAGAAGGGCGGCGGACATCAGGAACGTGCTCGCGTTGGTTGCCACAAACGCCCGGCTCCGGAACAGCCGCGGTGGCAGCATCGGCTCAGGCGCCCTGCGCTGCCATACCCCGAAACCAGCCAGGAGCGCGAAGCCGAGGACGAGGGAGGCGACGATCTGCGGGTCGCTCCACCCCAGCTCAGCCGCACGCACCAGCCCATAGACAACTCCGACGGCTCCGCCTGAAACCAGGGCAACGCCTGGAACGTCGAGCCGTGTCGCGGGACCGCGGCTCTCCGCCAGCCGCATGCACGAGAGCACCGCTGCGAGCGCGCCGATGGGAACGTTCACCCAGAAGATCCAGTGCCAGCTCAGGCCCTGGGTCACGGCGCCGCCGACCAGCGGCCCACCCGCGATCGCGAGGCCGCCGAGGCCACCCCACATGCCGACGATCGCGCCGCGGCGCTCGGGTGGGAAGGCAGCAGCCAGGATCGTCAAGCTCGTGGGTGCGAGGAGCGCCGCACCAACGCCCTGCAGGACCCGAGCCCCGATCAGGAATTCCGCCGTCGGGGCCACCGCGCAGGCGGCCGAAGCCGACGTAAACAGGACCAGACCGGCCACGAAGACCAGGCGCCGGCCGAGGCGATCGCCCAACGCGGCTGCGGTGATGATGCCGGCGGCCGACGCCACACTGTACGCGTTGATCGCCCACTGCAGCGTGGACAGGCCGGCTCCAAACTGGCGATGCATGGCCGGTAGGGCCGTCATGACAACCAGCAGGTCCAGTGCAGACATGAAGAAGGCAGCTGATGTGAGCCCGAGAGCCCAGGCTCGCGAAGAATGGCTGTTGACCGAGGGAGCAACCATGGGGCACGTCCTCCTTGAGATTTGCAGCAGAGCTCTGGCTGCCGCTGAGGACACGCTAGATTCGGACCAGTCGATCGGACTTCCGGGCGAACCCTCAGTTTGAGGACGGCTGACCCTCAATTTCGGAGGCGCGGAGAGCGCCGGTACGGGATCCCGCGCGGACAGCCTGCACGCGGGATGTGACATTGAGCTTGGTGAAGACACCAGCCATGTGCCGCTCCACCGTCTTCTCGGACAGAAAGAGCCGCGAGGCTATCTCAGCATTGCTGAGGCCGGCCGCCACGAGCTCGAGCACCTCCTGCTCGCGTCCGGTCAGTCCGGCCGGGTTGGCTTGAGTGGAGGGCCTCGGGCCTCTCGGCACAGAGGTGACCCCCAGCTCTCGAAGTCGGCGGCGGGCGTAGGCTGCAGCAGGCGTCGCGCCAAGCTGATCAAGCGCGGAGATCGCACGCCTGACCGAATCTGGCTCGTCACCAGTGCTGAGCGTTATCGCCATCTCGTAGGGACAGCCTTGCTCCTCCCACCACCTCGCCGCCGCTGCCCAGCGGCCGAGGATGGCCAGGCGATAGGGCTCGGCCGCGATCGCGTGCCCATCGACTGGGCCCCCGGCAAGATGAACCCAGAACGCCAGCTCACCTTCCGACCAGGGGTCCCCGGCGCCGATGCCCCGCGCTCGCGCGTCGCTCGCAACCTCGAGGACACGAGCATGCTCACCAGCCAGCCAGGCCGCCTCTGCCCGGGCAGGCCAGATGACACCCTCAAATGCCCGATCGTTGCGGGCCACCTCCGTTGCCTGGTCGAGGTGGGTTGCGGCGTCCGGTCGACCCGTTCGCGCCTCGATGCGCGCAAGCGACACCAGCACCAGGAGATTGGACCGCCACACCGGGTCAGACATCGCGAGTATGTCTCCTGCCTGCTGGGTGGCCTCGTCCCAGCGACCGGCGTGCAGCAAACGCAGCACACGCGCGCCAGCCATCAGGCTCTGCCAGTACTCCAGGTCGTTGTCGAGCGCGTATTGCCATCCCTCGCGCAGGTAGTGGTCGACGTCGTGGTATGAGCGTCGCAGCATCGGAACCAGGGCCAGGTAAAAGTTGACCCGCGCGACAGCGTCCTGTGCCCAGACCTCGCGAAGGCTGCGTTCGTATGCGTCGTCTCGAAGCTGTCGCAGGCGAACGCGAGCGGCTTCGTCGCCCATCAGCAGCCGCGACACCGCAGCGGTGACTCCTGCTTCCAGCGACAGCTCACCATCGCCCAGTCTGTTCGCCAGAGCCAGCGCCTGCTCCGCCCATGCTTCGGCAGGTCCCGGCTGGTTCGACACGAAGAGTCGCCGCCCCCTGGCTTCATATGCGATGGCCAGTTCGCGCGACGCCGGAAACTGCTCGAGCAGGCCAGTCGCCGTCGTCAGCGCGGTCTCTGACACGACGGGGTCGCCGGCGGCCGAGCTGAGATAAGAGAAGCGGATGAGGTTCCGTGCCTCGCCGAGGCGGTCGCCCAGATTCCGACAAATGTCTGCGGCCGCTCGGTGGTCGTCCATCGCGTCCGCCAGACGTCGACTCAAGTAGCGCTCCGTCCCCCGGCGCTCGAACAGCTCGGCTGTCAGCTCAGGCCGGTCACGACTGCGTTCCAGGGCCTTGCTGTAGAGCTGCGCCGCCTCGCGATGGGCGCCGAGGTCGGCGGCCCGGGCCGCCGCCAGCGGTGCAAGCTCCAGCACTGCGGGATCGTCGCCGGCGGCCTCGGCGTGGCCGGCCAGGATCGCATAGTCATCGGGTCGTACGACCCGGCTTCGCAGCTCGCTCAAGATGCTCGCGTGCAGGCGCCTGCGCAGCTCTGGCGACGTGCCCCTGGCTATGGCGGCCTGAGCCAGCTCGTGGCGAAATGCGAGCCAGGACCCTTGCCATTCGAGCAGACCGGCGTCGACCGCCTCGTCGACACTCCAGCGTGGCGTCCCGGCTGCCTCCATGATCCTGCTCAGCAGACCGGGGTCCACGCGAACTCCGATCGCTGCGGCAATCTCCAGCGCCTGGCGGACCTCCCTTGAACGTCGGGCAACGCGTACCAGCACAGCGTCGCGCACCGTTGGCGGAATGTCCTGGCTCGAAGCACCGAGCACTTCGGTGATGAAGAACGCATTTCCGCCCGTCATGCGGTAGAGCTCTTCAACGTCAGTGGAGCTGCCCTGAGCAAGCTTCGACGTTGCGTCGCGTGAAAGTGGGCCCAGCGTCAGCCGGCGCACGCCAGGGGCAGTGGCGAGGTCGCCGAGCATCTCCGCCAGCGCTCCCCCGCCGCCTATCTCCTCCTCGCGAAAAGTCCCGATGATCAGCACGCGCAGGCGGTCGACGCGCCGGCCCAGGAAACCGACGAGCTCGAGGCTGGCCTGGTCCCCCCAGTGCAGGTCTTCGAAGACGAGAACCGCAGGAACGGTCAGCCGGGACAGCTGGGAGAACACAGCGGCGTACACATCGCGTCCCGAACGCGAGCCCACCAGAAGCTGCTCGAGGGTGAAGCCAAGAGCCGGAGCTATGTCCAGGAGGGGCCCCAATGCGTGGGGCGTGGGGAGCGGGTCACAGATACCCGTCACGACCTGGATTCCGTCGAGAGTCGCTGCGAATCGGCGCACCAGGGCGGTCTTGCCGACTCCAGCCTCACCGCTGAGGAGGATCAATGAGCCATGACCGGAGGCAGCGGCATCCATCGCCCGGCCCAGCGCCGCCAGCTGTTGGTCGCGCTCCAGTAGCTGCTGTCCGACAGTCATCTCTCGACAGGTGATGACCCGAGGCCTGTTCTCAAGCTGGGCAGGAGTTCATCCGCTGGCGAAAGCGCCGCTGCAGGACCGTAAGTCGGGTCGTTCGCCGGCGGATACACCGAACCTGTGCTAGCCGTTGTCGGGCGCGCTCGACATGAGCAGGGCCGGTCACCCGAGCCTGTGAAATGCTGTGGCCAGGTCTGCGCTTGATCCGATCACCGTTCGACCGGAGCTGAGCAACGGTCCCGGCTCCGACACCCAGCTGGCATCGGATCCGTAGAGGAAGTACGCGTCCCACACGATCCCCTTCTCCCGATCCATATGCTCGGAGAACCAGGACCCAACTGTCTTGTTGGGATCGTAGAAGTTGCTAACTCGAGGATCGTTGAGAACACGGGTATCGACCAGCTGGCGGGCATCGCCGGCCAGCATGTCGAACCAGACCACGTACACGCGCACAGGCGATGACGGGTACTTCTCGAGGATGTCACTCCGCACCCAACGGGCGCCGGCGGCACAGGTGGGTCACGTCGGCGACAGCAGCAGGATCAGACGCGGATGCCCGGCATCCTGGTTGAAGGCGCCTTTGAGCTGATCGACGCTGCTGAGATCGGTGAGGGTGGCGCTGGGTCCGGAGTTCGTCTCGCGGAGGCGGGCGACGGCCTCCGAGACATAGCTGTGGGGATTGCCGGCCTGATAGGCGGCAACGAGGAAGACGACCACCAGCAGGAAGGCGGTCAGCCAGCCCCCGGGGGTCTTCGGGACCAGCCGCGTGACGTTCACATCTACTCCGGGAGTCTAACCTCCAGGCCGGCGATGATCGGCTACCCGACCCAGCGAGCGAGCTGGGTCCGCGAGCTGACTCCCAGCTTGTTGAGCATGTTGGTGACGTGAGTTCCAACCGTGCGGCTGGAGATGAAGAGCCTGGAGGCAATCTCGCGGTTCGTGAGCCCTTCGGCGACCAGGCTCGCAATCTCCAGTTCGCGCCGGCTGAGGGCTGTCTGTGACTTCGCGGCCGTGCTGGCCGGTTTCGGCTCTGCCCGTCCAAACGCGTAGTCGACCGCGGTCTCGACGGACATCGCCGTGCCGCCGCGTAAGGCCCTGTCGAACGAGGCGTCGCTTATCAGCTCCCGCGCTCTCTGCTGGCATGCCTCGTGGCGGGCAACGTACGGCGCCAGAAGAGGAATCGCCATCGAGTCGCGCAGGCTCTGCGCACACCCGAGCAGGGTGGCCGCTCGAACCGCGTCTCGCCGGTCGGAGGCGATCCAGGCGAGCGTCTCGATGAGCGCAGCGAGACCGCGGCGGTCATCGAGTGCGTGTTTGCACGCGACTCCTTCCCGCGCCAGTGCCTCGGCTTCCATCAGCTGGCCGCGGTGCCGCCTGGCCTCAGCCAGGGTGTTGAGGAGCATTCCCCTGGTGAAGTAATCGCCCGCCGCCCTGCAAATCGCGACCCCGGCCTCGCCCCTCTCGATGACGTCATCGACCTTGCCCTGCCCGAGCCAGTGCAAGCACGTGTAGTACATCCCGAGGGCGATCATCGATTGGTCTCCGCTCGATCGACCGGCCTCCAGCATCGTCTCAGAGAGGGCCTTCTCGCCTTCTGGCTGCTCGAGGACGAACGTGGCGAAGAGCAGCGAGCCCGCCGCCCAGCCTGCGAGGACCCGATCGCCCAGCTGGTTTGCGATGGCGAGGGCCTCCTGCCCCATGGCTTGAGCCGCGGTCGGATCGTCCAGTGCATTGGAGAACAAGGTCGCACCGATGAGGCACCGTGCCCGAAGCGCGGAGCGCGGCTCTGTCAGCGGCAGCAGCGACTCCAGGTAGCGCCGGACGTCCCTGAGTGGGCCACGCGACAGCCAGTAGTTTGTGAGCGTCCCGCACAACTGCTGTGCGACCGCAGCCTGTCCAGGTTGCTTGCGCGTGAATTCCATGGCGCTCCAGACGTTGTCGCGATCGCGATAGACAGCCTTGAAAGCCTCAGCCTGCGTCCCATCAAAGGTTGCCGCAGCGTGGACGTGTTGGAGGATCCAGTCGCGGTGTTTCGTCTGCAGCTGCGGCTCTTCTCCCTGTTCGCGCAGCTTGTGCCGGCCATAGCGACGGACTGTCTCGAGCATCGAATAGCGCGGTGGCTTGACCGCCAGATCGCGCTGGAGAATGGAGCTCTCGACGAGCGCGGCCAGGACCTCTGGGAAATCCGCATCCGGCGACTCGAGCCCCGAGCAGACCGTCGCGGCAGCTCCTGCATCGAAGCCGCCGGCGAAGACCGAGAGCCACGCCCACAGGCGCCTCTGCTTCTCGCTCAGCAGCGAGTAGCTCCAGTCGAGGGTGGCTTCCACAGTCCGCTGTCTGGCCTCGGCCCCACGCAGCGCTCCGGCCGGCGCCGGCAGCTCGCGGTCGAGGCCTGCGAGCAGCTGCTCCACCGTCAGTCCTTCGAGCCGCACCGCGGCCAGCTCCAGGGCAAGGGGCATCCCATCAAGACGAGTGCAGAGTTGAAGGACGGTGGTCGCATTCGAATCGTCGACGAAGAAGCCAGGCTGGACGGCGGCAGCGCGCTCTACGAGCAAGGCGACGGCGTCACAGCCGGCGATCTGGCCAGGGCTCAAGAGCTCGGCCGCCTCGGGCAGCGACAGCGGCGGAATGCGAAGCCTCACTTCCCCCACCATGCCCAGGGCCTGGCGGCTGGTCGCGAGGACCCGAAGCTCCGGACAGGATCTCAGCAAGGTGCTGGCCAATCCTGCGGCGGCGTCGAGGAGGTGCTCGCAGTTGTCGAGCACGAGCAGCAGGCGCCGGTCTCGCAGATAGTCGCTCAATGCCGACAGGGACCAGCGTGAGGAGACGTCCTGCAGGCCGAGAGCGCTGAACACCGCCTGTGTGATCAGCAGCGGATCGTCGATCGGCGCCAGGGAGACGAGCCAGGCGCCGTCAGGGAAGTTGCGGGCCAGGTCTGCGGCGACGCGAAGTGCGAGCCGGGTCTTCCCCACGCCCCCGCCCCCCGTAAGGGTCAAGAGCCGCGTCGTGGTGAGCAGCCTTTTGACCTCGGCCAGCTCGCGACGCCGGCCGACGAAGGTCGTCAGGTCCGCTGGCAGGTTGCCTGTTCTCGACCTGGCGGCAGTTCCCGCCATCTGAGGGGCAGATTAGACCAAAGGGCGCGGTAACGACTCTACGTTTCGCACCCTTGATCATGGTGTGAAGCAGCGGAAACGTAGAAGTCGTCTGAGCCTATGTCGTGGGAAGCGGCAGTAGGCCCTCACCGGTGAGCATGAATTCCCGGGCCTCACCATCCGCGGAGCTGGAGGCGAGCCGAACGAACGCCGCTCCCACACTCTGGGGGGTCGCCGCAGGCCCAAGCTCGCTCACGAACTGTTCCTCAGGTAGCCCAGCCCTGGCGGCGTATGCCGCGACCGCCGGGCGGCCGAGCGAGGTGGCAGGGCTGAGCTTGGGAAGAACCGTCTTGAATGTGATCCCCAGCCCGCCACGCTGGGACTCCTGCTGCGCGTATGTGGTAATGAACCGAACCGTCGCCTTGGCTCCCGCATAGCCGCCGCTGAGTGGAGAGCCGGCAAGGGCTGCCCCGCTGCTCATTACGATCACGGTGCTCCCGGGGCGAAGCGGCTTCAGAAGCGTCTCGCGGACCCAATGGAACGCGATCCGCACATCGGAGTGCCAGTTGAGAGAAAAGGTGTCCCAGGTCTGGTGGTGGATCGGCCGCAGCAGCGGACTTGCCCCCGCCACGAGCGCCAGGATATCCGGCTGATGGCGATCGAGCAGCTGGCCCGGTATCGATGGGTCGGCCGCATCCGCGACTGCAGTCTGCAGCTTCGGATAGACCGCCGTGAGCTCGGCAAGCGCGCGCCCGTCACGAGAGACCGCCAGCACAGAGGCCCCGGCTGCGCAAAACGCCTCAGCGACGCCTTTGCCGAAGCCACGACTGGCGCCTACGACTATGGCGCGTCTGCCCTGGAGGTCCTCTTCTCCCCCCTGCCGAATGTCGGCCATACCGTTCCTCCTCCTGGATTTGATAGGCGCAGACGCGTGGTCTGGTGCCCTCCACCATTCGAGACGCAAGTTGCTGACACCCGATCAGGCGGCAGCTGTCAGCAGCTCGCGTCCTGATGTAGGGAAGCGTTGAGCAGCGTTTCGGACACATCCGGCAGCGACAGTCAACTTCTCGTCTCTCTGAGCCGGGGAGATCCGGAGGCAGTGGCAAACCTCTTCTTGCATTACGGCCCCCGCATGGTGGGGTTCGCTCAGCGGTATGTCGGTGCGCGAGAGACCGCAGAGGACGTGGTGGCCGACCTCATGGAGCGCTGGCTGCACAACCCGCCAAGTGTGCGGGGTCAAGAGCACCTGCGGGGTTTCCTGGCCACAAGCGTCTACCACGCCGCTATCGATTTCATCCGGCGGGATCGGGCCGCTCAGGGAAAGCCGCCAAGGTCAGCGGATTTCGTGCCCCTTCACGATCGCCGGCGGAACCAGCCATTCGTCGATTCAGGTCCGGAGTTCCCGCCTGGGGGTCTTCTCACTCGCTTGCCTGCGGCCCTCGACCAGCTCTCTCACTCCGACCGGCTTCTACTCGAAACGTACTATGGCCAGGCGCTCAGCCCAGAGGAGTGCATGAGCATGCTCCGGATCGGCAGGGCCGCCTTCCACCAGCGGCTTCATCGCGCACGGATGAGGCTGGCTCGCCTCCTGTTGCCGGCGGACCGAGACGTGACTCCGCGAGGGCGGGGATGACACGCCCACCGCCGGAACCGAACGTGGATGACCTCGATGCGACGTTGGGCTCGATCGAGTTTCCGGTCCGGCAGGAGACGGTGGTGCAGGCCTGGCAGATGACCGCCGACCAGGAGCTGTCGGAACGCTTCCAGGCTCGGATGCTGGAGGCGCTCGGTCCAGACGCACGACGGCCGGTGGAGCTGATGATCCTCGTCACGCTGGTAGCGAAGCGTGGTCGAGAGCGGGACCTCGAGAAGGCCGCCGCTGAGTTCGCGGCCGCCACCAACCGACTGGAGGGGGTGATCAGCTCGACCGTCTACAGGACAGCCACCAACCCCCGTGTCCTCTTGCTGGTGGAGAGGCTCGTGGATCGCGAGGTTCTCTCACGACACATGGCGAGCGACTATTTCCGCCGCTTTCAGGACGGCCAGCGGCCGCTCCTGGAACGCCCTGCAACGGCCATCTTCTACACGCCTGCCAGGATCTAGTGGACCGCTAGCTCGCTTGCCGGTCTAGTCTCGAGGGCGGGCATCTGCATCAGCTTCAGGCGACGGGTCCACACCCACGGGGACCGCCGGCACTGGCCGGCCGATCCGCGCCACCGGTCCCGAGCCCGGGGTTCGTGAGCGCGCCGCCCGGAGGGGGAGATCGAGTATGAAGAGGACGGCGATGCCCAGCAGAATCATCGAGCCGATGTACCAGGGCCAGGGCCCCAGCAAGTTGAGCAGGCTGAACGTCGGCGGGGGATGGACGAGGAACAGGTAGTTGCCCCCGGTGAGGCGGTTTACGCCTGCTGTTGCGACCAGGTAGGTGATTGTGATAGCGGCCACGCGGACGACAGCACCCCGCCTGGGCACGAGCCCGAGGCCCCCGACCAGATAGAGTGCCGCCAGGACGATGCCGCCGTGGTTGACGTAGAACTGAAAGTAGAAGTAGCTCGGAAAGAGGTTGAAGAGCTCCGGGGTCAAAAGCGCCTGGACGGTGCCGCCCAGACCCCAGAAGTAGGTCAGCTCTACCAGGAGTGGCCGACGCGACCAGAGCGCGGCAGCGGCGATGAACGTGCCGATCTCACACAGGCCAAGCGGTAGTGACCATTGCACCGACAGGCTGTTTCGCTCCACGACGTACCAGCTCACCTGGTTGACCACCAGGAGCACGGCCAGCGCCCTGGCGAAAGGTCCGGTCCAGCCTCCGGGGCGCAGCCTGGCTGCGGCGACTAGCGCCCCACACACGACTGCGACGGCCGCCAGCGAGATGAAGTACTCGGCAGAAAAAACTCTCAACTTCTGCCACCACGATTTCGAACGTCTGATCCCAAACCTACCGAATACGTGCGGCTGACACCGAGTACTCGGCTCTACCGCGGCGTTCTATCTCATGGGTTCACGGGAGGAAACAGACCATGCCAAGCATTCTCTTCGGAATCGCCGCCTTGATAGGCAGTATCGGACTGCTGGTGCTCTGCTCGAGCATCGGGATCTACTTTCTGAGCAATTCAAAGAGCAAGCTGGCCGGGCGACTCTGATCGAGTTCCGCCGCGAGCCACGGGCGCCCTATATCGGCGGACGCGGTGCTGGGAACAGGACGGACCGCCCTCTTATCCGCCTGTACTGCCGCCATCCAAGCATCAGGAAGATCACAAGAAACGACAGACCGGCCGCTGCCGTCACCACGGCGACGACTGGGCCGGGAGCGCTGAGCGCCACCGCGACGAGCGCGGCGAACGCACCGGCAAGGCCTGAGGTCACGAACGTGATGAATGTCCCGCTGCTTGCGAGCACATTCGGCAGCTGGTTCGCACCTACGAGGTGGTTGTAGGTCTGCCACACACCCTCATGGTCGTCGTGGGGAGACGTCACGAGATAGCGCTCGATGGCCGGATCCAGCTCGACATAGGCCGCTCTCAGGCGGTTCATGCCGATCACATGAGCCAGATCTTCAATGCTTGCGTTGCCCACACGCATCTGGGCCAGGATGCCGATGACGACCAGCGCCCCGAGGAGTATCAGGGCGAACGCGATGAACCGTCCGTCGAATCGGGTGACCTGCCCGACCAGGGCCAGGCTGACGATGCTCGACGACACGAGCATGAGAAATGTGCTGATCCGGCTCAAGACTTCGCTTTGCGCGGTGCTCCGCGTGGCGAGCAGACTCCAGTGCTCGGTCGCGAGCAGCTGCGCCCGGACAGCGGGCGGGACGCTCGGCGGCTCCGGTTGGCTCGAGTCGGACGCTGGTTGTGCCGCACCCTGCGCGGAAGCGCCCTCAAGCGACGGTGGCACGGGGTCTCTGGACATCACAGCCTCCTCTTACCGCCAGCCTCGCAGAGCTGGTCCTACGGAGTCTGCGGCAATCGAAGGACGAAAGTGCTGCCGTTCCCCGGCACGCTCCGAACGATGACGTCGCCTCCGTGGCGCCGCGCGAGCGCCCGGCTGATCGGGAGGCCGAGGCCTGTTCCCTCGGTGCCATTGGCGTTGTCTCCGCGGTACAGCCGCTCAAAGATCCGCTCCTGATCGTCCACCCCGAGCCCGGGTCCCTCGTCCACGACCGACAGCTCCAGCCAGCCATCAGGAGACTTCCGCACCTGCACGCAGATCGGGGTCCCGCAGGGACTGTATCTGGCAGCGTTGTCGAGCAAGTTCACGATGACTCGCTCCAGAGCGTCACGATCTCCGACAACGGACAGCGGTGTCGTGACCTCTTCGATTCGGACGACGTGGTGAGCAGTGCTGCTCGCCGCTCTACGCACCGCCTGCGCCAGCAGGTCCCGGACCTCGATCCGGTCCTCGCGGAGAGCGAACTCGGGTTGGTCGAGGCGGGCGATCTCGAGCATGTCCTGGAGCAGCTTCGACATCCGCTTTGCTGCGATGTGCGTCGCTGACAGCGAACGCTCTAGATCGGCCGGGTTGCGTGAGGCTCCTCTGCGCAGCACCTCCGCGTGTCCGAGCAGGGCGGCCATCGGAGTCCGCAGTTCATGAGATGCGTCGGCCAGGAAGCGGCGAGTGCGTGCTTCCGCCTCGCGCTCGAGACCGATCTGCTCCTGGAGCCGGTCGACCATCTGGTCGAAGGCCGCCGCCAGGTTCGCGACCTGGTCACTCCCGCGCAGGCCGGTGCGGTGATCGTAGGCTCCCGCTGTGATCTCGGCGGCCACCGCGGACACCCGGTCGAGCGGCGCGAGGGAGCGTGAAGTCAGCCATATGGCCAGCACGGCGGTCGCGATCAGCGTGACTGCTGCGGCCACGGAGAAGATGAGGAGGTCGGCCTGGACGATGGCGTCCGTGTCGGTCAGGGAGGTCTCCATCACCAGCAAGCGGTCAGCACCGAGCGGAACGGCCGTCAGCAACACCTCGCCGGCAGGTCCCGAGAGCACCTGCTGGTTGCCGGACGGGCCGTTGAGCGACCCCAATCCGCCGAGCTTGAGCAGGCGGGTCAGGGGTTGTGTGTCCCGGCGCAGCTTGGCCGCACTGTTGAAGTCTGCCGCCGCCGCTGCCAGCAACTCGGACGGGGGCTCCACCCACGGCTCGGAGGCTTTCCCCGGGACCCTGGGTTGAGACGGCCGGGCGAGCACCTGCCCCCCAACGCTGTAGATCGAGAAGATCGACCCGCCGATCGCGGACGGCGCCGGCTGCTGCGAGTCACCTCGCTGCCAATCCTTGGCCGCGACACCGACCTCCACCGAGGCGGACCGGGCGGTCTGACTCAGCAGGTACTGGCGAAGCACGTAGTGCTGGACCACCCCGAGCGAGCTGAAACCGACCATCAATAGACCCACGACGAGGGCAGTCAGGCGCAGCTGCAACCGCGACCACCCCCGCCGCGCTCGGTGCACGAGGCTGTTCACGGCGACAGCCGGAAGCCGACGCTGCGAATGGTCTGAAGCATCGATCGGTGCTTCGGACCGAGCTTGCCGCGTAAGGAGGCGACGCACACGTCGACGTTGCCCTCGCCCCCCAGGAAGTCGGCACCCCACACCCGGTCCAGGATGACCTGGCGGCTGAACACCTGCTGTGGGTGCCGGATCAGGAATCGAAGCAGGTCGAACTCGCGAGGCGTCAGATCGAGGGCACGGCCATCAAGCCGCGCCTCGTGGCGCGCCTCGTCCAGGGAGAGCGGCCCGGCGGCGAGCGTCTGCAAGCCATGTTTGTTGAGGCGGCGCAGGGTGGCGCGGATCCGCGACAGGAGCTCATCGAACTCAAAGGGCTTGACCAGATAGTCATCGGCCCCCAGGTCCAGACCCCTAACGCGATCTTGGAGCTCGTCCTTCGCCGTCAGCATGACGATGCCGAGATCGGGCCGGCCTCGCAGGCGGCGGCAAACCTCGTATCCATCCGTTCCTGGCATCACAAGATCCAGGATCACGATGTCAGGCTGGAAGTGCGTGGCCAGCGTCAGCGCTTCGCTGCCGCCACTCGCCTCGAGCACCTCGTAGCCCTCGTAGCGAAGGCCGGTGGTCAGGAACTGGCGGATGAGGAGCTCGTCGTCGACGACGAGCACTTTCACGGGCTGCTGCACGGGTTGTCCCACGGTCACTCTAGCCCAGCGGTTTTGAGACTCGAGGAAGAACTGTCTCAAGAATTCCTAAAGGCCGCTGAGGAAACGCTAAGAGCGGGCCTGCCTCGGCCTTAGCGATGCCCGGTGAGGATCGGGGGCATGACACGCATCCTCCCGCTCCAACTTCTCATTGCAGCCACGCTGTCGTTAGCGACGGCGTGCGGCGCCGGGTCGGCCTCGGCTGCGCCGGTGGCGCACGCCGGCTCAGGTTCAAGCGCAGCGCCCGGCGGCTCTGGATCGGCTCAGCTGAGTGGCACTGATAGGCAGAGGCTCTGGCTCCAGTTCGCAAGCTGCCTGCGTCAACACGGTGCCGACGAGCCGGATCCGAGCTTCGACAGCAACGGCAACCCGCAGTGGGCATTGAATATCAAGAGCGTGCCTCAAGCGACGCAGCAGGCATGCGCCACGATCCTGCAGTCGCTGAACCTCCATCCGGGCCAGCGAGCGGATCCGGCGCGGATCGCTGCCTTGACCCGATTTGCCCAGTGCATCCGCCAACACGGCATCGCGAATTTCCCAGACCCCGACGGCTCGGGCAACTTCCCGACCAGCGGCGACCCCACCATGCAGCCTGGTTGGGCGGCCGCGTTCCAGGCCTGTTCGTCGCTGCAGCCGAAGAGCAAGAGCTGACGATGGGGGCCGCCGTCCGTGTCGAACCGCTCACCAAACCACCCCGAGGCCGGCGCTTCAGGCGCCGCTGGATCGCGGGCGGGCTGCTTGCGATCGCCGCGGCCGGGACCGCCGCCTGGGCGGTGAGCCGGGCCGGCCAGAGTACGAGCGCCGGCCAGGCCGCCGCCACCGGCACCGCCAGGGTGGTCCGCACCGACCTGGTCACCACCCAGCAGGTCAGCGGCGTCATCGGCTACGGACCTGCGACCACGCTGTTCGCGCCCGCCGCCGCCACACAGGCGGCGGTGGCGCAGGCTCAGGCCAATGTCAGCACAGCCAGCGCGAAGCTGGCCTCCGATCGGACCGCCCTCCACGACACCACAGTGGCCAACAACGCCGAACTGGGCGTCGACCAGGCCACACTGAACGCGGATCAGGCAAAGCAGAACGCGGACTGCTCCGTCTCCGCCACGTCCCCGCTCTGTGCTCAAGACCAGCAGAAGGTCAGCATCGACCAGGCCCAGCTCTCCTCCGCGCAGGCCCACAATCAGCAGACCCTGGACCAGGCACAGGCGGCGGTCAACCAGGATCAGACCTCACTCGCCAACGCCCAGGCCCAGGCGGCGCCCGTCCTGGCCGCCGCCGGCTCAGGCGGAACGAGCTATTCCAACCTGCCCGCAGTTGGCACGGTCGTCAGCCAGGGCCAGACGCTGTACTCGGTCGACGGCCGGCCGGTTCCCCTCCTGTACGGAACGCAGGCCGTCTATCGCGTGATGGCAGCCGGCGTCAGCGGCACCGACGTGCAGCAGCTCGAGCAGGACCTGATCGCCCTGGGCTTCGCCAACAGCACCAACCTGCTGGCTGACGGCAACTTCACCGCGGCCGACGCCGCCGCCGTCAAGCGCTGGCAGGCAGCGCTGGGCGTGCCCCAGACCGGGGTCGTGAACCTGGGCGATGCCATATTTCAGCCCGGCCCGGTCCGGGTGACTGCGCTGCATGTAAGCCCCGGCTCGCCGGTCGCAGCGGGAGGTCAGATCATGGACATCACCTCTGCCACCAGGGTCGTAACCGTCCCCCTCAACCCTGCCCTGGGGTACAAGGTGAAGCAGGGCGATGCGGTCACCGTCGACCTGCCCGACGGCCACACGGGCGTCCCGGGCACGGTGAGCAGCGTCAGCACGGTCGCCACCCAGCAGGCCGGAAACACACAGCAGACGTCCAACGGCGCTCCTCAGGCGACCATCGGCGTGACCATCACTCTCAACGACCCCAACGCCGTCCCCAGCCTGGACCAGGCCCCGGTC
>Ga0126378_10001151_pt1 | contig 19817 bp, 19 predicted proteins | sample PanSoiMetPlot_23_FD_92587 | JGI IMG/M metagenome (GOLD analysis project Ga0126378, IMG submission 92587) | Tropical forest soil microbial communities from Panama - MetaG Plot_23 | ecosystem: Environmental > Terrestrial > Soil > Tropical forest > Bulk soil | place: Panama | collected 2016-02-17
GCGCGCTGCGATGCTCGGCGCCGAACCACGATCTGGCGCACCTGGACACCAACTCGCTCGCCGCGAATCGGTGGATCCCGGCTTAGGCGGAGCGCCGAACCGGGCAGCCCGTCCGATCACGGAAAGTACGAGCAGGCCGCAGGTTGACCAGTCCTGCTTTCTTGACCCCCACGCGGCCCATCGCCCGGCCGTCGCCGTCCGGGCCTTGTCGAACATGTCCCTATACAGAGCACTCGCGGTGTTGGACGGGTGGTACGCCGGGCGAGTTCAGGGATACTGGACCGGCTCAGCAATGGCTCGGTAGAGCTCGGGGTTGCGGGCGCTGAAGTGGTGGGACGTCGACCGGGCCGTCCGCATTGCGTCCAGGTCGAGCTCTGCGAAGACGATGTCCTCCGCGTCGATCTTCCCGGCTGCGACGACCTGACCGGCAGGTGAGATCACGCGGCTGCCGCCGAAGAGCCGATCCCCCCGCTGCACACCGACGACTGAGCAGACCATGTACCAGATGCAGTTCTCGGTCGCGCGCATGAAGAGCGCGTGCGTCCAGAACTCCTCGAAGCCTCCCGCGGAGGCCGAGACGTTGACCAGGAAGTCCGCGCCTTTCAGCGCCTGAACCCGGGCCACCTCAGGAAAGTGAATGTCGTAGCAGATGTGGACGCCGATGCGGCCGAGGTCCGTCTCGAAGACCGGGAGCTCCCGGCCAGGGGAGTAGAAGCAGCGCTCCGTGGAGATGCCTTCGCTGTAGAGGAACGCCCCAACGTGGGCCTTCCGGTAGGCGCCGACCATGCCCCGCGGTCCGATCAGGACGGCCGTGTTGTATACGTCTCCCGGCACCACCCCGCCGAACGTCCCCAGGCCCGCGATCAGGTGCACGCGGTGCCGGGCCGCGGCGTCGATCAGGCGGCTCACGTGGCGGTCCGGCGGCTCGAGCACGGAGGCGTAGCGGTGCAGCCACTCGTCGGTGCGGTACCCGGACAGGTACATCTCGCCGAACACCACCAGGTTGGCACCGCCCGCTGCGGCGTGCTCGATCGCAGCGAGCGCCCGATCAAGGTTGCCGTCACGGGGATCGTGCGTGTCCGTGCCAACCTCAGACGTGCTCTGGACAAGCGCCACGCGCACGGTCCGGGGCCCGGGTCGCTCTCCGTGCGCCCGCGGAGCGGCATTCGGCGACTCGATGGCTGCCATCTGCGACACCTCCTCTTCACGCGGCACCCGGGACAGCCGGCGCCGCCCCTCATCACACCGAGCACCGGCACCGGCTGCGCCACCGCGCAGCCTGCTCAGAAGAACTCCGCGTAGTACCGGTGCTCCCAGTCGGTCACGTGGGCCATGTACTTGTCCCACTCGATGCGTTTGACGCTGACGTACGCGTCGATCGCCCGCGGGCCCATCAGCTGACAGAGCACCTGGTCGGCCTGAAGCCCGTCGAGGGCGGCGTCCAGCGTTGACGGCAGCCGGCGGAGATCCAGGCCCGCCGGCCCGGAGTCGCCCATCCGTGCGATGTCGGCTGCCACCGGCGGGCCGGGCTCCAGCTGACGCCCCACCCCGTCGAGCCCAGCAGCGAGGATGCCGGCGGCCAGGAAGTAGGGATTGCAGGTGCCGTCGGGCGACCGGAGCTCGAGGCGCTGGCCCCCCGCACCGTCAGCGAGGTCCGTGCGGCTCTCCACGATGCGCACCATCGCGGACCGGTTGCCCACCCCATACGCGGCGTGCGTCGGCGCCCAGGTGCCGGGTCGCAGCCGCCGGTACGAGTTGACCGTCGGGGATCCCAGCGCGACGAGCGCCGGGGCGTGCTCCAGGAGCCCGGCCAGAAAGTGGCGGCCCGTCGCGGAGAGCGCCGGTCCACGGCATCCGCGACCGAAGACGTCCTCGCCGTCCGCGCCGATGCAGCTGACGTGCACATGCAGGCCCGCGCCCACCCCGTCGGTGAACGGCTTGGGCATGAAGGTCCCGACCAGCCCGTGCTGCCGTGCGACGCCCCTGAAGGCCTGCTTCAGCCGGAAGTAGGTCTCGGCCGCCCGAAGTGGCTCGTCGTGCCGGACGTTGACCTCGAGCATGCCCCGGCCGCCCTCGGCGGTCATCTTCTCGACCGGGACCCTCATGACCGCGAGGGCCGCCGTCAGGTCGCTGACGAAGCCGTCCAGGAGGTCGAGGATCTCGGGCTGCATCTGCTTGCCCGATACCACCGCCTGGTACGTGCCTTCGCGCTTCCGAAGGAGGTAGCCCTCCTGCTCGAAGCCAAGGCAGATTCGGCCGAGGTCAGCGGCGACCATGCCTGCCAGGCGGCGGACCAGCGCCCGGCCGCAGGTCGGCCAGGGCGACCCGTCGGCGCCGACCAGGTCCGTGAACATCTGGCCGGATGCTCTCGTGTACGGGAGGCGGACGAGCGTCTCGGGATCCGGCACGGCCCAGAAGTCCCCCGCCTGACTGCCGAGCGCCAGGTCCGACTCCGCGTCGTCGATGTCCACCAGGTTGTTGATCTGCGCGAACGAGATGCCGCTCCGCATCACCGACGCCAGGTGGTCGCGGTGCACGGACCTCCCGCGTGCGATGCCGCTCGTGTCGATGAACTGGCAGCGCACGTACTCGAGGCCCGATGCGCCGACGTGGTCGAGTCCGACGCCGAGCCCGGCTGGACCCGTCCGATCATCGGTCACCAGCCGGAGATCCCCTCGATCTCGGCGTCCGTGACGCGCCCGGCCTCGACGTCGCTCAGCGCCCGGTCGAGGATCTCCAGGCCGGTCGCGGCCTCCGACGTCGTGAGCACGAGGGGCGGCGTGATCTCGATCACGTTGGAGAAGATGCCGACGTAGTGGGTCAGGAGCCCCAGCTGCTGGCAGCGGAGGACCACCTTGGCGCACTCCTTGCTGGCCGGCTCCCGGGACTCGGGATTCCTCACCAGCTCGACCCCGATGATGAGGCCGGCGCCCCTGACGTCGCCGACGAGCCGGTGCCTCCGCTGGAGGTCCCTGATCCCCTCCCTGATGAACTCACCCTGGTGGGCCGCGTTCTCGATGAGGTTCTCCTCCTGGAGGACGTCCAGCGTGGCGACGGCCGCCGCGCAGGCCACGGGTGATCCCGCAGTGGTGAACGCATGGCCCGCCACGGCGACGTCGAGCACCTCGGCCGGGGCCACCATCGCGCTCATCGACTGCCCCGACGCGATCCCCTTGCCGACGATCATCACGTCGGGGGCGGTGTCGGTCAGCTGACACCCCCAGAGCCGGCCGGTCCGTCCCACCCCGATCTTGACCTCGTCGTCGATCAGGTAGATGTCATGCCTGTCGCAGAGGGCCCTCAGCGCCGGGAGGAAATCGGGCGGCGGGACGATCACGCCCGCGTCGCTCTGGATGGCCTCTACCAGGATGCCGCAGGTGAGCTCGGGTGGCGACACCGTCGGAAAGATCTGCTCTTCGATGAACTGGACCGCCTCACGGCCGCAGCTCTCCGCGTCCCCGATCGCCGGCCGGTACGGGTACGGGTAGGGCACCCGCGTCACCTGGGTGGTGCTCGGGAACCGGCCCATCGCCGGATGCCCCGAGATGCCTCCGGAGGTGCCAGTCATTCCGTGCATGCCGCCCAGGAAGCTGATCAGCTTCGGGCGCCTGCGCGCGGCCGGGAGGAGCTTGGCGATGCCGTCGTTGGCATCGGACCCCGACAGGCCGAAGCCCACCTTGCGATGGCGCGGCCGTGCCGACGGCACGACGTCGATCAGCCGCTTCGCCACCTCCACCGCCAGCGGATGCGTGAGCGTGGCAAAGCTCACGAACGAGAGCTTCTCGATCTGCGACGAGACGGCGTCCACGATCCTGGGGTGGGAGTAGCCGGTGGTGGCGACCGCCCAGCCCGCCCCGAAGTCGAGGTATGCCCTGCCGTCCGGGTCGGTGATCCACGAGCCCGATGCGCTCGCGGCTGCTGCGGGATAGAGGCGGACCTTGTTGTTAGCCCCGATCAGCCTGTCGTCGTCCTCGAGGAGGGACTCGGTCCTGGTCCTGGATGACATCTGGGACATCGCAAGCAGCCGCTCAGACCGGGACCGCGAGCCGGTACAGCGAGCGCGCATTGTCGGCCAGGATGAGCCGGCCGGCCGCGCGTGCCGTGTCAGCCTGCATGATGCCGCCCTCGACGGCGGCGCCAAGCGCCACGTCGAGCGCCCTTCGGCCCTTCTTCGCTGCGATCCACTGCAGCTCGGGCGATCCGAACGCATCGGACGAGTAGAGCAGCTTGGTGAACGGCGCGAGCTCGAGGATCGCCGAGATGACGCGCGTCACCCCCGGCCCGATGAAGGGGTTGAACTCGGACAGGTCGAGGTAGACGTTGGGGAACACGTTGGCGAGGTAGGCCCCTTCCTCGTAGAAGGGGTAGGAGCCGTGCAGCAGGACGATGCGCGCATGGCGCAGCTTCTCGTCACGGAAGACCCTGGCGAGCAGGCCCGGCCGCGCCGTCCGGATGTCGATGTCCTGGTCACCCATGCCGGTGTGGATCTGGAACGGCAGCCCCAGCTCTATGCTGAGCTCGAGCGCCCGCCAGAGCAGGTAGTCGCGCAGACGCTTGACGTCGGCCCTCGCGCGCACGGGCACGTGGACGCGGCTCAGCAGGCCCTCCGACTCCGGGTCGCGCTTCAGGCTGTCGACCGCGGCAGACACCTCGGTGGCCGGCAGCGGGTCGACATCCAGCCCGGTCCGGTAGGCGATCACGCTCTTCAGCGAGACGATCCGCGGGCTGGCGGCCACCGTCCGAAGCCGGTCCTCGAACGCCGTCTCGAGGCTCGCCAGGCTGTGGTGCGCGTCCCAGAGCTCGCCGATCAGCTGCTCGATCCGGTACAGCCCATACGCGGGCACGCCGGTCAGCTCCTCGAACTCCTCGAGGCTCACGTTCAACGGGTAGCCCATGTCGACGACGTTCGCGACCAGGTTGACCTCCGTGTAGAGCTCGCGCACGTAAGCGCGGTAGTCGGCGACCGCCCGGCCCCGAGCAGCCACCACCGCCTCCGGCGACGGCTCGCAGCCGAGCCGGCGCGCCAGCGCGTTCAGCGCCTCCTGGTACGTCATGGTGTGCTGGAGGTTGCGGTACAGCTGCTGCCGATCCTCGTCCGAGGGCACGTGGCCGTCCGTGGCCAGGAAGTCCACCCAGTCCCCTCCCAGGGTGAAGGTCCGCAGCGGGTCGAACGTGGGCCTGTCGGACTCGCGATCGAACACGTGGACGTGCTGGTCGATCAGCGGCAGGTCGTCCAGGTCGAGCATCCTCTCACTCCTCAATCGGCGAGCCTGAGAACGTCCAGCGCGGTCAGCGCCAGGACCTTGGCTCCCGCGATGACGCTGTCGGTCTCCACGTACTCGTGCACGTCGTGAGACAGAGCGCCGGCCGGGCCGAACTCCACCAGGGTCGGGACCCTCGCCTGGTGGATCATGAAGGTCGCGTCCGTGCCGCCCGGGGCGGTCTCCAGGTGCGGTTCGAACCCGATGAGCTGCGCCGCGCGACTGCGGGCCAGCCGGACCAGCGGCAGCCGCGCAGCCTCCTCGAAGGTGCGCGCCAGGGCGACCGGCGGATCGAGGCCGATGGCCTCGAGCTCGAAGGAGGTCCCGTCCGGCAGCGAGAGCTCACGCAGGGCTTCGTCGAGCGTCTGGTGAATCAGCTCGACCGTCTGGGGAAGGGGCAGCTCGTAGGACGCCGGGAACCGGACGTCGATCGTGGCCTGGCACCAGTTCGGCACTGCGTTGATCCCCGCGCGGTCGACGCGCGGCCCACGGTCCGTCATGGCGACCGCGCGGACCCCGCCCCCCGCGATGGTCGTCCCGATCGCGAACGTCGGCGGGCCCAGCAGGCTGGCGTCAAGCGAGGCCAGCAGGCGGTCGCGAATCCTCTCTTCTGACCGTCGCAGGTGGAGCAGGAGCAGCGCCATCATCTCGATGGCATTCACGCCCAGCTGCGGTGTCGCCGCGTGGGCGGACCGCCCGTGCGTCCGCACCTCGAGCTGCAGCGAGCCCCGGTGTCCCACGATGGGGATCCAGCCGTACGAGCCGTCCATCGCGATGCCGGCCACGTCCGTCAGCAGCCCATCGTCGCCGACCGGACCGGACAGGTAGCCGTGCTGGTGCAGCCAGGAGTCCGGCCCGCAGGCGAATCGCCTGATGCCGGCGCCGTCGGTCTCCTCGGCGACGGTGTACGCACCGATGACGGTCCCGTCGAGCCGGGTCCCGGTCGCCCTGAGCGCAGCGGCGAGGGCGCCCATAGCCAGGATCGTGGAGACGACGGGGCCCTTGTTGTCGAAGCTGCCGCGACCGTAGACGATCGGCAGGCGCCTCGCCGTTCGGAGCTCCCACACACGCGTCATCCGGTCGCGGATCCTGGCCTCGTACCGGCTGGAGCCGACTTCGATCGCGATCCACCCCTGGCCGAGATACTCGACGAATCCCTCCGCTCCCGAGAAGGGGCTTCCGTTGTACCAGAGCGTCGGGTCGCCCTCCGGCACCGCGTCGGTGTGGGCCTCCAGGACGAGAGCCCTGGGACCTCGCCCCTCGATCACCTCGATGACGTTCTCGCTGCCGGGAGCGACGGACTGGCTCTCGACGCGAGTCCCGTGGTCCCGGGCGGCGTTGAAGACCCTCCCCGCCACCGAGGACGGGTCGGCCGCGGCCCCTTCCCGCCCCGAATAGCTCGGCGTCCTCACGAGCTCCCGGAGCAGGCCTATGCCCAGCGAGCGGTTGTCGTCGACCCACTCCAGGATCGCCCTCTCTGCGGCATCGGACGCGGCCCCGGCGCGGGGAGCAGGCTGGTCCCCGGTCACTGCATCCGGCCGCGCGCGGCCACCGGCCAGACCGACTCGACCCTGTCACCGCGCACTCCGTACACCTCCGCGAACTGGTTGAACACGACGGTGTGGGAGTTGGGGATGATGTGGACCCGATCTCCGATACGGAACGGGGCTGCCGAGCCGGTCCAGGTGACCATCCCATGCTCATCGGAGAGCCGGTCGATAACCGCATCCTCGTGGCCCCGGATCAGCCCGTAGCCCGGGACTCCGGCCAGCGTCTCGGCGGTCAGCGCCTTGGCGCCGGCGTCGATCACGGCCCGGCCGGCGGCGGGGACGCTGATGACGGTGGCGACCACCGTGGCGGCGCAGTCGGCCGGCCCCGCCGCGCCGAGCTTGACCTGAGCCCGGTCGTTGAGCAGGTAGCTTCCCGCGCGGACCTCGGTGATGCCCGGAGTCGCCACCGCCGCCACGACGCCCGCTGAGGCTCCGACGCTCACCCGTTCGACCTCGATCCCCGCGTCGGCGAGCTGCGCGGCCGCCCGGGCCAGGAGCTCGCACGACGCTCGGGCGGCGTCCAGCACCTCCTGCCTCCCCGACAGCTGGTAGATGTGACCCTCGTACCCCATCACCCCGACGAGCCTCAGGCCCGGCATGCCGTCCCTGATCTTCAGAGCGAGATCGACGGCGCAGCCGGCCGGCACGCCACACCGCCGGTAGCCGATGTCGATCTCCAGGAGCGCGTCGATCACCATGCCGTCTGCGCAGAAGGCATCGCTGATGGCCTGCGCACCCGGGACCGAGTCGACAACCGTGGTGAGCTTCGCCTGCCGGGCGAGCCGCAGCAGCCGCTCCACCTTGGCGGCGCCGATCACCTGGACCGCTACCAGCACGTCGGGGAGCCCGGCGTCGACCATGACCTGCGCCTCGCTCAGCTTCTGGCAGGTTATCCCGGCCGCTCCGAGACGCAGCTGCCTCCAGGCCAGGGCAGGGACCTTGTGCCCCTTCACATTGGGCCGCAGCTGGATGTCATGCTCACTCACAAGCCTGGCCATGGAGGCCGCGTTGGCCTCCATCGCGTCCAGGTCCACGATCAGCGCCGGCGTCTCGATGTCGCCCGCGTCGGCGACCATTGCTGCTCTGTCAAGCGTCTGGGGAACGGCGTTCGCCCACTCATCACATATCTGATATATGTTGACTGGTACCGTAGTGGACCGACCGGATCGTGTCAAGACGAGTTACCCTCTGCTCCCGGCCGGAGTGAGCGACCCCGTTCGTGCCACAAAGGCCGGCCCGCCGCGAAGGACGAAGCTGAGCGAGCAGCTTACCGCGTTCCTCGCGCGGGAGATCGTAGGCGGCCGGCTGCGGCCCGCGCAGCCGGTTCCCCCCGAGGCCGAGCTCGGCGTGCGATTCGGCCTCAGCAGCGTCGTCGTGCGCGAGTCACTGCGGAGCCTGGAGGGCGTGGGCATGCTCCGGGTCCAGCACGGCAAGCGAACCACAGTGCTCGACTCCACCGAGTGGAACCTCCTCGCCCCGCTCGTGCAGGAGGCCTACCTGGCTGAAGGGCTCGGTGCCGGGCTGGCTGAGGACCTGTACGAGGTCCGGCTCGTGCTGGAGCCGCCGACCGCCGCCTGGGCCGCCGCCCGGGCTCCCGACGGGCTCGGCGGCGAGCTGCTGGACCTTTCCCGCCGCATGACGCAGCTGGCGGACGGCTCGGCGGCCGTCCAGGAGTTCCTGGGCCTGGACCGCCGGTTTCACCAGGCCCTGGCGAGCGGATCTCGGAACGCCGTCCTCAGGTCCGTGCTGCGGTACCTCCACTCGTTTCTCGCCAACTGGGCCTGCTCCCGGGTCTCAGGAGACGACCTCCCAGGGCTGGCGCAACAGCACGCCGAGGTCGCGCAGGCCGTGGCGGGGCGCCGGCCGGCGCGGGCGAGTCGCGCGATGGCCGCGCACCTGGAGTTCGCGAGAGCGCTCGAGACGCGAGGCCCGGTCCGCGTCGTCGAGGATGGGGCCCGGTGACGGCAGCCGCGGCCGAGTGGGCCGCCCGGATTCGGGCCGACGGCGTCTCGGAGCTCTGGGTCACCTACCACGACTACATCGGCCGGCCGCAGGCGAAGCTCGTCCCAGCCGAGCGCTTCGAGGCGGCGATGACGGCCGGCGTCAGCTTCGCCAAGGCAAACCTCGACTTCAACGTCCTCGACCAGCAGGCGCCGGACTTCGTGTTCGGCGCCGAGACCGGTGACTTTCTGGCCGTTCCCGATCCCGAGGCTTACGCCAGGATTCCGCACCGTCCTGGCGCGGCTCGCGCCTATTCTCACCTCCACCTGGCGTCCGGTGGGGTCTGGGCCGGATGTCCCCGCTCGGCGCTCGCGGCGACCGCCGCCACGTACGCGCAGCGGGGGCTCAGCGTGAGAGCGGCCTTCGAGCCCGAGTGCTACCTCTTCGTCAGGAGGGGCGACGGCTATGCGCCGGCCGACACCTCGCCGATGTTCGGTCCGGCCGGCCTGGAACGCCATCACGGGGTCATCGCCGTCCTGACGACGTCGCTGAGGGATATGGGCGTCGTCCTTGAGCAGGTGGGGACCGAATACGGTCCCGGGCAGTACGAGATCAACATCCGGCACCAGCCTCCGGTCAAGGCCGCGGACGACCTGATGACGGTGAAGGAGGTGCTCCGGACCCTGGCGGCCGAGGCCCAGCTCGTGGCCAGCTTCATGCCCAAGCCGTACACGAACCTTCCCGGCTGCGGCGTCCACGTGCACCTGGGCCTGAACGATGCCGACGGCCGCAACCTCCTCGAGGGAGACGGTCCGGTAGGCCTCAGCCGGTTGGGCACCGCGTTCGTGGCCGGGCTGCTCCGGCACGCCCGCGCCCTGTGTGGGCTCGCCGCCCCTACGGTGAACTCGTACAAGAGGCTTCAGCCGGCATCGTGGGCACCCGCCCATGTCTGCTACGGCGCCAGCAACCGCGCGGCGCTGGTCCGGGTCCCGGACGCGGGCACCAGGCACGTCGAGTTCCGCGCCGGAGACGGCACGGGGAACCCGTACCTGGTCCTCAACGGCCTGCTGGCGGCCGGCCTCCACGGCATCGAGGAGGGGCTCGACCCCGGGGCGCCAGTCATGGACGACGTCGGCCACGTCGGATCGGAGCAGGCGGCGCTGCGAGGCGTGGTCCTCCTGCCCCGGTCCGCGCCAGAGGCGCTCGCCGACCTGGAGGCCGACAGCGTCATGATGGACGCCCTCGGGCCGGTGATCGGGCCGACCTTCCTTCGCGTCAAACGATCGGAGGCCGCCACTCATGCACTCGAGGTGAGCGACTGGGAGCGCCGCGCGTACCTGGAGTGGAGCTAAGCCGGGATCCACCGATTCGCGGCGAGCGAGTTGGTGGATCCCGGCTACGCCGGACTGCCCCCCAGGCGCCACCGCCAGGCCCTCAGTAGCTCCTCGCATGGTCGAACTCGTTGAGGAGCGGCCGGCCGTCGAGATACCGCCGCAGGTTTTCGATGAATAGGTCGACCAGCCGGTCGTTCTCCTGGACCACCGTACTGGCCGAGTGGGGGGACACGATCACGTTGGGCAGCGTCCAGAGCGGGCTGTCCGCCGGCAGCGGCTCCTGCTCGAACACGTCGAGGGCCGCGCCACCCAGCCGTCCGGCCTGAAGCATCTCGATCAGGGCGGCCTCGTCGACCAGGGACCCGCGGCCGACGTTGATGAGGACGGCGTGCGCCGGCAGCAGCCCGAGCCGCCGCCGGTCGAAGAGCCTGCTCGTCTCGACAGTATCCGGGGCGGCGATGACCAGCAGATCGGCGTCGGGCAGGACGCCGTCCAGGCCCGCTCGGTCGACCAGGCGCCCGACGCCGGGCGTCGGAGGGCGGTCCGACGAGCGGCGGTGGCCGATCACGTCAATGCCGATCGCCGCGCTCAGCTCTGCGACGCGGCTGCCCACCCGGCCGAGGCCGATGAGCACCATCCTCGAGCCAGCCAGCTCGCGACCGCAGAAGCGTTCCCAATGGCGCTCCTGCTTCCAGCGAGCGAGGCGCGGCATCTCCTTGGCGAAGTGCAGAGCGGCCATGAGGACGAACTCGGCCAGCGGCTGGGCGTGGATGCCCGCCGCGTTGGTGACCCGGACCGCCGAGCCGGTCAGTCCCACCTCCTTCAGCGAGGGTCCGATGCCGGAGCTCGTGGCCTGGATCCAGCGCAGCTTCGGGGCGCGCTCGGGCAGGTGCGGCCGGCGCTCCCAGTCGAAATCGAAGGCCACCTCGGCTCGCTCAAGGAGCTTGCGCCAGCGGCGTCTCTGGTCCTCGGTCAGGTTGCGGCCAGGCGCGTAGTGATCTGCCTCGTACCGGGGCGGCGGCAGGAGGTCCGGCTCGTACATAACCTCTATGCGTTCCGCTCCCGCTGCCGCGATCCGGTTGACGTGACGGCGGTCCAGCCAGGACGCGATCAGGACCGGGACGCGGCCCTCGGCTGCTGACCGCGAGCTCACCGGTTCCTCGCCACTCAGCGTGCCTCGGAGTAGGTGTCGCCCAGGCGGTGTGATGCCTCCTCGGCGCTGGCCCGTACCAGGTCCCCGTACGATCCGAGCTTGCGGGAGGTAAGCCGCAACTTCGGCCCGGAGATCGAGATCGCCCCGGCAACCGATCCCGAGAAGTCGCGAATGCCGGCACCGACGCAGACCACGCCCACCGCTCGTTCCTCGTCGTCGATCGCAAACCCGCGACTGACCGTGACCTCCAGCTCCCGGCGCAGCTCGCCGGGCTCGGTGATCGTCTTCTTCGTCAGCCGCTCGAGGGGATGGGACTCCAGCAGAGCATGGACTGCCGGCCAGGGCATAGAGGCGAGGATCGCCTTGCCGAGCGCGGTGCAGTGCGCGGGGTGACGGGTTCCCGGGCGCCACTGTATGCCGAGCTCCCGCTGCCCGTTCTCGATGGCGATGTAGAGAATCCGCCCGTCGTCCAGGATGCCGACGCTCGCGGTCTCGTTGGCACGGGTCGCCAGGTCACGAGCGATCTCGTGAGCATGCTCCCAGAGGGAGATGCCCCGCGTGAAGGCCGAGCCGAGCTCGAACAGCCGAGCCCCGAGCCGGTAGCCTCCGGATGACGTCTGCCGGATGAGCCCGCGCTCACGCAGCGACTCGAGATACCGAAGCGTGGTCGACGCATGGAGCCCGGTCTGGCGGGCGAGATCGGACAGGCTTCGCCGGCCCCGGTCCTCGGCCACCGCGTCGAGCAGGTCGAGGGCCCTCGTGACGGCGCGAATTGTGTAGCGACCGTCCCGGCCCGGGCCGGCGGCGTCCTGTCCGCCAACTCGCGCCGCGCCGTCCTCACGCCGCAACGGGCGGCCTCCTGCCGTGCCAGGTGGTGACGTCCTCGTACGCCGCGGCGATGCGAAGGATGGTGCGTTCGGCGAAAGGCCGGCCGATGAGCTGCAGCCCTATGGGCAGGCCGTCCTCGCTGAAGCCGCACGGGACGCTGATCGATGGCTGCCCCGTCACGTTCGCCGGGCACTGGTGGTGGACGAGTCCCGTGAGCTCCGTGGCACGCTCGATCGGCGGCGCCGTCACCGGCGCGCTCGGGGCGACGATCGCGTCGAGCGAGTCCACCTGGAACGCCCGCCTGACGGCGCCGCGCACGATCACCCGCGCCTGCTGCGCCTCGAGGTACCCGACTGCGGGAAGCAACTGACCAAGCTCGAGCATCAGCCGAGTCGCCGGGTGATAGTCGAGCCTGCGCTCGCGGATCAGCGCTCGATGCCAGCGGCTCGCCTCCACCACCATGATCGTGCTGCTCACCGCCGCCGCCAGCTCCAGCTCGGGAATGGCGGTCTCGACGACCGAGGCGCCGAGCTGCCGCAGGACCTCGAGCGCCTCTTCGACGGCGTGGGCCACTGCTGGCTCCACCCCCGAATCGAAGAAGTGGCGGCGCTCGACGCCGAGCCTGGTCCCCAGCAGCGGCTGCTCCAGGGCCGGCGGCGGCTGGTCCGGGTCGCTGGGCCCGCTCCCCGACAGGACGCGAAAGAGGAGGGCACAGTCCCTGACCCGTCGGGCCAGCGGGCCGACGTGGTCCAGCGACGGACAGGACGGGATCACGCCCTCGGTGCTGACGCTGCCGTACGTTGGCTTCAGGCCGACGATCCCGTTGACCGCAGCAGGCGTCCGCACCGAGCCGGCGCTGTCCGTGCCGACGGACCCCGCAGCCGAACCAGCGGCGACGGCGACGCCGGAACCGGCGCTGGATCCTCCCGGATAGCGGCTGTGGTCCCAGGCGTTTCGCGTCGGGGGCACGTTCAGGCCGTAAGAGAACTCGTGTGTGACGGTCTTGCCGACCACGATGGCACCTGCTGCGCGCAGGCGCCGCACCGCCTCGGCGTCGCGCGTCGGCCGGTTTCCGGCGAGGACCTTCGAGCCGGCTTCGGTCGGCATGTCGCATGTCTGGAAGAGATCCTTGACGCCGATCGGGATCCCGTGCAGAGGGCCTGCCCAGCCACCCCGGCCAGAGAGCTCGTCCCGCTCCCGAGCCGCCGCCATCGCCTCGTCCCGCGCCACGTGCGCATACGCGTGGACGGACGGCTCGGTGAGATCGAGCCGCCTCAGGGTCGCCGCCATGACGTCCGCCGCCGACAGTTCCCCTCTCTTCAGCGACTCGATCAGCTCATTGATCGAGCGGTCGGCTGCATCAGTGCTCCCAGCGCACATCGAAGCAGACCTCCTGAGATAGGTCTGGAAGGTCCAGGCGCTCGAACCTGCGTACGTGGTCGAGCTGGGCGGACAGCTCCGCCGCCAGGCGGTCCACATCCGAGTCGGGAATGCCCAGACCCAGCGCATCGCTCATGCGGCGGATGCAGTCTGGCTCGATCATATGAATCCGCTGCCGACCTCGAGCGGCTCACGGCACACGACGATGACGCTGGCAGCCCGATCTGTCAAGCGGGCGGGCTGCAGGGCGGGATGTGCCATCGGGTCTCTAGGGAATCGGCGCCAGGCGTGTGACACGGTCGATGGGTGCCACCTCTGCCAGGAAGAGGTTTCCTCTGGAATCGCCCCAGACGCCGTGCGCACCGACCGGCACCGGCTTGCAGCGCCCGACGAGCGCTCCCCGGCCGTCGAGCCTGCTCAGGCGCGGCACCTGGTCTGTCACGTGGATGCGACCGGCGGCATCCACGTAGATGTCCATCGGGTGGTAGTGGTCCTGCCATTCCTCGATGAAGCCGCCCTCGCCGTCGAAGACCTGGACTCGATCGTTCTCACGGTCGGCGACCAGCACGCGGCCGTCGTCCAGAGCCCAGACGCCGTGCGGCGTCGTGAACTCGCCGGGTCCCGACCCGGGACGTCCCCAGGAGCCGAGCCAGGCGCCGTCGGGGCCGAAGCGATGGACGCACGAGTTGCCGTAGCCGTCGGCGACGTAGATCGTGCCGTCCCGCGCCATGGCCAGATCGGCGGGGTGGTTGAACGGCGCCTGGAAGCGGGGCCGGTCGGGCGCTCCGATCGTGAACAGCACCTCGCCCGCCGGCGTGAGACACAGCACCCGGTGGCCGTCCCGGTCGGCCAGGAGAACGCGGTCGTCGTCGGTGACGAAGATCCCATGCGCGTCCATCACCAGCCCGCTCCCCCAGGACCCTAGGTAATGGCCGCCAGGGTCCAGGACGACAACTGGGGGATCGCTGCGCTGGAACACGTAGACGTTGCCCTGGGAGTCCGCCGCGACCTGGCTGACACCCTGAAGCGCGGGACCGCCTTCGAGATCGACCCAGTCGGCCTCGACCCGGTAGCGGTCCTCCCCCAGGACCACCACCGGGTCGGCCTCCGCTCCGCTCCGCGTGCCTCGGGTCACGCCCTCGCGTCTAGGACCTGGCCGGCTCGGCGGCAGCCTCGGCGGTCTCGGCGGCGGCGCGCAGCCGGCGGCCGTAGGCGAAGTAGTAGCCGATCCAGATCGCCATCCAGATGGCGCCGGCCACGACGGGAAGAGCACCGGCGTCGATGGGGCCGATTCCGGGTGTGGGCTGGAAGATGGGCGCGATGATCGCAACCGCGATCAGGGCGATGCAGGCGATCGGGATCAGTGGGAAGAGCGGCAGCTTCCACTGCATGTCCTTCACCTCCTGCGGGGTCATTCGGCGCCGGTAGATGATCTGGATGATCGGGATCATCAGCCAGGCCCAGAGGAATCCGAGGGTCGAGAGGCTGCCGAGCACGATGTACGCGAGGTTGGGCGAGACCACGTCCGCGATGACACCGATGTAGAGGCACCCGCCGGTGATCAGCAGCGCAAGCGTCGGCACCTTCGACCTGTGACTGGTCAGGGAGGCCCCCCGCGGGAAGTAGGAGGCACGCGAGAGCGCGAACAGCATCCGGGAGCCCGTGTAGATGCCGGCGTCGATCCCGGTGATGGACGCGATGATGATCGCGATAGTCAGGACGGTGGAGAACACGTTCTGGTGGATCGCGTTCATGGCGTCAACCAGCGGGCTGCTCGAGGTGCCCAGCGTCTTCCAGGAGACGATGCTCACCATCACGATGCTGCAGGCTACGAAGATGACCGTCACCAGCGCCGCGGTGCCCAGCAGCGCCCGCGGCACGTCTCGCGCCGGGTACACCGACTCTTCGGCGCCGACGCTCACCAGCTCGATGCCCGTGTAGGCGTAGAAGACGAGGAGGAAGGAGGTGAACAGGCCCGCGCCCCCGAGCGGCAGGAACCCGCCGTGCCCGAGGAGGGTCGTTGTGCCCATGGCCGGGAAGCCGATCCCGAAGATGGCCGAGAGGGCCAGGAGCGCGAAGGCGATCAGCGCGAGGACCTTGATCGTCGACAGTACGAACTCGTAGTTGCCCATGGTCAGCACGCCGGTGAAGTTGATGGCCAGGTCGAGCGTGACCACGACGAACGCCATCAACCAGATCGGGATGTTATGGAAGGGCGCGAGGGCGCTGGCAAAGGTGGCCACCGCGAGGGCCTCGGCCGCCGGGCCCACCACCCAGGCCAGCCAGTAGTTCCAGCCGGTCAGGAAGCCCATTAGCGGCCCCATGGTGTCCTCGGCGTACTTCGCGAACCCGGCGGCGGTGTAGCCGCGCACGGACAGCTCGGCGAGGCAACCCATCACCCCGATCGAGACCAGGCCGGCGATGATATACGTGATCACCACGCTGGGGCCTGCCAGGGAGATCGCGCCGCCGCTCGCGAGCAGGAAGCCCGAGGCGATCGTGCCTCCCACCGAGAGCATGATCAGGTGGCGCAGCCGGAGCGCCCGGCGAAGTTCCCTGCTCTGTGCTGGTGCTTCGATTGCCATTTGCGTCCCTCCCGACGCTTCCCGGCGGGGGCCCGGAATCACGCGCGATCCTATGGCGGGTTTCATCGTTTGTCAAGACATTTCATTGTGTGAAATACTTGGCCCTCCCCTGAGCGCTCCTGAAGGCTGGCACAGATGAGTTTTGGCGTTTCCCTGCCACGGGGACCACGTAAGGTTGGTGCGTGGCCGCAGCGCTGGCCGAGTTCGACGGGTTGTGCCCGGCCATCGTGGAGGCCGGCCTGGCCGGTCCTGGGCGCGGGAGGCGGTCGCTCCGGGCGGGCCGCGGTGAGGGCTCGAAACGGGCCGGGCAGCGGGCCGGGTCCACCGCGGCGGACACCAGGAGGGTTGGAGATGCGAGCCGACGAGATCGGTGACTACCTCGCGGAACTGGGCCTGCCAGGCCGCGACGTCTACGAGCTGCCGACCTCCGCGGCGAGGTTCCCCGACGGCGCCCACTTCAGGATGGAGGAGCTCCCGACCACGCTGGCGCAGTACGAGCGGATGTTCTCGCTGTGCGACGAGTACGGGTTCGTCGTCAATCGGATCTCGGACGTCAGAGGCGTTATGTACGACAGCGACGAGGAGATCCTGGGGAAGCTCGAGCTGGCCCGGCGCCACGGCTGCGAGGTGATCATGGGCCCCGGACCCGGCGAGGCGCCCTTCGACATCAGCCAGCAGGCGGAGATCCATCAGATCGTCGAGGGCAAGCTGCGCGGCATGGACAACGTCGCCTACACAGTGGAGAGCATGCTGCGCGCGGCAGAGCTGGGCTGCCGCGGGTTCCTGATGTACGACGAAGGCGTGCTGCTGGTCGCGCTCAAGATGCGCGGCGAGGGGCGGCTGCCGGCGGAGACCAAGTTCAAACTGTCGTCCAACGTCTCGGTTGCCAACGCCGCGGCTGTGAGGTTCTGGTTCGACATCCTCGGTCCCCAGGACGAGATCAACCCCGTCCGCGACCTGACGCTGCCCATGATGGCGGCGATGAGAAAGGTGACCGACCACGCCATCGACGTCCACGTCTTCCACCGGTCTGCGGTGTCGCGGATCATGGAGGCCCCCGAGATCGTCAGAGTGGCCGCTCCGGTCTACCTGAAGAACTCGAGGTCCGGACCCGGCATCGGCGTCGATGAGAAGACGCTTCAGTGCTTTCGGGTGATCGAGGCCATCCGCAGACGGTTCCCCGAGGCCAGGCAGTCGGTGGCAGGGGCCCAGGGCCTCGCCATCCCGGTCGAGACGCAGGCCACCGTGATGGGCTCGTAGACCGGCCCGGTCGTGCCATCAGGGAACGATGGCCGTGACGTCGATCTCCATCAGGACGCCGTCGGTGGACCCGACCCTGGCCGCCTGCATGATCGATGCGGCCGGATAGCGGCCCTCTGCGAACAGCCGCCTGCGGACCTCGGCCTCGTACCTGACGTGCTCCAGGTCCGCGAAGAAGATGACCACCTTGACCACGTCGGCGAGAGACGCCCCCGCGGCCGCCAGGCAGAGACCGACGTTCCTCCAGCACTGCTCGGCCTGCAGGGCCGGATCACTCCGGCCGACCAGGTTTCGGTGCTCGTCGAGGGGAACCTGGCCAGCCACGTAGATGGTCCTGCCGACCCGCACCACGGGCGTGTAGGGCTGTGTCGGCCTGGGCACCCCGTCGGGCTGGATGTACTGCCTGGTCTCGGTCCCTTCTTCGCTCACCGGATCCTCCCGTCGAACATGCCTGTCAGCGCGAATGTGCTTGTCAGCAATGGATCGGGGGCTCGCCGAGCAGCACCCTCTTCACGTCCTCGGCGGCCCACGTGAGCTCCCGGTCCATGGCCTCCCTCGTGTGCGCCGCCACGTGGGGTGTGGCGACGACGCAGTCGAGCCGCAGCAGGGGATTCGTGGCCGGCACCGGCTCCTCCTCGAAGACGTCGATGCCGGCCCCGGCAATCCATCCCTCCGCCAGCGCCCGCACCAGCACGTCCTCCTGCACGAGCGCACCCCGGGCGGTGTTGATGAGGATAGCGGTCGGCTTCATCGCCCGCAGCTGAGCCTCCCCGATCATGTGATGGCTCTCGGGGGTCACCATCGCGTGCAGGCTCACGACGTCGGACGTCGCCAGCAGCGTGTCCAGGTCGACGAGGTCCACACCCAGCGCGGCCGCCCTGGAGCCGTCCACGAAGGGGTCGCACGCGAGGATGCGGACGTCGAACCCATGGAGCCTTGCCGCTACCCGGCTGCCCACGTTGCCGAAGCCCACCAGGCCGACGGTTCTGCCGGCCAGCTCGGCCCCGAGCTGCACCCGGTCGCGCCATTCCCCGGCGCGCAGGCCAGCGGCGACCTCACAGAGCCTCCTCTGGATGGCGAGGATCAGGAGGACGACGTGCTCGGCGACGCTCACCGGGTTCGATAGGGGCGTCCACAGGACGCGGACACCTCGCTCGGCGGCCGCCTCCATGTCGACCTTCTCGGGAGGGGCGCCGTACTTGCTGATGACCTTGAGGCGCGGCGCGCCCTCGATGTGCGCCCGCGTTATCCGATCCCGGGATGTGACGAGCACCGCGTCGCAGTCGCGCAGCGCCTGCCCGAGGGCCTCCTCTGTGTAGCGGCGGCTTCGGTCTCCCAGTCGCACCTCGCCGATGCTCCTCAGGATGTCGAGGGATGGGTGCTCGGTCGGCTCCGTTATCAGGATCACGAACCGCTCCTGCCTCACAGTCGGCTCGGCCATTCGTCAGGTCTCCTCGCTGTGGTTGCCGGGCTTAGAACGGCCTCTCGATGGTCCGGAGGCCGTTGGCGACGATCATTCCCAGCATGGTCACCACCGCCTGCTGGACCTCGAGGCTGGTGCCGTCCACCCAGGGGATGGCCATGCCGCTCATGCCGTCGGTGGCGCCGCTGAACGCGCACTGCTCGATGACTCTCCGCTCGGCTGCCGCATCCTGCAGCAGCCCGGGGTCTCGGAGCAGGAAGGCCAGGCAGGCGCTGACGCCATACGCCGCCCAGTTGGAGGTCGTCCCGATTACCAGCGCGTCGGTGCCGACCACTGTGGCCATGCCGTCCCCGCAGGGACACCGGCAGGTCCGCCCGGCGGGCATGATCCGCCTCGTCTCCTCGTAGATCAGGCCACAGCCGATCTCGTTGCCGCCGTCCCCGACCCCAATCGTGAGGATTCCCCGCTCGGCGGCCAGCGCAAAGAGCTGGTGCACCCTGGCGGTGTCGGCGCTGACGTTCACGCCCTGCAGGCTGTGGAACTCGCCTCTGGCGTTGGGCCCCAGCACCTCGATGGAGATCACGGCCTGGGGATCCCAGTCGTCCAGGAGCGCCTGCGCCTGGACACGAGCCGCGGCGTCCTCGGCGCTGAAGGGCAGCACCGCTGCGGCCCCGGGGCGCGCCCTCAGTGTCCGCAGGTCGTCGACCAGGAGGCCGACGGCACGGCAGCTGGCCGCGATTGGCGGGAGCTTCCGCGCCTCCGACACGAGGAGCGGGCGCCCACCCAGCCCGAGCGTGATCGCTCGGGCCAGCGATGCCGCGCCTGGGGGCCCGTCGGTCTCACCGCTGGGCATCCACGGCCAGCTCCCGGCCCCGGTCGCGATGATCACCGTGCCGCCAGGCCTGACCGCCGACTGCAGCCGCTTCGCCGCCAGCATCGTCAGCGGTTCGCGCAGGCGCTCTCGCGCCGCCGCGTACAGCTGGACGATGTTCCCCCGGACGATGCCCTGGGTCCGCATCTCCACCGTGACCAGTCGGTCGACGTTCTCGCCGACGATGTGCGGCACCGGGTCTCGCTACCGAGCGCTCCGACTCGGGCGAGC
>Ga0126378_10001152_pt1 | contig 19804 bp, 19 predicted proteins | sample PanSoiMetPlot_23_FD_92587 | JGI IMG/M metagenome (GOLD analysis project Ga0126378, IMG submission 92587) | Tropical forest soil microbial communities from Panama - MetaG Plot_23 | ecosystem: Environmental > Terrestrial > Soil > Tropical forest > Bulk soil | place: Panama | collected 2016-02-17
GCGATCGCCAGGGCGCTCGCCCCGTCGCCGTCGGTCATCGTCCTGGACGAGCCGCTGTCCTCGCTGGACGCCTCGGCGCAGGCCCAGGTCGCCAACCTCGTGAGACGGCTCGCCCGTCAATCCCAGGTCGGCGTGCTGCTGATCTCCCACGACCTGGCCATCGTGCGCCATGTGGCCGACTCCGTGGCCGTGATGTACCTGGGCCTGATCGTCGAGTCGGCGCCGACGCGCAGGCTGTGGGCGGATCCGCTGCACCCGTATACCGAGGCGCTGATCCAGGCCATACCACACGCCGACGGGTCGGGCTCTCTGCCCGAGGCGCTGCCCGGAGAGGTCCCCGACCCTGCGCAACCGCCTGCAGGCTGCCGGTTCCACCCGCGCTGCCCGTACGTCATGGACCGCTGTCGGACGCAGCCGCCAACGCTCGTCGCGGTGCAGCCGGAGCGGCACGCGGCGTGCTGGCTGCGAGAGCCCGTGGCGGCCCCAACGCCGTCCACGCGGCCTCGGCCGGGCTTGTCAGCGGACAATCCGCCCATAAACTAACTAGCGTATGTTTGACTACGCGGCGCGGCGCGCTCGCCTCGATGAGATCCTGGCTGCCGAGGGCATCGATGCGCTGTTCCTCGGTCCGTCCTCGGACCTCGAGTACCTGACCGGGCTGGAACGCAACATCCCCACTTTTGGCAACGTCTCGTACGCCCATGGCTGGGTCGGCGGCGCATTCTTCAAGCCTGGGGCGGAGCCCACGTTCATCCTGCCCAGGATGTTCGCGGAGTTCGACCTGCCCCACGGCGCGCCGGGTGAGCTGGTGGTGGTCCGGGAGACCGACGACGGCCCGGCCATGTTCGAACGCGTCGCCCGCGGCCTCGGCCCGGTTGGCACCCTGGCCATCGGCTCCCGCCTGTGGGGCGAGTCGGTGATCCACCTGCTCGACGTGCTCGACGCGCCGCGGCTGGTCAGCGCGGAGCCGCTGGTCAACCGTCTGCGCCGCGTCAAGTCGGCAGACGAGCTCGCCATCATGGAACGCGCGTGCCGGATCGCCGACGAGACGATGGCCGAGGCCACCCGCCGCGTCAGGGTGGGCGTCACGCTGCAGGACCTGGTGGAGGAGGTCGAGCACCAGATGCGGCTGCGCGGCTCCCGTGCCCCCTCCTTCACGACGCACGTCTTCACCATCGGAGAAGCGGCCGGCCGGGACTCGAACGACGCGAGCGGCCGGGAGCCGCTGGGTTCGGGGGAGGCTGTGCTCTTCGACTTCGGCGCGGTCCTGGACGGCTACTGCTCGGACTTCGGCCGCACGATCTTCTGCGGGGAGCCCACCGCTGAGTACCGGCGGGCCCATGCGGCGATGCTCGCGGCGCAGGAGGCGGGGCGGGCGGCCGCCCGGCCGGGGGTCACGGCGGCGGAGGTGAACCGCGCCTGCCGGGCGCCCATCGAGGACGCGGGGTTCGGTCCCTACTTCCGCCACCGCATGGGCCACTGCATCGGGCTCGACGTCCACGAACGCCCGTTCATCTCCGAGGAAGACCAGACGCCGCTCGAGGCCGGGATGACCTTCACCGACGAGCCGTCGATCATGTGGCGGGGCCGGGTCGGCGTACGGATCGAGGACGTCGTGGTGTGCGAGAAGGGCGGCGGCCGGAAGCTGGGGACCTGTCCGACGGACCTGGTCGCGGTCTGAGCCAGGCTCGTGGGCTAGGAGCCGGTCTCGGCCTCCACCTCCACCTCCACGAGGAGGCCGTCGCCGATCAGGCGGGCCACGTGCAGGGTCGTGTTCGCCGGGGCCACGTGGCCGAGCAGCTCGGCATGGGCGCGGGCGGCGCCCCGCCAGTCCGCCTCGGGTGCGAGGTAGCAGCGCGTTCGTACCACGTCGTCGACGCGGCCGCCGAGCGCGGCGACGGCCGCGAGCGCGCGCTCAAGCGCCGCCCGCGCCTGGCCGTAGCTGTCGCCCGGATGCAGCGCCCGGCCGTCCGGGCCGTCCGCGGTGGTTCCGCTGACCTCGATGCGCGAGCCCCGCCGCACCGCCCGCGAATAGCCCGCTGACTCCTCCCAGACGCCTCCGTCCCGGTAGCGCACGCTGCGACCATAGCCCGCGTCGTCGCTGGAGGCCAGCATCCACGGGGACGGAGTGACGCTCGAGCTCTCGCAAATACCGGAGGCCCGCGCTGCCCCCCTGCCAGGCGAGGCGGGCGGGAGCCTCACAGAGAGTGGGCATGGTGCAACACCGCGCCCGCATCGCGGACTCGTCAGCCGTCGGGCTGATCGCCCGTCGAGGGGGGCCGGTCGCCGGCCCGATCGTCGCCTTCCTGGTCTGCCTCCTGGTCCTCGCGGCGCCCGACATCCCGGCTCCGCTGCCCCGCGACGCCGAGTGGACGACGTACCACCTCGACAACAGCCGGACCGCGGACGATGCCGATGGCGCCACGCTGCGCGGGGCCTCGCCGGCCTGGACCCGGAACGACCTGGACGCCCCCGTCTACGCGGAGCCGCTGATCTATCAGGGCGTCGTCTACGAGGTCACGGAGAACGACAGCCTCTACGCCATGTCGGCGGCCACCGGCCGCACCCTGTGGCACCTCCGGCTGGCGGCCCCGGCGGTGGCCCCGATCCTGCACTGCACGCCGATCGTGCCGCTCGGCATCACCAGCACGCCCGTGATCGATCCGGCCACGTCCCGGCTCTATACGGTCGGCGTTGTCGACACGGTCAGCCGGACGACGCGCTACCAGACCTGGCTCTTCGCAATCGACCTGGCGGCACACGCCGTCCTCTTTCACGTGCGTGTGGACGGTCCCGGGGCGGACATCGACGGGTACAACCAGCGTGCCGCGCTGACGCTGCTGGGCGGGCGCGTGTACGTCCCGTTCGGCGGCCGGCCCGGCGACTGCGGCAGCTACCACGGGGTCATCACGTCCGTGCGCGCCTCCGACGGGGGCCAGCTGCTCAGCTTTCGCGACACCAGCGGAGACGTGACCGGCGGAGGGTTCTGGGCCTCCGGCGGGCTGGCGGTCGACGACGGCGGCGACCTGCTGGCGGCCAGCGGCAACGCGCTCCGCCACGGCTCGTTCTGCGGCGCCGGGTTCGAACTCCAGAACTCGGTCCTGCGCCTCACCCCCACGCTGGCGACGGCGCCCGCGGACCGGTGGACGCCCCCGAACTGGCGTCAGCTCGACTGTTACGACGACGACCTGGGTGTCATCGTCCCGACGCTGCTGCCCGGCACCGGCCTGGTCTTCCAGAGCGGCAAGGCGGGCTGGGCCTACCTGCTGCGGGAGTGGTCGCTGGGCGGCACGGCGCCGGCCCCGTTCGCGGTCGACCTCGGGGCCGGAGAGTGCCGGGGCGGCGCGGCTTTCGACGGGCAGTTCGTCTTCGTCGGGTGCCAGGGCGGCCTGCTCGCGCTGCGCCTGGAACCGGTGGCTCCCTCGCTCCGTCTGCCCGGCCGGGGTGGCTGGCGGCAGTCGGCGTCGGGGTGCGACGCCGAGCCACCTATCCTGGCCGCCGGCGTCGTCTGGTGGCTGGACCGCTGCCACGTCCTGCATGCCAGCGACCCCACCACGGGCCACCCAATCTTTCACTACGACGTCGGGTCGGGGAACCACTTCGCCACGCCGGCGGCCGCCCTGGGCGAGCTGTTCGTCCCCACCGGCACCGGCGTCATGGCATTCAGGATGCGAACGGCATGACGGATGTGCAGCCAATCCCTCATCCGCCGGTAATCTGCGTCCGCCCACTGCTTCGCTGGCGCTTCACCTTGGCCGGTCAAGCTGGGGGCAGGGTGCGCATCGCCTACGTCACGGAGACCTGGTTCCCCTCGGTCAACGGAGTCGTGACCCGTCTCGCCGCTACTGTCTCCGAGCTGACCCGTCGGGGCAACCAGGTGCTGGTCGTCGCCCCGCACGTGTCCGGGCCGGGAGACTGGCAGGAGCCCCCGGGCACCACGGTGCGCCACGTGCCGAGCGTCGGCCTGCCGTTCATCTACGGCGGCCAGCCCTGGGGCCTGCCGCTGCCCAGGGTGGTTGGGCTGCTCGACCGCTGGGTCCCCGACCTCGTCCACGCGGTGAGCCCGACGCTGCTGGGCTGGGCCGGAGTGCTGCACGCCCACCGGCGCGGTCTGCCGCTGGTGTGCTCGTACCACACGCACGTCCCCCGCTACGCGCATTACTACCACCTGGGCTTTGCCGAGCGGCCGGCGTGGGCGCTGATCCGCAGGGCCCACGGCCGCGCCCACGTCAACCTCGCGGCCTCGGAGGCGTCACGAGACGAGCTGCAGGCCCACGGCGTCCGCGACGTCCGCATCTGGCGCGGGGCCGTCGACCTCGACCAGTTCCACCCCCGCTATGCCAGTGCCGACCTGCGCCGGCGCCTCACGGACGGTCACCCCGAGCGCCGCGTGTGCCTCTACGTCGGCAGGCTGGCGGCGGAGAAGGGCGTCGAGCGGCTGCTCCCCCTGGCAGCGGCGGGCGGCGGTCGTCACGTGGCGCTGGTCGGCGACGGGCCCGCGAAGGCCGAGCTGGAGCGGGTGTTCACCGGCCTGCAGGCCACGTTCGTGGGCGGGCTGGCCGGGCGCGAGCTGAGCGCCGCCTACGCTTCCGCCGACGTGTTCGTCTTCCCCTCGACCACCGACACGCTGGGCCTGGTCATGCTGGAGGCCATGGCGTCCGGCCTGCCGGTGGTGGCCGCGCGCACGCCAGCCTCCTGCGGCCTGCTGGACCGGGCCCCCGCCGGCGACGTCTTCGACCCGGCCGACACGGAGAGCCTGCTCGCGGCCGTGCGGCGCTGGCTGGGCACGCCGCTGGACCGCCGCCGCCTGGCCGACCAGGCGCGCGGACAGCTCGCCACCTGGGAGCGCGCCACGTCGGAGCTGCTGACGGAGTACGACCGGGCGATCGCTCGGGCAGGGAGGCGTGCAGCGGCTTGATCACGCGCCTCGCCGACCTGCACATGCACACGACCTGCAGCGACGGCCGGCCCACGCCCGAGCAGCTGGCGGCGCACCTCCTCACGACCCGTCTGGCCGTCGTGGCGGTGACCGATCACGATACGATCGAGGGGGCGCTGCGAGTCGAGGCGGCGCTGGCGGGGGGCGGCCCGGAGGTCGTGATCGGGAGCGAGGTGAGCAGCGCCGACGGCCACATCCTGGCCCTGTTCGTGGAACGCGATGTCCCGCCCCGCCGCAGTGCCGAGTGGAGCATCGCGGCCATCCACGACCAGGGCGGCCTGGCCGTAGCGGCCCACCCGTACTCGGCCCTGCTGGGCGTCGGGGATCTCGCCGCTCGACTGCCCTTCGACGGGGTGGAGGTGCTCAACGGCTCACCGCTCATGGAATTCGCCAACGCCAGAGCCGTCCGCCGGCTGAACCGCCATTCGACCGCGCTCCTCGGCGGCTCGGACGCCCACGTGTCCGCCGCGGTCGGCAGCGTGAGGACCGTCTTCCCGGGGAGCGGAGCTGCGGATCTGCGCGCGGCGGTCCTGGCCCGTCTCACCCGGCCGGCGGTCGACCGGGTGGGTCACGTGGCCGCGTGGCCGGGACACCTGGGCTGGCTGGCCTGGAACCACGTACGCCGCGGCCCCCAGCGGCCCGCCCCGGTCGGCTCGCCCCGGTAGACCGTGAACGTGACCCTCCCCCCGCGACGGAGAGGGCGCCAGGACCGCGCTCAGCCGGTGCGGCCCGCCCGGCGCCCGCCGTCCTCCGCCACGGCCAGCGCCAGCGCGTCGGCTACCGCGGTCGGTTTGACGGCCGCCGTCGAGCGCACCTGCACGAGGCACACCAGCTTGCCGTCCGCTCCGGCCTCCAGCGCCCGCGGCCTGATGGTCACGTCGGCGGCCGCGGGTCCCAGGCGTTCACGCATCGCCGTCTCGATCGGGTGCAGCGCGGTGCCCGGCGGCAGGGCGACGTCGATCTCGGCCCGCAGCGGCGCATCGCCGAGCACCAGCGCCGACGTTACCACCGCGCTGTTGGGCAGCTTGAGCACCTCGCCGGTGGGCGTGGTCAATGTGGTGTAGAGGGCCCCCATGTCGAGGACGGTGCCCTCGTACTCGATGCCGGCCAGGCCCGGCCCGCGCAGACGGACCGACGAGCCCACGCGGTAGGGGCGGCCCAGCATCAGCACCAGGCCCGCGAAGAAGTTGCCGAGCGAGGCCTGGGAGCCAGCCGCGACGATGACGCCCAGGATGGCGCCGCCGACCAGGAGGCCGGACAGGTTGAAGCCGACGGCCGACGCCATGGCCACGCCCAGCAACGCGTAGAGAGCCCAGGTGCTCAGGTTGCGGATGGTCATGGTCGCCTGGCGGTCGAGCCCGTGCGTGATCGCGCCGACGCCGTTGCGGATCGCGACGGCACCCGCCAGCGCCGCGGCCGCGAGCACCCCCACCTGGACTGCCGGCGCGTACGGTCGCGGTGCCAGGCCGGCCAGCTCCCCCTCGGCGCTGAGCAGCGCGAGCACGACGGCGGCGGCCGCCGCCGCCCTGACCAGGCGCTGGTGGGGGAGGTGTGCCAGCCTCTTCATCACACCAGGAGTGATAGCAGATACGGCAAATGGACTGACAGTGATACGGTAAAGGGCTTGCCCCTTCGGGTCCCCGGGGCGTCGCGCGCGTCAACCCCGGCGCCGGCGCATTCCGGTGAATCCCGGTTAAATGGCGCTGGGATGACGCGACCCGGAAGAGTCCCACGCTACGGTCCGGCCGACTCCATGGTCACCCCCCGGTTCACCGGGATCCGGACGTACGCGCGGCTGCCGCACATCGACGACAGCTTCGATGGCGTGGACGTGGCCGTCGTCGGGGTTCCGTTCGACACGGGCGGAACCTTCCGAGTCGGCGCCCGGTTCGGCCCCGAGGCCATCCGCAGTGCGTCCGCGCTAATGCGGCCGTACCACGGCGCCTCGGGCGTCGCCATCTTCGACCTGCTCTCCGTTGTCGACGCGGGCGACGTCCCGGTCGTGCCCGGCTCTTTCGAGGAGTCTGCGGCCCGGATCACCGCCGGGCTCCTGAGGCTCCATCGGGCCGGCGTCGTCCCGATCGGGCTGGGCGGAGACCACTCCGTCGCCCTCCCCGAGCTGCGGGCGGCCGCGGCGGTCCACGGCCCGGTGGGGCTGATCCAGCTGGACTCCCACAGCGACACCTCCGAGGCGTACTTCGGGATGCCATACACGCACGGCACGCCCTTCTACCACGCGGCCCGGGAGGGCCTCCTCGACCCGAGCCGGGTGATCCAGGTGGGCCTGCGCGGGCCCATCTACGCGGCCCGCGACTACGAGGTGCCGCGGGAACTGGGGTTCGAGATCCTCACCGCCGCCGAGGTCCACGAGCAGGGAATCCCGGCCGTGGCGGGTCGCATCCTGCGGCGCGTGGGCCCGGGCCCGACCTTCCTCACCTTCGACATCGACTTCGTGGATCCCGCCTATGCCCCGGCCACCGGAACGCCGGAGATCGGCGGATTCACGACCTGGGAGGTGCAGGCCCTGCTCCGAGCCCTGTCGGGGCCCCGCTACATCGGCTTCGACGTGGTGGAGGTCATCCCGGAGTACGACGTGGCCCAGAACACGGCGCTCGTGGCCGCCAGCGTCGCCTACGAGTTCCTGGCTCTCGTGGCCCGAGCCCGAGCGGAGTGACCGGTCGGCTGTCGGGAAGGGTCGCGATACTCACCGGCGGCACCGAAGGCATCGGGGCGGCCACCGCGCGGCTCTTCGTGGGCGAGGGCGCGCGCCTGGTCGTCGTCGCCCGGCGCCGGGAACCGGGCGAGAGCCTGGTGTCCGAGCTGGGCCCTGGCGCGGTCCGCTTCCTGGCTGCCGACGTCGCGGCCGAGGAGACCGCCAGGGCCGCGGTCGAGGCTGCGCTGGAGGTTTTCGGCCGCCTGGACGTGCTCGTCAACAACGCGGCGATCGACTTCGTCCGTGACCTCCTGGAGACCGAGCGCTCCGACCTGGAGAGCGTGTTCGCCGTCAACTTCTTCGGGGCCTTCCAGATGCTGCGGGAGGCCGGCCGGGCGATGCGCGCGGGGGGCGGCGGCTCGATCGTCAACGTCACCTCGCGCAACGCCTCGGTCGGGGTGCCGCGCATGGCCGCCTACGCGGCCGCCAAGGGAGCGCTGCTGAGCCTGACCCGGGTGGCCGCGGCCGAGTGGGCGCCGTTCGGGGTCCGGGTCAACGCGGTGGCGCCAGGCCTGACGGACACGCCGCTCATCCGGAGCTGGATCGGGCAGCAGCCCGATCCGGCAGGCTTCGAGGCCGGTCTGCGCGGCTCGGTCCCTCTGGGCCGGCTGGCGCGGCCCGATGACGTGGCGAAGGCGGTACTGTACCTGGCCTCCGACGAGTCGTCGCACGTGACCGGGACCTCGCTCGCGGTGGACGGCGGCTACACCGCGGTCTGAGCGGGGGCGACTGAGGTACCCGGGTGCCCAGCGCGAAGAAGCAGAAGGTCGACCTCCAGCCCGTCGACTCGTCCGTCGTTCCCCGCTACGCCGAGATCGCCACCCTCCTGCGGGCGCCGGGCTCGACATCGCCGGTGGCGACGTCTGCGACGTGACCCGCCGCTCGACCCGACCGGGATCACGGCGATCAACGCCGCCAACGCGATGTTCGAGATCGTCTGCCTGATGGCGGCACCGACGCGAGTTAGCCTCCTGGCATGAACGACGACGTGGAACGGGCTGTCGACTCATGCCCGCCAGCTGTTCGTGATCTGGCCCGCCGCGCGTGCAGCACCGTGCTGGCCGTCTTTCCCGACGCCGTGGTCACGGTGGAGAACCAGAACCCGCGCTTCGGCACCACCATCGGCTTCGGCACCACCACCGGCTACCGGGGCCTCCGCTTCACGGTCACACCGCAGCGGACCCACGTCACCCTGGGCATCGCGCACGGCGCCGACCTGCCGGACCCGGGCGGTCTGCTGGAAGGGACCGGCAAGGTGCACCGCCACGTCAAGCTTCGCCAGCTCCAGGACCTCGACCGGCCCGAGCTGCGCGACCTCATGGCCGCGGCGATGGCGCACGCGCGCTGAGCGGCCCCAACGCCGTCGCATCGGCTCAGGTCTGGCGAGGCTGGAGCTCCGCGAGGAACCGCTCCAGGAACTCGTCGAAGGTCCCGGGCCCGGCCGGCCGGATGACGAACTTCGTGAGCCCAGCCTCGAGGTAGCCGTCCAGCAGCCGGTGCAGCGCCGGCCAGCTGCCCGCCACCAGCGTCGCGGGGTCGGCGTCCGGCCGGCGGGCTCGCGCGACCGCCGCCAGCTCGGGGGGGATGCCTCCCGCGGCCACCGTCAGGCTGATCCCGTAGTGGTCCGGCTCGATCTCCCGGCCGGCCTCGGCGGCGGCTGACCGGATCGTCTCCCGTGCCCTCCCGGCCTCGTCGGGGCTGAGGAAGCTGCCCAGCCAGCCGTCGGCGAGGCGTCCGACGCGGCGCAGCGCGCCAGGCGCACTGCCGGCGAGCCAGATGTCGAGCGGCGGGTCGGGCCTCGGCTCGATGTTCGCGCACACCACGGAGTGGAACTCCCCCGCGAAGCTGACGTCAGGACGTTCGAGCACCGCCCGCAGCAGTAGCAGCGACTCGTCGAACAGGGCGCCGCGCCGGCCGGCCGGCGCCGGGAACAGCTCGCGCTCCGCCGGCCGGGCGGGCTGGAGACCGAACACCGGCAGCACGCGTCTGGGCGCCAGAGCGGCCAGGGAGGCGAGCTGCTTGGCCACGAGGACCGGGTGGCGGCCGGGCAGGATCGCCACGCCGGTGCCCACCTTGAGCCGCTCCGTCCTGGCGAGCGCGTGGGCCATGCCGACAAGGGGATCGACCTGGGAGCTGTAGACCAGCTCGGACAGCCACAGCGAGTCCACGGACGCCGCCTCCAGGCGGTCGACGATGCCGGGAAGCTCGGCCGGGCTGGTGGCGCGCCCGAGCCCGACGCCGAATCGCACCTTCACCGCTGCATCACACCACACCCCGGGTCCCCGCACGGCCGCGGGGGTGCGCCAGACGCTCAGCGGGGCCGTCGCTGCCGGCATGTAGCCGGGATCGCGGAAGGCGCAGTCGCCGACGCCGCTGAGCCGGGGGGCCCCATACTACCCGCGTGACCGTGGGCGGGCTCGAGCTGACCGGGATCACGAAGCGCTACGGCGACCTGACCGCGGTGCGGGACCTCACCCTCCAGGTCCAGCAGGGCGAGCTGTTCGGATTCGTCGGCAGCAACGGCGCCGGCAAGACGACCACCATGCGCATCGTGCTCGGCGTGCTCACGCCCGACGAGGGCCAGGTCCGCTGGCGTGGCGCTCCGATGACCTTCGAGACGCGCCGGCGGACCGGCTACATGCCGGAGGAGCGCGGTCTCTACCCGAAGATGCGGGTCGCCGAGCAGCTCACGTACCTGGCCCAGCTGCACGGCATGTCCGCGGCGGACGCCGCCCGCTCCGTCAGCGGCTGGCTCGAACGCTTCGGGCTGGCGGACCGCGCCGCCGACCAGCTGCTGAACCTGAGCCACGGCAATCAGCAGCGCGTCCAGCTCACGGCCGCCGTGGTCTTCGATCCGCTCCTGCTGGTCCTCGACGAGCCGTTCGCGGGGCTCGACCCGGAGGCGGTCGACGTGATGAGCGACGTCCTTCGCGAGCGGGCCGATACGGGCCTCCCGGTGATCTTCTCGAGTCACCAGCTCGACCTGGTCGAGCGGCTCTGCGATCGGGTCGGGATCATCCAGCGAGGCCACCTGATCGCCTGCGGCACCGTCGACGAGCTGCGCGCCGGCGGCCCCCGGCGGCTCTGGGTGGAGGCGCCGGCCGGCTGGCCGGACGGCCTGCCCGGCGTCCGGCTGGTCCGTGCCGACGGCCCTCGCGCGCTGCTCGAGCTGGACCCCTCGACCGACGACCAGGTCGTTCTCCGCGCCGCGCTGGCAGTGGGACCCGTGCGCGAGTTCCGGCGTGATCGTCCGAGCCTTCTCGAGCTCTTCCGGGAGGCGGTCAGCGGGCCAGGGCTGGATGCGAGCGCCTGAGGCCACGGCCGCCGGTGCGGAGTGGGTCCGGATGCTTCGCCTGATCGTCCGCCGCGAGTTCGTGACGAGGGTGCGGAGCAGGCTCTTCCTGATCGCGACCGGGCTGCTGCTCGTGCTGGTGGCGGGCTACATCGCCGTGCAGGCGCTCGTCTTCAACCGGGCCGTGACCACGGTCACCGTCGGGTTCACCGGCCAGGCGCAGGCGCTGGCCCAGCCGCTGAAAGCGTCCACCGCCGGGCTCGACGTGCGCGTGGAGACCCGCACGGTGCCGGATCTCCAGGCCGGCGAGAACGAGGTCCGGTCGGGGAGCCTCGACGTGCTGGTGAGCGGGGACCCGGTCGAGCCCACGGTCGTGGTCAAGGACCAGCTCAACCCGACCGTGGCGGCCGCGCTGACCGGGCTGGTCAGACAGGGTGCGCTGAACCGGGCGGTGTCGGCCCGCGGCGTCGATCCGGCAGCGATCGAGGCCCAGGTCGCGGCGGCGAAGATCGACCTCACGGCCCTCAGCCCCACCGCGGCCCAGCGGACCCAGCGGACCGTGGCAGGCGTCGTCGTCGCGATCCTTCTCTACGTGGCGCTCCTGGTCTACGGGCAGCTCGTCGCGCAGGGCGTCGTCGAGGAGAAGGCAAACCGCATCGTCGAGATCCTGCTCTCCACGGTGCGCCCGCGCCAGCTCCTGCTGGGCAAGGTCATCGGGATCGGGCTGGTCGGGGTCCTGCAGCTTGTGCTGGTCGGCGGGGTCGCCCTGGTGGTCGCGGCGCGGACCCACGTCGTGAGCGTGCCGACCATCGGAGTGACCGCCGTCGTGGGCGGGCTCGTCTGGTTCGTGCTGGGCTTCGTCCTCTACGCCCTCGTGTACGCCGCCGGAGCCGCGCTGGTCTCCCGACAGGAGGACGTCGCCGCGGTCACGATGCCGATCACCATGCTCATCGTCGGCAGCTACCTCGCCCTCTTCTGGGTGCTGGCCAGCCCGGACAATCCCGTTGCCGTCGCGCTCACGATGCTCCCGCCCCTGGCTCCCGTGCTGATGCCCGCGCGCATGGCGAGCGGAGACGCGCAGGCGTGGCAGGTGCTGCTGGCAGTCGTCCTCACCGTGTCGACCATCGCCGGCCTGAACGCGCTCGCGGCTCGGATCTATGCCAACTCGGTGCTGCGGATCGGGGCGAGGGTCAGGCTGCGAGAGGCCTGGCGCGGAAGGCAAGCGTAGGAGCGCTTCCCACGGCGCGAGCGAAGGTCTGAACGCGTCGATCGAGGGCGCGGGACCGGCGATGATGTCGATCCCGCCCCGCGACCGTTCGTTCCTATGCACGAGCCGCCAGCCGTGGCGGCCGGTTTCGTTGGAGGAGATCCGATGGCGGTCCATGAGAGAAGCCTGGAAGCGCACGCCAGCTCCGACCGGGTCTGGCAGATCTGGTCAGATGTCAGCACCTGGCCGCGGTGGAACCCGGACGTCCTGTCGATCTCGATCGACGGTGCCTTCGCCAGTGGCACGACGGGCAGGATGACCACCAGGGCGGGAGGGACGCACGCGATCACGCTGCAGACCGTCCAGCCGGGCCGATCGTTCCGGCTGGAGACCTCACCCATCCCGCTCGGCCGCTTCGCGTTCCGATGCGAGGTCCGGCCCACGGGCTCCGGGTCGTCCACGATCAGCCAGAGCATCACGATCGGCGGTCCGCTCGGATCGCTCTACTCGGCGATGATGGGGCGGCGCATCGCCGACGGCTTCGAGCCCATCCTGGGCGGCCTCAAGGCGGCAGCCGAGGCGGGGGAGGGGACGTGAAGTACGTGCTGATGCTGGTCCGCTCCGACGAGGCGTGGGAGGCGCTCACGGACGAGGAACGCGACTACCCCGCCATCATGCGCTGGTTCGGGGAGCTCGCCGGGCGTGGCGTCCTCCAGGGCGGCGCGGAGCTGCAGGCCGCCCGCACGGCCACCACGGTGAGCTGGGACGAGGGCCGCTCGATTCTGACCGACGGGCCCTTCCTCGAGACGAAGGAGACGGTCGGCGGCTTCGCCATGATCGAGGTCCCGGACCTGGACGCTGCGATCGAGGTCGCGCAGTCCTGGCCCGCCCAGAGCCACCGCGTGGAGATCCGGCCGATGGTCCACCATTGAGCGATCGAACCAGCGACGAGGACCAGCGCCGACGCCGCGCTGACCGCGGTGGTGCGGGACGAGGCGGGCCGCCTGACGGCGGCCCTCGTTCGACTGCTGGGCGATTTCGCGCTGGCCGAGGACCTGGTCCAGGACGCAGTGGTGGCCGCGCTGCGGAGCTGGCCCGAGAGGGGCGTGCCCGAGGACCCGGCCGGGTGGCTGCTGGCCACGGCCCGGCGCCGCGCGATCGACCACTGGCGGCGGCAGCGGCGGTACGAGGAGAAGCTGGCCCAGCTCGTTCGGGAGGCGCCCCCGCCTGAGCGCGCCGACGAGGTGGACGACCGGCTGCGCCTCATCTTCACCTGCTGCCACCCGGCCCTTGGCCGAGAGGCGCAGCTTGCGCTGACCCTGCGGGCGGTCATCGGCCTGACCACCCCCCAGATCGCCCACGCGTTCCTGGCCACCGAGACTGCGATCGCCCAGCGCATCGTCCGGGCCAAGCGCAAGATCGTGGCGGCCGGCATCGCCTACCGCGTCCCCGCCGCCGAGCAGCTCGACGAACGGCTGGGCGAGGTCCTGGCCGTGATCTACCTCATGTTCAACGAGGGCTACCTGGCCACGGCCGGGCCGAGCCCAGATCGTCGCGACCTGGCCGACGACGCCGAGTGGCTGGCCAGGCTGGTGGTGCGCCTGTTGCCGGCCCAGCCGGAGGCGGAGGGCCTGCTCGCCCTCCTGCGCCTGCACCGCGCCCGCTGGGCCGCCCGCTTCGGCCCCGACGGGCGCCTCGTGCTCCTGCGCGACCAGGACCGGTCGCTGTGGGACCGCGAGGCGATCGCAGCCGCGTCCGAGCTGCTGCTGGGTGCGATGCGGCGCGGCCGGCCGGGCCCGTACCAGCTGCAGGCGGCGATCGCCGCGTGCCACGCTGAGGCCCGGTCCTGGGAGGCCACCGACTGGCGCCAGGTGCTGCTGCTGTACGACGCGCTGCTGCGCCTGACGCCGACCGCCGTGGTCCGCCTGAACCGCGCGATCGCCCTCGGTCACGGGGTGGGACCGGACGAGGCGCTGGCGGAGGTGGAGCGACTGGAGCCGGAGCTGCGTCACTACCACCTGTTCCACGCCACGCGCGCGGAGCTCCTGCGTCGGCTGGGCCGGCCCGTGGAAGCCAGGGCGGCTGACGGGCGGGCGCTGGCGCTGACGCGCAACCCGGCCGAACGCCGGCTCCTGGAGGAGCGGCTGGCGGCATCGGGCTGAGCCACGAGCCAGCATCACGGCGCCGGCTGGCACGCGTCAGCACCCTGCTGGGCGCATACACACTGCGCGTCCGGAGCGCCAATCGCCCGGACTGTCACGGGCGGGCTTGAGGTCACATCTGCGTGGACACACGGGGAGTCGTCAGGAAATCAGTACTCGGAGTCCCAGCCCCCCACCTGGACGCCCGGCGCCGAGCACATGTCGGCCTGACTGTCCACCTGACCGGACGTCAGCCGGCCTGCGCGCCATCCCGGCCATGCACACGGCCCGGTTGCCGGCAGCTACCCCGGGATCAGCACTGAGCGCGCGACCTCGCCGGCGATGAGCGCGTCGTAGGCCTCATTGACTTGCTCCAGGGGGTAGCGGCGGCTGATCAGCCGGTCGATCGGCAGCCGGCCCGCCCGGTAGAGCTGGAGCAGCCTGGGCATGTCGGCCTGCGGCCGCGTCGAGCCGTAGTAGCTGCCCTTGAGGGTCTTCTCCTGGTAGACGAGCTCACCCGCGTTGATCGACAGCTCGCTGCCCGCTGCGGCGATGCCCACCGCCGTCGCCACGCCGCCGCGCCGGAGGGACTGGAACGCCTGTGTCATCGCCGTCGGGCTGCCGATAGCCTCGAAGGAGTAGTCGACGCCCTCGCCGTTCGTCAGCTCGCGCACCGCCTCCACCAGGTCTCGCGTGCGGACGTTCACCGCGTGCGTCGCGCCGAAGTCCATCGCCGTCTCCAGCTTGGCGTCGATCAGGTCGGCGACGATGATGGGGTGCGCGCCGACCAGCGCGGCGCCCATGACGCAGTTCAGCCCGACGCCACCGGCTCCCACGACGAGCACGGCGGCGCCCGGGGTGACGTGCGCGGTGTTCACGACCGCGCCGACCCCTGTCATGACGGCACAGCCGACCAGCGCCGCCACCTCCATCGGAACGTCCTCCGGGATGGGCACCACGCCCTGCTCGGGGACCACCGTCCGCTCAGCGAAGCACGAGACGCCCAGGAAGTGCTTGATCTCCGCGCCGCCGCGGTGCAGGCGGCTCGTGCCGTCCAGCATGCGGCCGGTGTTGCGCAGCTGTCCCGCCATCCAGCACAGCGCGGGCCGACCCTGGCTGCAGAACTCACAGTGTCCGCAGTTGGGCCGGAAGAGCAGCACGACGTGGTCGCCCGGCTTGACGGACGCCACGCCGCGGCCCACCTCCTCGACGACGCCAGCACCCTCGTGGCCCAGCACGCAGGGCAGGCCGATGGAGAGATCGCCCTTCATGAAGTGGTAGTCGGAGTGGCAGACCCCAGCGGCACCGATGCGGACGAGCACCTCGCCGTCGCGGGGCCCGTCCAGGTCGACGTCCTCGACCCGCAGTGGCTGCCCGACCTCATAGAGGACAGCGGCTTTCATGGCCGGAGGGTACTGCAGGAACCGCGTCCGTGCCGATTCACGCGGTACGCGGCCGCAGCCCTCTGCAGCGGCCCCCGGCCCAGCCAGCGCATTACAAATTCATGACGTCGGGGCGGACCGACCATCGTCGGCTCTGGGAGCTGGCGCACGTCACCAATGCTGGACATTTTCGATGCTAAGCGGCGCCCGACGCGGTCTGCGGCTCAGGGGCGCCGCCGACTCCACGAAAACCGAGCCTCCTTCGTCAGCACACCCTGCGGTCCGGGACTGTGTTGTCGCCATGGCTTGTGCTAGAGTCTTAGGAGTCGTAGGATCGACGACACTCACGAGGAAGGACAGTGCCACGGACATCAGGAGACAGCAGAGCGACCACAACCAGGAGCAGGCGACGCACCGCCCGCCCGGCCGGCCGAAGCGGACTCGTCATCGGACAGATCAGCCAGATCGTCACTACCAACGAGTCGCTGCAGCGTGAGAACAAGGACCTCAAGGCGGAGAACGAGCGCCTCAAGTCCGAGCTGCGCGACATCGGCGACGTCCTCGGTCGATTGACGGGGGCTCCCCGCGGCCGGCGCGGCAGAGTGAGCGGCGTGGCGGCGGCGGCAGCAGCGGTGCCTCAGCGGCGCCAGCGCAAGCCGATCACCGACCCCGAGGTGCTGGAGCGTCGGCGTCAGGCCCTCGCGAAGGCGCGCGCCGCCCGGGCCGAGAAGCTCGCGGCAGCCAGGGTCGGCAACGCAGGTTCAGCGGGCTAAGAGTCACAGGTCTCGCCACCGAGATGTGATCCTGGGGGCTCGGCGCCTCCTGGTCTCAGTGGCGGCACGTCAGCGTGTCGAGCGCGGAGCGCGTCGGCGTTTGCCGACGCCGGCGACCACCGGCGTCGGCAACGGAACGCGACGGACCCGCCGCATCGGGCGGCTACAGGGCGCGCATCCGGTTGTTCCTGGGGTTGTGCTCCAGCTCGGCCAGGCCGAGAGCCTCGAGCAGCGGCGGGACGTAGACGCCGAAGCGCCCGCGCAGGCCCTTCTTCAGGCCGTACCAGCCGCGGACGGGGTTGTCCTGTGAGCGCCCCCATGCCTCCACGCTGCCATCCGGCGCCGGCTTCTGCTCGTCGGCGCCGCCGAGTGGCATCCAGTCGCCGTGCTGTTTGAGCATCTGGTGAAGGTCGTCGATGCAGCGCAGGTGATAGCGGAGCTGGGTGCCGCCGACCTGGCAGACCAGCGCCGGGGGGTCGGCCGTCTCATCTCGCCACATCTGGTACTCCGACGTCCCCGGGGGCGTCTTGAGCCGCCAGGGGCTCTCCTGGGTGCCGGTTCCCACGGATGTCGCCATGTGTTGTCCTCCCGATGGGTTCGCCGCTGCGGCGCTGGCACACGCCGCGAGGTAACAGGGCAGGACGCCGTCCCACCCGCCCTGGTTCACGTCGCGCCACGCTGGGCCGCGTGCAGTTCCGAGACGCTCCCAGCCGCGGTGCTCGATCTCGACCCGGGTCTGGTGGGCCGCCTCCTCGACGAACCGGATCTCGACCTCGGTGGCGTCGGAGCGGTTCGCCGCGATGAACCAGAGGTAGGCGATACGGCGCGGTCGGTCGTAGATGGTGACCTCGCCCCACTCGCTCTCGCCGCCGGCCCGGGTGCGTTCGAAGATACGGCCGCCCACACGGGGCTCGAACACGATCTCGGCGACCTCCTGCTGGGCAATGGTGTGCTGCCTCGGCCACCAGGCGGCGGCGCGCTCGGTCCAGGTGCTGAAGGCGTGGTCGGCGCCACACGCCACCACGAAGGTGAAGCGCAGAGGCTCGATCACGGGCGCGTCTGGGTGTTCTCGGCGAAGAGTCGGAACCGTGCCGACGCCTCCCCCCACACGTCCTCCAGGTACGCTCTCATCGACTCGACGCCCAACCGGTCGAGCCGGTAGAGCCGGCGCTGCCCTCGGGGCTCGTCGGCCACCAGGCCTGCCCGGGTCAGCACGGCCAGGTGGCGCGAGACGGCCGGCCGGCTGATGGGCAGCTCGTCGGCGATCTCGCGCACCGAGCGCCCGCCTCGGGCGAGCAGCTCGACGATGGCGCGCCGCTGGGCGTTGCCCAGCGCCTCGAATGGGTCTCCGGCCTCGGCTGGCTTCGCCACGGGAGACGAATGGTAACAGCGGCGTTACGGTAACGCAATGGTTACCGATATCGTGCCCTCAGGGCGCTCTCAACGCCACCACCTGCGCCGTCGTCGGCCCCGCAGCCGTGTTCGTCGCCGAGCGGGCCGCCACCGGCCCTGCCGCCGGCGCCAGGCCGTCCTCGGCCAGGTTGCTGTCGAAGTCGTAGCGCCCGGTCATGCCCGGGCCCGCCGTCCAGGTCCCGAAGTTGTAGTTCACGAACATCGCCACCACGAGGTCATTGGCGGAGGTCGTCGTGATCCCGCTCGTCTGCGGCTGGCTCGTCGTCCCGGCGTCACGGCCGGCGCTGACGTCGATCGGCGCTGAGGCGTTCACGTTCTTGTAGGCGACCAGGCCGACGTCCGTCCACACCGGCTGGTTCACGCTCCACGTGTACGAGCCCGGCTCCGCGCTGCCCGCCACCCGGTACCACATCTGCGCGTGGAACGCCGACGCTGTTCCCGCGCCCGCAACCGTGTCCTGGAGCAGGGTCCAGCCCGCCGGCCCGGTCACGGTCACCGGGTCCGCGTCCACCTCCAGGCTGGCCAGCAGCAGGTCCCCGGCCACCACCCCGCTCGGCCTGCTCACGGTCCGGGAGTCCGTCGCCGTCGACGCCGACCGGAACGCCGGCACCGCGGTCGCGGTGGTGAACGTCCCGTCCCCGGACATGCTCACCTGCCCGTAGGCGTCCTTGCTGTCGACCCGGTAGTGGTACTGCGTCCCCCCGCTCAGGCCGCTCAGCGTCTGCAGGTGGCTGGTCACCAGGCCCGCGGAGGCAGCGCTCTGCCCGTAGGCCGTGGTCGTCCCGTACTCCACCGTGCTGTCCGAGGGGGTGTCAGTCGTCCAGGTGACGGTCGCCCCGGTCGCCGTCAGCCCGCTCACGCCCACGTTCGAGATCACGGGGGCCGCGGGCACGGGGTTCGACACCGTCAGGCTCACGGGCGCCGCGCTGCCCACGTTGCCTGCCGCGTCCCAGGCGCGCGCGGAGATTGTGTGGGTCCCGTTGGGCGTGCCGGTGCTGTCCCAGGCGAAGCTGTAGGGCGCGGATGTCAGCCGCGGGCCGATGTCGGCGCCGTCCAGGCTGAACTGCACCGCGGTCACTCCGACGTTGTCGGAGGCGCTGGCGGCCAGGCCGACCACCGAGCCGGAGACGGTGGCGCCTGCCGCCGGCGACGTCACGGAGACGCTGGGAGGCTGCGTGTCGGAGGACCGGGCCCTCAGCGTCACGATCAGGGCCGCGGTGCGGCCCGCCACGCTGCTGGTGGCCGTCCTGGCGCCGGTCGGACCGGCGGCGCCCTGGATCACGTCCTCCGCCAGGTTGCCGTCGAAGTCGTACCGCTTGGTCAGGCCGGGCCCGGCGGTCCAGGTGCCGTTCACGTAGTTCTGAAAGAGCCCGATCACCAGATCGCCCGCTGCCGTTGTGGTCACGGAGTCGGTGCTGGGGGTGCTGGTCACGCCGGCGTCCCGCGCGCTGACGGCGTCGACAGGCGAGGTCGGGTCGACGTTCGCGTAGTCGAGAAGGCCGATGTCCACCCAGGCGCCCACTGACGGCGTGAAGGTGTACGCGCTGGGCTCGGACGAGCCCGCCACGTGAGACCAGAGCTGCGCGTGGAAGGCCGACGTCGTCCCCGCCCCCACGATCCTGTCCACCAGCCGCGTCCAGCCGGCGGGTGCCGTCACCGTGACCGGGTCTGCGTCCACCTCCAGCGACGCGAGCATCACGTCGCCGGCCGGCACCCCGTTCGGCCTGCTCACCGTGTACCCGTTGGTCGTGGTGGCCTGGGTGCGCAGCGCCGGCTGCGACAACTGCGGCAGCGAGCCGATCTGCACGAACTTCGCGATCGACGGCACTCCGCTGCCGTTCAGGATGAAGAGCATGTACGTCCCGGGCGGGGCCAGGTTGGGGTCCGCGGGCGCCTGCACGCTGAGCGTGCCGCTGCCGGCGGTGAAGCCGAGGGGCACGTAGC